>Ga0180223_1000039_pt1 | contig 329338 bp, 290 predicted proteins | sample eDN5th30CKraftOP_FD_151337 | JGI IMG/M metagenome (GOLD analysis project Ga0180223, IMG submission 151337) | Enriched Organic Plus compost microbial communities from Emeryville, California, USA - eDNA 5th pass 30_C Kraft OP (version 2) (version 2) ...
GCGGGCTTACCCAATGTTGGCCAGAAGCCCGACGTGGCTTCCTCGAACAGGCCTAATACATAGATGCAGTCGGGTTTTCATGTTCAAAAGCGGGTTGACGGTGGGGGTGAGTCCATACATAGGAGCGGGCCCTGCCCGCGAAATCGCGCGCAGGGCGCGCTCCTACATGGAATGGCGCGGGTGGGGCAGCGTAGCGGATCTCATCCGCGAATCGCGCCGAAGGTTCCGGCTAATCGCGGACAAGGTCCGCTCCTACGGGAGGAGGAATACCGTGCCTCCCGGCAACCTGTAGGAGCGGGCCCTGCCCGCGAAATCGCGCGCAGGGCGCGCTCCTACATGGAATGGCGCGGGTAGGGCGGCGTAGGAGCGGATCTCATCCGCGAATCGCGCCGGAGGTTCCGGCCCATCGCGGACAAGGTCCGCTCCGGGGGGAGGAATACTGTGCCTCCCGGCAACCTGTAGGAGCGGGCCCTGCCCGCGAAATCGCGCGCAGGGCGCGCTCCTACAGGGGAATGGCGCAAGGCGCCCTCACGGCGCCTTCGGCAGCTGCCGCTTGTGGTGGGTCTTCTCGTAGGTGCGCTTGATGATCTCGAAGGCCTCCGGGCTGACCGGCTGGCCGTGCAGGAAGGCGTCGATTTCCTGGTAGGTCACGCCGTGGGCGTGTTCGTCCGGCTTGCCCGGGGCCAGGTCTTCGAGGTCGGCGGTGGGCACTTTTTCCACGAGGAATTCCGGGGCGCCCAGGGTGCGGGCGATGGTGCGCACCTGGTGTTTCACCAGGCCGGTCAGCGGGGCGATGTCGCAGGCGCCGTCGCCGAACTTGGTGAAGAAGCCCATCACCGCCTCGGCAGCGTGGTCGGTGCCCACCACCAGGCCCTGGCGGGCGTTGGCGATGGTGTACTGGGCGACCATGCGCATGCGCGCCTTGGTGTTGCCCAGGGCGAAGTCCACGGTGGCGGCGGGCAGGCCGTCGAGGGCGCGGGTCTGCTCGGCCAGGGCCTGGACCGCCGGGCCGATGTTCACCGTGTGGCGCTCGTCCGGGGCGATGCAGTCCACCGCCGCCTGGGCGTCGGACTCGTCGCCCTGCACGTTGTACGGCAGGCGCACGGCGATGAAGCGGTAGTCCGGGTTGCCGGTTTCCTCGCGCAGGCCTTCCACGGCGCGCTGGCAGAGCATGCCGGCGGTGAGGGAGTCGACACCGCCGCTGATGCCCAGCACCAGGGTCCTGGTGCCCGACTCGCGCAGGCAGTCCTGGATGAAGCGGATGCGGCGCTGGATTTCCGCCTGCACGTCGGCCTCGGTGGCGAAGGGCCGCTGCACGTTGAGGTCCTTGGCGATGGTGTCTTGGATGGTTTTCATGGGCTTCTCTGTCCGGTTGTGGACGGGCGCGGCCCGTCGGATGCGGAAAAAATACCAGCACGCGGCGTGCCGGGCGATGCTCGGATGGTCGCGGGCGCTTCAGGGCTGTTGCAGGTGCTCGCCGATCCACTCGACGAAGGCGCGCACCTTGGGCACCGCCGCGGCCTGCTCGGGGTAGGCCAGGTAGTAGGCGCTGCGGCTCTGCAGGCTGTGCGGCCAGGCGACCACCAGCTTGCCTTCGGCCAGCTCCTCCTCCACCAGGAAGCGCGGCAGCAGGGCCACGCCGCAGCCGGCCTGGGCGGCGCGGATGCACATGTAGAAGGTGTCGAAGCGCGGCCCGTGGAAGCTGTGCTCGCTGCGCCGGTCGAGGCTGGCGAACCACTCGTGCCAGGCCTCCGGGCGGGTGGCGTTCTGCAGCAGCACCAGTTCGTCCAGCTGCAGCGGGTCGTCCAGCGGCTGCGCCGGGAGGAGTGCCGGCGAGCACACCGGCAACATCTCCTCGCCGAACAGGTGCAGGCACTCGGCGCCGGGCAGGGTGCCGGGGCCGAAGAAGAAGGCCACGTCGCAGCGCGAGTGCAGCAGGTCGTCGGGCTCCAGTTCCTGGCGCAGGTCCAGGTGGATGTTCGGGTGGCGGTGACGCCAGCCGTTGAGCAGCGGGATCAGCCAGCGCGCACCGAAAGTGGGCGGGGTGGACACGCGCAGCACCTCGGTCTCGCCGCCGTAGGACAGCAGGTAGCGGGTGGACAGCTCCACCTGGCTGAGGATCTTGCGCACCTCCTGCAGGTACAGCTCGCCCGCCGGGGTCAGTTGTAGGCGCCGGCGCACGCGGCGGAACAGCAGGTGCTGGAGCATCTCCTCCAACTGCGCCACCTGCTTGCTCACCGCGCTCTGGGTCAGCGCCAGCTCCTCCGAGGCGCGGGTGAAGCTCAGGTGCCGAGCCACGGCCTCGAAGCACTGCAGGGCGGTCATGGAGGGCAGGTGGCGTTTGTTGAGCATCGTCGTGATCGGCTCTTTGTATGCAAGGGGCGGCTCCGCCGACGCGCAGCCACCCCTGGCATGAATTTACGGAATGATGTGCATAGGAAACGTCGTTTGTTGGCCGCCTGCAAGCCGGTTATTACTGCTTGCATTCCAATGGCTTAACCGACTGGCTCAGGAGACGCGATGATTTCCGCACTGCTCGAGAAACTGGGAGTCGATTCCTCCCTCTACTCCAACGGCGACCATGTCATCCACAGCCCCATCGACGGCAGCCGCCTGGGCGCCGTGCGCCTGGAAAGCGCTGCCGAGGTGGAGCAGAAGATCGGCCGCGCGGCCCAGGCCTTCGCCGCCTGGCGCGCGGTGCCGGCGCCGCGCCGCGGCGAGCTGGTGCGGCTGTTCGGCGAGCAGCTGCGCGCGCACAAGGCCGAGCTGGGCGAGCTGGTGTCCTGGGAGGCCGGCAAGATCACCCAGGAAGGCCAGGGCGAAGTGCAGGAGATGATCGACATCTGCGACTTCGCCGTCGGCCTGTCGCGCCAGCTCTACGGCCTGACCATCGCCTCCGAGCGCCCCGGCCACCACATGCGCGAGACCTGGCAGCCGCTGGGCGTGGTCGGCGTCATCAGCGCCTTCAACTTCCCGGTCGCCGTGTGGTCGTGGAACACCGCACTGGCCCTGGTGTGCGGCAACCCGGTGGTGTGGAAGCCGTCGGAGAAGACGCCGCTCACCGCGCTGGCCTGCCAGGCCCTGTTCGACAAGGCCCTGGCGCAGTTCGGCGACGCCCCGGCCTGCCTCAGCCAGGTGCTGATCGGCGACCGCGCCGCCGGCGAGGCCCTGGTGGACGACCCGCGCGTGGCCCTGGTCAGCGCCACCGGCAGCACCCGCATGGGCCGTGAAGTGGGCCCGCGTGTCGCCGCACGCTTCGGCCGCAGCATCCTCGAACTGGGCGGCAACAACGCCATGATCCTGGCCCCCAGCGCCGACCTGGACATGGCCGTGCGCGCCATCCTGTTCAGCGCCGTGGGCACCGCCGGGCAGCGCTGCACCACGCTGCGCCGGCTGATCGCCCACGAGTCGGTGAAGGACGAGATAGTCGCGCGCCTGAAGGCCGCGTATTCGAAAGTGCGCATCGGCCACCCGTTGCAGGGCAACCTGGTCGGCCCGCTGATCGACGAGCGCAGCTTCCTGGCCATGCAGGGCGCGCTGGAGCAGGCGCGCGGCGAGGGCGGCACGGTGTTCGGCGGCGAGCGCCAGCTGCAAGACCAGTTCCCCGAGGCCTTCTACGTCTCCCCGGCCATCGTCGAGATGCCCGAGCAGAGCGACGTGGTGCGCAGCGAGACCTTCGCCCCGATCCTCTACGTGATCCCCTACAAGGACTTCGACGAGGCGGTGGCACTGAACAATGCCGTGCCCCAGGGCCTGTCGTCCTGCGTGTTCACCACCGACCTGCGCGAGGCGGAAGCCTTCATGTCGGCGATCGGCAGCGACTGCGGCATCGCCAACGTCAACATCGGCCCCAGCGGCGCGGAAATCGGCGGCGCCTTCGGCGGCGAGAAGGAAACCGGCGGCGGCCGCGAATCCGGCTCCGACGCCTGGAAGGCCTACATGCGCCGGCAGACCAACACCGTGAACTGGTCGCGGGAGTTGCCGTTGGCCCAGGGCATAGTGTTCGATTAGCTGAAAGCGCAAGACCAGGGTGTGACTTCTAGCTGTGGGTGGGGCGGCAGGCTCTTTCTTGGAGCTTGCCGCTTGCCGCTTGCAGCTCCTTGTACAAGGATCAGCGGATGTCGCTTCGCCAAGAGTGTCTGTGGGAACACCTGACCCCCGAGCGGCCGCAGGCGCCGTCGCTGCTGGGGGAACACGAGGCCGACGTATGCGTCGTCGGCGCCGGCTTCACCGGGCTCTCCGCGGCCCTGCACCTGCTGGAGGCGGGGCGCAGCGTCTGTGTGCTGGAGGCTCATCGAACCGGCCATGGCGGCGCCGGGCGCAACGTCGGGCTGGTCAATGCCGGCCTGTGGATTCCGCCGGACGAGATCGAGGCGGGCATGGGCCAGGAGGTCGGCTCGCGCCTCAACCGCATGCTCGGCGCGGCGCCCGCGCTGGTCTTCTCGCTGATCGACAAGTACGCCATCGACTGCCAGGCGCGCCGCGAGGGCACCCTGCACATGGCCCACAACCAGCGCGGCCTGGACGACCTGCGCAGCCGCTGCGAGCAATGGCAGCGCCGCGGCGCCCCGGTCGAGCTGCTTACCGGCGCGGTCTGCGCCGAGGCCTGCGGCACCGAGCGGATCGCCGGCGCGCTGCTCGACCGCCGCGCCGGCACCCTCAACCCCATGGCCTACGTCAGCGGCCTGGCCCGCGCCGTGGTCGGCCTGGGCGGCGGGCTGTACCACAACTCGGCGGTGACCGCGCTGGAGCGCGAGGGCGACGCCTGGCGCGTTATCACCGGCGACGGCAGCGTGCTGGCGCAGAAGGTGGTGATCGCCTCCAGCGCCTACACCGAGGGCGAGTGGACGCAACTGCGCCGCACCTTCTTCCCCGGTTACTACTACCAGGTCGCCTCGCGCCCGCTGGAGGGCGCCGAGGCCGCGCGCATCCTGCCCGGCGGCCAGGGCTCCTGGGACACCCGCCAGGTGCTCAGCAGCATCCGCCGCGACGCCGACGGCCGCCTGCTGCTCGGCAGCCTGGGCAAGGGCACCGGCAAGCCGGAATGGTTCATCCGCAGCTGGGCCGACCGCATCCAGCAGCACTACTTCCCGCGGCTGGGCAAGGTGGACTGGGAATTCACCTGGACCGGCTGCATCGACTTCACCCCCGACCACCTGATGCGCCTGTTCGAGCCGGCCTCGGGGCTGCTTGCCATGAGCGGCTACAACGGCCGCGGGGTGACCACCGGCACCGTGGTGGGCAAGGCCTTCGCCGACTTCCTGCTGCGCGGCGAGGCCAGCGCCCTGCCCATGCCCCTGCGGCCGCTGGAGGAGGTTTCCGCGGCGGGCCTGCGCAGCTGCCTGTACGAGGCGGGCTTCTCGCTCTACCACGCTGGGCAGTGCCTGCGCGTGGTGATCTAGCGGCGCGCCCGGGACGGGGGCGCCCGGCCCCGTCCGCCTCGTCTGGCCCCTTCTGCACTTTGGTCTAGCCTTTTTGGTGCGTTACCTCAATGGGCGCGCACCGAGAATGTGCAGTTAGGTGACAGCGATGGTTACCGCTCGGGTTGCGCCCGTTGGCTGCTGGTTGTGCCAGCTCGCGGGATGGACGGTTGCGCCCATCGGATGTTTGGGTTGCACCTTTTGTTTTTGGGGGTTGCACACGCCAAAAGCTGTTTTCTGCCGGCCCTGGCCGGTTCTGCTGTCCGACTTTTCGAATAACAAAAACGGATGGCACGCGGCTTGCTGTTGGCTAATCGCCAACATCTGTTGTTTCGCGCGTCACCACAAAAACCTCAGGAGCAAAACTCCATGTCGCAGAAGATTTTCAGAAAAGGCTTTCTGGCCCTGGCGGTAACCGCCGCGATGGGCATGACTTCTCTCGCCCAGGCCGATGTCGTGATCGGCGTTGCCGGCCCGCACACCGGGGCCAACGCCTCCTTCGGCGAGCAATACTGGCGCGGAGCGACCCAGGCCGCCGAGGACATCAACGCCGCCGGCGGCGTCAACGGCGAGAAGATCAAGCTGGTGAAGGCGGACGACGCCTGCGAACCGAAACAGGCCGTGGCCGTGGCCAACCGCCTGGTCGACGAAGACAAGGCGGTGGCGGTGGTCGGCCACTTCTGCTCCTCCTCCACCATCCCCGCCTCCGAGGTCTACGACGAGGCCGGCATCATCGCCATCACCCCCGGCTCGACCAACCCGCAGGTCACCGAGCGCGGCCTCTCCGGCATGTTCCGCATGTGCGGCCGCGACGACCAGCAGGGCATCGTCGCCGGCGACTACATCGTCGACGTGCTCAAGGCCAAGAAGGTCGCGGTCATCCACGACAAGGACACCTACGGCCAGGGCCTGGCCGACGCCACCCGCGCGCAGCTGAACAAACGCGGCGTGAAGGAAGTCCTGTACGAAGGCCTGACCCGCGGCGAGAAGGACTTCAACGCCCTGGTCACCAAGATCCGCGCTTCCGGCGCCGAGGTCGTCTACTTCGGCGGCCTGCACCCCGAGGCCGGCCCGCTGGTGCGGCAGATGCGCGAACAGGGCCTGACCGCCAAGTTCATGTCCGACGACGGCATCGTCACCGACGAACTGGTCACCACCGCCGGCGGCCCGCAGTACGTCAAGGGCGTGCTGATGACCTTCGGCGCCGACCCGCGGCTGATCCCCGACGGCAAGGCGGTGGTCGAGAAGTTCCGCGCCGGCGGCTTCGAGCCCGAAGGCTACACCCTCTACGCCTACGCCTCGGTGCAGGCCCTTGCGGCCGGCTTCAACGGCGCCGGCAAGACCGACCCGGCGGCCGCCGCCAAGTGGCTGAAGTCGCACCCGGTGCAGACCGTGATGGGCAAGAAGGAGTGGGACCAGAAGGGCGACCTGAAAGTCTCCGACTACGTGGTCTACGAGTGGGACGACAAGGGCAAGTACCACCAGCTGGACGCTTTCAAGAAGTGATCCCGGCCTGACGCGCCGCCTGCCGGCGCCGCCACGAGCGGCGCCGGCATCCCCGCAGGTCGACGTCGCCCGCTGGCGGTCACGAGCCGCATCAGGCGCGCCGCGTCAGCCTTTTCCTGCCCCGCTTGCGTGAGTATCCAATCGTGGACGGCATCTTTCTCCAGCAAATGATCAACGGGCTGACCCTCGGGTCGGTCTACGGCCTGATCGCCATCGGTTACACGATGGTCTACGGCATCATCGGCATGATCAACTTCGCCCACGGCGAGGTTTACATGGTCTCGGCCTACCTTTCCGCCATCGGCCTGGCGCTGCTGGCCTTCTTCGGCCTGCATTCCTTCCCGCTGCTGATCCTTGGCACGCTAATCTTCACCATCCTGGTCACCGGCGTGTACGGCTGGGTGATCGAGCGCATCGCCTACAAGCCGCTGCGCAACTCCACGCGCCTGGCGCCGCTGATCAGCGCCATCGGCATGTCGCTGATTCTGCAGAACTACGTGCAGCTGGCCCAGGGCCCGCGCCAGCAGGGCGTGCCGACGCTGCTCGAAGGCGCCTTCAAGCTGCACATCGGCGACGGCTGGGTGCAACTGACCTACACCAAGCTGTTCATCCTGCTGGCCTCCTTCGCCGGCATGGCCGTGCTCACCTACGTGATCCAGTACACCAAGCTCGGGCGCATGTGCCGCGCCACCCAGCAGGACCGCAAGATGGCCTCGATCCTGGGCATCAACACCGACCGGGTGATCTCCTACGTGTTCGTCATCGGCGCCGCCATGGCCGCGCTGGCCGGCGTGCTGATCACCATGAACTACGGCACCTTCGACTTCTACGCCGGCTTCATCATCGGCATCAAGGCGTTCACCGCCGCGGTGCTCGGCGGCATCGGCTCGCTGCCCGGGGCCATGCTCGGCGGCCTCATCCTGGGCGTGGCCGAGGCGCAGTTCTCCGGCATGGTCAACACCGACTACAAGGACGTGTTCGCCTTCGGGCTGCTGGTGACCATCCTCATCTTCCGACCGCAAGGACTCCTGGGCCGGCCCCAGGTATCGAAGGTGTGAGCATGGCTAACGCAACCGCTTCCGCCCCGCGCATCGACCTCAAGCAGAGCCTGGTGGACACCGTCCTGGCAGGCCTGGTCGCCCTCATCGTGTTCGGCCCCATCGTCGGCATCGTGCTCGACGGCTACAGCTTCAACCTGCAACCGGTGCGCCTGGCCTGGATGGTCGGCGCGGTCATGGCCGGGCGCCTGGTGCTCAGCCTGTTCCTGCAGACCGCCGTCGGCAGCCGCGTGCTCGACCGCTTCGAGGGCTCCGACTCCGGCATCCAGGTGCTGCCGCCGGGCTACAAGACGCGCCTGCGCTGGATCATCCCGCTGCTGGTGGTGGCCGCCGTGGCGCTGCCGTTCTTCGCCAACAAGTACCTGCTCACCGTGGTCATCCTCGGGCTGATATACGTGCTGCTGGGCCTGGGCCTGAACATAGTGGTGGGCCTGGCCGGGCTGCTCGACCTGGGCTACGTGGCCTTCTACGCCATCGGCGCCTACGGCCTGGCGCTGGGCTACCAGTACCTGGGCCTGGGCTTCTGGACGGTGCTGCCGCTGGCCGCCATCACCGCGGCCATGGCCGGGGCGCTACTGGGCTTCCCGGTGCTGCGCATGCACGGCGACTACCTGGCCATCGTGACCCTGGGCTTCGGCGAGATCATCCGCCTGGTGCTGAACAACTGGCTGTCCTTCACCGGCGGTCCGAACGGCATGCAGGTGCCGGCGCCGACCATCTTCGGCCTGGAGTTCGGCCGCCGCGCCAAGGAGGGCGGCACGCCGATCCACGAGTTCCTCGGCATCGATTACAACCAGAACCTCAAGTTCATTTTCATCTACGCGGTGCTGTTCCTGGTGGTGCTGCTGGTGCTGTACGTCAAGCACCGGCTGACGCGCATGCCGGTGGGCCGCGCCTGGGAAGCGCTGCGCGAGGACGAGATCGCCTGCCGCTCGCTGGGCCTGAACCACGTGCTGGTGAAGCTCTCGGCCTTCATGCTCGGGGCCTCCACCGCGGGCCTGGCCGGGGTGTTCTTCGCCAGCTACCAGGGCTTCGTCAACCCGTCGTCGTTCACCTTCTTCGAGTCGGCGCTGATCCTCGCCATCGTCGTGCTCGGCGGCATGGGCTCGACCCTCGGGGTGGTGATCGCCGCCTTCGTCCTGACGGTGACGCCGGAACTGCTGCGCAGCTTCGCCGACTACCGCGTGCTGCTGTTCGGCATGCTCATGGTGCTGATGATGATCTGGCGCCCGCGCGGGCTGATCCGCATCAACCGCCGGGGCTTCGCCAAGCGCAAGGGGGTGGCGCCATGAGCGACAAGATTCTCAGCGTCGAGCACCTGATGATGCACTTCGGCGGCATCAAGGCGCTCAACGACGTCAACCTGGACGTGGAACGCGGCTCCATCACCGCGCTGATCGGCCCCAACGGCGCCGGCAAGACCACGGTGTTCAACTGCCTGACCGGCTTCTACAAGGCCACCGGCGGGAAGATCCTGCTCAACACCCAGGGCACTACCACCGACGTCATCAAGATCCTCGGTCAGCCGTTCCAGGCCGGCGACTTCGTCAACCCGGCGCAGTTCGGCAGCCGCGTGTACTACAAGATGTTCGGCGGCACCCACCTGGTGAACCGCGCGGGGCTGGCGCGCACCTTCCAGAACATCCGCCTGTTCCGCGAAATGTCGGTGGTGGAGAACCTGCTGGTGGCGCAGCACATGTACGTCAACCGCAACCTGGTTTCCGGCATCCTCAACACCCCCGGCTACCGCCGCGCGGAAAGCGACGCGCTGGACCACGCCTTCTACTGGCTGGAAGTGGTCGACCTGGTGGACTGCGCCAACCGCCTGGCCGGCGAGATGTCCTACGGCCAGCAGCGCCGCCTGGAGATCGCCCGGGCCATGTGCACGCGCCCGGAAATCATCTGCCTGGACGAACCGGCCGCCGGCCTCAACCCGGCCGAGACCCAGGCGCTGAGCCGGATCATCCGCTTCCTGCGCGACCACCACGGCATCACCGTGCTGCTCATCGAGCACGACATGGGCATGGTGATGAACATCTCCGACCACATCATCGTGCTCGACCACGGCGACGTGATCGCCCGCGGCCTGCCGGCGGAGATCCGCAGCAACGACAAGGTGATCGCCGCCTACCTGGGCGCAGACGAAGAGGAGGTCGCATGACGGCGCCGATTCTGGAATTCCGTGATGTGGATGTGTTCTACGGGCCGATCCAGGCGCTGAAGAAGGTTTCCCTGACCGTGGGCGAAGGCGAGACGGTGGCGCTGATCGGCGCCAACGGCGCCGGCAAGTCCACCCTGCTGATGTCCATCTTCGGCCAGCCGCGCGCGGCCGCCGGGCAGATTCTCTACCGCGGCCAGGACATCGCCCGGCGCTCGGCGCACTACGTGGCCTCCAACGGCATCGCGCAGTCGCCGGAAGGGCGCCGGGTGTTCCCCGACATGAGCGTGGAGGAGAACCTGCTGATGGGCACCATCCCCATCGGCATGGACCACGCCCAGGAAGACATGCAGCGCATGTTCGAGCTGTTCCCGCGGCTGAAGGAGCGGCGCAACCAGCGCGCCATGACCATGTCCGGCGGCGAGCAGCAGATGCTCGCCATCGCCCGCGCGCTGATGAGCCGGCCCAAGCTGCTGCTGCTCGACGAACCCTCCCTGGGCCTGGCGCCCATCGTGGTCAAGCAGATCTTCCAGACCCTGCGCGAACTGGCGCAGACCGGCATGACGCTGTTCCTCGTCGAGCAGAACGCCAACCACGCCCTCAGGCTCTCCGACCGCGGCTACGTGATGGTCAACGGCGAGATCCGCATGAGCGGCACGGGCGCGGAACTGCTGGGCAACCAGGAGGTGCGCGACGCCTATCTGGGCGGGCACTGACCGCACATCTGCTCTTCGTAGGAGCGAGGGGGACGCCTCGCTCCTACAAGGGCTCGCCTGACTTTATGGGGAGTCTCCATGCACGATGTCCGTTTCCTCACCAACGCCGACGTCGCCGAGCGCCTGGCTTATCCACAACTGATCGAAGCCCTGCGCCAGGGCCTGGCCGGCACCTGCGAGGCGCCGGTTCGCGGCTGCCATGCGCTGCCCGATAACGCCACGCTGCTGACCATGCCGGTGTGGCGCCCGGGGCAGGACATCGGCGTCAAGCTGGTCACCGTGTTCCCCGGCAACGGCGCGCGCGGCTTGCCGGCGGTGGCCGCGCTGTTCTGCCTGTTCGACGGCGTCGACGGCCGCCCGCTGGCGCTGCTCGAAGCCTCCGAACTCACCGCCCGGCGCACCGCCTGCACCTCGGCCCTGGCGGCGGACCACCTGGCCCGGCGCGACGCCGAGCGCCTGCTCATCGTCGGCAGCGGCACCCTGGCGCCGCACATGGTGCGCGCCCATTGCGCGGTGCGTGACTACACCGACGTCGCCATCTGGGGCCGGCACCCGTCCAAGGTCGCCGCGCTGGTCGAGCGCCTGGCCGGCGAAGGCTACCCGGTGCGCGCCTGCGAAGACCTCGCCGCAGGCGTGGCCGTGGCCGACACCATCAGCTGCGTGACCACCTCCCGCGAGCCGCTGGTGCGCGGCGAGTGGCTGAGCCCCGGCACCCACCTCGACCTGGTCGGCGCCTTCCTGCCGAGCATGCGCGAGACCGACAGCGAAGCCGTGCGCCGCGCGCGCATCGTCGTCGACACCCGCGAAGGTGCGCTGGAGGAAGCCGGCGACCTGCTGATCCCCCTGGCCGAAGGCGCCATCGCCGAATCGGCCATCCACACCCAGCTCGGCGACCTGCTGCAGGGCCGTGGGCTGCGCCGCGACGACCAGGAAATCACCCTGTTCAAATCGGTCGGCTACGCCCTGGAAGACCTGATCGCCGCGCGCCTGCTGGTGGAGCAGGGCGGCTAGCGGGTTGTCCACGGAATCTGTTGGGCAAGCTGTGGATAAGCTTGGGAAAGCTGCTCCTGGCCCAGGCGCGCCGTGGCTTGCGCAGTACTGCCTGAATACTGACCAGGGGCATGGCGCAAGCCGCGAAACATCTGGGCTGCTGCACCCGTGGCAGGCGCTCGCCAGGCATTGCCGAAAACCGCTGCCGGCTGTGGAGCAGCCTGTGGAAAACCTGGGGGAAAACCTCTCCGTCCCGCGCCCCTGGGCGCCTGCCGAACTGTTCGGCCATTGTGGACGGCCGCTGTAGCGGCGGCTGGCGGGGCGGGGCTGCTATCCTGCGAAGTCCGACAGAAAAACCGCCAGCAGAGGAATTGGCCCATGACTCCCACCCTGTTCATCACCGGCGCCACCTCCGGCTTCGGCGAAGCCTGCGCCCGCCGTTTCGCCCGCGACGGCTGGTCGCTGGTGATCACCGGCCGCCGCGAAGACCGCCTGCAGGCCCTGGCCAAGGAACTGTCCGCCCAGGCCGAAGTCCTGCCGCTCACCCTCGACGTGCGCGACCGCGCCGCCGTGGCCCGCGCCGTGGACAACCTGCCGGCCGGCTTCGACAAGCTGCGCGCGCTGATCAACAACGCCGGCCTGGCCCTGGGCGCCGACCCGGCGCAGGAGTGCGACCTGGACGACTGGGACACCATGGTCGACACCAACATCAAGGGCCTGATGTACTGCACCCGCCTGCTGCTGCCCCGGCTGATCGCCCACGGCCGCGGCGCCAGCATCCTCAACCTCGGCTCGGTGGCCGGCCAGTGGCCGTACCCCGGCAGCCACGTGTACGGTGCCACCAAGGCCTTCGTCGAACAGTTCTCCCTGAGCCTGCGCTGCGATCTGCAGGGCACCGGCGTGCGCGTCAGCAACCTGGAGCCGGGCCTGTGCGAAAGCGAATTCTCCCTGGTGCGCTTCGGCGGCGACCAGGCGCGCTACGACAAGACCTACGCCGGCACCGAGGCACTGCAGCCCGAAGACATCGCCGAGACCATCCACTGGATCGTCAACCAGCCGCCGCACATCAACATCAACAGCCTGGAGATCATGCCGGTGAGCCAGGCCTGGGCGGGGTTCTCGGTGCATCGCAAGGGGTGAGGAGCGCGGGCTCTTGTAGGAGCGAGGGGGACGCCTGGTTCTTGCTCGCGAACGGAGTATCCCGGCGATTCCTCTGCGTTGGCTTGACTCCGCTCCCTCTCCCTAACCCTCTCCCTGAAGGGAGAGGGGACCGTTCGGAGTGCGCTGATGTTTCGGCGTCGGCCGGCTCGTACCGATTACCCGGCTAACACCAAATTCCTTCTCGGCACGGACAGGCCCCCTCTCCCTTCAGGGCGGGGCGCGCAGCCGAGGGCTGGGGAGAGGGGACTGAGTCTGGGGCAAACTGCGAGGCTGCCGGGTAACGCCATTCGCGAGCAAGCTCGCTCCTACGAAAAGCGCCACACCGCGTTATCATCCGCCAACTCCTCCCGCCACAAGAGCCCCCTCGATGAGCAAACCAGGCCAACGCGTGCTGGCTGAACTGCGCAAGATGATCGCCTCCGGCGAACTGGCCGCCGGCGAGCGCATCGTCGAGATTCCCACCGCCGAGCGCCTGCAGGTTTCGCGCATGCCGGTGCGCATGGCGTTGCGCGTGCTGGAGCAGGAAGGGCTGCTGGTCAAGGCCGGCAACCGTGGCTACACGGTGCGCGAAGTCACCGAGTACGATATCGCCGGCGCCGTGGAGGTGCGCGGCGTGCTGGAAGGTCTGGCGGCGCGCCAGGCGGCTGAGCGCGGCATCTCCGAGCAGACGCGGGCGCAGCTCCAGCAGTGCCTGGACGAAGGCGACCGCATTTTCGCAAAGGGCCACGTGCTGCCCGAGGACCTGGAGGCGTATCACAGCCTCAACATGCGCTTCCACCAGGCGATCATCGAGGCCAGCGGCAACCGCGCCATCGCCGAGGCCCTGGCGCGCAACGACCACCTGCCGTTCGCCTCGGTCAGCTCGCTGGCGGTGGACCGCGACAACCTGCCCCGCGAATACCAGCGCTTCAACTTCGCCCACATGCAGCACCACGCCGCCTACGACGCCCTGGTCAACGGCCAGGGCGCGCGCGCCGAGGCGATCATGCGCGAGCATGCCAACGCCACCCTGCGCTACGCCGAGTACTTCCACCCGCCGCGCGAGGGGGTGGCGGTGTTGAAGAAGTCCGTGGCGGGGGAAAGAGAGCGGTCGTAGGACCAACCAGCTGTGTCGGGATGCTTTTCGTAGGAGCGAGCTTGCTCGCGAGCGGGCTTCACCATCGTGCCTGGCCCGAAGAGCGCCCTCTCCCTAACCCTCTCCCTTCAGGGAGAGGGTTAGGGAGAGGGAGCGGAGTCAAACCAACGCAGAGGAATCGCCGGGAAACTCCATTCGCAAGCAATCCCACCCCTACAGATCCAACACCAACCGCGCACTCCGCGACCGTGAGCAGCAAGGCGTGAACTGGTCATTGGCAGCCTGCTCGTCCTCGGTCAGGTACTGGTCACGATGCTCCGGCACACCTTCCAACACCCGCGTCAGGCAGGTGCCGCAGATACCCTGCTCGCACGCCACCTGCACCTCCACCCCGACACCGCGCAGTGCCTCCACCACGCTCTGCCCATCCTCCACGCGCACCACCTGCCCGCTGCTCGCCAACTGCACCTCGAAGGCTTCGCCGCCCACGTCCGGCTCAGCGCCGAAGTACTCACGGTGCAGGCGCGACTCGTCCCAGCCCAGGGCACGCGCACTGTCCAGCACGTGCTCCATGAAGCCCGCCGGGCCGCAGGTGTACAACTGCGCATCGCCCGCCTGCGCCGCCAGCAACGTCGCCACGTCCAGGCGCCGCGCCGGCTCGCCGTCATCGAAGTGGCAATGCACGCGGGTGGCGAAGGCCGACTGCGCCAGGTACTCGACGAAAGCCGCCTGCTGCGCCGAGCGGGCGCAGTAGTGCAGTTCGAAGTCGGCGCCGCTGCGCGAAAGCTGCTCGGCCATGCTCAGCAGCGGGGTGATGCCGATGCCGCCGGCCAGCAGCAGGCGCCTTCCCGGGCCTTCGGCGAGGGGGAAGAGGTTGCGTGGTTCGCCTATGCGCAGCGGCTGCCCGGCCTGCAGTTCGTGCACCGCGCGGGAGCCGCCGCGCGAGTCGGCGCAGCGCAGCACGGCGATGCGGTAGCGGTGGGTTTCCTCCGGCGCGTTGCACAGCGAGTACTGGCGCACCAGCCCGCCCGGCAGGTGCAGGTCGATGTGCGCGCCGGCGCTGAAGGCGGGCAGGGGGCCTGCGTCGGGGCGGGCCAGTTCGAGGCTGAGGATGTCCGGGGTTTCCCGCTGCACGCGGGTGATGACGACGTCTAGCACGGTGGCGGTCTCACGCTTGGCCGGCCTCGCGGGCCGGCGCTGGAAAGGGGGCTCAGGCGCTGGCGATGAGCGCGGTGGCGGGTTGCTGTTGCTCGGCCGCGCAGAGGCGTTCGAGGATGCGCCGCGACTGCACGCCGCCGGCGTCGATGTTGAGCTTCAGCAGTTGCCGTTGCGGGTGGCGCAGCAGGTTCTGCTGCTGCTGTTCGAGCATCTCCAGGTCCTCGCCGAAAATCTTCCCCTGGCCCTCGCGGATGGTCGCGGTAAGCCCCGCGTCCTGCGGCTGGAAGTTGCGCGCCATGCCCCAGAAGTACCAGATGGAGGTCTCGCTCTCCGGGGTGATGAAGTCGACCACGATGCTCGCCGCCTTGTGCTGCGCCGGGGCGTGGTAGCCGCCGTGGCCGGCGTGGGCCACGCCCACTTCGATCAGCACGTGGCTGGGCGGGGTGAAGCGGCAGATCTGCCAGCGGTCCACCGGCACGTCGTCGGCCAGGCCGTTGCCGCGCAGGGCCAGGCGCCAGAAGGGCGGGGCCATGACGTTCTGCATATGCCGCTCGGTGATCACTTCCTCGCCTTCCACGCGGGTCTTCGGCGCGGCTTCGTCGATCTCCTTCTGGCCGATGCTGTTGGCGTGCACGTAGGTCTCGTGGGTGAGGTCCATGAGGTTGTCGATCATCAGCCGGTAGTCGCACTGGATGTGGTACAGGCCGCCGCCGTAGGCCCAGTCCGGGTTGTCGGCCCATTCCAGGTGGTGGATCAGCGCCGGGTCGGCCTGCGCGGCATCGCCCGGCCACACCCAGATGAAGCCGTAGCGCTCTTCCACGGCGAACTTGCGGATCGCCGGGAAGCCGCGCACGCGCTGGCCGGGCATGGACTCGGTGTGGCCTTCGCAGCCCATGGCCAGGCCGTGGTAGCCGCAGATCAGCTTGCCGTCCTCGACGAAGCCCAGCGACAGCGGCGCGCCGCGGTGCGGACAGAAGTCCTCCAGTGCCGCCACGCGGCCTTCGGGGCCGCGATAGAAGACCATCTTCTCGCCGCAGACCTGCCGGCCCAGGGGCTTCCCGGCGATCTCGTCGGGGGTGCAGGCGACGTACCAGGCGTTCTTCGGGAACATGGGGCGATCCTCATCTTGTGGTTTTTATTGGATCCAATGGTTGGCTTCGAGCGGAAAGCCTGTCAACCGTGGTGGTCGAAAAATAATCAGTTCGATAACCGAACAAATTCCGAATCCAAGCTGAAGGCTCCGTAAAGTCTGGATCTTGGCGTCGTAAAGGCTGTGGGATCTGTGGTTTCCGTCAGCCCATTCCGTGATTTTGGGATCCAATGGGGGCTTGTGCTCGGGATCCACCGCTGCCAGGGTGTGCGCCAACCAAGCCTCCACAACAAGAACAAGAGGAACCCGCCATGCCGTGCGCCCAGCCCCGAACCTCCGCCCGCCGGAGGTGCGCCCATGAATCGTGACCTGCGCCATGCCCTCGACCAGGGCCCGATGAACCGCTTCCAGTGGACGGCCATCGGCATCTGCATCCTGCTCAACATGATCGACGGCTTCGACGTGCTGGTGATGGCCTTCACCGCCGCCTCGGTCTCCGCCGAGTGGAGCCTGAACGGCGCCCAGGTCGGCCTGCTGCTCAGCGCCGGGCTGTTCGGCATGGCCGCCGGCTCGCTGTTCATCGCCCCGCGCGCCGACCGCTTCGGGCGCCGCCCGCTGATCCTCTTCTGCCTGCTGCTGTGCGGCCTCGGCATGCTGTGCTCGGCCCTGGCCCAGAGCCCGACGCAACTGGCCCTGTTGCGTGGCTTCACCGGCCTTGGCATCGGCGGCATCCTCGCCAGCAGCAACGTGATCGCCGCCGAATACGCCAACCGCCGCTGGCGCCCCCTGGCGGTCAGCCTGCAGTCCACCGGCTACGCCCTGGGCGCCACCTTCGGCGGCCTGCTGGCGGTGTGGCTGATCGGCCACTGGGGCTGGCGCTCGGTGTTCCTGGCCGGCGGCCTGATCTCCCTGGCGGCCATCCCGCTGGTGCTGGCGGGCCTGCCCGAATCCCTGGACTTCCTCCTCGCCCGCCGCCCGGCCAACGCCCTGGCGCGGGTCAACGGTCTGGCCCGGCGCCTGGGCCTGCAGAGCCTGGATGCGCTGCCCGAAGCCCGCTCGCGCGAGGCCTCCGGCGTGGCGATGCTGCAGCTGCTGGCGCCCGCGCTGCGCCGCTCGACGCTGCTGATCTGGCTGCTGTTCTTCCTCGCCATGTTCGGCTTCTACTTCATCATGAGCTGGACGCCCAAGCTGCTCACCGCCGCCGGCCTCACCGCGCAGCAGGGCATCACCGGCGGCGTGCTGCTGAGCATCGGCGGCATCTTCGGCGCCGCCCTGGTCGGCGCGCTCTCGGCGCGGGTGCCGCTGGCGCGGGTGCTGCAGGGCTTCATGCTGGTCACCGCGGCGCTGCTGGTGCTGTTCCTCGGCTCGGCCTCGTCACTGGCCGCCGCGCTTGGCCTGGGGCTGCTCATCGGGCTGTTCGCCAACGGCTGCATCGCCGGGCTCTACGCGCTGTCGCCGCAGATCTACCCGGCCGGCGTGCGCGCCACCGGGGTGGGTTGGGCGATCGGCGTCGGCCGCCTGGGCGCAATTCTCTCGCCCACCGTGGCCGGGCTGCTGCTGGACGACGGCTGGCAACCGCTGCACCTATACGGCGTGTTCGCCGTGGTCTTCGTCGCCGCCGCCCTGGTGCTGCTGGGCCTGCGTCCGGCGGCGCCGGCCGGCGAGCCGCTGGCCGCGCACTGAGGGCGCCTCAATGCTGCCCTTGGAGGATCGCGTCGGCGATGGCGTTGCGGAACCACTCCAGCGCCGCCGACTGCTCGCTGCTCGCGCGCCAGTGCAGGGACACCTCGAACGCCGGCACGGCGAAGGGCAGTTCGAGCATCTTCAGCCCGCCCTCGGCGACGAACATGCGGGCGATCTGCGCCGGCAGGATGGTCAGCAGGTCGGTGCCGGGGATGATCTTCGGCAGCACCGAGAAGTGCGGCACGCGCAGGGCGATGCGGCGCTCCAGCTTCATCGCCTGGAGCACGTCCTCGGCGATGCCGTGGCCGGAGGTGCGCGTCACCACCACATGGCGTTCGGCGAGGTAGCCGGCCAGCTCCAGGCGTTCGCCGATGCGCGGGTGGTCGGCGCTGAGCAGGCACACGTAGCGCTCCTGGATCAGCACCCGGCTGCGGCTGCCGGGCACCGCCTGGCGGCAGATGGCGGTGTCCACCTTGCCGCTGGCCAGCCAGTCGCCCACCTCGTCCACCTGCAGCGGCAGCACTTCCACCTCGGCCAGCGGCGCCTCGCGGTTCAGCCGCGCCAGGATCAGCGGCAGGAAGCCCAGCTCGCCCAGGTCCGACAGGGCGATGCGGAAGCGCCGCTCGGTGGTGGCCGGGTCGAACTGGCGGGTGCTCTGCACCGCGCCTTCGATGCGCGTCAGCGCCTCGCGCAGGGTGGCGTACAGCTGCTCGGCGACGAAGGTCGGCTGGATGCCGTCGCGGCTGCGGCTGAACAGCGGGTCGTCGAACAGCTCGCGCAGCCGCGCCAGGGCGTAGCTCACCGAGGGCTGGGTGACGAACAGGCGCTCGGCGGCGGCCGTCACGCTGCCGGCCTCGTAGAGGGTGACGAAGGTGCGGATCAGGTTGAGGTCGATCTGGGCCATGGTAGTCACATAGATGGTTTTTATTTTCGATAGAAAGACTATCGATTTGATCGATTATTAGGCCGCTGCGACAGTAGCGCAAACCCAAGAACGAGCCTGAAGGGCCAGCATGAAAACCGTCCATTGCGCCTCCTACGACATCCTCCGTCGCCACGGCCTGACCACCATCTTCGGCAACCCCGGTTCCAACGAGCTGCCGTTCCTCAAGGACTTCCCCGCGGACTTCCGCTATATCCTCGGCCTGCACGAAGGCGCGGTGGTCGGCATGGCCGACGGCTTCGCCCTGGCCAGCGGCAAGCCCGCCTTCGTCAACCTGCACGCCGCCGCCGGCACCGGCAACGGCATGGGCGCGCTGACCAACGCCTGGTACAGCCACAGCCCGCTGGTGATCAGCGCCGGCCAGCAGGTGCGCTCGATGATCGGCGTGGAGGCCATGCTGGCCAACGTCGAGGCGCCGCAGCTGCCCAAGCCGCTGGTGAAGTGGAGCGCCGAACCGGCCTGCGCCCAGGACGTGCCGCGCGCGCTGAGCCAGGCCATCCACATGGCGAACCTGGCGCCAAAGGCCCCGGTGTACCTGTCGATTCCCTACGACGACTGGGCGCAGCCGGCGCCGGCCGGCGTCGAGCACCTGGCTGCGCGCAACGTGGCCAGTGCCGGGCTGCCTTCGCCGGCGCAACTGGGCGAGCTGGCCGGGCGCCTGTCGCGGGCGCGCAACCCGGTGCTGGTGCTAGGGCCGGACGTCGACGGCGCCCGCGCCAACCCGCTGGCCGTGCAACTGGCGGAGAAGCTGCGCATGCCGGCCTGGGTCGCACCGTCTGCCTCGCGCTGCCCGTTCCCCACCCGCCACCCGTGCTTCCGCGGCGTGCTGCCGGCGGCCATCGCCGGCATCTCGCAACGGCTCGCCGGGCATGACCTGATCCTGGTGGTGGGCGCTCCGGTGTTCCGCTACCACCAGTTCGCCCCGGGCGACTACCTGCCCGCCGGCGCCGAGCTGGTGCACATCACCTGCGACCCCGGCGAGGCCGCCCGCGCGCCCATGGGCGATGCCCTGGTCGGCGATATCTTCCTCACCCTCGAAGCCCTGGTGGAAGCCGTTCGCCCCAGCGCGCGGCCGATGCCCGAAGCCCTGCCGCGCCCGGCGCCGCGCGCCGCCGAAGCGGGCCTGCTGCACCCGGAAACGGTGTTCGACGTGATCGACGAACTGGCCCCGGACGACGCCATCTTCGTCAAGGAATCCACCTCCACCGTGACCGCCTTCTGGCAGCGCGTGCGGATGCGCGAGCCGGGCAGCTACTTCTTCCCGGCCGCCGGCGGCCTGGGCTTCGGCCTGCCGGCGGCGGTCGGCGTGCAGCTGGCGCAACCGCAGCGGCGGGTGATCGGCATCATCGGCGACGGCTCGGCCAACTACGGCATCACTGCGCTCTGGACCGCCGCGCAATACCGCGTCCCGGCGGTGTTCATCATCCTCAAGAACGGCACCTACGGCGCGCTGCGCTGGTTCGCCGGGGTGCTCGACGTGCCCGAGGCCCCCGGCCTGGACGTGCCCGGCCTGGACTTCTGCCAGCTCGGCCGCGGCTACGGCGTGCGCTCGGTGCAGGCCGCCGACGCCGCCAGCCTGCGCGCGGAACTGGCCCGCACCCTGGCCGGCGACGAGCCGGTGCTGATCGAGGTGCCCACCCTGACCATCGAGCCCTGAGGGCCCGACTTACCGACCGCAGCTCGCGGCCACGCCACAACAATAAGAACGAGGTGGATATGAATACGACTACCGTCAGTGAGACGCTGGAGGCTGCCGGCCAGCACTCGAACCGCCCTGCGGCCAGCGCCGACATCGGTACCCTGCTGGACGAAGGCCCCTTCACCCGGATGCAGAAGGTCGTGGTGCTGCTGGCCGCGCTGTCCATCGTGCTGGACGGCTTCGACGGCCAGCTCATCGGTTTTGCCATCCCGATGATGATCGCCGAGTGGGGCATCAGCCGCGAGGCCTTCGCCCCGGCGGTGGCCGCCGGGCTGATCGGCATGGGCATCGGCAGCGCCTGCGCCGGCCTGTTCGCCGACCGCTTCGGGCGGCGCATGGCAGTCATCGCCAGCGTCTTCGTGTTCGGCTCGGCGACCTGCGCCATCGGCCTGGCCCCGGATGCCCTGACCGTGGCGCTGCTGCGCTTCGTCGCCGGGCTGGGCATCGGCGGCGCGCTGCCCAGCGCCACCACCATGACCGCCGAATTCACCCCGGCGCGGCGGCGCACCCTGGCGGTGACCGCGACCATCGTTTGCGTGCCCCTGGGCGGCATGCTGGCGGGCTTCTTCGCTTCGCACATCCTGCCGCTGTACGGCTGGCGCACGCTGTTCTTCGCCGGCGGCGCGCTGCCGCTGGTGCTGGGCTTCCTGCTGCTGGCGACGCTGCCGGAGTCGCCGCGCTTCCTGGCGCGCCGGCCGCAGCGCTGGGGCGAACTGGGCCGCCTGCTCGGGCGCATGCAGCGGCCCATGCCCGAGGGCGCGCGCTACACCGATTCGCTGGAACAGGCGCGGGAGAAACGCGCCGGCTTCCGCGCCCTGTTCGACCTCGGCTACGGGCGTGACACCGTTGCCGTCTGGGTGGCCTTCTTCATGTGCCTGACCGCCGTCTACAGCGCCTTCAGCTGGCTGCCGACCATGCTCCAGACCGAAGGCCTGTCGCTGGCCGTGGCCGGTTCCGGGCTGACCGCCTACAACCTGGGCGGCGTGATAGGCGCGCTGGTCTGCGCCGTGGCCATGGCCCGCTGGGGTTCCTACTGGCCGCTGCTGCTGTGCTGCCTGGGCGGCGCCGCCAGCGCCTTCGCCATGCAACTGGTGGACGTGAACCAGCATGCCAGCCTGCTGATCTTCGGCTTCGGCGTGCACGGCCTGTTCGTGAATGCCGTGCAGTCCACGCTCTATGCCCTGTGCGCCTTCATCTACCCCACCGGCGTGCGGGCGACCGGCACCGCCTCGGCCCTGGCCTTCGGCCGCCTGGGCGCGATCCTCAGCGCCTTCGCCGGGGCCAGCGTCATCACCCTGAGCGGCGCGCACGGCTACCTGACGCTGCTGGGCACGGTGATGGTGGCGGCGATGATCGCCCTGATGCTGGTGCGCCGGCACATTCCCCGGCGCGCGCCGGGGCTGTCTTGAAACGGCTCACGAGCGGGAGGTCGATCCGATGAGCGAATGCAGCATTACCCACGTCAGCATCCTTGGCGCCGGCGCCATGGGCTCGCTGTTCGGCGGCCTGCTGGCCGAAAGCGGCCGGCGGGTGACCCTGCTGGACATCAACGATGCGCACCTGGCGGCCATCCGCGAACAGGGCCTGCGCCTGGTCACCGACAGCGGCGACCGGCGCATCCGAGGGCTGGCGGCCTGCCGCCCGGAACAGGCCAGCGGGCACCCGGACCTGTTGCTGGTGTTCACCAAGACCCTGCACACCGAGCAGGCCTTGGCCAGCGTAGCGCAGCATATCGGCGGGCACACGCGGGTGCTGTCGCTGCAGAACGGCCTGGGCAACGCCGAGACGCTGTGCCGCCACGTCGCGCCGGAGCAGGTGTTGATCGGCATGACCACCTGGCCCGCAGACCTGCACGGCCCCGACCATGTCGAGTCCCACGGCCTCGGCGTGGTGCGGGTCTTCTCGGCGGACGGTGTCGAACGCCCGGCCTGCGCGGAGGTCGCGGCCGTGCTGGATGCGGCGGGCCTGCGCTGCGTGGCGGATGCGGACGTGTGGGCGGCGATCTGGGAGAAGGTCGCGTTCAACGCCGCGCTGAACAGCCTGTGCGCCGTCACCGGTTGCGCGGTGGGGCAACTGGCGGCCGTGCCGCAAGGCCCCGAACTGGCCTGCGCCGTGGCGCAGGAGGTGCTGGCCGTGGCCCGCGCCGAGGGCATCGCCGTGGACCCCCGGCACTGCCTGGCGAGCGTGGCCGACGCCATCGCCCAGCACCGCACGCACAAGCCCTCGATGCTGCAGGACGTGCTGGCGGGGCGGCCCACGGAGATCGGTTCGATCAACGGCGAAGTGGTGGCCCGCGCGCGGCGGGCGGGCATCGCCGTGCCGCGCACGGAAATGCTGCTCGGGCTGTTGCGCCTGGTGGAGGCGCGCGCCCGCGAAGCCGCCGCCGCGAGCGGACCCTTGGTATGAACCCCATCTTTCAAGGAGCTTTGTCATGAGCGATGCCAACACCCCTTACACCGACTTCCACCTGCAACCCCTCGCCGGCGAATGGCGCACCGGCGGCGCCGGCAAGGTGCTGCGCGACAGCAACCCCTACGACGGCAGCCTGCTGGCGGAAATCCCCCAGGCCAGCCGCGAGGACCTGGATGCCACCTACCGCAAGGCCGCCGAAGCGCAGCCGGCCTGGGCCGCGCTGCCGCCGGCGGAACGCGCCGCGCTGCTCTACCGGGTGGTGGAGGTGTTCGACCGGCGCCGCGAGGAGATCATCGACTGGATCGTCCGCGAGTCCGGCAGCACCCGCCTGAAGGCCACCCTGGAATGGGGCGCGGCTCGGGGCATCACCCTGGAGTCGGCGTCCTTCCCCAGCCGCGTGCACGGGCGCATCGTCGACTCCAACATCCCCGGCAAGGAGAGCCGCGTGTACCGCAGCGCCATCGGCGTGGTCGGCGTCATCAGCCCGTGGAACTTCCCGCTGCACCTCACCCAGCGCTCGCTGGCCCCGGCCCTGGCGCTGGGCAACGCGGTGGTGGTCAAGCCGGCTAGCGACACCCCGGTGTGCGGCGGCCTGCTGCTGGCGCGCATCTTCGAGGAGGCCGGCTTGCCGGCCGGCGTGCTCGGCGTGGTGGTCGGCGCCGGCAGCGAGATCGGAGACGCCTTCGTCGAGCACCCGGTGCCGGGCCTGGTGACCTTCACCGGCTCCACCCCGGTGGGGCGCAACATCGGGCGCATCGCCAGCGGCGGCGCGCACCTCAAGCACGTGGCCCTGGAGCTGGGCGGCAACAGCCCCTTCGTGGTGCTGGAGGACGCCGACCTGGAGCAGGCGGTGAACGCCGCGGTGTTCGGCAAGTTCCTGCACCAGGGGCAGATCTGCATGGCGATCAACCGCATCATCGTGGTCGACGCGCTGTACGACGCCTTCGCCGAACGCTTCGTCGAGCGCGTGAAGCAGGTGAAGGTCGGCGACCCGCAGTCGATGGAGACCGCCATCGGCCCGATCATCAACGCCCGCCAGCTCGAAGGCCTGCTGGAGAAGGTCGCCCTGGCCCGCCGCGAAGGCGCCAGGCCGCTGTACGAAGGCGGCGTGCAGGGCCAACTGCTGGCGCCCCACGTGTACGGCGAAGTCGGCCCGGACATGGAGATCGCCCGCGACGAAATCTTCGGCCCGCTGATCGGCCTGCTGCGCGCCCGCGACGAGGCCCATGCCCTGGAACTGGCCAACGCCAGCGAGTACGGCCTTTCCAGCGCCGTGTTCAGCCGCGACCTGGAGCGCGGCGTGGCCTTCGCCCGCAAGGTCCGCGCGGGCATGACCCACGTGAACGACATCCCGGTCAACGACGAGGCCAACGCGCCCTTCGGCGGCGAGAAGAACTCCGGCCTGGGCCGCTTCAACGGCGACTGGGCGATAGACGAATTCACCCGCGACCACTGGGTGAGCGTGCAACGGGAGGCGCGCCGCTACCCGTTCTGATCGCCTAGCCGGTTCTGCCACCAATCCCGCCCAGGGCGCGCTCACACGGACGCGCCGCGGGCCGCTGCACCCCGAAAAAAAACGGAGAACAATAACAATGCAAAACCGTCACACCGCCGTATTGCCGTCCCTCGCCTGCGTGGCCCTGCCGCTGTTGTGCGCGCCCGCGCTGGCCGAGGAGGGCGGCTTCTTCGAGGATTCGCGCACCGACCTGGTGCTGCGCAACTACGCGTTCAACCGCGACTTCCGCGACCACAGCGCCGGCAAGAGCCTGATCAACGAATGGGCCCAGGGCTTCATCCTCAAGTTCAGCTCCGGCTACACCCGCGGGCCGCTGGGCTTCGGCGTGGATGCCATGGGCCTGTACGGCGTGAAGCTGAACAGCAGCCGCGAGCAGAGCGGCTCCGAACTGCTGCCGGTGCACGACGACGGCAAGGCCGCCGACGAATACGGGCGCGTGGCGGTGGCGGCCAAGCTGCGGCTGTCGGCCAGCGAGCTGAAGCTCGGCGAAATGCTGCCGGACGTGCCGGTGCTGCGCTACGACGATGGCCGCCTGCTGCCGCAGACCTTCCGCGGCGCGGCGCTGGTGTCCCGCGAGTGGGCCGGGGTGAGCCTGTACGGCGGGCGCTACGACCAGGTCAGTCTGCGCAATTCGTCGGACATGCAGGACCTGTCGTCCTGGTCGGCGCCCACGGCGAAATCCGATGCCTTCAACTATGCCGGCGGCGAATACCGCTTCAACGACCAGCGCACCCTGGTCGGCGCCTGGTACGCGCAGCTGGAGGACATCTACACCCAGCGCTACTTCAACCTGCTGCACAAGCAGCCGGTGGGCGACTGGGTGCTGGGCGCCAACCTCGGCCTGTTCTTCGACCGCGACGACGGCCGCGCCCTGGCCGGCGACATCGACAGCCACACCGCCTACGCGCTGCTCTCGGCCAACCATGGCGGGCATACCCTCTATCTCGGCCTGCAGAAGGTCGGCGGCGAGGGTGGCTGGCAGTCGGTCTACGGCAGCAGCGGCAGGACCATGGGCAACGACATGTTCAACGGCAACTTCACCAACGAGGACGAACGCTCCTGGCAACTGCGCTACGACTACGACTTCGCCGCGATGGGCGTGCCCGGCCTGGTGAGCATGGTGCGCTACGGCAAGGGCGACAACGCCACCACCAAGGCTGGCAGCGGCGGCAAGGAATGGGAGCGTGACCTGGAGCTGGGCTACACGGTGCAGAGCGGGCCGCTGAAGAAGCTCAACGTGCGCGTCAACCATGGCAGCAACCGGCGCAGCTTCAACAGCGATTTCGACCAGACGCGGGTGATCTTCAACTACCCCATTTCGCTCTGACGAGGTGGTACATATGGCTCCTACGAAGAGCCCCGGCGCCGTCGCTCCTACGGGGGGAATGCCAGGCTTCACGGCAACCTGTAGGAGCGGGCCCTGCCCGCGATTCGCGCGCAGGGCGCGCTCCTACATGGGAATGACGCGGGGGGCTGCGGACTCCGCCGCGGTTATCCGTCGCTCCCCATCAACCCGCCAGCAACCACACCCCGGCGCCGGCCGAGGCCAGGCCCGCCACACGCACCAACGGCGCCGCAGCCTGCGGCAGGAAGCGCACCAGCGCATAGCCCGCGGCATGCAGGGCGGCGGTAGCGCAGACGAAGCCGGCGGCGTAGGCCCAGGGGCTGGACAGCTCCGGCAGCTCCAGGCCGTGGGCGATGCCGTGGGCCAGGGCGAAGAGCGCGGTCACGGCCATGGCCAGCGGCAGCGGCGGGCGCACCGCCAGGGCTACGCACAGGCCCAGGGCGAGCACCGAGGCGGCGATGCCGGTTTCGACGAAGGGCAACTGCACGCCGTCGAAGCCGAGCAGGCCACCGAGCAGCATGGCGCCGACGAAGGTGCAGGGCAGCGCCAGGCGCGCCGCGCCCCGTTGCTGGGCGGCCCAGAGGCCGACGGCGAACATCGCCAGCAGGTGGTCGAGGCCGGTCAGCGGGTGCAGCACGCCGGCGGCCAGGCCGTGCTCGCCGTGGCCGGGGTGGGCGAAGGCGAGGGCAGGGGCGAGGCACAGCGCCAGGGCGCAGAGGCTTTTGCGCAGGGACATGGGGGACTCCTTGTGGGTTGTTCTCAGGCCGCGGTCAGCAGCCCCTGGCGTTCGATGAAGGCGATGATTTCGTCCAGCCCCTGGCCGGTCTTCTGGTTGCTGAACACGAAGGGCCGCTCGCCGCGCATCTGCTTCGCGTCGCGCGCCATCACTTCCAGCGAGGCGCCGATCATTGGCGCCAGGTCGACCTTGTTGATCACCAGCAGGTCGGACTTGCAGATGCCCGGGCCGCCCTTGCGCGGGATCTTGTCGCCGGCGGAAACGTCGATCACGTACAGCGTCAGGTCCGACAGCTCGGGGCTGAAGGTGGCCGAGAGGTTGTCGCCGCCGGACTCCACCAGGATCAGCTCCAGGCCCGGAAAGCGGCGGTTGAGCTGGTCCACCGCCTCCAGGTTGATCGAGGCGTCCTCGCGGATCGCCGTGTGCGGGCAGCCGCCGGTTTCCACGCCGATGATCCGCTCCGGCGCCAGGGCCTGGTTGCGCACCAGGAACTGGGCGTCTTCCTGGGTGTAGATGTCGTTGGTCACCACGGCGAGGTCGTAGCGCTCGCGCAGGGCGTGGCACAGCGCCAGGGTCAGGGCGGTCTTGCCGGAGCCCACCGGGCCGCCGATGCCGACGCGCAGGGGTTGGGAGTTCATGCGGGGTTCTCCTAGGAACGGAACAGACGGCTGTATTGCGTTTCGTGGAGCATGCTCGCCAGGGCCAGGCCGAAGGGCGCGCCGCCGGGCGCGTCCTCCGCCAGCGCGGCGGCGCAGGCGCGTTCGAGTTCGGGGAGCAGGCGCGAGGTGAGCTTCTGCGCGGCCAGCTGGCCCAGGGGCAGGGCCTTCATCAGCACCGCGAGCTGGTTCTCGGCCCAGCTCCACAGCCAGGCGGCCAAGGCCTGCTCCACGTCCAGGCTCCAGGCCCGCGCGGCCAGCGCCCAGGTGGCGGCCAGCGAGGGCTCCGGCTGCGCGGCGAGCCAGGCGCGGGCCGCTTCGTCCAGCTCGGGCAGGGCTTCCAGCAGTTGCGCCAGGGAAAAGCCCATCTGCCGGCTTTCCAGGGCCAACTCGCGGGTCTCGCGGCTGGCGCGGTGGCGTTCGGCGGCATCGCTTAGCGCGGCCCAGTCGGCGGCCAGCGCGGCGCGCAGCAGCTCGGCCAGCAGCGGGCCCTCGAAGCGCGCCAGGTTCAGTTGCAACTGGTCGGCCAGCCAGGCGAAGGCGCTGTCGGCATCGCTCACCAGGCCGTGCTCCAGGGCGGCTTCCAGGCCCTGGGAATAGCTGTAGCCGCCGATGGGCAACTGCGGGCTGGCGAGGCGCAGCAACGGCCAGAGGCCTGTGCCGGTCACTTGCGCACTCCGAACTGGTGCAGCTTCGGCGCGTAGTTGAACTCCGCCTCGCCGTGGTGCGAATGGTGATGGCCGCCGCCGTAGGCGCCGTGCTCGGGCTGAAACGGCGCCTCGATGCTCTGCACCGTGGCGCCGAGCTGGTCGAGCATGGCCCTGAGCACGTAGTCGTCGAGCAGGCGCAGCCAGCCTTCGCCCACCTGCAGCGCCACGTGGCGGTTGCCCAGGTGGTAGGCGGCGCGGTTCAGCTCGCGCGGGCTGGCGCAGGTCACGTGCATCAGTTGTTCGGGCGCGGCGCACACACGCACCACGCGGCCGTCGTTGGCCAGCAGGCAGTCGCCATCCGCCAGCGGCGGCTGGCCGCGTTCGAGGAACAGGCCGACGTCCTCGCCATCGCGGCTGTAGCAGCGCAGGCGGCTCTTGCTGCGCGCCTCGTAGTTCAGGTGCAGTTCGGCGTCCCAGCGCTCGCGGGGCTCGATGCGTTGGTGGATGACCAGCATGGCGGTGTCCGGCAGTAGGCAATGGCCGAGCTACAGCAAGGGCCTTGCCAGGGCCGGGCGCGACCAGCAACGGCGGGGGCTGGGCGGGTTGTCCGAGTGGTCAGCAATGGGGCGCGTGCGCGCTGCTGGTGCGCGCGGGAATGGTGCGCACCGATGTGGGGCGGAATGAGGGTTTTTGTAGGAGCGAGGGGGACGCCTAGTCCTTGCTCGCGAAGGGTGTTGGCCGGTGACAACGTAGTCGGCCCGACCTCCTTGCCCTCTCCCCAGCCCTCTCCCTGAAGGGAGAGGGGGCTAGTCCGTGCCGAGAGAGGGTTTGGTGTCAGCCGGCTACTCGGTGCAAGCCGGCTAACGCCAAAACATCAGCGCACTCCGAACGGTCCCCTCTCCCTTCAGGGAGAGGGTTAGGGAGAGGGAGCGGAGTTGAACCCGTGCGCAGGTGCCACCGGCTGGTTCGCGAGCAAGCTCGCTCCTACAAGGAAGCCCCAGCCTCAGCCCCTTGCCCCGATCCCCAACCAGTGCTTTGCACCAATCATGATGAAACGCAGCTGCTGGGTAACCTTGGCCTCCGGCGTCAGGTGCGCCGGCAGTGCCTCGGCCGGCGCGTCGATCAGTTCGGGCAGGGTGGCGAACACCGTCTTCACCACCAGGTCGGCGAGCACGTCGAGGTCCTGGGCCTGCAGGTGCGGCAGCTTGTTGAGCAATGCCAGGTCCGCCGCCAGGTCGTCGGTGATGCGCTGGCGCAGGGTGCCGATGGCCTGGCGGATTTGCAGCGAGCCGCCGTACTGCTCGCGGGCCAGGAACAGGAACTGGGTGCGGTTGGCGCTCACCGCGTCGAGGAAGATGCGCACCGAGGCCTCGATCACCCCGCCCAGCTCGAACTCGTTGCGCCGCACCGCGCGCAGGGTCTGGCGGAAGGTCTCGTCGACGTCGGCCACCAGGGCCAGGCCCAGAGCGTCCATATCGGCGAAGTGCCGGTAGAAACCGGCCGGGACTATGCCCGCCGCGCGCGCCACCTCGCGCAGGCTCAGGCTGCCGAAGCCGCGGCCGCTGTCCATCAGGCCGCGCGCGGCGTCCATCAGGGCCTGGCGGGTCTGCTGTTTCTGTTCGGCGCGGGGAGAGGACATCGGGGCTTCCATGGCAGGGGCCCCGGCACTCTAGCAAATGGCCGGGGAAATCGGCGACTGCGCCGGCCACTTCAGTGAACGACTGTTGACTGAAAAGGGACGGCATGCCAGTTTAGTGAACAAGTGTTTACTGTCTGGATGCCGTCCATGTCCCTGCTTCCCCTGGCCTGGCTGCGCGCCTTGCGCCCGCTGCTCGGCCCCCTGCGCGCGCTGGTGCGCCAGCGCTGGCTGCGCGAGGCCGACGTCGATGCCGTGCTGGCCATGCTCAATCCGACCTGGGCGCTGAACCGGGTGTTCGCCCACGTCGAAGGCCGCCAGTGGGTGGCCGACGACATGCTCGCCCTGCGCCTGCGGCCCAATGCCAACTGGCGCGGCGCGCGGCCGGGCCAGCACCTGCAGCTGTTCATCGAGCACGACGGCGTGCGCCTGGGGCGCAGCTACAGCCTGATCGCCGAAGAGGACGGCTGCCTGGAGATCGCGGTGAAGCTGCAGCCCGGCGGGCGGGTCTCGCCGCTACTGCTGGGCCGGTTGTGCGTTGGCGACGTGCTGGAACTGGGCGCGCCGGGCGGCGAGCTGCACTGGCCGCAGGACGAACGCGGCGTGCTGCTGCTGGCTGCCGGCAGCGGCCTGACACCCTTGCTCGGCCTGCTGCGCCAGGCCCTGGCCGACGGCTACCGCGGCCCGGTGACGCTGCTGCACTACGTGCGTGAGCGCAGCCAGCGTGCCTTCGTCGAGCGCTTGCAAGCCCTGGCCCGCGAGTACCCCAACTTCCGCCCACGCTGGGCCATCAGCGGCGGCGCGGCGCAGGCCGGCGAACTGCGCGGGCGCTTCCACGCCGAACACCTGCAGGGCCTGCCCGCCGAGCACGTGCTGGCCTGCGGTCCGGCCGGCTTCGTCGGCGCCGTGCGCGACCAGCTCGAACCCCGCGCCGCCAGCCTGCAATGGGAAGCCTTCAGCGCGCCCGCCTGGGCCACCGACGAGGCCCGGTGCGAGGTCCACCTGCACTTCGCCCGCAGCGGCCGCCAGGTGGCCGGCGACAACCAGCGCAGCCTGCTGGAACAGGCCGAGGCCGCCGGCCTGCGCCCGGCCCACGGCTGCCGCCAGGGCATCTGCGCCAGCTGCACCTGCACCCTGCTCGCCGGCAGCGTGCGCGACCTGCGCAGCGGCGCGCTGCACAGCGAGCCGCAGCAACCCATCCGCCTGTGCGTCAGCGCCCCGCAGGGCGACGTCAGCCTCGACCTCTAGCCTCCCCGGAACCCCAGCATGCGCGAAGACCGCGACCTCACCCCGGCCGAGCTGGCCGCCTTCGGCGCCGAACTGGACGCCCTGCGCCAACGCACCCTGGACGACCTCGGCGGCGCCGACGCCCGCTACATCCGCCGCGTGCGCAGCGCCGTGCGGGCCTGCTGCTGGGCCGGCCGCGCGCTGCTGCTGTGCGGCTGGTCCGCGCCCACCTGGCTGCTCGGCAGCCTGCTCCTGGGCCTGGGCAAGGTCCTCGAAAACATGGAGCTGGGCCACAACGTCATGCATGGCCAGTACGACTGGATGAACGACCCGGAATTCGCCGGGCGCCAGTACGAATGGGACATCGCCGGCCCCGCCGACTTCTGGCGGCACACCCACAACCACATCCACCACACCTACACCAACGTCCTGGGCAAGGACGACGACATCGGCTACGGCGTGGTGCGCCTGTTCCCCGAGCAGAAGTGGAAGCCCTTCTACCGCTGGCAGCCGCTGTGGGTGACGATCCAGGCCGTGCTCTTCCAGTACGCCGTGGCCATCCAGCACCTGCGCCTGGACCAGTACTTCAAGGGCCGCCTGGGCAAGGACGAACTGCGCCCGCTGCTGCGCCGGTTCAACGCCAAGCTCGGCCGCCAATGGGCCAGGGACTACCTCGCCTTCCCCCTATTGGGCCTGCTGACAGGCGGCTTCTGGGCGGTGTTCTGCGGCAACCTCGTGGCCAACCTGCTGCGCAACCTGTGGACCTTCACGGTGATCTTCTGCGGCCACTTCACCGAGAAGGCCGTGGTGTTCCCGGCCAGCGTGCTGCAGGGCGAGAGCCGCGGCCACTGGTACCTGCGCCAGCTGCGCGGCTCCAGCAACCTGGAGGGCGGGCCGCTGCTGCACCTGCTCACCGGCAACCTCAGTCACCAGATCGAGCACCACCTGTTCCCCGACCTGCCGGCGCGCCGCTACGCCGAACTGGCCCGCGAAGTGCGGCAGATAGCCGAGCGCTATGGCCAGCACTACAACAGCGGGCGCCTGTCGCGGCAATTCGCCGCGGTACTGCGGCGCATCTGGGGTCACCGCCTGCCGGCTTCATAGGAATAGTCCTAAAAGAGAAACCAGTCGCCGAATGACACTCCCTCAACATCAATTGGCCATGATTTAATCGGCCCGGTTTTGTAACCGGATGTCGTAGTCGAGGGATCGAAGGGATGAAGTCCATTCCCCATTACTGGACGCTGGGCCTGGCCCTGGCCGTCGTTCTGGATGTTTCCGCCGCGCCGCTGACCACCCCCGGCGACCGCGACCTGCAACGCGACCGCCAGGAGCAGCTGCTGCGCGAGCAACAGAAGCGCCTGGAGGAACTGCAGCAGCTGCCCGGCAAGGCCGCGCCGCAGGCCCCTGCCGAGCAGCCCGCCGACACGCGCTGCTTCGACATACGCGACATCACCCTGGAAGGCGCCGGGCACCTCGGCGCCGCCACCCGCGAGCGCCTGCTGGCGCCCTACCGCGGCCAGTGCCTGGGCGTGGCCCAGCTCAACGCGCTGCTCAAGGCCATCACCGACCACTACCTGGCCCGTGGCTTCGTCACCACCCGCGCCTACCTGCCGCAGCAGGACCTCTCCGGCGGCGCGCTGAAGATCATCGTGGTCGAAGGCCGCCTGGAAGGCTTCGACGACTCCGCCGTGGCCAGCCCACGCGAACTGGCCATGGGCTTCCCCGGCAAGGCCGGCGAGGTGCTCGACCTGCGCGAGCTGGAACAGCTGGTGGACCAGGTCAACCGCCTGCCCTCGCGCCACGCGCAAGTGGAACTGGTGCCCGGCGAGCAGGTCGGTGGCAGCCGCGTGCAACTGGCCGGCGAGCGCGGCAAGCCCTGGCGCGTCTCGGCCTTCCGCGACAACAACGGCGACCGCAGCAGCGGCGAACAGCAGGCCGGCCTGGGCCTGGACTGGGACAGCCCGCTGGGCCTGGCCGACCAGCTCGGCCTGCGGGTGGCCGAGGACGTGGTCAGCGACCACTGGAAGCACTCCGACAACCAGGGCCTGTTCTACAGCCTGCCCTACGGCTGGTGGACCTTCAGCTACAGCTACAACCAGAGCTACTACCGCACCCGCAACCAAGGCAGCGGCTTCGCCTTCAAGCTCGACGGCGACAGCCGCTCCCACCAGTTCGGCGCCGAGCGCGTGCTGCACCGCGACAGCCTGAGCAAGACCGCGGTCAACTTCGGCCTGGCCCACGTGCGTTCGAACAACTACATCGACGACGAGAAGCTCGACGTCTCCAGCAGCCGCATCACCGAGGGCCAGCTGGGCTTCAACCACGGCCGGCGCATCGGCAGCGCCTTCGTCAACCTCGACGCCGGCTGGCAGCAGGGCATAGGCGCGCTCGGCGCCCAGGGCGAGCACGACCCGCAGCCCTACCAGCCCCACGCCCGCTACGACAAGTACACCCTCACCCTCAGCTACCTGCAGCCCTTCCAGCTGTGGGGCGAGAACTTCAGCTTCGACGCCCTGGCCACCGCGCAGAAGAGCGAAGACGTGCTCTACAGCCCGCAGCGCATCAGCCTCGGCGGGCTCAACTCGGTGCGCGGCTTCAAGGACCAGAGCCTGTCCGGCGACAGCGGCTACTACTGGCGCAACCAGTTGCGCTGGCGCCGCCCGGTGACCTGGGTGGCGCTGCAGCCCTGGCTGCAGGAGTACGGCGTGGGCTACGGCTACGACTTCGGCGCCATCGCGCACGACCGCTACAACCCCGAACTGCACGGCCGCCTGAGCGGCCACGCGCTGGAGTTCAACGCCCGCGGCCAGTACCTGGCCGCGACCCTGAGCTTCGCCCGCTCCCTGGAGCGGCCCAGCGTGATCGACAAACGCGAACACCCGGTCTACTTCCGCGTCGACCTGTTCTTCTGACGCCGCAACACCACGGAGACCCCAGGACATGGACATCCGCCGCCCCCTCTACCAAGCCATCGCCAGCGCCCTGGCCGGCATCTTGTTCCTCAACCCCATAGTCGCGACCGCCGCGCAACTGGCGGTGGATGCGGCCGCCGGCGGCAACACGCAGATCGGCGCGGCGGGCAACGGCGTGCCCATCGTCAACATCGCCACGCCCAATGGCAGCGGCCTCTCGCACAATAAATTCAGCGACTACAACGTTGGCCAGCAGGGCCTGATCCTCAACAACGCCACCGGCAAGACCCAGGGCACCCAACTGGGCGGGATCATCCTCGGCAACCCCAACCTCAAGGGCCAGGCGGCGCAGAAGATCCTCAACGAAGTCACCGGCGGTAGCCCCTCGCAACTCAAGGGCTACACCGAAGTGGCCGGGCAGGGCGCCCACGTCATAGTCGCCAACCCCCACGGCATCACCTGCAACGGCTGCGGCTTCATCAACACCCCGCGCGCCACCCTCACCACCGGCAAGCCGATCCTGGCCGGCGAACGCCTGCAGGGCTACGACGTCGACGGCGGCGAAATCGCCATCGAAGGCGCCGGGCTCAACGCCAGCAACCTCGACCAGTTCGAGCTGATCACCCGCAGCGCCAAGCTCAACGCCGACCTGTACGCCAAGCAGCTCACCGTGGTGGCCGGGCGCAACACGGTGGACGCGCAGACCCTGGCCGCCACCGCCAAACCCGACGACGGCAGCGCCAAGCCGCAACTGGCCATCGACAGCTCCGCCCTGGGCGGCATGTACGCCAACACCATCCGCCTGGTCGGCACCGAGCAGGGCGTGGGCGTGAAACTGGCCGGCAACATGGCGGCCAGCGCCGGCGACATCCGCATCGACGCCAACGGCAGGCTGGAATTGGCCCAGGTGGCGGCCAGCGGGGACCTGGCGCTGAAAGGGCAGGACGTGGCCCTGAACGGCCCGGCCTATGCCGGGGGTAGCGCCAGCGTGCAGGCCAGTGGGGCGCTGAGCAATGCGCAGAGCCTGGCGGCCAGGCAAGGCGTGCAACTGCGCGCCGGCAGCCTGGACAACGCTGGCCAGATCGTCGCCGGCATCGAGGGGGAGCAGCGCATCGCCGGGCAGGGCCTGGACATCGCCGTCGACCACGTTGGCAACCGTGGCCGGCTGGATGCCACCGGCAGCCTGAAGGTGGCCGCCGACACCCTGGACAACGCGGGGCAGGCCTACGCCGAGCGCATCGATGTCGACGCCCGCCAACAACTGGACAACAGCGGGACCCTGCAGGGGCGCGAAGTCGCGCTGCGCACCCGCCAGTTCAACAACCTCGGCGACAGCGCGCAGCTGATCGGTGAGCGCAGCCTGCTGCTCGACGCCCCCGCCGTGATCAACCTGGGCGGCCTGGTCCGCTTCGGCGACGGCCAGGCGGCCAGCCTGAACTTCACCAGCCTGGACAACCGCAACGGTCGCCTGGAGGTGAACGGCGGCAGCCTGACGCTGGCCGGCGGCATGCTGGATAACCAGCAGGGGCGCATCGTCGCTGGCAGCGCACGGATCGACGCGCAGCGCATCGACAACGCCGGCGGCCTGATCGGCACCAGCGGCGGCGACCTGGCGCTGAACAGCCAGGGCGCACTGAACAACGCCGGCGGCAAGCTGCAGGCCGCGCAGGCCCTGCGGATCAGCGCCGGGGCGGTGGACAACCGGGCGGGAACCCAGGTCGGCGACTCCATCGACCTCGCCGGCAGCAGCCTGGACAACCGCCAGGGCGGCGTTCTCAGCGCCGAGCGGGGCGACCTCGACCTGCGCCTGAGCGGCGCCTTCGATAACGCCGAGGGCCTGGCCCAGGCCAGCGGAGCCCTGCTGCTGGACGTCGGCAATGTCGCCAACGCCGCCGGCAAGCTGGTGGCGCAGCGCCTCGACCTGACCTCCCACGGGGCCGTGGACAACAGCGGCGGCACCCTGGCGGCCGAGCGGCTGAGCCTGAATGCCCAGTCGCTGGCCAACCGCAATGGGTTGGTCCAGGCCGGCTCCGCCCTGACCCTGACCGCCGGCGATCTCGACAACGCCAACGGCCTGTTGCTGGGCGGCACGCTGCAGGCCGACCTCGCCAGCATCAGCGACAACGCCGGCGGTACGCTGAGCGCCGACGGCGCGCTGAAACTGACCGTGGCCCAGGCGCTGAACAACGCGCTGGGGCGCCTGCAATCGGTGCAGGGCAACCTGGACGTCACGGCGGGCAGCCTGGACAACCGCCAGGGCGCCCTCGCCGGGGCGCAGCTGTTGCTGCGGACCAGCGGGGCGCTGGATAACCGCGGCGGCCGCATCGTGGGCGATGGCATCCAGGCGAGCGCCAGCGTCATCGACAACAGCGCCCAGGGGCTGCTGGTCGCCGGCGCGGATGGCCTGGCGCTCACGGCGCAACAGCGCCTGTCCAACGACCAGGGGCGCATCCAGAGCGACGCGGGCTTGCGGCTGCAAGCGCCGCAGCTGGAAAACCGTGGCGGCGTGGTGCTGGGCCAGCGCGTCGAGCTGTTGGGCGGCAACCTGGACAACAGCCAGGGCGGCGCGGTGGTGGGCAATGGCGAACAGCTGAGCCTGAGCCTGGATGGCGTGCTGAACAACGCCACCGGCCTGATCGACGCAGGCGACCAGGCTCTGCTGTTCACCCGTGCCGTCGGCCAGCTCGACAACCGTGGCGGCACCCTGCGCGGCGAGCGGCTCGACGTGCTTGCCGGCAGCGTCGACAACTCCGCGTCCGGGCGCTTGCTGGCGGGCGCCGCGGGCCTTTCGGTAACGGCCGGCGCGCTGAACAACCAGCGGGGCCTGGTCCATGCCCAGGGCGGCGCCGTGACCGCCACACTGGGGACGGGCAGCCTGCAGAACCAGGCCGGCACCGTGCAGGGCGACAGCGTAGCCATCGGCGCCGCGAGCCTCGACAACAGCCAGGCCGACGGCGAGGCTGGCAGTATCGCCAGCCTGCTCGGCAAGCTCGAACTCGTGGTCGGCAACCTCATCAACCGGGGCGGCCAGCTGTTCGGCAAAAGCGAGCTGAGCGTCACCGGCAACACGCTGGACAACGGCGGCGGCCAGCTCAGCGGCGGCCGCGTCATGCTCGCCAGCAGCGGCGCGCTGAACAACCAGGCTGGCCTGATCGAATCGGCTACCAGCCTGGAACTGGACAGCGGCACGCTGGACAACAGCCAGGGCGGGCGCCTGCGCGCGCTCGGCGGCGACAGCAGCCACATCCGCAGCACCGGCCAGCTGAACAACCAGGGCGGGAACATCGGCGTCGCCAGCCAGGCCTTCGAACTGGGCAGCGGCGCAGCCCTGCTCAACGGCCAGGGGCAGGTCCAGCATGCCGGCACCGGCCTGTTCCGCCTGGGTGCGGGCAGCCTCGTCGGCGCGGGTTCGCTCACCGGCCTGGGCGAGGGCCAATGGCAGTTCGGCAGCGTGGCCAATGCCGGGCAGATGCGCGTCAACGGCGCCCTCGACCTGCGCGTCGGCCAGGGCCTGGAAGTCGGTGCCGGCGAGCGCATCGCCAGCGCCGGTAACCTGAGCGTGACGGCCGCCCACCTGAACAACCAGGGCGAGCTGCTCAGCGACGGCGACCTGGGCCTGACCCTGGGCGGCGACGCCTACAACGCCGGCCTGCTTTCCGCCCAGCGCAATCTCACCCTGAACGCCGGCAACTTCACCCAACTGGGCGGTCGCCTGGCCAGCGGCCTGGACACCCGGCTCAGCCTCGCCGGCAACCTGAACAACCAGGGCTGGCTGATCGCCAACCAGGCCCTGCACGCCAGCGCCGCGCAAGTGAACAACACGGGCACCCTCGGCGCCCTCGGCGCGCTGGACATCACCAGCCAGGGCATCGCCAACGGCGCCGACAGCCTGCTGTTCAGCGGCGGCGACATGACCCTGCGCGCGGCCAGCCTGAGCAACCGCTACGGCGACCTCTACAGCCAGGGCAACCTCAGCTTCGCCGGCCGGGACGGCGGGCGGGCGCAGAGCCTGAGCAACCGCTCCGGCACCATCGAGGCGCAAGGCGACATCCACCTCGATGTGGCGAGCCTGGAAAACGCCCGCGACGTCTTCGCCTTCGAACAGACCACTACCTTCGGCGAATTCGACGTGCAGTGCGGCCAGCACTGCGGCGGCCACGACTCCTTCAAGCGCGGCAAGATCGACGTCAACGAAACCCTCTCAGAGCGCATCACCCAGAACAGCCCGGCCGCCTGGCTGACCGCCGGGGGCAACCTGACCATCGACGCCGGCGCGGTGGAAAACCGCAACAGCACCCTCGCCGCCAACGGCGACCTGACCATCAACGCCGACTCGCTGCTCAACCAGGGCAACACCTCGCGCACCGGCAACAAGGTGGTGGTCATCAACGTGGTGCCGGGCGACTACGGCAAGATCCCCACCGGCCAGTGGGACACCATGGAAAACCTGGCCCGCGCCTTCAACACCAAGATGGCCGCGGGCACCTTCGACCAGGACCTGTACGACCAGCTCTGGGCCATCTACAACGGCGACCGCTGGGCGATCGGCACCCCGGTCGTCACCTGGAGCGAAGACGGCGCCCAGTCCGCGCCGGCCACGCTGCAGGCCGGCAACCGCGTCACCCTCAACGTGGCGCACAACCTGCAGAACGGCACCGTCAGCGAATACAGCCTCGCCCAGCTCACCGGCCAACTGGCCGGCAGCCTGCTGGGCGGGCAGCTCGGCACGGTCAACCTGACCCTCAACAAACAATCCAGCGACGCCCAGGCGAGTGGGCCGCAGACCGTGCAGAGCGTGACGCACACGGCCGCCGACGGCAGCCAGCAGGTCAGCTTCATCCCGGTGGACTACAGCGGTGTGCCCTTCGCCGCCGTGGACCCGACGGCGGCCGACACCTTCCGCCTGCCCCAGGGGCAGTACGGGATGTTCATCCGCAGTCCGGACCCGCAGAGCCACTACCTCATCGAAACCAACCCGGCGCTCACCGACCTGGGGCGCTTCCTCAACTCCGACTACCTGCTCGGCAAGCTCGGCTTCGACCCGGACCAGGCCTGGAAGCGCCTGGGCGACGGCGCCTACGAAACCCGCCTGATCCGCGAGGCCATCCAGGCCCAGACCGGCCAGCGCTTCCTCGACGGCCTGACCAGCGACTACGACCAGTTCCAGTACCTGATGGACAACGCCCTGGCCGCCAAGGATGCGCTGCAGCTGAGCGTTGGCGTGGGCCTTTCCGCCGAACAGGTGGCGGCGCTGACCCACGACATCGTGTGGATGGAAACCCGCGTGATCGACGGCCAGCAGGTGCTGGTCCCGGTGGTCTACCTGGCCCAGACCGACGCGCGCAACCTGCGCGGCGGCAGCCTGATCCAGGGCCGCGACCTCAACCTCATGGCCGGCGGCGACCTGGTCAACGTCGGCACCCTGCGCGCCAGCGAAGACCTCAGCGCCAGCGCCGGCGGCAGCATCCTCCAGGGCGGCCTGATGGACGCCGGCCAGCGCGTCAGCCTGCTGGCCGGCGACAGCATCCGCAACGCCCTGGCCGGGCAGATCCGCGGCGAGCAGGTGGACCTCACCGCGCTCAAGGGCGACATCGTCAACGACCGCACCGCCGTTACCGCCGGCATCGGTGGCGACGAATACCGCAGCTTCCTCGACGCCGGCGCGAGCATCAGCGCGCGCAGCGACCTCAGCCTGGACGCCGGCCGCGACATCACCAACCGCGGTAGCCTCGCCAGCGGCGGCGACAGCTACCTCGGCGCCGGCCGCGACATCAACCTGCAAGCCGTGACCGACGCCAGCCGCCTGCGCGACATCCAGCAGGGCGGGCACCACGTCACCACCACCACGGTCGCGCAGAACCACGGCTCCAGCCTGACGGCCGGGGGCGACCTGGTGCTGGATGCGGGGCGTGACCTGAACGTCGTGGGCAGCCAGGCGAGCGCGAAGGGCGACCTGACCGCCGCCGCCGGTCGCGACATCAACCTGAGCGCTGTCGAAGACGCCGCCAGCGTCGAAGTCCGCAGCAAGACCAGCAGCAGCCGCACCGTCGAACAGACCGGGCAGACCCGCCAGCTCGGCGCGGAACTGACGGCGGGCGGCGACCTGGTGGCCAGCGCCGGGCAGGACCTGAACCTGACCGCCAGCACCATCAGCGCCAGCAACGAGGCCTACCTATACGCCTCCCGTGACGTGAACCTGCAGGCGGCGGCGGAAACCGACAGCCATGCGCTGAGCAAGACCAAACGCAGCCATGGGCTGCTCTCCAGCTCCGAGAAAAAGACCGAGGACACTTCCCTCTACACCACCCAGAAAGGTTCGCTGGTCAGCGCCGACAAGATCGCCATCCGCGCCGGCCAGGACATCGGTGTCAGCGGCAGCGGCGTGGCCTCCACCAACGGCACCAGCCTGCTGGCCGGGCGCAACGTGCTGATCGACGGCGCCACCGAAACCAGCGAGACCAGCCACGCCGAGTCGAAGAAGAAATCCGGCGTGATGAGCAGCGGCGGGCTCGGCTTCACCATTGGCTCGGCCAGTACCCAGGCCACCCAGACCAGCCACAGCGAGCAGACCCGCGGCAGCACCATCGGCAGCGTGCTGGGCAACGTCGACATCCAGGCCGGCAAGGACCTGACCATCCGCGGTTCGGACGTGGTCGCCGGCAAGGACATCAACCTCATCGGGCAGAACGTCGACATCCTCGCCGCGCAGAACGAGAACCGCAGCGAGCAGACCTACAAGAGCAAGAGCAGCGGCCTGACCCTGGCGCTCTCTGGCACCGTGGGCAGCGCCATGGACGCTGGCTACCAGACTGCCAAGCAGGCCAGGCACGAAGACGACAGCCGGCTCTCCGCGCTGCAGGGCATCAAGGCCGGGCTGACCGGCGTGCAGGCCTGGCAGGCGACGCAGCAGGGCACTGAAGGGGGCGGCGTCAGCCAGTTCTTCGGCATCAGCGCCTCGCTCGGCTCGCAGAAGTCCAGCTCGAAGCAGACCCAGGAGCAGAGCGTCAGCCAGGGCAGCAGCCTGACCGCAGGAAACAACCTCAACATCCTCGCCACCGGCAGCGGCGCCGTGGGCCAGGACGGCGACATCCGCATCCAGGGTAGCCAGCTCAAGGCCGGCAACGACATGCTGCTGGCCGCCAACCGCGACATCCTGCTCGAAGCCGCCGCCAACACCCAGAAGCTCGATGGCAAGAACAAGAGCAGCGGCGGCGCGGTTGGCGTGAGCGTGGGGTATTCGGCGGAAAACGGGGTAGGCCTGAGCATCTTCGCCAACGCCAACCAGGGCTCGGGCAAGGAAATCGGCACCGGCACCACCTGGACGGAAACCACCCTGGACGCCGGCAGCCAGGTCAAGCTGGTCAGCGGCCGCGACACCACGCTCAAGGGCGCCCAGGTCAACGGCGAGCAGATCGTCGCCGACGTCGGCCGCGACCTGACCCTGCAGAGCCTGCAGGACAGCGACTACTACGACGCCAAGCAGAAGAACGTCTCCGCCGGGGCGAGCGTCGCCATCATCGGCACCGGCGGCAGCGCCAGCGTCAGTGCCAGCCAGAGCAAGATCGACTCCAACTACAAGAGCGTGCAGGAGCAGACCGGCCTCTACGCCGGCAAGGGCGGCTTCCAGATCGACGTGGGCAACCACACGCAACTGGACGGCAGCGTCATCGCCAGCACCGCCGAAGCCGACAAGAACCGCCTGAGCACCGGCACCCTGGGCTGGAGCAGCATCGACAACAAGGCCGACTACAAGAGCCAGCAACAGAGCGTCAGCATCAGCAGCGGCAGCGATGGCAGCGGCAAATTCATCAGCAACATGCCCAGCGGCATGCTGGTGGCCTACAACCACGGCGACAGCGCCAGCGGCACCACCGGCTCGGCCATCTCCAACGGCACCCTCGAAATCCGCGACCCGGCCAACCAGCAGCAGGACGTGGCCAGCCTGAGCCGCGACGTCGAGCACGCCAACGGCAGCATCAGCCCGATCTTCGACAAGGAGAAGGAACAGAACCGGCTGAAGCAGGTGCAGCTGATCGCCGAGATTGGTACCCAGGCGATGGATATCGTGCGGACGCAGGGGGAGATCAATGCCAACAAGGCAGCGCAGGATGAACTGCACAAGAAAGGTGTGGAGCCGCCTGGTCCAAATGCTAGCGATGCCGAACAGGAGAGTTATCAAAAGCAACTGCTAGCTACGGATGCCTACAAGGACATCATGAGCAAGTACGGCACGGGGGGCAGTTACCAAAAAGCTGCTCAGGCCGTAACGGCTGTTCTGCAGGGGCTTTCTGGCGGGGATATAGGTTCGGCTTTGGCGGGTGCCTCTGCTCCATACCTGGCCAGCGCGATTCACGAGTACGCCGGCAACGACGAGTCCGCCCGCCTTATGGCGCACGCCGTACTTGGCGCTTTGGTTGCCTCGGCTCAGGGAAATTCGTCGGCAGCAGGCGCCGTTGGTGGTGCGGTCGCGGCAGCGGGCACTACTTCCATCATGCAGGCGCTGTACCACACGACGAACTCCGAGGAGTTGAACGAAAGCCAGAAGCAAACCGTATCGGCGCTTGCTTCGTTAGCCAGTGGTATGGCTGGCGGGTTGGCGGGAGGAGACCTCAGCGGCGCGGTCACAGGGGCTCAGGCGGGTAAGAACGCAGCTGAAAACAATGAAATGTGGTTCCCGGTCGATCCGGGATATGGGGCGGCCGTTACTAGCCTGCAAGAGCAGATGCGGAAAGACGGAGCTTCCGCAGATGAGATTGCAAAAGCTACTCAAGGCATGGCCCGGCAGGATGGGTTCGAAGGTCCTGATCCCGTCAAGGGAGCACTAATTGGTACAGGAGTGGCAATCGGTGTTGGAGCTGTTGCTCTTACCCCCGAGTTGCTGACTTACTGCGTAGTGAATCCCGTTGTCTGCAATGAAATGGCTATCACGGCCATGGATGTGGCAGCAGGTGACGCTGCAATGGGCGGGACTGTATGGGGGGTACTGGGTGGCGCGGGTGCTATTGGGATCAAGGAATGGCAAGCTGCGAGTAGCTCGGTTAAGGAAGGTGGAAAGCTTGTTTATCTCTCTAACTCGACGGCACCAGAGGTTAGAGAGCGTCTTACAGCGGCTGTAAATGATATTCGCCAGGACTTGAGCGTTGGGGGAAATGTAGCGTTTGCAGAAATAAATATTGCTGAGCTAGCCCCTGAAACGATGGTATTGAAGGCGTTTAGCCAGTACGATGAGCGTGTAGGTGAGTTCCTGCCAAAACCTGGAGGTGATCTAGACTCCTGGGTGCTTAAACCTCAGGAAGCGACATCCAAATACATTGGAACCCCTGCTGCATATCTTCGGGATATGGATACTGAGTTTAAGATATTAGAGACGGTCGCTCAGCGTTTAGAAAGTAATCCGCTTGCATCTGGTACTATAAATTTAATATCCGAAAAAATGGTCTGCCCTAGCTGCACGGATGTGGTTCGACAGTTTAGGGAGCGATATCCTAATATTAAATTGAATATATTCACGGTGGAAAAATAATGAAGAATTATGATTTGGATTGGGAGGAAATATATGGGTTGGTACAGAGGCTATATACTAGGGCGATAGAAGATAAGGGGTTTCTGCCTGAGCAGGCTTTTTCGTATGTTCAAGAGGAAACGGATACGTTAAGACTGATGGGCAAACCTGGCCTGGAGTTGGTCTTGCAAACTGCAATATTTAAGATTGGCATGGGGTTCGGATTAAGATTGTCCCCGGATAGCCCTGATACAGAGGATGCGATTGAGAGTTTGTCGTTAATTTATTCTGATTTTGATATTTCAGATCTTGAAAGTTTCGGGCTGAAAGGGAAGGCCTTAGATGGCTTTCTAAATGATGTGAAATTGGTTTCAGATTTCTTTTTTTGTGAGAGGTAGTTTTGGAGGAAAAGGGGGCAGATTTGAATGGCACTTACTTAACCCTTTTCGGATGACCGTGTTTCTTGATCGCTGCCCGAGCAGATTGACGTGTGCAGGTCAGTAATGGGTAGGGCTTTGGCCTTCGCTTGAGGGCTCTGGGTTCAACTCGCCCGGAGCGATTGCCGACACGCTGTTGCGCGACCAGAACCAGCAGGCCGCGAAGAGTCGTACCTCCGTCAGGATCATCGTCGAATTGCCGCCACGCCAGCCATAGCTGGAGGCTGTGCTTGAAGCTCAATTGACGGGGTAGGCAGTCAGCCATCGAGGCCGATTGCGCCATGATCAGGCGAATCAGGTTGTGTGCCAGCAGGTAAATCCAGAGTTCCTTGATAGCCATCGCGGGAGCTTTACAGCTCAGCATTTCGAGCCCCATCGTGGTTTTGAGATTGCGCAGATCCAACTCTACGTGCCAGCGGCTTTTGAACAGCGCTTTCAAGGCAGCCTTGGGTGTTTGACTCGTGCAGCGCAGCGTCGTGACCAGAATCTTGTCGCCCGCTTTCAACTCCCGAACCTCCAACCTGTCAGGCACTTGCTCGTAGTAAGCCTGACTCATCCAGGATGGGCGTTTCCGGGGCTTTTCCAGACCGATCAGATGATCGCGCGTCCCCAGGCGCTTACCTCGCCGAAAGTCGGTACTACGCCGACGCGCGCCATATTGCTCAAACACACCATCGATGCCCCTGCGTTGCAATTCGCACAGCAGGAAATAGGTCGCATAGTAGGCATCTCCCAGCAAAACATCGCCAGCGTTCAACGTATCGAGCATCGACCGCAACAGGGTTTGCTCATCGCCACCCTTGCCGCGAAAACGCCCCAATGCCGCATTCAGCACTGCACCGCTGGAGAGGCAGACGATGCCAACCAGCCGACAAATCGGAAAGCCCAATCCCGGCTTTTGCCTGCGCGACTGCGGATAGGCGGCCTGATTAGCCGTTGTATCCGGCATCGACACCGTCGTGCCATCCACCAGCCGAACCGGTCTGCCCATCCATTGCCCTGTCTTGCCTGAAGAGTGACTGATCAGGCTGCCAGTGTTGCGCACCAGCGTGGAAACCATCTCCACCGGCAACCGCTGACGAGCACGGCAGTAGCCGCCGGTGTGCGTGCTGCACGGCTTCAAACCCGCTAACAGTTGTTTGACGGCCATCTCATTGACCGCCTTCTGGCAGGAACGGTCGGCACTCAAGGCCCGGGCCATGAACATGGACAACGTCTCTGTCGGCGGGAACAAGCGCTCCCGATGAACCGGCAGCAACGACTCGACATGCTCGAATAGTTCAGGGTCGGTTAGCAGGTTATGGAGATTTTGGATACTTACCCCCTCTCCGGCAGAACTATGTTAAGGACGTTTATGACTTACAGGGGGCTGTGGATAAAATGCGTGCTAGCGGCGCTAGCGCAGAAGAAATTGCAAAATATGCGTATAACGCCAGAAATGATCTAAAAATAAAGTATAGAGAGTATACACCTCCGGATGTTCTTGAGGTTATTGACTTAAGAAATATGGAGCGATATGGAAATAAAATTGGGCCTACATTTGAAAGTCTTATAAGTAAGGGTAAGACTTTTGAGCAGATAATTGAGAGTTCTACACGGGCCGGTGGTGGAGATATTTTTTAAATGAATAAGTTTATTGATGAGAACGTTTTCTCCGTTGGGCGAATGAAGTCTGGAAGGCTGTATGTTGAGTTGAACTCTAAAGTGGGATGGGAAGGCTTCCCTGGTTATGCTGAAGAGTTTGTTCGTTTGTTTTCTGGTGAGGTTGTTTGTAGGAGTGATTCTGCTGATACTAGAGTGTGGGAGGTAGTAATAAATAATCAAGTTTTACGATTGGTTTACGAGGACTTTCCAGTAATGATTAGTTTGGAGTCGAAAACCGATGGGGGGATGAGTTTATTGAAGGATTGAGAGTTTTCATCGAGGATAATAAGTAAGTCAGTCGTTTTTGGGGGCGTGCTGAGCTTTCTGTTTAGGAGTCAGTTATAGGTGAGGTCTATGAGGTTTCTCTATTTAAAGGGTGCTGGTCCTTTGCATGGAAAGATTTTCTATAGGGAGGATGAGTATGCAATAGATTTTGTTTGTTCATCATCTGAGCAATTAAATTTGAAGGCTGGTACTCAAGGGTGTATATCTTTATTAGCTCACAGCTTGCAGCTTGAGACTAGTGTTGAAACAGGTGCCCTTCTTTATCCTTGGGGGTTTTTCCCGTTAGTTAATGTCGTAGATGGAAGCGTAGAGCCTCCTAAGGCTATCTGTGGAGAGGTTCGTGTTGAGTTTTCTGGTGTGCAGTTGGTTCAGGGTGTTTCATATGAAATCCCCGGGACACGAGATTGGACAGTCATTAGAGACTCTGGTAGCGGTTGGGTATATATAGGGCCTGAAAGGTTTGTTAGTGAGAATCAAGTGTTTGTTGAGTTTGCTAGTGGTTCTATAATTGGAGTTGTTGAGATGGGAGTTTCTTGCTTGTTTATTCGATTGGAACTCACGTCTTGACTCGGGACCGGAAGATTTCTAGGGCTATGGATAAGAAAAAGTGAGCGGGAAATTTTCTGTTCTTCGATTTTTGATAAAGAGCTATGTTGTGTGCACTGGCGCTATCTTTGTGGCTATGGTGTTGGGAGTGTATGTTTCCGCTGCGATAGAGAATGTGAATATAGATCTTGAGGGGGTGATTCTGGATGCGGCAATTGACTCACTAAAAGGAGGGGCGGTCATGACTGCTGCTGCTGCTGCAGTGATGTTGAAGAACTATTGGTTTAGAGTTCGGAAGTAATTATCTTGTTTAAAAGGATTTTGCTTAGGTACTAATGAATTTGGACGGAAATGAAAAATAAATTTGTTTTTTGGTTTTTATGGGGAGTTAAGAGTCTTGCAGTGTGTATTGAATGTTGTATTTTTGCAATATTTTTGGCAGGCAATATTAGTGAGCTTGTACAAGGCAAGGGGCTGGATGTGGAGGGGTGGTTCGTATACTCCCTACACTAAGGCGGAGTGTTAGGAGGTATTGTCTTTTGTTCGTTAGTGGTCTTAATTATTTTAAACTATTTTTTTAATACACGTCGCTAACTTTCAGAGCACTTGAGGTCGCCCCCACTGCTACTGGTGATCTGATGGAGTATTAATGCCATGAAGCCATATGTTCATATTGGGACCGAAAAGGGATTTGAATGGCACTTACTTAAGCGCTAAGCGATTGATTCAGAAAAGAAAGGCTGCTCTTGGTCTACGGTGATAGTTGCGAACACACACCGAGCCCAAGGAGCAGCCCAGATGAATCCTAGGCGCCAAGCCGTCATTCATCAACAGCAGCGCGCCCGTCGGCATACATCGAATACGGACGCTTACGCCTTCTTCAACCTGCCAAGGAAACTCTGAAAAAGCCTGCCTTTTTCGAGTTTGCAGGCCTGTAAGCCGCGTGGCTACTGGGGCGCATTTTTCGAGTAGGGGCTTTTTCAGACCATCCCTAATGCATAAAAATCCCCGGTCTCTGCCGGGGATTTTCAGCGTCTCAACTATTGTCGCCTGCCTAGCTGCTCATAGTCAGCCTGATACAACGACCAGGCATCGGAGGCCAAGCAGCGCAGCGAGCGGCTGATCGCGCAGTAAGGATTCAGCTCCGGATCGCCCAGACGCTAGGATAAGTTGGAAGTAAAGATATGAACATTGATTCGCTAAGGCAATATGAGTCTGCTGATGATTTTTTCGCGCTCAATGGGAGTGCTGTGATGAAAATGACGATAGCCGCAGCTATCTCTGTATGCGAGCAGGCTATCAATCATGGGTTGATTGTTTCTCGAATTGAAGGTGGTATTTGGCATAATCCTGGGTTTGAAGCGCGTCTGGATTGTATCTGGGATGAGGCAGACTCCTCGGTAGATAAGTTTAGTGCGGAGAAAAGTAATAGGTCTGCTACAGGTTTTATTAAGAGTGAAAGTTTTCAGCATGACACCTTTATCGTTACTGTGAGTAAGTTTTGATTTGGCGAGTGACGAAAGGAGCAGATTTATTTTTCTACTCTGAAGCTGTTTCGGTAGCTAGGACTAGAGTGGTGAAAATAAATCCGTTCCATTTTTGAGGTCGAGCATACGGATAGCAGTTCTACGTTTCATGTACGATGATCGAAGAGGAGTAATAGTGCCAATGATCAAAGGTGCTAATACCTATTTTTATTTTGACGTGGCTGAATATCAGGAGTCCTACTCTAAAGATATCTATGACTCCAACTGGTTGATTGTTAAGATGGCTGCGCGGGTTGGGGAGCTATATTGGTGTGCCGCTGATGCTTGCCTTAGAACCTTTGAGTTGCTTGCTTTGAAAGAATGGCTTCAAGATCTTAGTTGTTTCTGGGTATCTGGGAGTCAGCTGAGGTTTACCGAGGGGGAGATTGGTTTTTTGGCTGGGGAGTGTGGAGTTATTGATGTTGTTTTAGACTTTGGATTTCATCCGTTAGGGGGTAAATATCGATATGGGGTTGATTCTGAATTTGTGCTGAGCTTTAAGGTCTTTGATGGCGATTTGAAGCGATTAATAAGAGATATTGATATGCTGATTGAGAAGTTTCCAGTGAGGCATTGAGAGCTTCTTGGAAGGAATGGGTTGGTCGAAAAGGGACAGATTTATTTTTCTACTCTAAAGCTGATTTGGCGGGTAGGGTTAGAGCGATAGAAATAAATCTGTCCCCATTTTGCAGGAATCAGGAGGATTCTTCTGGCTCTTACCATTTGAGGACTAGATGATGTATGAGTGGAAAAGGCTCTCTGATTTTGATGATCTAATAGCAAGGGGTGTTGTAATTAGATCTCCATCAGGTGGGTTGTATGAGGAATATGTGGATATTATTGTATTTGACCCGCTGGACCGGAATAGGGGAATGGGAGGGCTGATTGTCTCAGGGCAGAAGGCGGGTATGTATTTGGCAATTTTCCCAGTTGAAAGTACTGAAGGAAGGTGCCTTAAAAAAAGATGGGTTATCGAGAATTGGCAGCGCTGGTTCTTTCCTGGGGTTGATGTCGGAGACGTCTATTGTGCTAGGTTTCCAGCGCCAGCTTCATTGCCGAAGAGTTAGCGAAGCTGAAAGGGAGCGAAAAGGAAACAGACTTATTTTCCTATCCTCAAAAAATAAGCCTGCCCCCTTTTCCCTGACCTAGTAAATAGCCGCTCCCTCCTCACCGATCCAGCATCAACCTCGGCATCTCCTCCAGCGGCACCCACAGTTCCCCTTGCCAATCCAGCAACATCACCCGGCGTGCCTGCCAGTTCATCAGTACGCGGCGGGGTGTGTGGTCGTCGGGGGTGTGTTGGTCGCGCAGGGTGGGGATGACTTCGCGGCTCAGCCATTGGTCCAGGTGCTGGCTTTCCGGGTGGCCGAAGCGGATCAGGGCCTTGTAGAGGCCGGCTTCGTTGATCATGTCGAGCGGTTCTTCGCTGTCGGTGGCGTAGCGGACGTGGATGCGGCGGGTTTCGTGGGGGCGGAAGCGATGGTGGAAGCGCTGGGGGTAGCCGATGCCGAGGAGGCGGGCGAGGTCCTGGGCGGCGAACCAGGGTTGGTTGTCGATCATCACGCCGCGCAGGGGGCGGCCGTGGCGAATGAAGGTGGTCGGGGTGTATGCGTCGTGCATTGTCGGACTCCTATTCCATTGAGGAGCCGCCGCCATCCGCTGTCAGTCGAATGGAGGCGGACCGTGCGGAGGTGACAGACCGGGAATAGGAACCGGCAGACCCGAAGGTCTCCCCCGCACGATCCGCCATGGAGGATTGCAGCAGAAAACTGCAGGTGTGCGGGAGCCTGCGAAAACGTTCGCCGTTTTCGCCGGCACCTTCTGGCGCATCGCGCCTATTCGTCGGACTGTCAAACCCGGCCACGGGACTGACCGTGGCCGGGGCAGGATAGGCAGGTCGCTGGAGCGGCGGAAGACGGATAATTTCCGAAATTCCCTGTAGGACGGGCCTTGGCGACAAGGCGGCGGATTTATCCCGGGCTGCCAGCCGGCTCTGCCTCCACCTCGATGTCCAAGCGCTGCAACCTGAAGCAGGCCGGCTCCGCTCCGCTGTCCAGTGCTTCGCCGAGCAGGGCGATGTAGCGGCTTTCAGCTTCTTCCACCAGCAGCTTCTTGCCGCTGGCCAGCGGCAGCGTGGGGCAGAGGATGCGTGTCGTGCCGGCGTCGTCCAGCAGCAGGGCGTTGCGCGGGGCGCTTTCCTGCAGTTTGCTGCGCAGGGTGATGCGGCAGGCGCGGGGATGTTTCGAGAGCCAGGCGAGGGTCAGCTGGGCTTGGCCGTTGCCTGTCGGGGTTGCCCTGTCGACGCGCGCCAGTTGCCAGGGCGCTTCGGAGCCGGGACGGATGCCGAGCAGGTCGCCGGCCTTGGGCGGTGGGGGTTCGCTGTTGCTCCAGAGCGCGGATACGCCGTTGGAAAGGGGTGTGACCTGGCTCAGCGCTATGACCGGGGGCCGTTCGGCGGCGCTTTCGCTGGGGGATTTGAATTCGATGGGTTCCAGGTGCGGCACTTCTTCGTCGAGCCCGGCCCGGCCGTCGCTGTGGATTGCCCAGACGTCCTGCGCCTTGGCCTGGAGGGCGAAGTGGCGGGCGTCCAGGGCGGCCTCGTCCTTGCCGGCGCCCAGGTGCTCCAGGAGTGCGCCGAAGCCGTGGCAGGCTTCCCAGTCGGCGCCGGGCGGCTGGCCGCGCCAGCTGCGCAGCAGGTGGTCCTTGAGGTCGAACCCCTCTTTGGCGCCGCCGAGGCCCTTGAAGTGCTGCATCACCTTGATCGCTTCGTCCAGCTGCAGCGCCAGCTGGCCCTCGGTGGCGGGCGCCTTGTCGATGTCGAGGAACGCTTGGTCGCGGTCGCTGGCGATGATCCAGCGGTCGGTGTCGCGGGCATTGCCCAGGCGGGCCGTCGAGGCGAGCGTTTCCAGGGATTCGATCAGCACCTGCAGGGCTTCCCCGGGCATCTGCAAGGGGGCCGAGCTTGCCAGCAGCAGGGCGCCGAGGTAGCCGCGGCTGATGCTTTGGCTGCTGGCTTCCGGGATTTCCGGGTCCTTCACGTCGATGTCCTGCAGCGACGCCTGCCGGGCCTTGGCGTAGAGGCGATGGAGCAGGCGCCAGAAACCGGCCGGTGCCTCCTGGCCGTTGAGCAGGGCGCTGAAGTGGATTTCCTGGGCGCTGCGCAGCGTGCGCTGCAAGAGCAGTGCCTTGAGTTGCGCCTCGGTGCATTCGCCCCGGGCCAGGGCCCAGTAGCCCTGGATCAGCCGGCGGTGCAGGGCGGCGATGAGTTGCGCCGCCTTGTCCGCCCGCCGTCGCTCGGTGCTGCCCCGTCGGTCGCCGAGCAGTTCGGCGAGGTTGTGCCCCAGGTCGAAGACTTCCGCTCGCGAACGCTCCAGTTGCTTGAGGCGTGTGGCTGGCGGCAGGCGTGCGGAATCCAGGTCGACCAGGCGGTGGTATAGGGCTCGTGTCCGGGTTGCCAGGTAGGCAACGTCGGGGCGCCGGGTGGCGTCGTTCGACTGCGTTTTCATCGCGGAAGGCTCTAGGTTGCGGTTCTCCAGAACTTGCCCGGAGACTGCTTGCTTCGCTATGCGATGGGTTTAGGACGCATCTGAAAAACGCTGGGGAAAGGGCTTTTTGCATGGACTGTTGCGCGCCGATGTGCTCGCCAGGGCCTGGAGCACCGTGCTGGAGCCGCGGTTCCGTCCACTGCGCGAAGAGGATTTCTTGAGGCACTTCTGATTCCACGTAGGAGGTATGGGTGGTGGCGCAATGCTTGTGTTTTAATGGCGCGGCCAGGTAACAAGATGTTTTCGAAGGATCGACGGGATGCAGTTCATTCCCACAGGCTGGATGCCAGGCCTTGTCTCGCCTCCTCCTGCCGTTCACGCCGGTACGTCCTGTAGCGGCTGCGTTTCCCGTACTCGAACTTTCCTTCCTCGCATGCCTGCGCGCATGGGTTCCGCCGTGCGCGTCAGGTGCCCGAGCCCATCGTGGCTCCGGTTGCCATGGTGGCTCTATGGCATTGTCTGGCCATTGAGAAGACGGCCGTCGGCATTGGCTGACGGCCCTGTTTATTGGATTTCCGAGGGGGAATGCAGTGTGAAGATGAAAATGTCCCGGGGCTTGTTGTTGGGCGTGGCGTCCGCCGCCCTGCTGACGGTCGGCGGTTGTGCCACGGAAAGCTCCAGGGCGCTGCCGGTGCAGCAGGTGGAGAGCGTCAACAAGCCGTATTCCGGCGTGCGTTCGCCCATCGCGGTGGGCAAGTTCGATAACCGCTCCAGCTACATGCGGGGGATTTTCTCCGATGGCGTCGACCGCCTTGGCGGCCAGGCCAAGACCATCCTGATCACCCACCTGCAGCAGACCAACCGCTTCAACGTGCTGGACCGCGACAACATGAGCGAGATCCAGCAGGAAGCCGCTATCAAGGGCCAGGCCCAGCAGCTCAAGGGCGCCGACTACGTGGTGACCGGCGACGTCACCGAGTTCGGTCGCAAGGAAGTCGGCGACCGCCAGTTGTTCGGCATCCTCGGGCGCGGCAAGACCCAGGTGGCCTATGCCAAGGTCGCGCTGAACATCGTCAACATCAGCACCTCCGAGGTCGTCTATTCCTCGCAGGGGGCGGGCGAGTACGAGCTGTCGAACCGCGAGATCATCGGCTTCGGCGGCACCGCCAGCTATGACTCCACGCTCAACGGCAAGGTCCTGGACCTGGCCATGCGCGAGGCGGTGAACAAACTGGTGAACGCGGTGGACAGCGGCGCCTGGAACCCGGCCCGATAACCCGAAGAAAAGCAGGGAGTAGTGATGTTCATGGGTAAGAACTTTGTTGCCAGGGGCTGCCTGGTGGCGCTGGTGTGCGCAGGCGTGGCGTCGCTTGCCGGGTGTTCCTCGCCGAAGACGCTGTACCAGTGGGAAAGCTACCAGTCCCAGGTCCACGACTATTTCACCAGCGAGGCGAAGGAGGCGCAGGCCGAGGCGCTGGAGCGCGACCTGCAGAAGATCGCCGCCACCGACGGCCATGTTCCGCCGGGCTATCACGCGCAACTGGGCCTGCTGTATTCGAGCCTGGGCAAGGACGACCAGATGGTCCAGCAGTTCAATACCGAGAAGGCGCTGTTCCCGGAGTCGTCGGCCTACATGGATTTTCTGCTGAAGAACGCAAGGCAAGGGGGTAGCAAGTGATGTGGAGCCCGATCAAGACCCTGCTGGCCCTGTTCGCGCTGGCGCTGCTCGCCGGTTGCGCGCCGCAGAAGACCGTCGACTACTCGGCCTACAAGCAGGCCCGGCCGCGTTCGATCCTGGTGCTGCCGCCGCTGAACGATTCGCCGGACGTGAAGGCGACCTACAGCATGCTTTCGCAGGTGACCTTCCCGCTCGCCGAGGCCGGTTACTACGTGTTGCCGGTGGCGCTGGTGGCCGAGACGTTCCGCCAGAACGGCCTCTCCACCCCGGCGGACATCCATGCGGTGTCCCCGGCGAAGCTGCAGGAAATCTTCGGCGCGGATGCGGCCCTGTACATCACCGTGACCCAGTACGGCACCAGCTACATGGTGCTGAGCAGCGCGACCGTGGTGACCGCCGGGGCCAAGCTGGTGGACCTGAAGACCGGCACCACCCTGTGGACGGGAAGCGCCACCGCCTCCAGCGAGGAGGGCAGCAGCAATAACAACGGCGGCCTGCTGGGCATGCTGATCACCGCGGCGGTCAAGCAGATCATCAGCAGCGCCCAGGACGATGCCGGCTACCCCATCGCCGGTGTCGCCAGCCAGCGCCTGCTGTCCGCCGGGCGGCCGGGTGCGCTGTTGTACGGCCCGCGTTCGCCGAAGTACGGCACCGACTGACCCGCCGAGGCCGGGCGAGGGGATGAGGTTGTCTCTTCTGCCGTCGGCAAGGATGGGCCCGGCGTCCCTGCCATGACCCATCCGCCCTCAGCAAGGGCCCGCCCAGCATTCGCCGGGCGGGCCTGGCGGGGGAATCAGACGATTCCGATCAGACGCGGAAGTGGCTCACCAGCGTCTGCAACTGCCCGCCCAGGCGCGCCAGTTCCACGCTGGAGGCGGCGACTTCTTCGCTGGCCGCGGCGGTCTGTTCGGACACGTCGCGCACGCTCACCACGCTGCGGCTGATTTCCTCGGCCACGGCGCTCTGTTCCTCGGCCGCGGTGGCGATCTGCTGGTTCATCGCCTGGATGTTCGACACGGTGCGAGTGATGCTGCCCAGGGATTCGCCGGCCTGGCGGCTCAGGGCCACGCTGCTGGCGGTCAGTTCGCGGCTGCCGAGCATGACGCTGGAGACCTGGCGGGTGCCGCTCTGCAGGCCGGCGACCAGGGCTTCGATCTCTTCGGTGGACTGCTGGGTGCGTTGGGCCAGGGCGCGGACTTCGTCGGCCACCACGGCGAAGCCGCGGCCGGCCTCGCCGGCGCGGGCGGCTTCGATGGCGGCGTTGAGCGCCAGCAGGTTGGTCTGTTCGGCCACCGACTTGATCACGTCCATGACCTTGCCGATCTTCTCGCTTTCCTGTTCCAGGCGCTGCATGGCGTCGGCGGAGCGTTCCACTTCCTCGGCCAGGCGCTCGATCTGTTCCACGGCCTGGTTCACCACGCGGTCGCCGTCGTGGGCTTCGCGGTCGGCGGCGGACGCGGCCTGGGAGGCCTGCTCGGCGTTGCGCGCCACTTCCTGCACGGTGGCGGACATTTCGTGCATCGCGGTGGCCACCTGGTCGGTTTCCACCTTCTGGCTGTTGGCGCCGGCGCTGGTCTGCTCGGTGACCGCCGAAAGCTGCTCGGCGGCGCTGGCGATCTGCGTCACGCCATCGCGGATGCCGCCGATCAGGTCGCGCAGGCTGTGGCTCATACGCTGCATGCTCTGTTGCAGGCGGCCGAGTTCGTCGCGGCGCTCGACCTGGATGTCGCGGGACAGGTCGCCGGCGGCGATGCGGTCGACCACTTCCATGGTGGCGTGCAGCGGGCGGGTGATCTGCCGGGTGATGACCAGCGCGGCCAGGCCGCCCAGCACCAGGGCCAGCAGGGTGAAGAGCACCTGCAGGTTGCGGGCGCGGGCGCTTTCGATGTCGCGGCGGTCCAGTTGCAGCTGGTAGAGGGATTCGCTGAGCTTGACGATGTCCTGGCCCTGGGTGGTCATTTCCTTGCGCGCCTGGACGATGGCGGCCATGTTCGCCCGCAGCGCCTGCACGCCCTCGCGGTAGCCGCGCAACGCCGCGCCCAGTTGCTGCACGCGGGCCGCCAGGTCGGGGCCAAGGGTGCTTTCCAGCGCCGGCAGGCTGGCGAGGCTTTCGTCCAGGTGGCGGGTGACGCCGTCGCCATCGCGGGACAGGGCGGTGGCCAGGTAGTCGCGCACGTCGTAGCGGGCCTGCAGCAGGTCCTCGCGGGTGCGGCTGATGGCCTGGTAGCGGGCGGCGCGTTCTTCGTCGGCCGGGACCTTGAGCACGTCTTCCTGCAGTTGCGCGGTCAGCTCGCCGGCGCGGGCGGCCTCGCCTTCCAGGGCGCGGCGGGTGGCGCTGGCGTTCTGGTAGCCGCTGCGCATGGCGGCCAGGGATTTCTCGTAGTCGGCGATGACGCCGCCCAACTGGTCGAGCATGCGCACGTTCTCGGGGCTGACGAAGTAGCCGCGCAGCTTCTGCTGGTGGGCCTTGAATTCGCCCAGGGCGCTCATGACGGCGCCGGCTTCCTGCTCGCCGCCGTCGGCGATCATGTATTGCAGGCGGGTGATGCGCAGCTTGGTGAGGCGGGCGTTGAGCTCGGTGATGTCGCTCATCCAGTTGCTGCGGTCGATCAGCGAGCCCAGGCCGACCCAACTGACCACGGCGAGGATGGCGGTAAACGCCAGGACCACGCCGAAGCCGAGGGCCAACTTGAGGTTCACGCTCAGGTTGGATATCCAGCTATGCATTGACGATCTCCAAAGAAGGTTCGGTGAAGGCAGGCCATTCGGAGATTGTTCTTGTCGAGGCCATGGCAAGGCGCACCGCGCCAGGGAGGAGTTATCGGCAGGGCATGGCGGAACCGTAGGAAAAGTAAGAAAAATCTGACGCCAGAAACGCGGCGAGCGATTCCGGGGACGGTCAGCCCCCGGTTATCCACAACGCCAGCAGCGGCACCAGGTTGAACAGCAGCACGCCGATCTTGTAGATGGCCATGCCGCCGTAGTGCAGGGCGTCGAAGGCTTCCCGGCCCAGGCCGAACCAATGCTTGTGCAGGCGGTACAGGCCGTCGTGGGCGAGGCTGAAGGCGCCGAACCAGAGCAGCAGCACGGCGTAGTTGAGCAGGGTGCACCAGAGCAGGAATTCCTGCGGGTCTCTGACGTTCATGGCGATCTCCCGGGCGTTTTTTCATTCGAGGGCGTCTATGTCGGACGGTTCCGGCACTCGCCGAACGTCGCGGCCAATGGCGGGGCGGCCGGCCGCCGTGGATAATGCGCCACTGCCGTGCCGCGGCTTTGCGGCGTGGCCCGCGGCCGGTTCCCGCGCGGTGGTGGTCGCCCCGCTGCGCCCGTGGTTTCCCGGCCCCTCTCCCTGGTCCTCTCGTCCGCCGTGCGCAGCGTCGCCCGGCGAGGTAGCCCCATGTTCAGCCCGCTCGTCACCTTCCCCGCGCTCTACACCGCCACCCTCCTGATGCTGGCCGGCTCCGGCCTGTTCACCACCTACATGGGCCTGCGCCTGACCGTCGAGGGCGCCGGCGACCTGTGGGTCGGCGGCCTGATGGCGGCCTACTATTTCGGCCTGGTCTGCGGCGGCAAGTTCGGCCACAAGCTGATCGCCGGCTTCGGCCACATCCGTTCCTACGTGGCCTGCGCGGGCCTGGCCACGGTGATCGTGCTGCTGCACGCGCTCATCGACACCCTGGCGGTCTGGGTGGCGCTGCGCTTCGTGATGGGCGCGGTGATGATGAACCAGTACATGGTGATCGAGAGCTGGCTCAACGAGCAGGCCGAAGGGCACCAGCGCGGCAAGGTGTTCGCCGGCTACATGGTGGCGGTGGACCTCGGCCTGGTGCTCGGCCAGGGCCTGCTGGCGGTGAGCCCGGCGCTGGACTACAAGCCGCTGCTGCTGGTGGCGATCTGTTTCTCCGCCTGCCTGATCCCGCTGGCGCTGACGCGCCGCGTGCACCCGGCCAAGCTGGTGGCGGCGCCGCTGGAGATCGGCTTCTTCTGGAAGCGCGTGCCGCAGTCGCTGGGCACCATCTTCGTCGCCGGCCTGATGGTCGGCGCCTTCTACGGCCTGGCGCCGGTGTACGCCAACCGCAACGGGCTGGACACCTCGCAGTCGAGCCTGTTCGTCGGCATGTGCATCGTCGCCGGCTTCTGCGCGCAGTGGCCGCTGGGCTGGCTGTCGGACCGCGTCAACCGCAGCTGGCTGATCCGCGGCAACGCGCTGCTGCTGTGCGTGGCCGCCGCGCCGATGTGGGGGCTGATCCAGCTGCCCTACTGGGCGCTGCTGGCCAACGGCTTCGTCACCGGCATGCTGCTGTTCACCCTCTACCCGTTGGCGGTGGCCCTGGCCAACGACCACGTCGAGCAGCCGCGGCGCGTGGCGCTCTCGGCCATGCTGCTGACCACCTACGGGGTGGGCGCGTGCATCGGTCCGCTGTTCGCTGGCGCGCTGATGAGCCACTTCGGCCCGGGCATGTTCTACATGCTGGTGTCGGCCTATGCGCTGGTGCTGATCTTCTGGGTGCAGCCGCGGCGCGTCACCGGCATCCACCGCGTCGACGAGGCGCCGCTGCACCACGTGGCCATGCCCGACACCGTCAGCCCCATGGCCGCCACCCTCGACCCGCGGGTGGAAGAGGTGCCGGAAGAGCTGGTGGTGGAGGCGCCGCCGAGCATCGGTCGCTCCGACGGTTCGCCCGACCAGGCGAGCTGACCCGCAGACATGAGAAAGCCCGGCGAATACCGGGCTTTTCTTTCACCTTGCGGTGTACTGCGCGTGGCTTCAGACCTGACGGAAATGGGCGTTGAAGACGGTGTCGCCACCGGATTCGGCAACGCTCATGGCGCCATGCAGACGGTCGATGGTGTGGCTGCTGCCGTTTTCGGCCACGCGGGCTTCTTCGCTACCCATTTGCTTGTGCAGACGGTCGATGGTGTTGGAGCTGCCGTTCTCGGCTATGCGAGCCTCTTCACCCATCTGCTGGTGCAGGCGGTCGATGGTGCGGCTGCTGCCGTTCTCGGCCACGCGGGCTTCTTCACCCATCTGCTTGTGCAGGCGATCGATGGTCTGGCTGCTGCCGTTTTCCGAAACGCGGACCTGCTCGCTCAGTTGCTTGTGCAGACGGTCGATGGTCTGGCCGCTGCCGTTCTCGGCGACGCGGGCCTGCATTTGCTGGTGCAGACGGTCGACGCTGTAGGAGGAACCGTTCTCGGCCACTTGCGGGGCGGCGAAGGCGAGGTTGGCGGCGATCAGGGAAAGGGCGAAACCGAAGGTGAGAGTGCGTTTCATGATGTGTGGCTCCTGGAGGAAAGGGGTGTTGTTCTGGACACGGAGCCAGTATCCAATCTGGATTATCGATTTGAAAACGAAGCCGGGCAATTGTCGTTATCGATGCCGATGATGTTTAATTTATTCCTTTAAAAACAATAAATTGATTGTGAATATTGACTTCTATCAATGGTCTCGATGGGGCGTATCGACGTGATTGTTAATATCTGTTGATTAGATAAATCTACCAGCGCAAAAGGCCATGGCTATCGCCGCAAGCGGCCCGGTCGCTCGCTAAGCCGCATGCCAGAGCGGTTGCGCCTGTTTTTGGGGCATGGCGTCGGCTTGCATCGATGCGCGGATACCGGCGTGCGGCCGGGGTGGCGTGCTACGGTGGGGAAGCGTTCGATTTTCCGCCCCGGCGATTTTTCCGGCATTTCGCCGGCGCCCTGCGGTCCAACCCGGTAGAAGAGCCTGCCTGGGCGCACCCAACCGACGCGGCGACAAGGAGTTCTGCATGACGCGCGGCGCAAAAATCTGCCTGTTCAGCCTTGCCGGCCTGCTCACCCTGCTGGTGGCGGCGCTGGCGTTCATCGCCACCTTCGACTGGAACCGCGTGCGGCCGTTGATCAACGACAAGGTCTCCGCCGCCATCGGCCGCCCCTTCGCCATCAACGGCGAGCTGCAGGTGCTCTGGCAGCGCGAGCCGGAGGAGGGCGGCTGGCGCGCCTGGGTGCCCTGGCCGCACTTCGCCGCCAGCGACATCACCCTGGGCAACCCCGACTGGGCGCAGGGCAAGACCCGCGCGGCCGAGTTCGCCAGCCTCAAGCACGTGGAGTTCCGCCTTTCGCCGCTGCCGCTGCTGTGGCACCAGGTGGTGATCCCGCAGGTGCGCCTGACGCAGCCCAGCGCCGACCTGCTGCGCCTGGCCGATGGCCGCGCCAACTGGACCTTCACCCTGCCGCCCAAGGAAGAGGGGCAGCCCGAGGAGCCCACGCCCTGGTCGCTGGCCATCGGCGAGATCGGCTTCGACAAGGGCCGCGTGGGCTTCGACGACCAGACCCTGAAGACGCGCCTGGAAGTGTTGGTGGACAGCCTCGGCAAGCCGGTGCCCTTCGCCCAGCTGGCCGGCAAGGCGCTGGGCGGCGAGCAGGCGGCGGCCACCCAGGACTACGTGTTCGGCTGGAAGGTGCGCGGCACCTACAAGGGCCTGCCGCTGGCCGGCGAGGGCAAGGTGGGCGGCGTGCTGGCCCTGGAGGACGCCAGCCGGCCGTTCCCGCTGCAGGCCGAGGTGAAGGTGGGCGACACCCGCGCCGCGGTGGTCGGCACCCTCACCGACCCGCTGCACCTGGGCGCCCTGGACCTGCGCCTGAAGCTGGCCGGCAACAGCATGGCCAACCTCTACCCGCTGACCGGCGTGACCCTGCCGGACACCCCGGCCTATTCCACCGACGGCCGCCTGCGCGCGCAGTTGCATGATCCGGACGGCGCGCGCTTCGAGTACCAGAACTTCAACGGTAAGGTCGGCGAGAGCGACCTGCACGGCAGCCTGACCTTCGTCAACGGCCAGCCGCGGCCGCGGCTCAGCGGCAAGCTGACCTCCGAGCAGCTGCGCATGGCCGACCTCGGCCCGCTGATCGGCGCCGACAGCAACGCGCAGAAGCAGGCGCGCGGCCAGAGCACCCGCCAGCCGGCGGACAAGGTGCTGCCGGTGGAGGAATTCCGCACCGAGCGCTGGCGCGCCATGGACGCCGACGTGGAGTTCGCCGGCAAGCGCATCGTCCACAGCGACAAACTGCCGATCAGCGACCTGCAGACCCACCTGCGCCTGGAGAACGGCCTGCTGCGCCTGGACCCGCTGCGCTTCGGCGTGGCCGGCGGCAGCCTGACCGCGCAGATCCGCCTGGATGGCGGCAAGGCGCCGATGCAGAGCCGGGTACAGCTGCAGGCCCGCGGCTTCAAGCTGAAGCAGCTGTTCCCCAGCTTCGCGCCCATGCAGACCAGCTTCGGCGAACTCAACGGCGACGCCGCCCTGAGCGGCACCGGCAACTCGGTGGCGGCCATCCTCGGCGGCGCCAACGGCGAGCTCAAGCTGCTGATCAACGACGGGCGGATCAGCAAGGGGCTGATGGAAATCGCCGGGCTGAACGTCGGCAACTACCTGGTGGCCAAGCTGTTCGGCGACGACGACGTGAAGATCAACTGCGCGGCGGCCGACGTCGGCATCAGCAAGGGCCTGGCCCAGCCGCGGATCTTCGCCTTCGATACCGAGAACGCCATCATCAACGTCGAGGGCACCAGCAACTTCGCCACCGAGCAGCTGGACCTGGACATCATTCCCCACAGCAAGGGCGTGCGGCTGTTCTCGTTGCGCTCGCCGCTGTACGTGCAGGGCACCTTCAAGAACCCGAAGGCCGGGGTCCACGCCGGCCCGCTGATCGCCCGCGGCGCCGGCATGGTCGCCCTGGGCGTGGCGGCGGGGCCGGCGGCCGGGCTGCTGGCGCTGATCGCGCCGAGCAAGAGCGAGGACAACCAGTGCGCCGCCCTGCTGGCGCAGATGAAGCAGCCGGCCCGGGCGCCGAAGCGCTGAGTCAGTAGACGGGGATGTACAGGTCGGTTTCCGAGGTGGCGTCGTCCGGCCCGTGGAAGCGCTCGGTGTAGCGCTCGAAGGATGGCGCGTTGCGCGGCTCCAGCCCGCGTTGGGGCAGCAGTTCGGCGTGGATGCGCTGGAAGCTGTCGGCGATGCCTTCCACCGGCCCGATATGAGTGAACACGGCGTACTTCTGCGCCGGCACTTCGAACTTCACCATGCCTTCGGGAATCGCGGTGCCCGGTTCGACCGGCAGGCCGGCAATGTAGTGGAAGACGCCGCCGGCGGCCTGGGCGCAGATGCCATAGGCGCTGCGGTCGTCGGCCTGCGCGGCGACCTCGTGCTCGCGCGGCAGGAAGCGCTGCCAGAGCTGGCCGATGCTGCCGTCCTGGCCGTCGCCACGGTATTCCAGGCCCACCACGCTGAAGGCGGGCAATTCGACGATGCGCTGTTTCATGAGGTCCTCTCCTGTTTTCCTGCTCGCATGATAGACGGCAGCGATAAAGGCTGAATATTTTTCGCAGCGCCCGGTCCATTGCTCTGTTCCCCCTTTGCAGAAGGAGATTGCCATGCCTCGCAACGGTACGCAGGGCCACACGGCGCGCCACGAGAAGCAGCGGGCGCACGTTCAGGCGCATTATGGGAAGCTGGGCCTGAGCCCGGAAGAGGTGGACGCCCTGGCCAGGCTCGCCCGGCGCAGCAAGCCGGCCACCGAGAAGTTGCTGGGCATGACGCGCAAGGAGTTGCTGGCGCGCGCGACCCGCGCAGGCGTGCGCGGGCGCTGGCGGATGACCAAGGCCGAACTGGTGGCGGCGCTCAGCTGAGCGCCGCCCGCCGGCCTCAGGGGTGGGCGTCGCGGTCGTGGCGGTCGCGTTCGGAACAACTGAGGAAGCCGGTCCCGTCGACCTTGCCCTGGTCGTCGAAGGTCACGTAGTAGGGCTGCTCGCGGCCGTCCTTGTTGAGGATGTAGCTGTTGCAGCTACCGGCCTTGTACGCCCGCGCCTGGCTGCTGGACGGCGGGCCGCCGACGCGCAGCACCTCGTCCTTGCTCATGCCGTCGTGCACGTCGCGCACCAGCGGCGCATCGCGGTAGGTCACCAGGTTGACCGGGTTCTGCACCCGGGTGGATTCATGGGAACAGCCCGCGAGCAGGGCCAGGGCGGTGGCGGTCAGCAGGGCTTGCCGGTACATGGGGCCTCCTTGTCGGCTCGGACCTGTGGGTGGTGCTGTTTCGAGTCGGGGGCGGGGAGGGGAGTTCGAAAAAACTGGGGGGGTTGGGGCTTGGAGCGAGCTTGCTCGCGAATGGAGTTTCCAGGTGGCTTGGGTATTTTGGCTCGACTCCGCTCCCTCTCCCCAGCCCTCTCCCTGAAGGGAGAGGGGGCTAGCCCGTGCCGAGAGAGGGAATGGTTTCAGCCGGTAACTTTCGGCGTCGCCGGCTGACTCCAGAACACCAGCGTCTGCCCAACGGTCCCCTCTCCCTTCAGGGAGAGGGTTAGGGAGAGGGCGCTCTACAGCCCACCCCCCAAAGTCCCCGGTAGGCACGATTCGCGAGCAAGCTCACTCCTACGAAAGAGCCTGCCTCTCAGCCGTAGCGCTTCTTCGCCTCAGCGGTCGCCATCGACGTGGCGAGTGTTGGGTTGCATGGCCGCCACGCTCCGGCGCAGGGCCGGCACGCTGCGTTGGCTCGGGTACAGGCGGTGTCGGGGTGATTGTTTCTGTAGGAGCGAGCTTGCTAGCGAACGGAGTTTCCCGATTGCTCTTGAGCTGGACCTGAGCGCGTTCCCTCTCCCCAGCCCTCTCCCTGAAGGGAGAGGGGGCTTGTCCGTGCCGAGAGGAAGATTGGTTTCAGTCGGTAATCTCCGTGCTAGCCGGCTAATGCCGAAACATCAGCGCACTCCGAACGGTCCCCTCTCCCTTCAGGGAGAGGGTTAGGGAGAGGGCGCTCTACAGCCACCCCCCAAAGTCCCCGGCAGGCACGATTCGCGAGCAAGCTCGCTCCTACGAAAAGCCAGCCCCTCAGCCGTAGCGCTTTTTCGCCTCGATAGCCAAACCGCTACCGATGCCGCCGAAGCGGTCGCCATCGACGTGGCGGGCGTTGGGCAGCATGGCGGCCACGCTCTGGCGCAGGGCCGGCACGCCGCTGGAGCCGCCGGTGAAGAACACGCTGTCGACCTTGGCCGGGTCGAGGTCGGCGTCGCTCAGCAGTTTGCCGATGCCGGCGCGCACGCGCTCCAGTTGCGGCTCGATGGCGCCTTCGAACAGCTCGCGGGTCAGTTCCGCCGCCAGGCCCGGTTCGATGCGGGCCAGGTCGATGTCGCGGCGCCGGCTGTCGCTCAGTTCGATCTTGCTGGCTTCCACCTGCATCGCCAGCCAGTGGCCGGCGCGTTGTTCGATGAGGCGGAACAGGCGGTCGATGCCGGTGCCGTCGACGATGTCGTAGCGCATGTTCTTCAGCGCCAGCTGCGACTTCTGCGCGTACACCGCGTTGATGGTGTGCCAGGTGGCCAGGTTCAGGTGGTAGCTGGTGGGCATCAGCGCGTCGGACTTCATCCGGCTGCCGTAGCCGAACAGCGGCATCACGCCCTGCAGGCTGAGCTGTTTGTCGAAGTCGGTGCCGCCGATGTGCACGCCGCCGGTGGCCAGGATGTCGGCCTGGCGCTCGGCCTGCTCGCGGCGCTCCGGGGCCAGGCGCACCAGGGAGAAGTCCGAGGTGCCGCCGCCGATGTCGACGATCAGCACCAGCTCCTCACGCTGGATGCCGCGCTCGTAGTCGAAGGCCGCGGCCAGGGGCTCGTACTGGAAGGAGATGTCCTTGAAGCCGAGCTTCCGCGCCACCGCCACCAGGGTGTCCTGGGCTTCGCGGTCGGCCTCGGGATCGTCGTCGACGAAGAACACCGGGCGGCCCAGCACCACGGCCTCGAACTCGCGGCCGGCGACTACCTCGGCGCGCTTCTTCAGCTCGCCGATGAACAGCCCGAGCAGGTCCTTGAACGGCAGGGCGCTGCCCAGCACCGTGGTCTCGCTCTTGAGCAGGGGCGAGCCGAGCAGGCTTTTCAGCGAGCGCATCAGGCGCCCTTCGTAGCCTTCCAGGTATTCGCCCAGGGCCTGGCGGCCGTAGACCGGGCGGCGTTCCTCGGTGTTGAAGAAGACCACCGAGGGCAGGGTGATCTTGCCGTCTTCCAGTGCGATCAGCGGTTCCACCTCGGGGCGCCACCAGCCGACGGTGGAGTTGGAGGTGCCGAAGTCGATGCCCAGGGCGCGGGCGTCAGTGGAGTGCAGCATGGCGGAAAGGTCCGGCGAAAAAACGGCCGCGCAGTTTACGCGAGAGCGCCTGGGCCTGCTCGACTATCGGCTCATGTGCCGCTGGACGGTGGAGGTTATAGAGTGCTTGGGAAGGCCTTGTAGTTTTGCTACATTTGCCGTCCTGTAGTTTTGCTACATGAGTTTGCCGATTCCGCAGAACCCTTTCCCACTTCCAGGTCGCAGTTGGATCCCGCCATGCACAGAGCCTCCCACCACGAGCTACGCCAGAGTTTCCGGGCGTTGCTGAACTCTTCCTCCTGCTACCACACGGCATCGGTGTTCGACCCGATGTCGGCGCGCATCGCCGGTGACCTCGGCTTCGAGGTCGGCATCCTGGGTGGTTCTGTAGCTTCGCTACAAGTGCTCGCGGCGCCCGACTTCGCCCTCATCACCCTCAGCGAGTTCGTCGAGCAGGCCACCCGCATCGGCCGCGTGGCGCGCCTGCCGGTGATCGCCGACGCCGACCACGGCTACGGCAACGCGCTGAACGTGATGCGCACCATCGTCGAGCTGGAGCGCGCCGGCGTGGCCGCGCTGACCATTGAGGACACCCTGTTGCCGGCGCAGTTCGGCCGCAAGTCCACCGACCTGATCCCGGTGGAGGAGGGCGTGGGCAAGATCCGCGCGGCGCTGGAGGCGCGGGTGGACCAGGAGATGGCGATCATCGCGCGGACCAACGCCGAGGTGATCGAGGTGGACGACGTGATCCGCCGCACTTTGGCCTACCAGGCCGCCGGCGCCGACGGCATCTGCATGGTCGGCATCCGCGACTTCGAGCACCTGGAGGCCATCGCCCGCCACCTGAGCGTGCCGCTGATGCTGGTGTCCTACGGCAACCCGAAGCTGCACGACGACAAGCGCCTGGCCAGGCTCGGCGTGCGCATCGTGGTGGACGGCCATGCCGCCTACTTCGCCGCCATCAAGGCCACCTACGACTGCCTGCGCGAGCAGCGCGGCGTGGATGCGTCCGACCTGACAGCCTCGGAGCTGGCGAAGAAGTACACCCTGCCGGAGGAGTACCAGATCTTCGCCAGGGAATACATGGAAGTGAAGGAGTAGGGCCTTTCAGGCTGGCCCGTTCTCGCCGAGCTTCTCCAGCAGGTACTCGACCTGGGCGTTGAACGGGTAGAGCAGGGTGCCGGCCGGGCGCTCGGTCAGCCGCAGGTAGCGCCAGCGGGCGCGCATCGCTTCGCCTTCGACGCTGGCCGGGAGGGCGGCGAACTGCGTCTCGATGGTCTGCTGCAGGTTGGCGATGGCCTCGCGCAGGGTGTCGGTGTCTTCCCCCAGCAGGCGGTGGTTGGCCCGCTTGGCTTGCAGCAGGGCCAGGCGCTGCAGGTTGGCCGCCAGGGTCGCATCCCCCGGCGCGGCGCCGGGCTGGAGGCGGAATTCCTGCAGCAGCGCCGAGACTTCCAGGGCCTGGGCCAGCGCCTTGCGTAGCGCCGGGCCGCTCTGTTCGTAGCCGCTTTCCACCTGCGCCACCGTTTCGCCGTAGAGCGACCAGATGTCCTGCAGCGTCTCGCCGTTGTGCTGTTCGGCGACCTGGCCCTGGAAGGCCTCGTCGAGCCGTTCCAGGCGCTTGAGGAAGCGTTCGTCCCCCGTGGCGCTGTAGAGCAGCAGGTAGCGCTGCGCGGCCTGCAGGGTGGCGTCGAAGTCATCGGCCAGGGCCGCGGTCGGCAGGCTGGCCAGCAGGCTCAGCAGCAGGGAAAGGACGAGGCGGTGCATGGGGCGGCTCCTGGCGATGGAGCCGCCATTCTTGGCGGCTCTCCCGGCGCCGGATATCGGACGATTCCGAAGCTGCGGTAGACCGCCTCCGCGTCCCCGTCAGGCGCCGGCCAGCTTGCCGAGCATGGCCTCGATCTGCGCGTTGAAGGGGTAGAGCAACTGCTGGCCGTTGCGCTGGCTGACCTGCAGGTAGCGCCAGCGCTTGTCCAGTTCGTCGTGCAGGGCCGGGTCGCTCTTCGCCAGGGCGTCGATGCGCTGCTGGATGCGCTCGTCCAGGGCCTTGACGTTCGCCGCCTCGGCCTCGGCGCGCGGGCCGTCGACCTTCTGCAGGTTGGCCAGGCGGGCGGTGAGCAGGGCGCGGCTGCGCAGGTCGTCGGCCAGGCCCGGGGTGGCCAGGGGGTGGGCCTGCAGGTAGGCGTCCAGGGGCTCGGCCAGCTTCAGGCTGCGGGCCATCTCGCCGTTCTGGTCGAGCTTATGGGCGGCGTGCTCGGCCAGCATCTGCTGGCGGCCCTGCTCGTAGCTGGCCCAGAGTGCGTGCAGCGCGGCGGCGTCCTGGCGCTGCCCGAGGGCCGCCTGCAGGTGCTTGCCGGTGGCGTCCAGGCGGTCGAGGAAACGCTCGTCGGCGGTGGCGCTGTACAGCAGCAGGTAGCGGTTGGCGTCGACCAGGTCGGCTTCTACGCCGGGGGCCTCGGCGGCCTGGGCCTGGCTGCCGAGCAGGGCGCAGAGGGCCAGCGGCAGGCAGTGGCGCAGAGGAGACGGGAGGATTCGCATCGGGGAACATCCATGGCGGGAAAGCGCGCTATTGTTCTCGTTGCGCGGCGCCCGGGGAAGGGGCTTTTCAGCGCACCCCGCCGCGTTTTCGCCCTTGCAATCGGCCGCCGGGGCGCCAATATCTGCAATCTGTACAAAGTTTGATCGGAGGTTGCCATGGCCAGTGGTTGGGCGAACGACGGCGCGGTGCAGGAACAGATCGACAGCACCATCGAGGACGCAGTCGCCCGGGCGCGCAGCCAGTTGCCCCGCGGCGAGAGCCTGACGCATTGCGAGGAGTGCGATGCGCCCATTCCCGAGGCGCGGCGCAAGGCCGTGCCCGGCGTGCGTCTGTGCGTGAACTGCCAGGCCGCCCACGACGAGCAGGCGGCCTTCGCCGGCTACAACCGGCGCGGCAGCAAGGACAGCCAGCTGCGCTGAGGCGCTTCACTGCAGCAGCGGGGGCTTGCCGGCGGCGCGCCTTTCCGCCTTCCACTCGTCGAGGCTGGGCGCGGCCTGGTCGCCGTCGAGCTGGTGGATGATCTCGAAGTAGTCCTGCTTCAGCGGGTCCTTCAGCACCTCGCTGCGCGGCTTCACCTTCACCGCATAGATGCGCTGCACGTTCTGGTGGTCGAACGCGCGCCAGTACTGCTCGCCCTTGAGCAGGGCGTAGCGGTGGCCTTCCAGGGCCCTGATCAGCGCCTCGCTGTCCAGGCTGTTGGCGCGCCGCACGGCGTCCGCCCACTGGTAGACGATGCCGTAGGCCGAGGCGGCGGAGCTGGACGGGTACTTCTGGTAGCGCTTCACGTAGTCGTTGACGAAGGCCTTGCCGCGGGCGCTGTTCTCCAGTTCCGGCACGCGCCAGGTCCAGGGCTCGGTGCCGACCACGCCCTCCATCACGCTCGGCCCGGCCTGCTCGATCACGTTCAGGGTGAGGTTGGGCGCGACTATCTGCATGCGCCTGGTCAGGCCGAGGTCGTGGGCCACCCGCATGGCCCGCTCCAGGTCGCGGCCGAACAGCACCAGGACCAGCACCTGGACGTCGCTGGCGGCCGCCTGGGTGAGGCTGTCGCGGTAGTGCGCAAGGCCGACGGCGGGGAAGGGAATGCGCCGGCCGGGGTGCTGGGCGCCGTCCTGCGTGCCGGTGGCCTGGCGCAGCGAGGCTTCGGTGGTGTGGCCCCAGGTGTAGTCGGAGGTGACGTAGAAGTAGCGGCTGCCCGGGTGCTTCTGCGCCAGGTACTGGCCCAGCACCCGGGCGCTCATCCAGGCGCTGATGCCCTCGCGGAACATGTAGCGGTGGCCGTCCTTGCCGGTGGTGTCGTTGGAGTAGGTGACGGCGCCGAAGTACAGCAGCCCGCGCTCGGCGGCGCGCTTGCCGGCGGCGATGGCCACGGCGCTGGAGGCGCCGCCGAAGAGCATGGCGGCGCCCTCGTCGGCCAGCTTGTCGACGTTGGCCACGGCCTTCTTCGAGCGCGAGGCGCTGTCGTGGCTGGACAGCCGCAGCGAGCGGCCGAGCACGCCGCCGCCGGCGTTGATTTCGTCGATGGCCAGCAGGGCGCCGCGCATCTGGTCGCGGCCTTCGTTCTGGTAGCTGCCGGTGCGGGGGTAGTTGAGGCCCAGGGTGATGGGATCGGCGGCCTGGGCGCAGGCGCACAGGCCCAGCGCCAGGGCCAGGGTGGCGGTCAGTCGTTTCATCGGGAGTCCTTGTTGTTCTGGAGGGACGGGCACAGAGGCCCTGCCAGCGTAGGGGGTGGACTCCGGGGGGAAATGCGAAGCGGTGCCGGTGGGGGAGGTCTTCTGAATTTCCCTGGGGGATTTCAGCCGCCTGTAGGAGCGGGCCCTGCCCGCGAATCGCGCGCAGGGCGCGCTCCTACAGGGGAATGGCGTGGTGTACCGAGACGCCGTGCTCGCCTGTGGCGTAGGCGCGACTGTCTTGCAGGCTGCGCCGAGGCGTCTTCGTAGGATGGGTTGAGCTTGCGAAACCCATGCGGTGGCGCTGATGGGTATCGCTTCGCTCAACGCCATCCTACGAAAAGCCGTGCTTCCTGGAGCGTAAGCGGGCCCTGCCCGCGAATCGCGCGCAGGGCGCGCTCCTACAGGGGATTGGCGTGGTGTACCGAGACGCCGTGCTCGCTTGTGGCGTAGGTGCGACTGTCTTGCAGGCTGCGCCGAGGTGCTCTTCGTAGGATGGGTTGAGCTTGCGAAACCCATGCGGTTGCGCTGATGGGTATCGCTTCGCTCAACGCCATCCTACGAAAAGCCGTGCTTCCTGGAACGTAAGCGGGCTCTGCCCGCGAATCGCGCGCAGGGGAATGGCGTGGTGTACCGAGAAGCCGTGCTCGCCTGTGGCATAGGCGCGACTGTCTTGCAGGCTGCGCCGAAGCGCCTTCGTAGGATGGGTTGAGCCTGCGAAACCCATGCGGTGGCGGTGATGGGTATCGCTTCGCTCAACACCATCCTACGAGGGTGTTCTCAGAACAGGAAGTAACGCTGCGCCATGGGCAACACTTCGGCCGGTTCGCACCACAGCAGCTGGCCGTCGGCGCGTACCTGGTAGTTCTGCGGGTCCACCTCGATGTGCGGCAGGTAGGCGTTGTGGATCAGGTCGGTCTTCTGCACCGCGCGGCAGCCCTGCACCACGCCGATGGCCTTGTGCAGGCCCAGGCGGGCGTGCAGGCCGGCTTCCCAGGCGGCCTGGCTGAGGAAGGTCAGGCTGGTGGCGTGGCGGCTGCCGCCGTAGCTGGCGAACATCGGCCGGTAGTGCACCGGCTGCGGGGTGGGGATGGAGGCGTTGGCGTCGCCCATCAGGCTGGCGGCGATGGCGCCGCCCTTGAGGATCAGGCTCGGCTTCACGCCGAAGAAGGCCGGGCGCCAGAGCACCAGGTCGGCCAGCTTGCCCACTTCGATGCTGCCCACTTCGTGGCTGACGCCATGGGTGATCGCCGGGTTGATGGTGTATTTGGCGATGTAGCGCTTGGCGCGGAAGTTGTCGTTGCGCGCGCCGTCGCCGGGCAGGGCGCCGCGCTGCTTCTTCATCTTGTCGGCGGTCTGCCAGGTGCGCGTGATCACTTCGCCGACGCGGCCCATGGCCTGGCTGTCGGAGCTGATCATGCTGAAGGCGCCGAGGTCGTGGAGGATGTCTTCGGCGGCGATGCTCTCGCGGCGGATGCGCGACTCGGCGAAGGCCACGTCCTCGGCGATGCTCGGGTCCAGGTGGTGGCAGACCATGAGCATGTCCAGGTGCTCGTCGATGGTGTTGCGGGTGAACGGCCGCGTCGGGTTGGTGGAGCTGGGCAGCACGTTGGCGAAGCCGCAGGCGCGGATGATGTCCGGCGCGTGGCCGCCGCCGGCGCCCTCGGTGTGGTAGGTGTGGATGGTGCGGCCCTTGAAGGCGGCGAGGGTGGTTTCGACGAAGCCGGATTCGTTGAGGGTGTCGGTGTGGATGGCCACCTGCACGTCGAGGCGGTCGGCCACGCTCAGGCAGTTGTCGATGGCCGCCGGGGTGGTGCCCCAGTCCTCGTGCAGCTTCAGGCCGATGGCGCCGGCGCGCACCTGTTCCTCCAGCGGCAGCGGCAGGCTGGCGTTGCCCTTGCCGGTGAAGCCGATGTTCATCGGGAAGGCGTCGGCGGCCTGGAGCATGCGCGCCAGGTGCCAGGGCCCGGAGGTGCAGGTGGTGGCGTTGGTGCCGGTGGCAGGCCCGGTGCCGCCGCCGATCATGGTGGTGACGCCGCTCATCAGCGCCTCTTCGATCTGCTGCGGGCAGATGAAGTGGATGTGCGTGTCGATGCCGCCGGCGGTGAGGATCATGCCCTCGCCGGCGATGACTTCGGTGCTGGCGCCCAGGGCGATGCTCACGCCGGGCTGGATGTCCGGGTTGCCGGCCTTGCCGATGGCTTTGACGCGCCCGTCCTTCAGGCCCACGTCGGCCTTGACGATGCCCCAGTGGTCGAGGATCAGCGCGTTGGTGATGACGGTGTCGACCACCTCGGCCGCCGGCAGCTGGCCCTGGCCCATGCCGTCGCGGATGACCTTGCCGCCGCCGAACTTCACTTCCTCGCCGTAGACGGTGAAGTCCCGCTCCACCTCGATCCACAGCTCGGTGTCGGCCAGGCGCACGCGGTCGCCGACGGTGGGGCCGAACATGTCGGCGTAGGCTTGGCGGCTGATTTTCATGGTTCCCTTCCTCTCGGTTTAAAAGCCGCTGGAGGCTTAAGGCTGAAGGCTGAACGAAAAAGCGACTCCCTCGTCCAGCCTCCAGCGCTCTTATCGGCTCTTATCGGCTTTACAGATTGCCCATCACACGCCCGGCGAAGCCGTAGACGCGACGCTCGCCAGCCAGCTCCACCAACTCCACCTCACGGCTCTGCCCCGGCTCGAAGCGCACCGCGGTGCCGGCGGGGATGTTCAGGCGCATGCCGCGGGCCGCTTCGCGGTCGAACTGCAGGGCGTCGTTGGTCTCGTAGAAGTGGTAGTGCGAGCCGACCTGGATCGGCCGGTCGCCGCCGTTGGCCACGGTCAGGGCCAGGGTGCGGCGGCCGGCGTTGAGTTCGATCTCGCCGGGCTGGACGTCGTATTCGCCAGGGATCATGGGGCGCTCCTGAGGCCGAACCTGTCGGTGTGGGGTTGACGACTGTTTTTCATGCTCTGCTTCCCCCTCGATTCGCTAGAGGCTGGAGGCTGAAGGCTGGAGGCTGAACGAAAAAGCGACTCCCTCGTTCAGCCTCCAGCCTCCAGCGGCTTTTCTCGTCTTTTGTCAGGGCGTATCCCGCGCATCGAGGATCAGTTGCATGAAGGTCAGGTCGAGCCAGCGGCCGAACTTCTGGCCCACCTGCGGCATCTGCCCGGTGGTGGCGAAGCCCAGGCGTTCGTGCAGGCGGATGGAGGCGGCGTTGCCGCTCTCGATGGCCGCCACCATCACGTGCAGGCCCTGGGCGCGGGCGCGGTCGACCAGCGCCTGCATCAGTTGCGGGCCCACGCCCTTGCCGCGCTGGTCGGCGCGCACGTACACCGAGTGCTCGACGGTTTCGCGGAAGCCGTCGAAGGTGCGCCAGGGGCCGTAGCTGGCGTAGCCCACCACTTCGCCGGCGTCTTCGGCGACCAGCACCGGGAAGCCCTGCTGGGCGCGCAGTTCCAGCCAGGCGCGGCGGTTGTCGAGGTCGATGGCGACTTCGTTCCAGATCGCGGTGGTGTTGAGCACGGCGTCGTTGTAGATGTCGCGCAGGGCGCCGAGGTCGGCTGGGCTGGCGTCGCGGATCAGCATTGCGGTGTTCCTTCAGGCAGGTTCGTTCGAAAGCGGCCGCTCATCAGGCGATGGGCTGGTGCACGGTGACCAGCTTGGTGCCGTCGGGGAAGGTGGCTTCCACCTGGATCTCCGGGATCATCTCCGGCACGCCTTCCATCACCTGCTCGCGGCTGAGCAGGGTGGTGCCATAGTGCATCAGCTCGGCCACCGTGCGGCCGTCGCGGGCGCCTTCGAGCAGGGCGGCGGAGATCAGCGCGATGGCTTCCGGGTGGTTCAGCTTGAGGCCGCGGGCCAGGCGCCGTTCGGCCACCAGGCCGGCGGTGAAGATCAGCAGCTTGTCTTTCTCGCGGGGCGTCAAGTCCATCTCAGGTGCTCCAGATTCTGGGGGGAACGGCCTCGCGGCCGAGCAGCGCGGGCCGCAGCGCGCGCCAGAGTTCGATGAGCCAGGCGCGGGCATGCAGCGCCTCGGCGGCCAGGCAGCGGGCGACCACCAGGCCGGGCAGCTGGGTGAGGTTGCCGCGGCCCTGGCAGGGGAGCGCGCGGCAGGCTTCCAGCAGCTCGGCGTCGATCTGCCCGCTGGCGATCAGCGTGGCCATGACCGGTTGCCCGGCCAGGCCGATGGGCGAGTCCAGCAGGCGCTCGCCGCCGTCGATGCGCTGGCGTTCGTGCCACAGGCGGCGGCCGTCGCGGCGGATGTCCAGGTTGGCGGCGAAGCGGCCCTGGTCGAAGCGCTCGCCGGCGGCGGGGCGGCCCAGGGCGACCACGTCCCAGTAGAACAGGCGGGCGTCGCCCTGCAGGTCGATGTCGGTGTGCAGCTCGGCCCGGGCGCCGGAGAAGACGATGGTTTCCTGGGGCAGCCATTCCAGGGTGGCGCCGGCCTCGACGCGGATGCGCAGGCGCTGGCTGGCCGGCGTGGCGGCGCGGTACCACTTGGCCGCGCCGGGGCTGGTGAGCTGGGCCCAGGCATCGGGGCCGGCATGGATGTCGAGGGCGAGGGTGTCGCCGCCGGCGATGCCGCCGGGCGGGTGCACCACGATGTGCTGGCAGACCTGCGGGCCCTCGGCGTACAGGTGCTTCTGCACCCGCAGCGGCCCCAGGTGGCGCCGCGTGACCGGCCGCGTGCCGTCGCCGACGCGGGCATAGGCCAGCTCCAGCTCGGCGTGCCAGGCGGGGTGGAAGAGGGCGGCGGGTGCGTTCATGGTGCGTGTTCTGTTGGGGTCGCCCTGGGTAGAGCAATTGGCGTGCCTTCTGCGCCAGGATAGTGCGTGGGCCTGGCAAGCCTGGGCGGCAGCGGGGGATGGGGTTGTCCGAGTGGTCAGCTATGGGCGCGATTGCGGTGCGTTGGAGTGCGCCATGCACCATCATGGGGCGTGGGGCGAATAACCGTTCGCGGTTATCCGCCGATACACCAATCTCCCTGGCCGCTCCGAAGTCGGCCTGGGTGGTGCCCAGGTCGACACCGAGCGGCCTGGGGCCAAGGTCAGGCGGCGTATAACGCGGAGCGTTATACGCCCTACGTCAGATGGCCACCAACCCTCGCACGCCTTGGTTTTCCATGTCCGCGCCGCGGCCCTGCTGGATGATCTCGCCGCGGGCCATCACCAGGTACTGGTCGGCCAGTTCGGCGGCGAAGTCATAGAACTGTTCCACCAGCAGGATGGCCATGTCGCCGCGCTCGGCGAGCTTGCGGATCACCGCGCCGATCTCCTTGATCACCGAGGGCTGGATGCCTTCGGTGGGCTCGTCGAGGATCAGCAGGCGCGGGCGGCTGGCCAGGGCGCGGCCGATGGCCAGCTGTTGCTGCTGGCCGCCGGAGAGGTCGCCGCCGCGGCGCTGCTTCATCTCGCGCAGCACCGGGAAGAGTTCGTAGATGAATTCCGGCACCTGCTTCGCTTCCCTGGCGCCGAAGCGGGACAGGCCCATCAGCAGGTTCTCCTCCACGCTCAGCCGCGGAAAGATCTCGCGGCCCTGGGGCACGTAGGCGATGCCGGCGCGCACCCGCTGGTGCGGCCTGAAGCCGGTGATGGCCTTGCCCTCCCAGCTGACGCTGCCCTCGCGCGCCGGCACCAGGCCCATCAGGCAGCGCAGCAGGGTGGTCTTGCCCACGCCGTTGCGCCCGAGCAGGCAGGTGACCTCGCCGATCTTCGCGTCGAACGACAGGCCGCGGAGGATGTGGCTGCCGCCGTAGAACTGATGTAGTTGGCTGACTTGTAGCATGTCGTTTTCCTTTTCAGCGCTGGAAGCCTGAGGCCGGAAGCTGGAAGCAGAGCGGCTCCGGCTTCCAGCTTCTGGCTTTCGGCTTCAAGCTCAGCGTCCCAGATAAACCTCGATCACCTGTTCGTTCGCCTGCACTTCTTCCAGCGAGCCCTCGGCCAGCACGTGGCCCTGGTGCAGCACGCTGACGTGGTCGGCGATGCTGCCGACGAAGCCCATGTCGTGCTCCACCACCATCAGCGAGTGCTGGCCGGCGAGGGACTTGAAGAGTTCGGCGGTGAATTCGGTTTCGGCGTCGGTCATGCCCGCCACCGGTTCGTCGAGCAGCAGCAGTTGCGGCTCCTGCACCAGCAGCATGCCGATCTCCAGGAACTGCTTCTGGCCGTGGGAGAGCAGGCCGGCCGGGCGGTTGCGCGAGTCGCGCAGGCGGATGGTGGCCAGCACTTCCTCGATGCGGTCCTTCTGCTCGCCGGAAAGCTTCGCCCGCAGGCTGGCCCACACCGACTTGTCGGCCTTCTGCGCCAGTTCCAGGTTCTCGAACACCGAGAGCGCCTCGAACACCGTGGGCTTCTGGAACTTGCGGCCGATGCCGGCCTGGGCGATTTCCACCTCGCTCATGCGCTGCAGGTCGTAGGTCTCGCCGAAGTACGCCTTGCCGCTGTCGGGGCGGGTCTTGCCGGTGATCACGTCCATCAGCGTGGTCTTGCCCGCGCCGTTGGGGCCGATGATGCAGCGCAGCTCGCCCACGCCGATGTACAGCGTGAGGTCGCGCAGGGCGCGGAAGCCGTCGAAGCTGACGTTGATGTCTTCCAGGGTGAGGAGGGTGCCGTGGCGCACGTCCAGGCCTTCGCTCGCGCTGGCGCCCAGGCCGACGGCGTCGCGGCTGGTGCCGCTGGGGTCGAAGGCCGGTTCCAGCATCAGGTGGGGGACGGCTCTCATTGCGCTTTCTCCCGCTTGATCAGCCCGAGGATGCCCCGGGGCAGGTACAGGGTGACGACGATGAACAGGGCGCCGAGGAAGAACAGCCAGTACTCCGGGAAGGCCACGGTGAACCAGCTCTTGGCGCCGTTCACCACGCCGGCGCCGAGCAGCGGGCCGAGCAGCGTGCCGCGCCCGCCCAGGGCCACCCACACGGCGGCCTCGATGGAGTTGGTCGGCGACATCTCGCTGGGGTTGACGATGCCCACCAGCGGCACGAACAGCGCGCCGGCCAGGCCGCAGAGCACCGCGCTCAGGGTCCAGACGAACAGCTTGTAGCCGCGCGGGTCGTAGCCGCAGAACATCAGGCGGTTCTCGGCGTCGCGCAGGGCGGTGAGCACCCGGCCGAACTTGCTGCGGGCCAGGGCGAAGCCCAGCGCCAGGCTGGCCGCCAGCAGCAGGACGATGGCCAGGAACAGCGCGGCGCGGGTGCCCGGCGCGGTGATCGAAAAGCCCAGGATGCTGCGGAAGTTGGTGAAGCCGTTGTTGCCGCCGAAGCCGGTCTCGTTGCGGAAGAACAGCAGCATGCCGGCGAAGGTCAGGGCCTGGGTCATGATCGAGAAGTACACGCCCTTGATCCGCGAGCGGAAGGCGAAGAAGCCGAACACGAAGGCCAGCAGCCCCGGCGCCAGCACCACCAGGCACAGGGCCCAGAGGAAGTGCTGGGTGCCGGCCCAGTACCAGGGCAGCTCGTTCCACGACAGGAAGGTCATGAACGCCGGCAGGCCGTCGCCGGCCGCCTCGCGCATCAGGTACATGCCCATGGCGTAGCCGCCCAGGGCGAAGAACAGGCCGTGGCCGAGGGACAGCAGGCCGGCGTAGCCCCAGACCAGGTCCAGGGCCAGCGCCACTATGGCGTAGCAGAGGATCTTGCCGGTCAGCGTCAGGCCGTAGGCCGACAGGTGCAGGGCGCTGGTCTCGGGCAGCAGGTGCAGCAGCGGCAGGATCAGCAGCGCGACGAGGGCCGCGCCGACGATGCCGGCGGTGACTCGCGGGCCGGCCTTCTGCGCGGCCGTCACGGTGAGTGGTTGGTTCACGGGCAAATCTCCCCACGGTCGGCGGACGCACCCTGTAGGAGCGAGCTTGCTCGCGAACGGCTTCGCTGCGGGCGCTGTTCGCGAGCAATGGCTGAGGCGCCCCCCTCGCTCCTACGAAGAGCGGTCGGTTCGGGCATTGGCGTTTTCATCAATCGATGACCCTCCCTTTCAGGGCGAACAGCCCCTGGGGGCGTTTCTGGATGAACAGGATGATCAGCGCCAGGATCAGGATCTTGCCCAGCACCGCGCCGATCTGCGGTTCGAGGATCTTGTTCGCCACGCCCAGGCCGAAGGCCGCGCAGACGCTGCCGGCCAACTGGCCGACGCCGCCGAGCACCACCACCAGGAAGGAGTCGATGATGTAGCTCTGGCCCAGGTCCGGGCCGACGTTGCCGACCTGCGACAGGGCCACCCCGCCGAGCCCGGCGATGCCCGAGCCGAGGCCGAAGGCGAGCATGTCCACGCGCCCGGTGGGCACGCCGCAGCAGGCCGCCATGTTGCGGTTCTGCGTCACCGCGCGGACGTTCAGGCCCAGCCGCGTGCGGTTGAGCAGCAGCCAGGTGAGCGCCAGCACGAACAGGGCGAAGCCGATGATGACGATGCGGTTCCACGGCAGCACCAGGTTCGGCAGCAGCTGGACGCCGCCGGACAGCCAGGCCGGGTTGGCCACCTCGACGTTCTGCGCGCCGAACAGCACGCGCACCAGCTGGATCAGCACCAGGCTGATGCCCCAGGTGGCCAGCAGGGTTTCCAGCGGGCGGCCGTAGAGGTGGCGGATCACCGTGCGTTCCAGGGCCATGCCGATGGCCGCGGTGACGCCGAAGGCCACCGGCAGGGCCAGCAGCGGGTAGTACTCCAGCAGGCCGGGGGCGAAGCGTTGCAGCAGCGACTGCACCACGTAGGTGGAGTAGGCGCCGAGCATCAGCATCTCGCCGTGGGCCATGTTGATGACGCCGAGCAGGCCGTAGGTGATGGCCAGCCCCAGGGCCGCCAGCAGCAGGATGGAGCCCAGCGACAGGCCGCTGAAGGCCTGGCCGAGCAGGTCGCCGACCATCAGCCGGCGCTTGACCTGGGCCAGGCTGGTGGCGGCGGCGGTGCGCACCTGTTGGTCGGCCTCCACGGCCGGGTCGAGCAGGTTCTGCAGGCGGGTGAGGGCCAGCGGGTCGCCGGAATCGCCGAGCAGGCGCACGGCGGCCAGGCGTACCTGCGGGTCGGTGTCGGCCAGTTGCAGGTTGGCCAGGGCCAGTTGCAGGGCGGCTTTCACCTTGTCGTCGGTTTCCGCGCCGGTGCGCTGGGCGAGCAGTTCGCGCTGCGCGGGCTTGGCGGTCTTCTGCAACTGGCGCGCGGCTTCCAGGCGCAGCGTCGGGTCCTGCGCCACCAACTGGTGGCTGGCCAGGGCGGTGTTGAGCAGGCCGCGCAGGCGGTTGTTCAGGCGCAGCTTGTCGGGCTCGCCGGCGGGCGGGGCGTCGCCTTCGGCGGCGCGGTAGTGCTTGTCGTCGCCGAGGAGGAAGGCATGGTTCTGCGCGTCGACGGCGAAGCGCCCGGCCTGGAGCGCTTCGAGCAGCGGCAGGCGCTCGGCCTCGGGGGCGGCGGCCCAGTGTTCGAGCAGCTGGGCGCGGCCGTCATTGTCGGCGGCGGCGAAGTCCCGGGCCGGGCCGGCTTGCGCGGGCAGGGCGAGGAGGGTGGCCAGCGCCAGGGCGCAGGCTCGGATAAGACGGATAAGGGCGGGTGGGGGCATGGGGTTTTTCGTTGGTTGGAGGCTGGAAGCTGGAAGCTGGAAGCTGGAAGCTAGAAGCTAGAAGCTAGAAGCTAGAAGCTAGAAGCTAGAAGCGAGACCGCGTCGCTTTTGGCTTTCAGCTTTCAGCTTCCAGCTTTTTTCAACTCAGTCCGGCTTCTTGTCGTTGCCCGGGATGAACGGGCTCCAGGGTTGGGCGCGGATCGGCTCGGGGGTTTTCCAGACCACGTTGAACTGCCCGTCGTCCTGGATTTCGCCGATCATCACCGGCTTGTGCAGGTGGTGGTTGGTCTTGTCCATGGTCAGGGTGAAGCCCGAGGGCGCCTTGAAGGTCTGCCCGCCCATGGCCTCGCGGACCTTGCCGACATCGGTGCTGCCGGCCTTCTCCACGGCCTGGGCCCACATGTGGATGCCGACGTAGGTGGCTTCCATCGGGTCGTTGGTCACGGCGGTGGCGTAGTTCGGCAGGTTCTTCGCCTTGGCGTAGGCCTTCCAGTCGGCGACGAACTTCTCGTTCTGCGGGTTCTTCACCGACTCGAAGTAGTTCCAGGCCGCGAGGTTGCCCACCAGCGGCTTGGTGTCGATGCCGCGCAGTTCTTCCTCGCCCACCGAGAAGGCCACCACCGGCACTTCGGTGGCTTCCAGGCCCTGGTTGGCCAGTTCCTTGTAGAAGGGCACGTTGGAGTCGCCGTTGACGGTGGAGATCACCGCGGTCTTGCCGCCGGCGGAGAACTTCTTGATGTCGGCGACGATGGTCTGGTAGTCGCTGTGGCCGAACGGCGTGTAGACCTCCTGGATGTCCTTGTCGGCCACGCCCTTGCTGTGCAGGAAGGCGCGCAGGATCTTGTTGGTGGTGCGCGGGTAGACGTAGTCGGTGCCGAGCAGGAAGAAGCGCTTGGCGGCGCCGCCGTCCTCGCTCATCAGGTATTCCACCGCGGGGATGGCCTGCTGGTTCGGCGCGGCGCCGGTGTAGAAGACGTTGGGCGACATTTCCTCGCCCTCGTACTGCACCGGGTAGAACAGCAGGCCGTTGAGTTCCTCGAACACCGGCAGCACGGATTTGCGCGAGACGCTGGTCCAGCAGCCGAAGACCACCGCGACCTTGTCCTGGGTCAGCAACTGGCGGGCCTTCTCGGCGAACAGCGGCCAGTTCGACGCCGGATCGACCACCACCGGCTCCAGCTTCTTGCCGTTCACCCCGCCCTTGGCGTTGATTTCGTCGATGGTCATCAGCGCCATGTCCTTGAGCGAGGTCTCGGAGATGGCCATGGTGCCGGACAGCGAATGCAGGATGCCGACCTTGATGGTCTCGGCGGCCTGGGAGCCGAAGGGGAACAGGCCGGTGAGCAGCAGCGCGCTCACCGCCAGGGTGCTTTTCAACAGGGGACGACGTTTCATCGCGGCAGCCTCCTTGGCTTCCAGTACCTGGGAGGGTGCCGCGCGGATTCTGGGCCGTCGCCTGTGCAGCCTCCCGAAGTGGGTAGGGGACCCCTGCGGGTCGGGAGGTCTATCGCAGCATCCGTGCCAAGCAGCGCAAAGCCCTGTGCCAGAGGGCTTGCGCGGCGTTTTTTGCCGTTTCGCTCGGGGTTTTCGCGGCGCCATTCTGGTGCGCCGAGGGGGCGTGCGGACGATTCGCCCCCAATTGGGGCGCGCCGTCGCGTGATGCCGGTCTCAGGGCGCGGGCAGGAAGTAGCCGCGCACGCCGGTCATGATGATCTGCGCGGCCAGCGCGCAGACGAACAGGCCCATCAGCCGGCTAACGATCTGCAGGCCCTGCTCGCCGAGGATGCGTTCGATGCGGTCGGACAGGAAGAGGGTGACGCCGAGGGTGAGGCAGGCGAGGACGATCGCCAGCAGCGCCAGCAGCTTGTCCTCCCAGTGCTGGCCGACGCCCATCACCAGCAGCGCGCCTATGGTGCCGGGGCCGACGGTGATGGGGATGGTCAGCGGGACGATGGTGACGTCCTGCTGCACGTTGTCGCTCTGCACCGCCGAGCGCCCCTGGGCCATGCCCAGGGCGGAGATGAACAGCACGCTGCCGGCGCCGATGCGGAAGGCGTCGGCGGTGATGCCGAAGAGGGTGAAGATGTAGCGCCCGAACAGGTACAGCAGCACGCTGGCGACCAGCGCCGCCAGGGCCACGCGCCAGGCCATGTGCTTGCGATCGCGCGGGGCGAAGCCGCGGCTGAGGCTGATGAAGCAGGAAAGCACGAAGAAGGGGCTGTAGAGCACCAGCATCTTCAGGTACACGCTGAACAGCACATGCATGGGGGGATCTCGTCCGGGTGAGATGGCTCTGCTGGGGCTGAAGCATAGCGGGCGGGGTGGGCGGCGGTCATTGCCTGGGGGCGGGTTTTGGTGGGGGTTTTATTGTAGGAGCGAGCTTGCTCGCGAAGGATGTTCACCGGTGATGTCGGTGTATTGGCTCGCCTCCTTTCCCTCTCCCCAGCCCTCTCCCTGAAGGGAGAGGGGGCTTGTCCGTGCCGAGAGAAGTGATGGTTTCAGCCGGAAACCTTCGGTGTTGCCGGCTAACGCCAGAACACCCAGCCCTGCCCAACGGTCCCCTCTCCCTTCAGGGAGAGGGGGCTTGTCCGTGCCGAGAGAAGTGATGGTTTCAGCCGGAAACCTTTGGCGTTGCCGGCTGACGCCAGAACACCCAGCCCTGCCCAACGGTCCCCTCTCCCTTCAGGGAGAGGGTTAGGGAGAGGGGCGGGGTCAACCCGAAACACCGCAGCCACCGGGAAACGCCCTTCGCGAGCAAGCTCGCTCCTACACCCTCCGGCAGACACAACGCCCGTAGGATGCGGTTGAGCGGAGCGATACCCATCACCGCAACCGCATGGGTTTCGCAAGCTCAACCCATCCTACGAAAAGCACCTCGGGGCCGTGATGGGCGTCAGGACGGCAGCGCCGCGTCGCTCTGCTGGCGCAGGCGGCGTTCGCGTTCGGCTACCCAGTAGGCCACCAGTTCGCGCAGTTGCGACAGTTCCACCGGCTTGGCCATGTGGCCGTCCATGCCGACCAGGCGGGCGCGTTCCTTGTGTTCGCTGAGGATGTGCGCGGTGAGGGCCACCACCGGGGTGTGCGGGCGGTGTTCGCTGGCTTCCCAGGCGCGCAGGCGCTCGGTGGCGGAGAAGCCGTCGAGCACCGGCATCTCGCAATCCATCAGCACCAGGTCGTACTGGGTGGCCTTCATCGCGGCCAGGGCTTCTTCGCCGTTGCTGGCGGTGTCCGGCTGCAGGTCGAGCTTGCCGAGCATGCCGCGGATGACCTTGGTGGAGATGCTGTTGTCCTCGGCCACCAGCACGCGGAAGTCGCTGGGCGGGCTCAGCGGCGCGGGTTCGGCGGCCGCCGGCAGGTAGTTGGTCACGCCGCTGGGGCCGCGCTGGGCCAGTTCGTCGGCGAGGGTGGCCTTGAGCGTGTAGCCGGCCACCGGCTTGGCCAGGATGCGCTTGATCCCGGCGTTGCGGGCGATGATCTTGCTCGGCGCGTTGCTGATGCCGGTGAGCATGATCAGCAGGATGTCGTGGTTGAGGTTGGGGTCTTCCTGGATCTTGGTCGCCAACTGCATACCGGTCATGCCGGGCATGTCCTGGTCGAGCAGGACCACGTCGAAGTATTCGCGCAGGTGCGCCTTGGTACGCAGCAGGGCCAGGGCTTCCTTGCCGGAAGCCACGGCGCTGACGTTCATGCCCCAGACGCTGCACTGCTGCACCACCACCTTGCGGCAGGTCTGGTTGTCGTCCACCACCAGCAGGCGTGCGCCCTGCAGCGGGCTGTCGAGGTCGGCGGTCGGGTGTTCGAGCATGTCCTGGTCCAGCGGCAGGCTCAGCCACAGGGTGTTGCCGCTGTCGCCGCCGCTGTCCAGGCCGCTTTCGATGCCCAGTTGGCCGGACATCAGCTGGATCAGCTGGCGCGCGATCACCAGGCCCAGGCGGCTGCTCAGGCGGGTGGCGGAGAGGAAGTCGCGGCTGTGCAGCTCGGCGGTGAGCAGGGCCTGGCGGTCGTTGGGGTCCAGCGGGCGGCCGCTGTCCTGCACGGCGATGCGCAGGCGCGTCTTGCCCGGCGGGCCATCGAGGGCCACCACCAGGAGGATCTCGCCTTCCTCGGTCTGCTTGAAGGCATTGTCCAGCAGGCTCAGCAGCACCTGGCGCAGGCGCGTCGGGTCGCCGCTGATCACCCGTGGCACCTGCGGCTGGGTGAAGCTGATCAGTTCGATCTTCTGCTGCTCGGCGCGCACCCGGAAGATCGCCAGGCAGTCCTCGATCAGCGCGCCCAGGTCGAACTGCACCTCGTCCAGCTCGATCTGCCCGGACTCCAGCTTGGAGATGTCGAGGATTTCGTTGATCAGCGCCAGTAGTTCGTTGCCGGCGCTGTGGATGGTCTGCACGTAGTCGCGCTGCTTGGCCGACAGCGGCGTGCCGAGCAGCAGCTCGGTCATGCCCAGCACGCCGTTCATGGGGGTGCGGATTTCGTGGCTGATCTTCGCCAGGAACTCGCCCTTGGCCTTGAGCTCGGCGCTGCTGGCGGCGCGCTTGCGGCTGGCGTCGAAGCTCTCCTGCTGCAGTTGGCGCTGGCGCTCGGCCAGGGCCAGGCTGAGCAGGAAGCCGGCCGCCGCGGTCAGCCCCAGCAGCGCGCTGCCGAGCCAGTCGCTGCGCGTGGGCACGTAGCCGAGCAGGGCCGGCAGGCTCAGCAGCCAGGCGCTGACGAACACGCCCATGGCGATGACGAACAGCCGGGCCGGGCGGTAGCCGTGGCGCATGTAGTAGGCGGCGACGAGGAACATGCCCAGGCTGGTGATCGCCACCAGGCCGTAGAGCAACTCGCCGGTGGGGATGTCCAGGGCCAGGTGCAGCAGCGCGCCGAGGCCCAGCAGGCCGAGGCTGCCCAGCGCCAGCAGGCGGCCCAGGGGGCGGCGCGGCGGCTGGCCGTGGAAGAAGCTGGCGGTGTAGCCCAGGGCGCAGAACAGCACCAGCAGCAGGGCCAGCTGGGCGGTCAGCGGCTGCCAGGTCTGGTGCGTGCCGTACCAGGGGCTGAGCAGGCCGAACAGCGTCAGGCAGGCCAGCAGCAGCCCGGCGTGCACCCCGGCCAGCCACAGGCCGCTGAGCACGCGGTTGTAGGCGAAGCGCACCAGGTTGTAGAGCAGCAGCATGCCCAGGCAGCCGAGGAGGATGCCGAACTGCAGCGGGCGCTGCTGGCCGGCGGGGTATTCGGCGCTTTCCAGGCTGATGGTGGGGCGCAGGCTTTGGCTGGAGCTCAGGCGCAGGTAGAGGTCGAGGACTTCGGGGCTGCTGCGCAGCGGCAGCAGGATGTCGCTGTTGAGCAGCGGGCGCTGGCCGGGGTAGAGGTTGCCGGCCTGGCGCTCTTCCAGCAGCTGCGAGCCGTGCAGCAGGTAGAGCTGCAGACTGTCCAGGCTCGGCGAGAACAGGCGCAGCTGGCGCGGCGCGTCGCTGGCCGGCAGGCGGTAGTGCAGCCAGATGGCGCCGGGGCCGGCGGGGGCGTGCAGGTCTTCGATGTCGAGGGGGCTGAACAGCGGGCGCAGGCGTGCGGAGAGGACGTCCTGCAACTGCAGGCGGCCTTCGCCGTCGTGCAACTGCGACCAGCCGTCGGCATCCTGCGCCTGGACGAGGCCCGGGCCTACGAGCAGGGCCGTCAGCAGCAGGCAGACCAGAAGTCCTGTGGCGTTCCAGAGCCGGCGCACGGCGAATTCCCTTCGGTGGAGAGTGGCCGGATTATAGCCAAGTGCCGACGGCCCCGAAATCCACCCGGGCCCGCACGTGGCCGCCTGCCGACCGCAGGTCGGAAAAACGGGCGCAAAGGCGGCTCAGCCCCTGCGCCCGCCGGCCTTTCAGCCTTCGCCGCGTTCGCGGGCGATGGCGCGGTAGCCGATGTCCTTGCGGTAGAAGCAGCCGTTCCAGCGGATCTGCTCCGCCAGGCGGTAGGCCTGCTGCTGCGCCGAGGACACGCTCGGGCCGATGGCGGTGGCGCAGAGCACGCGGCCGCCGGAGGTGACCACCTGGCCGTCCTTCAGCGCGGTGCCGGCATGGAACACCTTGCCGTCGAGCTTGGCGGCTTCGGCCAGGCCTTCGATGACGTCGCCCTTGGCGTAGTCGCCCGGGTAGCCGCCGGCGGCCAGCACCACGCCCACGGTGGGGCGCGGGTCCCAGGTGGCCTCGACCTTGTCCAGCGCCTTGGCCAGGGCGGCCTCGACCAGCAGGACCAGGGAGGACTCCAGGCGGACCATGATCGGCTGGGTTTCCGGGTCGCCGAAGCGGCAGTTGAACTCGATGACCTTGGGCGCGCCGCTCTTGTCGATCATCAGGCCGGCGTAGAGGAAGCCGGTGTAGACGTTGCCTTCCTCGGCCATGCCGCGCACGGTCGGGTAGATGACTTCGTCCATCACCCGCTGGTGCACCTGGGGGGTGACCACCGGGGCCGGCGAGTAGGCGCCCATGCCGCCGGTGTTGGGGCCGGTGTCGGCGTCGCCGACGCGCTTGTGGTCCTGGCTGGTGGCCATGGGCAGCACGTTCTGGCCGTCGACCATGACGATGAAGCTGGCTTCCTCGCCGTCGAGGAACTCCTCGATCACCACGCGCGAACCGGCGTCGCCGAAGGCGTTGCCGGCGAGCATGTCGCGCACGGCTTCCTCGGCTTCTTCCAGGGTCATGGCGACGATCACGCCCTTGCCCGCGGCCAGGCCGTCGGCCTTGATCACGATGGGCGCGCCTTTTTCCTTCAGGTAGGCCAGGGCCGGCTCGACTTCGGTGAAGTTCTGGTAGTCGGCGGTGGGGATCTTGTGGCGGGCCAGGAAGTCCTTGGTGAAGGCCTTGGAGCCTTCCAGCTGGGCCGCGCCCCTGGTCGGGCCGAAGATGTCCAGGCCACGGCTACGGAACAGGTCGACCACGCCGGCGACCAGCGGCGCCTCGGGGCCGACGATGGTCAGCTGCACGTTCTGCGCGGCGAAGTCGGCCAGCTGCTCCAGGGCCAGCACGTCGATGGCGACGTTCTCGCACTTGGGCTCGGTGGCGGTGCCGGCGTTGCCCGGGGCGACGAAGACCTTCGCCACGCGCGGGTCCTGGGCGACCTTCCAGGCCAGGGCGTGTTCGCGACCGCCGCTGCCGATGATCAGTACATTCATATTCGATAGCTCTCGTCTGAGAGCTGGAAGCTGGAAGCTGGAAGCTGGAAGCGGTAGGGCTTCAGGCTTCCAGCTACAGGCTTCCAGCTTTTAGTGCCTGAAATGGCGCATACCGGTGAACACCATCGCGATGCCGGCTTCGTCGGCCGCCGCGATGACTTCGTTGTCACGCATCGAGCCGCCCGGCTGGATCACCGCGGTGATGCCGGCCTTGGCCGCGTTGTCGATGCCGTCGCGGAACGGGAAGAAGGCGTCCGAGGCCATGACCGCGCCTTTCACTTCCAGGCCGGCGTGCTCGGCCTTGATGGCGGCGATGCGCGCGGAGTTCACGCGGCTCATCTGGCCGGCGCCGACGCCCACGGTCTGGCGGTGCCTGGCGTAGACGATGGCGTTGGACTTGACGAACTTGGCCACTTTCCAGGCGAAGATCAGGTCGTGGATTTCCTGCTCGCTGGGCGCGCGCTGGGTGACGATCTTCAGGTCCGCCTCGGTGATCATGCCGATGTCGCGGCTCTGTACCAGCAGGCCGCCGTTGACGCGCTTGAAGTCCCAGCCCGGGGCGCGCTCGGCCGGCCACTCGCCGCATTCCAGCAGGCGCACGTTGGCCTTGGCGGCGACCACGGCGCGGGCGGCCGCGGAGACTTTCGGGGCGATGATGACTTCGACGAACTGGCGCTCGACGATGGCCTGGGCGGTGTCGCCGTCCAGCTCGCGGTTGAAGGCGATGATGCCGCCGAAGGCCGACTCGGTGTCGGTGGCGTAGGCCAGGTCGTAGGCCTTGCGGATGCCGCCCTCGTTCTCCGGGACCACGGCCACGCCGCACGGGTTGGCGTGCTTGACGATGACGCAGGCCGGCTTGACGAAGCTCTTCACGCATTCCAGCGCGGCGTCGGTGTCGGCCACGTTGTTGAACGACAGTTCCTTGCCTTGCAGCTGCACGGCGGTGGAAACGCTGGCCTCGCCCTTCTTCGCCTCGACGTAGAAGGCCGCGCTCTGGTGCGGGTTCTCGCCGTAGCGCATTTCCTGGGCCTTGATGAACTGGCTGTTGAAGGTGCGCGGGAAGGCGCCGCGGCCTTCGGTGGAGAGGGTGTCGCGCGCCTGGTCGATGGTGCCCAGGTAGTTGGCGATCATGCCGTCGTAGGCGGCGGTGTGCTCGAAGGCCTTCAGGGCCAGGTCGAAGCGCTGGGCATAGGTCAGGCCGCCGGCCTTCAGGGCCGCGACCACGCCGGCGTAGTCGCCGGCGTTGACCACGATGGCGACGTCCTTGTGGTTCTTCGCGGCGCTGCGGACCATGGTCGGGCCGCCGATGTCGATGTTCTCGATGGCGGTTGGCAGGTCGCAGTCGGCCTTGGCCACGGTGGCCTCGAAGGGGTACAGGTTGACCGCCACCAGGTCGATCGGCTTGATGCCGTGCTCGGCCATCACCGCGCCGTCGATGTCGCGACGGCCGAGGATGCCGCCGTGCACCTTCGGGTGCAGGGTCTTGACGCGGCCGTCCATCATTTCCGGGAAGCCGGTGTAGTCGGCCACTTCCACGGCGGCGATGGCGTTGTCCTTGAGCAGCTTGTAGGTGCCGCCGGTGGAGAGGATCTCCACGCCGAGGGCGACCAGCTCGCGGGCGAAATCGACGACGCCGGTCTTGTCGGAGACGCTGATCAGCGCGCGGCGGATGGGCAGGCGGGTGGTTTGGTCGGTCATCTGTCAGGCCATCAGATAGAGGAAAAGAAAGAGCTGGAAGCTTGAAGCTGAAAGCCGGAAGTCAAGAGCGCCGTTCGGCTTTCCACTTCCAGCTTCGGGCTTCGCGCTTCCAGCTTCTAGAGAAGATCGTATTGCTTGAGCTTCTTGCGCAGGGTGCCGCGGTTCAGGCCGAGCAGCTCCGACGCCTTGGTCTGGTTACCCTTCACGTGGTCCATCACGGTTTCCAGCAGCGGTGCCTCCACTTCGCAGAGCACCATGTTGTACACGTCCGTGACCGGCTGCCCATCGAGGTGGGCGAAGTAGTTGCGCAGTGCCTTCTCGACGCTGTCGCGCAGGGTATGGCCTTCCTGCGTCGGCGTGTTCAGGTGCTGTTTGAGGTTCGCGTTGTCGCTCACGGGTGTCATTCCACTCACTAAAGTCTCGGTCATCGTTGTCATGCGGCCACCCCTTTTCCGTTGTCATGGCGCTCGGCGAAGAACTGCCTGACGCTGGCGCTCTGTGCATCCGTGTTCTGCAAACGATTGAACTGGGCGCGGAACTCCGCCGCCCCCGGTAACGTCGCCAGGTACCAGCCCACGTGCTTGCGGGCGATGCGGACACCCAGCTCTTCCCCATAGAAGGCATGCAAGGCGGCCAGGTGCTCCAGCAAAATGCTTTCCACCTCGGCCAGGGACGGCGCCGGCAAGGTCTCGCCGGTGCTCAGGTAGTGCTCGATCTCACGGAATATCCACGGCCGGCCCTGGGCGGCGCGGCCGATCAGCAAGGCGTCGGCGCCGGTGTGCTGGAGCACCTGGCGGGCCTTCTGCGGCGAGGTGATGTCGCCATTGGCGAACACCGGGATGGACACCGCCTGCTTGATCGCGGCGATGGTTTCGTATTCGGCGTCGCCGGTGTACAGGTCGGCGCGGGTGCGGCCGTGCACGGCCAGGGCCTGGATGCCCGACTGCTCGGCGATGCGCGCGACGTTCACGCCGTTGCGGTTGTCGCGGTCCCAGCCGGTGCGGATCTTCAGCGTCACCGGCACTTCGACGGCGGCCACCACGGCTTCGAGGATCTCGGCCACCAGCTTCTCGTCGCGCAGCAGCGCGGAGCCGGCGGCCTTGTTGCAGACCTTCTTGGCCGGGCAGCCCATGTTGATGTCGATGATCTGCGCGCCCAGCTCGACGTTGGCGCGGGCGGCCTCGGCGAGCATCTGCGGGTCGCCGCCGGCTATCTGCACCGAACGCGGCTGGTCCTCGCCGTCGTGCACCAGGCGCAGGCGCGACTTGCGGCTGTTCCACAGGCGCACGTCGCTGGTGACCATCTCCGAGACCACCATGCCGGCGCCGAGGCGGCGGCACAGCTGGCGGAACGGGCGATCGGTGACGCCGGCCATGGGAGCCAGGATCAGTCTGTTGGGCAGTGTGTAAGAGCCGATGCGAACCACCGACATCGCTTCCCTGTTATGGGGCGCAATCGCTGCACGCTCCCGCGGGTCGAGGACTCGGGGAGGGTCGGCGAGAGGCCACCGGTGCTTGCAAAAAAGGGAGGGCATGATACCCGCTCTCGATGACCGGATAAAGGCGATTTTGGATAAATTCTGAACAGTCGCCGGCTTATTGCCTGGGGTTGGAAGACGAGCGGAACTGGCGCTGCGCGGGGTTCTGCGCTATGCGCCGGTCACTCCGGCGAATGGAAGCTGAGGCTGTAGTTGACCGCCTTGGGGCCTGGGTCGAGGATGTCCAGCGACACGTGGATCGGCGTCTGCGGCGGCATCTCGCTCTGCCCGGCCAGCTCGCCGCCCAGGTATTCGCTGGGCTTGAAACTGCGGCTGGCGATCAGCTGGCCGTTGAGGTCGGCGAAGCGCAGCTCCAGCAGCGGGAAGGGCTGGGAGAAGCTGGCGCGGTTGTAGATGATCGCGTCCACCACCAGGGCGCCGCTGAAGTCCGGGTGGCTGCGCACCACCAGGTTGCTGCTGCGGATCTGCTCGACGTCGACCTTCGACGGCAGGCTGCAGCCCAGTTGCGGGCAGAGTTCGGCGAACCAGGGGCGGTAGGCGTCCTCGCGGGCCAGCTCGTCGAAGTGGTAGGCCACGTACTGGCCGCCCAGGCCGGCCAGGGCCAGGAGGATCAGCAGCAGCCAGAGCAGGCGCCAGCCCCAGCGGCTCTTGGGCTTCTGCCAGTCCAGTTGCAGCGGCTCGTCGCTGAGGTCGTGCAGGGCGGCCTCGCCCAGGCCCGGGTCGGGGCGGCGCGGGGCCTTGTCGTCTGCCTCTTCGTCCTCGTCGTCCAGCGGCGCGCCCAGGCGGGGCGTCTCGCGTTCCGCCAGCGGGGGCTCGGCCTCGGGTTCCTCGTCCGGCTCGGCTTCGGTTTCCAGCGGCTCGTCGTCGCGGCGGGCGCTGAAGCTCGGCAGGTCGTCGTCTTCCTCTTCTGCGGCCGCGGCGGCCACGGCCGGCTCTTCGACCGGCGCGCTCTGCGGGTGCGGCGGCGCGACGGGGGGCTGCTCGGGCTCTTCTTCGATGCGGCCCAGGCTCGGTTCCTGGCGGCCGCCTTCGCTCGCCTGGCGTTCCTCGTCGCGCAGCAGGGCCTCGGCCCAGCGTTCGTCATGCGGGTCGCGCGCCGACGGGCGGTTGCCCAGCAGGGCCTCGGCCGGCTTGGGCGCGGCCTGCAGTTCGCGGAATTCCTGGGACAGCTCGAATTCGTCGAGCTTGGCCAGCTCTTCGTCGAGGTTGAGGCTGTCCAGGTCGAGATCGTCGTGGATCCACAGGGTATCGTCGGCGGGCTTGGCCGCTACGGCGGCTTCTTGCGCCGGCCTGGCCGGTGCCGGGGCGGGCGCCGGGGGCTGGATGGGGGCCGGCACGGGCGTGATGGCCGGGGCTACCGTGCTGTCGGCGGACGGTCGCGCTCTGTGCGGCGCCAGCGGCCAGCCGAGGGTGGCGACGCCGGGCGCCGGGACGGGGCGCGGGGGCTCGCTCGGCGCTGCGGGCGCTGCGGGTTTCGGGGGCGCAGCCGGCGGCTGGATGGGCTCGCCGCCGGAGCGCGCGGTGCCGCCCAGCATATGTTGCGGGGCGTTGAACACCTTGAGGCAGGCGCCGCAGCGCACAGCGCCATTGGCCGCACCCAGCTGCGCCTGGTTGACGCGGAAACTGGTGAGGCAATGCGGGCACTGTGTGATGAAACTGGCGCTCATGCGGCGGTCCGGCGATAAACGGTCGATTAGTCTAACTCAAGCCTCGGCGTGCGGGCAGTTGGCCGCCACCAGGGTTCAGCGGCGGCGGCCGCTGATGCGTACCCAGCCTTCGCGCTCGGCGGTGGGCTCCAGCTCGAAGGCGTCGGCGTAGGCGGCGCGCACTTCCTCGGCCTGCTCGGCGAGGATGCCCGACAGGGCCAGGCGGCCGCCGGGCTTGACCAGGGAAGTCAGCTGGCCTGCCAGTGAGACCAGGGGACCGGCGAGAATGTTCGCCACCACCACGTCGGCCTGCCCGGCGGGCAGATCGGCGGGCAGGTAGACCGGGAACAGCGCCGGGTCGATGCCGTTGCGCGTGGCGTTGTCGCGCGAGGCCTCCAGGGCCTGCGGGTCGATGTCGGTGCCCAGCGCCTGCTTCGCGCCTAGCAGCAGCGCGGCGATGGCGAGGATGCCCGAGCCGCAGCCGAAGTCCAGCACGGTGTCGCCGGCCAGTTCCTGGCCATCGAGCCATTCCAGGCACAGCGCGGTGGTCGGGTGGGTGCCGGTGCCGAAGGCCAGGCCCGGGTCGAGCAGCAGGTTCACCGCCTCCGGCTCCGGCGCCTCGTGCCAGCTGGGGACGATCCACAGGCGGCGGCCGAAGCGCATCGGCTTGAAGTTGTCCATCCAGCTGCGTTCCCAGTCCTGGTCCTCGACGATTTCGACCTGGTGCTGGGGCAGTTCGCTGCCGGTCAGCAACTGCAGGTGGGCCAGCAGCGCGGCCTCGTCGGTGCCGTCCTCGAACAGCGCCAGCAGGTGGGTGTGGGTCCACAGCGGGGTGGTGCCCAGGTCCGGCTCGAAGATCGGCTGGTCCTCGGCGTCCATGAAGGTCACCGAGACGGCGCCGACTTCCAGCAGTGCGTCCTCGTAGGTGGGCGCCTGTTCCGGGGTGATGGCGAGGCGGACTTGAACCCAGGGCATAAAAAACCTCGTGAGAAAACGGCTGAAGGCTGGAAGGCCGGACGAAGGGCGGGATTATCCGCTTTTTCGTCCAGCCTTCCAGCCTCCAGCGCTTTTATCGGCGTGGGCTCAGTGACTCATGCCGAGTTTCTTTTCCAGGTAATGGATGTTCACACCGCCCTTGCAGAATTCCTTGTCGCGGACCAGGTCCTTGTGCAGGTCGATGTTGGTCTTGATGCCGTCGACGATCAGCTCGTCCAGGGCATTGCGCATGCGCGCCAGGGCCTCGTCGCGGTCCTTGCCGTAGGTGATCAGCTTGCCGACCAGCGAATCGTAGTTCGGCGGCACGGTGTAGCCGCTGTACAGGTGCGAGTCGACGCGCACGCCGTTGCCGCCGGGGGCGTGGAAGTGCTTCACGGTGCCCGGGCTGGGCATGAAGTTCTTCGGGTCCTCGGCGTTGATCCGGCATTCCAGGGCGTGGCCGCGGATCACCACGTCCTCCTGGCGGACCGACAGCTTCTGGCCGGAGGCGATGCGCAGCATTTCCTTGACGATGTCGATGCCGGTGACCATCTCCGACACCGGATGCTCCACCTGCACGCGGGTGTTCATCTCGATGAAGTAGAAGCGGCCGTTCTCGTAGAGGAACTCGAAGGTGCCGGCGCCGCGGTAGCCGATCTCGACGCAGGCGCGAACGCAGCGTTCGAGGACTTCCGCGCGGGCCTTCTCGTCGATGCCCGGCGCGGGGGCTTCTTCCAGCACCTTCTGGTGGCGGCGCTGCAGCGAGCAGTCGCGGTCGCCCAGGTGGATGGCGTTGCCCTGGCCGTCGGAGAGCACCTGGACTTCCACGTGGCGCGGGTTGGTCAGGAACTTCTCCAGGTAGACCATGGAGTTGCCGAAGGCGGCGCCGGCCTCGGTGCGGGTCAGCTTGGCCGACTTGATCAGCTCTTCCTCGCTGTGCACCACGCGCATGCCGCGGCCACCGCCGCCGCCGGCGGCCTTGATGATGACCGGGTAGCCCACTTCGCGGGCGATGGCCAGGGCGGTTTCCTCGTCTTCCGGCAGAGGGCCGTCGGAGCCCGGCACGGTGGGCACGCCGGCTTTCTTCATGGCGTCCTTGGCCGAGACCTTGTCGCCCATCAGGCGGATCACGTCGGCGCTGGGGCCAATGAAGGTGAAGCCGGAGCGTTCGACCTGCTCGGCGAAGTCGGCGTTCTCGGCGAGGAAGCCGTAGCCCGGGTGGATGCCGTTGGCGCCGGTGACTTCGGCGGCGGCGATGATCGCCGGGATGTGCAGGTAGGACTGGCCGGCCGGGGCCGGGCCGATGCACACGGCCTCGTCGGCCAGCGACAGGTGCATCAGCTCGCGGTCGGCGGTGGAGTGCACCGCGACCGTCTTGATGCCCAGCTCCTTGCAGGCGCGCAGGATGCGCAGGGCGATCTCGCCGCGGTTGGCGATCAGTACTTTATCCAACATCGCAGGTTCCCCGCGGCTTAGACGATGGTGAACAGCGGCTGGTCGTATTCGACCGGCTGGCCGCTTTCGACCAGGACCTGCTCGATGACGCCGCTGGTTTCAGCCTCGATGTGGTTCATCATCTTCATGGCTTCGACGATGCACAGGATGTCGCCTTTCTTCACGCTCTGGCCGACTTCGACGAAGGGCGCGGCGGTCGGCGAGGGCGAGCGGTAGAAGGTACCGACCATCGGCGAGCGGACCACGTTGCCGTTGAGCTTGGCGGCGGCCGGCGCGGCTTCGGCGGCCGGTGCGGCGGCAGCGGCCACCGGGGCCGGGGCGGCAGCGGGGGCGGGCGCGTAGGCCGGGGCGGCAGCGTAGATCGGCTGGGCGGCGGTCTTGCTGTGGCGGCTGATGCGCACCGATTCTTCGCCTTCGCGGATTTCCAGCTCGTCGATGCCGGATTCTTCGAGCAGTTCGATCAGTTTCTTGACTTTACGGATGTCCATTAGCGTTCGCACTCCCAGGTGATGGTCACGGGCGTTCAAGTTGTTCGAGGGCGGACTCCAGGGCCAGGCGGTAGCCTGTGGCCCCCAGGCCGCAGATCACCCCTACCGCCACGTCGGAGAAGTAGGAGTGATGCCGGAAAGGTTCACGTTTGTGCACGTTGGACAGGTGCACTTCGATGAATGGGATGCTCACCGCGAGCAACGCGTCACGTAGCGCGACACTCGTATGCGTGAAAGCCGCCGGATTGATGAGGATGAAGTCCACGCCTTCGCTGCGCGCGGCATGGATGCGCTCGATCAGTTCGTACTCGGCGTTGCTCTGCAGGTACATCAGGTGATGGCCGGCCTCGCGGGCGCGGCGCTCCAGGTCCTGGTTGATCTGCTCGAGGGTGACCGAGCCGTAGACGCCGGGTTCGCGGGTGCCGAGCAGGTTCAGGTTGGGCCCGTGCAGGACCAGTAGGGTGGCCATCGGCTTTTTGTTCTCTCGTCGCGCGGATTGGAAATTGGCCGGGACTATGCCGGAAACCGGTCGTGACTGTCCAGTCATGCCGGTTTTGCGGTAGATGTCGGCATGTTGCCTGATGATTGCTGCAGAAATATGAGGCGCGCTCTAGCGCGCGCCGGCCTGCTGCAGATGGGCGGCCAGGGTGGCCGCGTTGGTCTCGCCGACGATGCGCAGGTCGCTGTGTTCCTGGCCGCCCGCGTCGAACAGCAGCAGCGCCGGCGGGCCGAAGAGGTTGTAGCGGTCGAGCAGGGCGCGCTGCTCGGCGGTGCTGTCGGTCATGTCGAAGCGCAGCAACTGGTAGCCGGCCAGTTGCGCCTGCACTGCCGCGTCCGGCAGCACCTGGCGTTCGATGATCTTGCAGCTGATGCACCAGTCGGCGTACCAGTCCAGCAGCACCGGCCGGCCGGCGGCGCTGGCCTGGGCCAGGGCGGCGTCGAGTTGCGCCGGGGTGGTCAGGTTCTGCCACTGGCCGGGCGTCGAGCTGGGCGGGCCGGCATGGCTGGAGGGTTCGGAGCGGCCCAGCGGGTGCAGCGGGTCGGATTCGCCGCGCAGGGCGCCGGCCCAGGCGGCCAGGGCGTAGACCAGGAACATCAGGCCGAGCAGCTGGGCGCCGCGTTGCAGCGGCGTCTTGTTCACCAGTTCCAGGGTGCCCAGGGCGATGGCCACGCCGCCGGCCAGGGCGCCCCACAGGGCCAGGCTCACCGGGCCGGAGAGCACCCGCTCGAGCAGCCAGATGGCCACCGCCAGCAGCAGCACGCCGAAGAAGTTGCGCACGCCGGTCATCCAGGCCCCGGATTTCGGCAGCACGGCGCCGCCGCCGGCGCCGAAGATCACCAGCGGGGTGCCCATGCCCAGGCCCAGGGCGAACAGCAGCAGGCCGCCGCCGAGGGCGTCGCCGGTGCTGCCGATGTACAGCAGCAGGCCGGCCAGGGGCGCCGAGACGCAGGGCGAGACCAGCAGGCTGGAAAGCACGCCCAGGGTGGCCGCGCCGGCGATGGAGCCGCCGCGGGTGTCGGCCGCCATGCGGTCCAGGCGCTCGCGCAGAAAGCCCGGCAGGCGCAGCTCGAAGATGCCGAACATGGCGATGGCGAAGGCCACGAAGAAGGCCGCGAAGGGCACCAGCACCCAGGGCGACTGCAGCATCGCCTGCAGGTTGAGCTTGGCGCCGAACAGCCCCATCAGCGCGCCGAGTACGGCGTAGCACACCGCCATCGGCAGCACGTAGGCCAGCGACAGGGTGAAGCCGCGCATGCCGCCCGGGCGCCCGCGCAGGACCACGCCGGAGAGGATCGGCAGCATCGGCAGTACGCAGGGGGTGAAGGTCAGCGTCAGGCCGGCGAGGAAGGCGATCAGCAGGCCGCGGTCGAGCTTCTTGATCTTGCCGCTGCCTTCGCCCTTGAGCAGCGCCAGCAGGTCGTCGACCACCGCCGGCTCGCCGGAGGCCACGGCCGCCTTGCCGGCGGCGGCGGGCTTGGCGCCGAGGCTGGCGACGCCCGCGGCGGAAACCTGCACCTGGGCGGTTTCCGGGGCGTAGCACAGGCCCTTGTCGGCGCAGCCCTGGTAGGTGACGGTGAGGCGGTAGGGTAGCTTCTGCGGGTTGTTCAGCGGCACCTTGACGTCGGTGATGGCGTAGTAGACCTGGGAGTCGCCGAAGTAGTCGTCGTGGTGGGGCTTGCCCGGCGGCAGCTGCACGTCGCCGAGGCTGACCTCGGCCGGCTCGACCTGGAACTTCATGCGGTGCCGGTAGAGGTAGTAGCCCTCGGCGTTGACGAAGCGCAGCAGCACCTGCTGGCTGTCGCTGTCCTCGACGCTCAGGCGGAAGGCCTCGGCCACCGGGAGGAACTTGCCCTCGGCCGGCGCCGCGGTACTGAAACCGGGGGCGGCGGGGGCCGGCTTGTCGAACAGGCCGGCGGTGGCGGGCAGGGCGACCAGGAACAGGAGCAGGGTCAGCAGACGGCGCATGGAACTCTCGCGGACTTTCTGGGTGGCGGCATGATAGCGGAAAGCTTCCGATGCGGCCCGAGGAGCTGTCACAAGAAGTGATCGAGGCTGTGGGACTGCGCCGGCGAGCTCGGGTTCCCGCATCGCTGCCGCGTCAATCGGCCGCGTGCTGGCCGAACGCCCCCAGCAGGTCGCTGACGAAGGCCTGCTCGGCGTCGCCGGGGTGGCGGCCACGGTGGCGAGTCAGGCTGAAGGCCACCTCGAAGCCCAGTTCGCCCGGCAGCAGCTCGCGCAACTGGCCGCGCTCGATCCAGGGTCGTGCGACATGCCGGGGCAGGTAGCCGATGTGCGCGCCGGAGAGGATGAACGCCAGGCTGCCGTCCACCTGTTCGCAACGCGCGCTGCTGCGGCTGGTCTGCAGCGGTTCGTCGGCGGCGATGAAGCGGTAGGGGTGCAGCACCTGGTCGGCGTCGGCCAGGGCGTCGCGGCTCGGCTTGCTGTGCTCGAAGGCCGGGTGACCCGCGCCGCAATACAGGCCCTGGGATTCGACGAACAGGGGGTGATGCTCCAGCGCCGCCTGGGTGCCGGCGAAGTAGCCGACCGCCAGGTGCAGCCGATCCTGCAGTAACAGGCGCTCCAGTTCGGCGGGCGTGGCGGTGAGCAGCTCCAGGCTGACCGCCTGGTTGCGCTGGCGGAAGCGGCGGATCGCCTCGGACAGTCGCGCGACGACGCTTTCTTCGAGGCTTTCCGAAAGGCCGATGCGCACCTCGCCCAGCAGCTTGTCGGCCACGCCGCGCGCCTCGTCGCGGAAGCCCTCGATGGCGACGAACAGCCGCCGCGTCGATTGCAGCAGGCGCTCGCCCTTGGGCGTCAGGCGGAAGCCGCCCTTGCCGCGCTCGCACAGGCGGTAGCCCAGGCGCGTCTCCAGCTTGGCCATCTGGATGCTGATGCTCGGCTGGCTCAGGCCCAGCTCGCCCTGCGCCGCGCTGAAGCCGCCGCATTCCACCACGGTGACGAACAGGCGCAGCAACTGCAGGTCGAGGTCGCGCAACTGGCTGAGCATGGCTGTCTCCAAACATTGCCAAAATGCAATGCCAAAGTAATTAACTTTGTATTTTTACAAAGTAAAGCCCGCCCCATGCTCGCCGCATAACCACAACAACCCCGAGGCGATGATCATGCGTATGTTTCCCTGGGCTTCCCTTGCGGCCCTGCTCGCGGCCCTGGCCATGCCCCTGCAGGCGCAGGAGCGGGTACTCAACCTGTACAACTGGGCGGATTACGTCGGCGCCGAGGCCTTGCAGCGCTTCCAGCAGGAAACCGGCATCCGCGTCAAATACGACACCTTCGACAGCGCCGAGGTGCTCGACAGCAAGCTGATGACCGGCCGCAGCGGCTATGACGTCGTCTTCCCCGCCAGCAGCGGGCTGGCCCGCGCCATCCAGGCCAAGGCCGTGCAGCCGGTGGACGACGCGCAGCTGAAGAACTTCTCCAACCTCGACCCGGAACTGCTGGCCAAGCTGGCCGCCATCGATCCGGGCAACCGCTACGGCGTGCCCTACACCTGGGGCACCGTGGGCCTGGCGATCAACAGGGACGAAGTGCTCAAGCGCATCCCCGACGCGCCGCTGGACAGCCTCGACCTGCTGTTCAAGCCCGAATACGCCAGCCGCCTGGCCGACTGCGGCATCTCGCTGATCGACTCGCCCCAGGAAGTGATCAGCGTGGCGCTCAACTACCTGGGCAAGTCGCCCTACAGCACCGACGCGGCCGACCTGGCCCAGGTCCGCCAGTTGCTCGAAAAGCTGCAGCCCAACGTGCGTTACATCGCCAGCGGCAAGCACATCAACGACCTGGCCAACGGCACGCTGTGCCTTGCGCTGACCTACACCGGCGACGCGCTGATGGGCGCCGCGCAGGCCAGGCAGGCGAACAAGCCATTCGAGGTGATCTACCGGATACCCAGGGAAGGCACGCTGATCTGGTTCGACACCATGGCCATCCCGGTGGACGCGCCGCACCCGCAGGAAGCGCGCGCCTTCATCGACTTCATGCTGCGCCCGGACGCCATCGCCGAGCTGACCAACACCCTGTACTTCGCCAACGCCAACCGCAAGGCCACGCCGCTGCTCAATGCCGATGTGGCCGGCGACCCGGACATCTACCCGGCGCCGGCCATGCGCCGGAAGCTGTTTGGCGAGCAGTTGCTGACCTTGAAGCAGCAGCGTGAGCGGACGCGGCTGTGGGCGGCGTTCCGCACGCGCACCTGAGCGAGGGTGGAGCCGCAGGCACCGAGCTATCAGGACACACCAAAAAACACCGATGATGAGGACATCATGGATCAAGCCCACGACAACGACCAGGCCATCACCCGCGACAGCCTGTATGGCACCGCCGCCGAATCCACCTACGCCGGCATCACCAGCTTCATGCGCCGCCGCTACAGCCGCGACCTGCGCGGCGTCGACCTGGTGGTGAGCGGCGTGCCCTTCGACACCGCCACCACCAACCGCCCCGGCAGCCGCTTCGGGCCGCGGGCGATCCGCGCCGCCTCGGTGCAGATGGCCTGGGCCCGGCACTTCCCCTGGGAGTTCGACCCCTTCGACCACCTGGCGGTGATCGACTACGGCGACTGCTCCTTCGACCACGGCGTGCCGCAGGAAACCCCGGCAGCCATCGAAGCCCACGCCGCGCGCATCCTCGATGCCGGCTGCGCGCTGCTGACCCTGGGCGGCGACCACTTCATCAGCTACCCGTTGCTCAAGGCCCATGCGAAGAAGCACGGCCCGCTGTCGCTGATCCATTTCGACGCCCACAGCGACACCTGGCCGGACGAGGACTGCCAGCGCATCGACCACGGCACCATGTTCTACCATGCCGCCCGCGAGGGGCTGGTGGACCCGGCGCGCTCGGTGCAGGTCGGCCTGCGCACCACCAACGACGATGTGATGGGTTTCCAGGTGCTGGATGCCCGCGAAGTGCACCGCCACTCGCCGCAGGCCATCGCCGAACGCATCCGCGCGCGGGTGGGGGACAGCCCGGTGTACCTGACCTTCGATATCGACTGCCTCGACCCGGCCTTCGCGCCGGGCACCGGCACGCCGGTCTGCGGCGGGCTCAGTTCGCACCAGGCGCTGGAAATCCTCCGCGCGCTGCGTGGCATCAACCTGGTGGGCATGGACGTGGTGGAAGTCGCGCCGCCCTACGACAGCGCCGAGATCACCGCCCTGGCCGGCGCGACCCTGGCGATGGAGATGGTTTGCCTGTACGCGGCGCGGCACAAGCTGGGCGAGCGTTGATGGGATGGCCCGGTAGGCGCGGGAAACCCATTTTACGGGGCGTCGTGGTTGGACCTGGCGCGCTCTTCAACGGCGTTTCGTGCCCATCACCGAGCGGGGCATGGCCAAGGTCAAGCGGCGGATAACCGCGAACGGTTATCCGCCCTACGCCGAGCCCACCCCCGGCGTTATCCGCCGATCCGCGGGATCAGGCGAACACCTCTACGCGATTGCGCCCGCCATGCTTGGCGCGGTACAGCGCTTCGTCGGCGCGGCGGGCCAGGACGGTGGCGTCTTCGTCCGCGCCCAGCTGGGCGATGCCGCAGCTGAAGGTGCAGGCCAGGTCGGCGGGCTTGGCCGGGTAGCGGATCTCGGCGAAGCGCTGGCGGATTTCCTCCAGCACCTTGTGCGCCGCCACGCTGTCGGTGTCCGGCAGCACCACGGCGAACTCCTCGCCGCCGTAGCGGCCGATGTGGTCGGTCTTGCGCAGGCGCTGCTTGAGGAACAGCGCCAGGCTCTTGATCACCCGGTCGCCCATGGGATGGCCGTAGCTGTCGTTGACCTTCTTGAAGTGGTCGATGTCGAGCATGGCGAAGGCCAGCGGCTGGCCTTCGCGGCGCGCGCGGTAGCTGGCGTCTTCCAGCAGTTGCAGGGTGTGGTTGTACAGCCCGGTGAGGCTGTCGCGCACCATGCGCGCCTTGAGGCTGCGCGCCCGCGCCGCGCGGTTGCGCACCGTGGCGATCAGGTGGCGCGGCTTGATCGGCTTGGTGAGGAAGTCGTCGCCGCCCTCGCTCATGGCGTCGAGCTGCTTGTCCAGGTCGTCCTCGGCCGACAGGTAGATGATCGGCACGCTGACGTGGCGCTCGTGCTGGCGGATCACCTTGGCCAGCTCGGTGCCCAGGCATTCGGGCATGTACATGTCGAGGATGATCAGGTCCGGCTGGAACTCGGCCAGCTCGGCCATCACCGACAGCGGCGCGGTGAGCGCGCGGGTGACGATGCCGGCGCCGTTGAGGACCATCTCGGTGTGCGCCGCCTGGGCCCGCGAGTCGTCGACGATGAGCACGCGGAAGGGGTCGTAGTGGGCGACGCGGGTGAGCATCTCGATCTTTTCCAGCACCCCGGAGGCGTCCAGGGTGCCGCTGAAGAACTCCTGGCCGCCGGCGCGGGCCGCGGCCAGGCGGGTGGGGGTGTCGGTGTCCTCGTGGCTGAAGAACAGCACCGGCAGCTTATGCGCCAGGCCCGCCTGCACTTCCTCGGCCAGGGCCAGGCCGAGGCCCGCGCCGGCGAAGTCGACGTCCATCAGCAGCGCCGCCGGGTGGCGTTCGGCCATGGCCGCGCGGAAGGCCGCGGCGTGCTCGCACAGCTGCGCGTGGACGCCGAAGAACTCCAGCTGCTGGGCCAGGCGCTCGGCGCGCTCGGCGTCCTGCAGGGCCAGGTAGACCGGCTTGCGCAGCGGCGGCAGCTGGGTGTGTTCGAGCTGGTCGCCATGGCGCAGGCCGGTGCGCGACAGGCGCAGCATCAATTGGGCGAACTCGTTGATCCGCTCGCTGGACAGGCGCCCGCGATTGCCCGCCACGGCGTCCAGCCCGGCGCCGATGGCGGCGGCCAGTTGGGCGTGCTCGGCCTGCTCGAAGCGCTCGGCGTAGCGCTGCAGGCGCAGGACGGCCTCGCGCAGGTCGGCCATGCCGCTGGCGGTCCATTCCGAGCGGCTGAGATGCTGCCAGATCTCCAGCACGTGCCGGGCCTGGTGGATCACCCGCTGGGCAAAATGGTGTTTCAAGCGATCGCGGGTGGGATCGTCGTGCTCGGTCATGGCGCGCTTCTTGTGAGGGCTGACGCGGTGGCGGGGTCGCCAGAGCGATGATGGCACCATGCTACCATTTGCCGCTGGCAATTCCAGTGATGTCGGTCAAGGATCGCCAGGCGTGCCATGCAGAGGGTAGGCTGCCCTTCGGGCGCCGACTGCGGCATGCTAGTGCGCCTGGATCGCGGCATCGCCCGGCACCTGTGGCGGGGCCTGCGGTCCAACCTTTTTCCGTTAGGTCGAACCAAGGACTTTGCCATGTGGAACTGGAAGAATCGCGGCGGCTCGGTGCGCGAGCGCGTCGACGACAGGGTTGACGATGTGCGCGCCTACTTCGGCGGGCCCTGGCTGGTGCGCGTGGTCGGCGGGCTGCTGGGCGCCTACCTGGTGGTCGCCGCCCTGGTCGGCTGGTACTGGAGCCGCGAGCCGGACCTGTTCCCCGTGCAGCAGCATGCGCAGCAGGCCGCCGAGCGCGCCGGGCGGCAGATGGTGGTGGGCTACACCACCGTGGAAACCCTCAAGGAAGTGGTCGGCACCCTGCTGAACAAGCCGGGCGGCTACCTGTCCAACGACATCTTCCCGCCGGGCCTGTGGCTGGACAACATGCCCAGCTGGGAATACGGCGTGCTGGTGCAGACCCGCGACCTGTCCCGTGCGCTGCGCAAGGACTTCGCCCGCTCGCAGTCGCAGTCCACCGAGGACGCCGACCTGGCCCGCGCCGAGCCGCGCTTCAACTTCGACAACAAGAGCTGGGCGCTGCCGTCTTCCGAGTCGGAGTACGCCGAGGGCATCAAGTCCCTGGACCGCTACCTGGCGCGCCTCTCCGCCGAGCAGCCCAACGCGCAGTTCTACGCCCGCGCCGACAGCCTGAACAACTGGCTGGGCGACGTTTCCACCCGCCTGGGCTCGCTGTCCCAGCGCCTGTCCGCCAGCGTCGGGCGGGTCAAGCTGAACACCAACATCAAGACCGCCTCGGCGCTGGCGCCGGGGGAGGCGCCGCAGGTCGACGAAGAGGTGCAGGAAACCCCCTGGCTGCAGATCGACAACGTGTTCTACGAGGCCCGCGGCCAGGCCTGGGCGCTGTCGCACATCCTGCGCGCCATCGAGGTCGACTTCGCCGACGTGCTGGCGAAGAAGAACGCCACCGTCAGCGTGCGGCAGATCATCCGTGAGCTGGAAGCCACCCAGGAAGCGCTGTGGAGCCCGATGGTGCTCAACGGCAGCGGCTTCGGCGTGCTGGCCAACCATTCGCTGGTGATGGCCAACTACATTTCCCGGGCCAACGCCGCGATCATCGATCTGCGGCAACTGCTGGCGCAGGGCTGATGGACCTCGTCAGCGCCGCCGAGGCCGCCCACCGGCTGGCCTCGGACCGGGAACTGATCGCCTGGGTCGACGAGTGCGATCAGTTGCTGGGCGAGCTGCCGCGCGCCCAGCTGCGCGAGCGCGGGCTGATCGGCCGCGGCACCTTCATCCTGCTGTTCAACGGCGCCGGGCAGCTCTGCGTGCACCGTCGCAGCCTGAGCAAGGCGGTGTACCCGGGCTACTGGGACGCCGCCGCCGGTGGGATGGTGCAGGCCAGCGAGAGCTATGCGCTGTCGGCCAGCCGTGAGTTGGAGGAAGAGTTGGGCGTGGCCGGTGTGGAGTTGCGCGAGCATGGCACCTTCTTCTTCGACGAGCCGGGTAATCGGTTGTGGTGTGCGGTGTTCTCGGCGACCTGGGATGGGGCGCTGAGGCTGCAGCCGGAGGAAGTGCTGGAGGCGCGGTTCGTCGAGCCGGTGGTGGCGTTGGAGGAGGCTACCTCTGGGGCTTTGTACTGTCCGGATTCGTTGCAGGCTTTGCGGTTGTTCCTGGGGCAGCTTTAAAGAGCAAGAGCCCCTCACCCTAACCCTCTCCCGCAAGCGGGAGAGGGGACTGTCCCGAGTGGGCGTGCGGTCTGTGCCTCTTGCATGCCATTGCCCATGCATCCACTCCATAACAGCAGCAGTGCTCGGTGCGTCCGGCGCGGACTCCCTCTCCCGCTTGCGGGAGAAGGGACTGTCCTCAGTGGGCGGCGAAACTGTGCCATGGGCAAGCCGTGGTTTGTGCATCCACGCCGCAATCGCAGTGAGGCTCGGTGCTCCCGGCGCGGACTCCCTCTCCCGCTTGCGGGAGAGGGCCGGGGTGAGGGTGCTTTACCGGCATGTCGCCAATCCGCCGGTCAATGACGCATTTCCACCCTTAGCATTTGCCTCCAATGCTGGTAAATTGCGCGACCTTTCCGCTCGGGTCCTCCGGCGGGAATGCGCAGCCCCTGCCTGAGTGGGGCGTCGCGGTCGGCGCCAGCCGATCATTCGTTGACCTGGCCCTTAGAGGCCAATCCTGGGGAAAACGCCCGGTGGTCAAGAAAGCATCCTCCCTGTCCGCCCTCGGCGGGCTCGTCTATTCCACCGATGCGGGCCGGCATTGCCCGGACTGCAACCAGCCCGTGGGCGCCTGCATCTGCAAGCAGTCCGTGGTCCCGGCCGGCGATGGCATCGCCCGCGTGCGCCGCGAGACCAAGGGCCGCGGCGGCAAGACCGTGACCACGGTCAGCGGCGTGCCCCTGGCCGAAGACGCCCTCAAGGAACTGGCCACGGCGCTGAAGAAGCGCTGCGGGACCGGCGGCGCGTTGAAGGACGGCGTCATCGAGATCCAGGGCGACCACGTCGAGCTGCTCCTCGAAGAGTTGGCCAAGCGCGGCTTCAAGGCCAAGAAATCCGGCGGCTGATTCGTCTCTCCCCTGCAGGGAACGGGTTAGGCAGCGGCGCATGGCGCCGGCATGCCGGCCAGCCCGTTCCCTAGATGGGAGATGCGCCGCGCTCGCGAGTTCGCCACGCTTTCCTAAACTACCGCCAGAGATGGCGGTCAACACGGCAACGTCATACCCGACGTTTAGGCTTGTTGCGTCCGCGCGCTACCCGCGCCGGGCGCTCGACTTTCTTTTCAGGAGACACCCGCGCATGGCCGCAAGACGGACCCGCAAAGACGACGGCAGCAACTGGACGGTGGCGGACAGCCGCAGCATCTACGGTATCCGCCATTGGGGCGCCGGCTATTTCGCGATCAACGACGCCGGCAACGTCGAGGTGCGCCCGCAGGGTGCCGACGCCCAGCCGATCGATCTGCATGCGCTGGTCGGCCAACTGCGCGAGGCGGGCCTGTCGCTGCCGCTGCTGGTGCGCTTCCCGGACATCCTGCAGGACCGCGTGCGCAAGCTGACCGGCGCCTTCGATGCCAACATCGCGCGCCTGGAGTACGGCAGCCGCTACACCGCGCTGTACCCGATCAAGGTCAACCAGCAGGAAGCGGTGGTGGAAAGCATCATCGCCACCCAGAACGTCTCCATCGGCCTGGAAGCCGGCTCCAAGCCGGAGCTGATGGCGGTGCTGGCGCTGGCGCCCAAGGGCGGGACCATCGTCTGCAACGGCTACAAGGACCGCGAGTTCATCAAGCTGGCGCTGATGGGGCAGAAGCTCGGGCACAACGTCTTCATCGTCATCGAGAAGGAATCCGAGGTGCAGCTGGTGATCGAGGAGGCCGAGCACGTCGGCGTGCTGCCGCAGGTCGGCCTGCGCGTGCGGCTGTCCTCGCTGGCCTCCTCGAAGTGGGCCGACACCGGCGGCGAGAAGGCCAAGTTCGGCCTCTCCGCCGCGCAGCTGCTGTCGGTGGTCGAGCGCTTCCGCCAGGCCGGGCTGGACCAGGGCGTGCGCCTGCTGCACTTCCACATGGGCTCGCAGATCGCCAACCTGGCCGACTACCAGCACGGCTTCAAGGAAGCCATCCGCTACTACGGCGAACTGCGCGCCCTCGGCCTGCCGGTGGACCACGTCGACGTCGGCGGCGGCCTGGGCGTGGACTACGACGGCACCCACTCGCGCAACGCAAGCTCCATCAACTACGACATCGACGACTACGCCGGCGTGGTGGTGGGCATGCTCAAGGAGTTCTGCGACGCCCAGGGCCTGCCGCACCCGCACATCTTCTCCGAGAGCGGCCGCGCGCTGACCGCGCACCACGCGGTGCTGATCACCCAGGTCACCGACGTCGAGCGGCACAACGACGAGCTGCCGAAGATCACCGACCTCGCCGAGCAGCCGGAGATCGTCCAGTACCTGGCCGACCTGCTCGGCCCGACCGACGCCGAGATGGTCACCGAGACTTACTGGCGCGCCACCCACTACATGAGCGACGCCGCCAGCCAGTACGCCGAGGGCAAGATCAGCCTGGCCCAGAAGGCCCTGGCCGAGCAGTGCTACTTCGCCATCTGCCGGCGCCTGCACAACCAGCTCAAGGCCCGCCAGCGCTCGCACCGCCAGGTGCTCGACGAGCTCAACGACAAGCTCGCCGACAAGTACATCTGCAACTTCTCGGTGTTCCAGAGCCTGCCCGACACCTGGGCCATCGGCCAGGTGCTGCCGATCCTGCCGATCCACCGCCTGGGCGAGGAACCGGACCGCCGCGCGGTGCTGCAGGACCTGACCTGCGATTCCGACGGCAAGATCACCCAGTACGTCGACGAGCAGAGCATCGAGACCAGCCTGCCGGTGCACGACGTGAAGGAAGGCGAGGACTACCTGATCGGCGTGTTCCTGGTCGGCGCCTACCAGGAAATCCTCGGCGACATGCACAACCTGTTCGGCGACACCGACTCGGTGAACGTCTACCAGAACGCCGACGGCAGCTTCCACCACGCCGGCATCGAGACCCACGACACCATCGAGGACATGCTGCGCTACGTGCACCTGTCGCCCGAGGAGCTGATGACCCACTACCGCGACAAGGTGGCCGGCGCCAAGCTCACCGCCCGCGAGCGCACCCAGTTCCTCGACGCGCTGCGCCTGGGCCTGACGCGCTCGGCCTACCTGTCGTCCTGACCGGCACGGCCCGCTCTTCGTAGGGCGTATAACCGTTCGCGGTTATACGCCGTTACCCCGCCGACGTGGTGCTCTTCGTAGGATGGGTTGAGCCTGCGAAACCCATCGGGTCATGGTGATGGGTATCGCTTCGCTCAACCCATCCTACGTCTCCATCACCTGCGCCACGCGCCTGGCCAATTCGGCTGCCTGCCTTTCGTCCTTCACATTGGTGAAGCTCATCACCAGCGCCGGTTCCTGGCGCGCTTCCACACACCAATTGTTCAGCGCCTGCAAGCCCAGGCCGGCTTCCCTTGCGCGGGCGGCGATGGCCTTGTCGTCGCCGTCGATCCGGCCGATCAGGTGCAGGCCGCCGGGCAGCTCGGCGAATTTCATGCGCTTGCCCAGGCGCCGCTCCAGGGCCGTGCGCAGCAGTTGCCGGCGCTGCGCGTAGAGCGTGCGGGTGCGCTTGAGGTGGCGGGCGAAGTGGCCTTCCGTGATGAAATCGCACAGCGTCGCCTGCTGCAGCTCGGCGCAGCCGTTGGCGAAGGTCTGCTGGCTGCGCACGAAGCGCTCCAGCAACGGCGGCGGCACCACCAGGTAGCCCAGGCGCAGGGCCGGGCACAGCACCTTGCTGAAGGTCCCGGCGTAGAGCACGCGGCCCTGGCGGTCCAGGCTCTTCAGCGCCGGCAGGGGGAAGCCGGCGTAGCGGTATTCGCTGTCGTAGTCGTCTTCCACTATCCAGGCCCCGGCCTGGTCCGCCCAGTCCAGCAGGGCCAGGCGCCGCGGCAGGCTCAGGGCCACGCCGGTGGGGCTCTGCTGCGAGGGCGTGACCAGGGCGAAGCGGGCGTCGGGCGCGCGGCGCAGGCCCTGTTCCACGCACAGGCCATCGGCGTCCACCGGCACCGCGACCGGCCGGGCGCCGGCTGCGGCCATCAGTTGGCGCCCGCGCGGGTAGCCGGGGTCCTCGTGCCAGAAGGCATCGCCCGGCTGCAGCAGGGTGCGGCTGACCAGGTCCAGCGCGCCCTGGTAGCCGGCGCAGATCAGCACCTGCGCCGGCTCGCAGGCGATCCCGCGGGACACGTTGAGGTAACCGGCCAGCGCCTCGCGCAGCGGGGCGTAGCCGCAGGGATCGGGGTAGGCCAGCTCGACGTCGGCGGTGTGGCGCAGGCGGCGCGCGGCCAGGCGCGACCACAGCGCCTTGGGGAAGGCGTCCAGCGCCGGCAGGCCGAGTTGCAGCGGCAGCACCTGCGGGCCGTGGGCGATCAGCCCGGGCAGCACCTGCTCCGGTTGCGGCGCCAGGCGCGCCGGGCGTTCGGCGTTGCGCCCGGCCAGTTGCGGCGATACCACGGTGCCCGCCGGGCCGCGGGCCAGCAGGTAGCCTTCGCTGATCAGCAACTGGTAGGCCAGCTCCACGGTGCCGCGGGCCACGCCCAGTTCGCTGGCCAGCCCGCGCACCGGCGGCACCCGCTCGCCCGGGCGCAGGGTGCCGCGGGCGATGGCCTCGCGGATGCGCTCGTAGAGCTGGCGGTAGATCGGCTGCGCCAGGCCGGGGTCCAGGCGCAGGGCGAGGGGCTCGGTCATGGCCTGGTTCGCTGCGGGCTTTGTGGATAAATGACTATGCCATGACGCGGATCAGCCGTCGCGAGCGGACGAGTGCCGCGCCAGCGGCTAGGCTTGCAGTTCCAGACCCGGGAGCAGCAAGGCGATGGACTTCAAGGATTACTACGCGGCGCTGGGCGTGGCGCCGGACGCCGACGAAAAGGCGATCAAGACCGCCTACCGCAAACTGGCGCGCAAATACCACCCCGACGTCAGCAAGGAGGCGGACGCCGAAGCGCACTTCAAGGAAGTCTCCGAGGCCTACGAGGTGCTCAAGAGCCCCGAGAAGCGCGCCGAGTACGACCAGTTGCGCCAGTACCAGCAGAGCGGCCGCTTCGAGGCGCCGCCGGGCTGGCAGCCGTCCGGCGGCTTCGAGGGCGCCGAGCATTTCCAGGAGCAGGACTTCTCCGACTTCTTCGAGTCGATCTTCGGCGCCCATGCCGGCCCGCAGGGGCACCGCCGGCGGGAAAGGCGCGGCCGCGACATCGAGCTGGAGGTGCCGTTGTTCCTGGAGGAGAGCCAGTCCGGCGAGCCGCAGCCGATCCGCTTCGGCCTGCCCAGCTACGACGAGCAGGGCCGGCGCCGGCCCGACGTGGAGAAGACGCTGAAGGTGCGCATCCCGCCCGGCGTGGTGGACGGCGAGCGCATCCGCCTGAAGGGCCAGGGCGCGCCCGGAATCGGCGGCGCGCCGGCCGGCGACCTCTACCTGATCATCCGCCTGGCGCCGCACCCGCTGTTCGACGTCGACGGCCGCGACCTCGTCCTCAATGTGCCGCTGGCGCCCTGGGAAGCGGCGCTGGGGGCGAAGATCGAGGTGCCCACCCTGAACGGCCGCATCGCCCTCAGCGTGCCGCCGGGCAGCCAGAGCGGCCAGCGCCTGCGCATCCGCGGCAAGGGCCTGGCCGGCAAGGGCGAGGACCCCGCCGGCGACCTCTACGCGGTGCTCAAGGTGGTGATGCCCAAGGGCGCGCCCGAGGGCGAGACGCGCAAGCACTGGGAAGAACTGGCCGCCCGCGCGGCCTTCGATCCACGCAGCCAGTGGGGTAAACGGCCATGAGCGAGATACTGCTGAGCCTGGAGCTGGAAGAGCTCTGCGAGGGCGCGCGGCTGCCGCGCGAGACGCTGCTGGAGATAGTCGAGGTCGGCATCGTCGAGCCCCTGGAACGGCGGGGCGACACCTGGCTGTTCAGCGTCGAGTCGCTGACCCTGGTGCGCCGCGCGGTGCGCCTGCAGCGCGAGTTCGAGGTGGACTGGCCGGGCATCGCCCTGGCCCTGCGCCTGCTCGACGAGGTGGAGCAGCTGCGCAGCGAGAACGCCCGCCTGCGCCAGCGGCTGGCGCGTTACGAGGAAGATTGAAGGGGCGGGGGAGTCCGCACCGCCCCACATTCCCCATGTAGGAGCGCGCCCTGCGCGCGAAATCGCGGGCAGGGCCCGCTCCTACAGGTTGCCGGGAGGCACGGCATTCCTCCCCGTAGGAGCGGACCTTGTCCGCGATAGCCGGATATCCCGGCGCGGATCGCGGATGAGATCCGCTCCTACGCTGCCACACCCGCACCATTCCAATGTAGGAGCGCGCCCTGCGCGCGAAATCGCGGGCAGGGCCCGCTCCTACAAGGTTGCCGGGAAGCGCGGTATTCCTCCCCGTAGGAGCGGACCTTGTCCGCGATAGCCGGATATCCCGGCGCGGATCGTGGATGAGATCTCCTACGCTGCCCCACCCGCACCATTCCAATGTAGGAGCGCGCCCTGCGCGCGAATCGCGGGCAGGGCCCGCTCCTACAAGGTTGCCGGGAAGCGCGGTATTCCTCCCCGTAGCGGACCTTGTCCGCGATAGCCGGATATCCCGGCGCGGATCGTGGATGATATCCGCTCCTACGCTGCCCCACCCGCACCATTCCAATGTAGGAGCGCGCCCTGCGCGCGAAATCGCGGGCAGGGCCCGCTCCTACAGGTTGCCGGAAAGCACGGCATTCCTCCCCGTAGGAGCGGACCTTGTCCGCGATAGCCGGAGGTATCGGCGCGGATCGCGGATGAGATCCGCTCCTACGCTGCCCCACCCGCACCATTCCAATGTAGGAGCGCGCCCTACGCGCGAAATCGCGGGCAGGGCCCGCTCCTACAGATTGCCGGAAAGCACGGTGTTTCTCCCCGTAGGAGCGGACCTTGTCCGCGATAGCCGGATATCCCGGCGCGGATCGCGGATGAGATCCGCTCCTACGCTGCCCCACCCGCACCATTCCAATGTAGGAGCGCGCCCTGCGCGCGAAATCGCGGGCAGGGCCCGCTCCTACAGGTTGCCGGGAAGCACGGTGTTTCTCCCCGTAGGAGCGGACCTTGTCCGCGATAGCCGGAGGTATCGGCGCGGATCGCGGATGAGATCCGCTTGTATGGCGTTAGGGTAGGAACCTGTCGGGGGTGGAGGGACAAGACCCGCTCCTACGCAACCCCACCCGCGCCATTCCAATGTAGGAGCGCGCCCTGCGCGCGATTTCGTGGGCAGGAAGGCACACCGTTGCCCGGGAACGATGGCGCGCTACGAGAAGGATGATGCTCGCTCCTACAAAAACGGCTCGGCTCGGCGCGGGCCTCAGGCCCCGGCGATCTTCTCCACCCAGCGGGCGTAGCTGTCGATGATGGTCTGCAGGAAGGGCCCGACCTGGTCGTTGGCCTTGCCGGCGGCGTCGAAGAAGTTGCCGGCGCCGCCCAGGTAGGTTTCCGGCTGCTGCATGCAGGGCACGTCGAGGAACACCAGGGACTGGCGCAGCGCATGGTTGGCGCCGAAGCCGCCGATGGCCCCCGGCGAGACGCTGACCACGCCGCCCGGCTTGCCGCCCCAGGCGCTCTTGCCGTAGGGGCGCGAGCCCACGTCGATGGCGTTCTTCAGCGCCGCCGGCACCGAGCGGTTGTATTCCGGGGTGACGAACAGCACCGCGTCGGCGCGGCGGATGCGCTCGCGGAAGGGCGCGTAGGCGGCCGGGGCGTTGTCGCCGTCCAGGTCCTCGTTGTACAGCGGCAGCTGGCCGATCTCGACGATCTCCAGCTTCAGGTTCGCCGGGGCCCGCTCGGCCAGGGCCAGGGCCACCTTGCGGTTGAGGGATTCCTTGCGCAGGCTGCCGACCAGCACGGCGACGTCGAAGACTTTGCTCATGGGCGTTTCCTTGTGGGCGAGGGAAGTCGGGAACCTTCGTTATAGACGAGAAATGTGGCATTCGCGGGAGCGCTGTGCGGATCGGTCGCGCGGTCATGTCACAGCTCTTTTATCGATTCTTGGCTCTGTCGACTGTGCCATGGCGCCCCTAGAGTGGCCCCATTCACTCTCCAGACGAGGTCGAACATGTGCACGAGAATCTTCTTCGCCGGCGCCACCGGCGCCGTGGGCAAGCGCCTGCTGCCCATGCTGCTGGCGCGCGGCTACCGGGTGCTGGCGTGCAGCCGTGAGCCGGCGCGGGCCGAGGCCCTGCGCGCGGCCGGCGCCGAGGCGCAGGTGCTGGACGTCTTCGATGGCGCGGCGCTGACGCGCGCCATGCTGGAGTTCCGCCCGCAGTGGGTGCTGCACCAGCTCACCGACCTGCCGCCCGGCCTGGACCCGGCGCGCATGGCCGAGGCCACGCCGCGCAATGCCCGGGTGCGCCGCGAGGGCACCGCCAACCTCGTGGCCGCCGCCCGCGCCGCTGGGGCGCAGCGGCTGGTGGCGCAGAGCATCGCCTGGGCCTATGCGCCGGGGCCCTTGCCGCACCAGGAGCGGCAGCCGCTGGACCTTGCGGCCGAAGGCCCGCGCGCCATCAGCGTCGGCGGCGTCGCCGCGCTGGAGAACGCCGTGCTCGGCGCCGCGCCCCTGGAAGGCCTGGTGCTGCGCTACGGGCGCCTGTACGGCCCGGGCACCGGCTGCGACGAACCCGACCCGCGCCTGGCCCTGCACGTCGACGACGCCGCCCGCGCCGCGCTGCTGGCGCTGGAGTGGGGCGCGCCCGGGTGCTACAACCTGGCCGAGCAGGACACCGAGGTCAGCACCGCGCTGGCGCGCCACCGGCTCGGGTGGCAGCCGGGCTTCCGCCTGGCCCGAGGAGAAACCCCATGACGCCACTCACCCCCTTCACCCCGCAGCAGCTGCAGGCCTGCCTGGCGCGCCTCGGCCTGCCGCCGCAGCCGCCGGCCGCGACCCTGCAGACGCTGGAACGCCTGGTCGACGCGGCGCTGCACCACCTGCCCTTCGAGAACCTCGACGTGCTGCTGGCGCGGCCCGTCGCCATCGAGCCGGAGGCGGTCTTCGCCAAGGTCGTCGAGGGTGGGCGTGGCGGCTACTGCTTCGAGCTGAACAGCCTGTTCGCCCGCCTGCTGGCCAGCCTCGGCTACCGCGTCGGCCTGCTGGTGGCGCGGGTGCGCTGGGGCATGCCGGCGGAGGTCGAGCGCACCCAGCAGAGCCACCTGCTGCTGCGCATCGAGCTGGACGAGGGGCCGTACCTGGCGGACGTCGGCTTCGGCGGCGCCAACCCGCCGCGGCCGCTGCCGCTGGTGATCGGCGAGGAGCTGCCCGGCGGCTGGCGCATCGCGCCCCTCGACGGCGACGAGCTGGAGCTGGCGCTGCACGCCGCCAGCGGCTGGCAGGCGCTGTACCGCTTCACCCTGCAACCGCAGCACTGGGTCGATTACCTGCCGCGCAACTGGTACACCTCGACGCACCCGGACAGCGTGTTCCGCAAGAGCCTGCGGGTAGCGCTCAGCGAGGGCGACAGGCGCCTGACCCTGCTCGACGGCCAGTTCGGCTGGCGCGATGCCAAGGGCAACGCCGAGCAGCGGCGAATCCTCGACGTGGACGAGCTGATCGAGGTGCTGCGCGGGCGCTTCCACCTGCGCCTGCCGCCGGCCACCGCCGAGGCCCTGCGCGAGCCCCTGGCGCGGCTGCTCTAGCTGCCGGTCATGCCGATGCCGTGGGCCATCAGGCTGGCCAGCAGCGGCAGGATCAGCATCGCCAGCAGCTCGATGCGGATCACCAGCGTCACCCGCCGGCCCTGGGCCTCGCCGACCTGCGGGGCCTGCCCGGCCTTGAGCGCGTTGCGCCAGTTGAGGAAGGTCAGCGTCGGGTAGATGGACAGCAGCGCCACCAGCACGAACAGGCCGACCAGGGCGTGGAAGGCGGCGTTGTGCAGGTAGTAGTCCAGGCCCTTGGCGAACCACAGGGTGCGGGCGATGCCGCTGAACAGCACGACGCCGGCGCTGGCGCCGTAGGCCAGGTCGATGATCACCAGGCTGCGGGCGCGCCTGGCGTCCAGCGGCAGCTGGAACAGGCGGTGCTCCAGCACCAGCAGGGCGAACATCACGAAGATGGAGATGAAGTGCAGGTAGGCAACCAGGGCTGAAGCCATGTCGTCGGGTCCTTGTCAGGCGTGGGCCGTGGTCTGCGCCACGGCTTCGTTGTGCTCGGCGCGATCATGGGCGCCGCCTGGCACTTTAGAGCGCGGCGGCGGCGCCTGCCAGTCACGCCGAGGGTACGCCGACCCAGGCGTCGCGGCGCGTCAGGCGCCAGGCGTAGGCGGCGAGGATCAGCCCGCGCAGCAGCATGAAGCTGAGGAACGCCAGCCACAGCCCGTGGTTGCCCAGCGGCTGCAGCAGCCAGCCCAGCGGCAGGCTCACGGCGCAGGCCAGGAGCATGGCGTTGCGCATCTCGCGGGCGCGGGTGGCGCCGATGAACAGCCCGTCCAGCAGGTAGCTCCACATGCCGATCAAGGGCAGCACGGCGAGGTACGGCAGGTACTGGTCGGCCACCGCGCGCACCTCGGGGATGTCGCTCTGCAGGGCGATGAACAGGTGCCCGGCGCTGCCGAAGAACAGCACGAAGGCCAGGCTGGCCAGCAGCGACCAGCCGCAGGCCACCAGCAGCGAGCGGCGCAGTGTGCGCCGGTCGCCACTGCCGATGGCATGGCCGCACAGGGCCTCCACCGCGTGGGCCAGGCCGTCGAGGGCGTAGGAGGTGATCATCAGGCCGTTGAGCAGCAGGGCGTTGGCCGCCACCGTGGCGTCGCCCAGGCGCGCGCCCTGCACGGTCACCAGGAAGAACACGCCCTGCAGCGCCAGGCTGCGGATGAAGATGTCGCGGTTGACCATCAGCAGCGGCGCCCAGCTCACCCAGCGGCGCAGGCGGCGCCAGTCCGGCACGCCGGGGAAGCGCCCCAGCGCGCCGCGGGCCAGCCACAGGCCGAGGGCTGCGCCGCTCCACTCGGCGATCACCGAGGCCTGCGCGGCGCCGGCCACGCCCCAGCCCAGGCCGAGCACGAAAAGCAGCTCCAGGGCGATGTTCACCAGGTTGGTGGTCAGCAGGATGGCCAGCGGCCCGCGGGCGTTCTGCGTGCCCAGCAGCCAGCCGATCAGCGCGTAGCTGGCCAGGGCCGCGGGCAGGCCGAACAGGCGAATGTGGAAGAACTGCCGGGCCAGGCCGTCGAGTTCCGGCGAGGCGTTCATCAGGCCCATGGCCAGCGGCGTCAGCGGCAGCGCCAGCAGGCCCAGCAGCAAGGCCAGGCCCATCGCCAGCAGTAGGCCCTGGCCGAGGATGCGCCGCAGCGCGCCACCGTCGCCGCGCCCGGCGGCCTGGGCGGCGAAGCCGGTGGTGCCCATGCGCAGGAAGCCGAGCACGCCCACCAGCAGGGTGTACAGGCTGCCGCCCACGGCCACCGCGCCCAGCTGATGGGCGTGGGGCAGGTGGCCGATGACCGCGCTGTCGACCAGGGTCACCAGCGGCACGGATACGTTGGACAGGATCATCGGCGCGGCCAGCGCCCAGACCCTTCGGTGGGTCGGGCGATCGCGCCAGGCGTCGCTCAGTGGGTTCATGCAAGACTCCGCAGCAGCGCCGCAGTATAGCGGGGCCGGAGCGCCCGCGGCCTTATGCCTGCTTCTTGCGGTAGGCGCAGTAGCCCGGGCGCGGGCCCACTTGCGGGTGGTTGCGGCAGGTGTCCGGGCGCTTGGCGTAGACCGTGCACAGGCGCGTCTTGCGGTCCAGGTACAGGCAGTCGCCGTTGCTGCTGCGGGTGAGGGTGAAGATGCCGCTCTTCTGGTTGAAGCGTTCGACCAGGCCTTCCTTGCTCAGGCGCTTGGCGATGTTCTTGGCCGGCTCCTCGCGTTCGAACTCGTCCACCACGCCCAGGCGGATGAGGTCGCCGATGCGCACTTCCACCGGCATGGTGCAGCAGGTGGCGTGGCAGTCGCGGCACAGGCCCGAGCTGTACTTGGCCCAGGTTTCCAGGCGGTCGAGTTCGGCGTTGGCGATCAGCGGCGGTTTTCTCATGGCGGCGGCACGGTGCGTTGCGGGGGCGCGCAATCATAGTGGCCTGGCTGGCGGATTGCGCGCCCTTTCGACGAAAAGCCGGCTCAGCCGCGCCAACGCGGTTGCAGGCCGTCGTCCAGCGTCCAGTGCGGTTGCCCCGGGCGCAGGCGCACGCCGCCGACCCAGCGTTCGGCGGCCAGTTGGTCCAGGCCGTGGCGCTCGCCGGCCAGCACCCGGCGGCCCAGCGCGGTGAGGCGCACCGGGCGCTGGGCCCAGGGCAGCTGCGGCTCGGCTTCGAGCAGCAGCGGGGTGGGGCTGTCGATCAGCGGGCGCATCAGCACGTGGAACATCAGGTCGCCCAGGTAGGGCAGCGGTTCGCGGTGCTGCATCAGCTCGGCGAACACCCGGCCCAGGGGCAGCTCGCCGCGCTCGGCGACTATGCCCAGGCTCAGGCGCTCGGTCAGCGACAGGCCGTCGCGCGCGCCGGGCAGTTCCTGCAACTGGCGGCGCAGGGCGTTGCCCAGCAGCGGCAGCGCCGGTGTCGGTTTGCCGGCCAGCACAGCCCAGGCCTGTGGCGAGGGCCGGCGGTAGGCGTCCCAGGCTTCGCGGGCCAGCAGCAGGGCCTCTTCGCCCAGCGGCCGGCGCTGCGGCCAGAGCCAGGCGAGCAGGTCGGGGGCCAGTTGGCCGATGCCGATGAAGCGCTGCACGCCGGGCAATGCCGGCGCTCAGCCCTTGCGGATCAGCCAGATGCCCACGCCGATGGCAGCGATGCCGGCCAGCTTCAGGGCGCTGATGGGGTTCTCCCTGAAGCCGGCCCAGCCGAAGTGGTCGAGGGCCATGGCCATGCCCAGCTGGCCGGCCAGCACCAGCACCATGAACAGCAGGGCGCCGACCCGCGGTGCGGCGAAGGCTGCGATGAAGATGAAGAACATGCCGAGGAAACCGCCGCACCAGTGCCACCAGTGCAGCGAGCGCAGTGCCGGCACGCCGGGGAACTCGCGGTTGGCGAGGGTCAGCACCAGCAGGCCGAGGGTGCCGACGAAGAAGGAGATCAGCGCGGCGGCCAGCACGCTGGACACCTGCTTGGCCAACTGGCCGTTGATGCCCGCCTGCAGCGGCAGGCAGGTACCGGCGATCAGCGGCAGGACGAACATCCACCAGGGTGGCGTGGGCATGGGGTACTCCTTGGCAGTCGAAGCGAAAAGGACAGCCGGCTAGTATGCACCAGACCGGAGCAGCGCTCCCGCTTCCCAGGAGAGAAACCATGGGCACCTCCGCTTCCCGCACCCTGGCCGTGCGCATCGAGCGCCCCTGGCAGGTGGCCTACGACTTCCTCGCCGAACCGCGCAACTTCCCGCGCTGGGCCTCGGGCCTGTGCAGCGCCATCGAACCGCTGGACGCCGACCACTGGCTGGCGCAGACGCCGCAGGGGCCGCTGCGGGTGCGCTTCTCGCCACGCAACCCGTTCGGCGTGCTGGACCACGACGTGCTGCCGGAAGACGCCCCGCCCATCCACATCCCCCTGCGCCTGATCGCCAACGGCGACGGCTGCGAACTGCAGCTGACCCTGCTGCGCCAGCCGGCGATGGACGACGCCGCCTTCGAGCGCGATGCGCAGTGGGTGGAGAAGGATTTGCGGGCGATCAAGGCGTTGCTGGAGTCGGAGGAGATGCCTTGGCCGATGGGGTTTTCGCCGTGAAGTTCGGGGCGGGCGCTTCGAGGTTGAACGCGGAGCGTGTTTGGGCCAAGGTCAGGCGGCGTATAACCGCGAACGGTTATACGCCCTACGCCACCTGTAGGCGCCGCTGCTTTTCGTAGCCTGTAGGATGGGTTGAGCGAAGCGATACCCATCACCGTGACCGCATGGGTTTCGCAGGCTCAACCCATCCTACGAAATGCACCTGGTGCAGCCGGCAGATAATTGTTCCTACGGGATTTCCTGCTTTACGCCACTGCCTGCAGCCGGGGGATCGGTGGATGGGGTTGCTGGCTGACCTGCCAGACGTCGTAGGCGGCCTGCATCGCCAGCCAGTGCCGGGCGCTGGACAGGCCGGCCTGTTCCAGGCGCCAGGCCAGGTCGGCGCTGATGGGCGCGCGGCCATGCAGCACCTTGGACAGGTGCGGCCGGCTGAAACCCAGGTGCGCGGCCAGGGCGGTGACCGACAGGCACAGGGCCGGCAAAACATCCTCGCGCAGGATTTCGCCCGGGTGGGGTGGGTTGTGCATGGCCATGGCGAGCCCTCCGCTCAGTGGTAGTCGAGGTAGTCCAGCAGTTCCGCGTCGGTGTCTTCGAAGCGCTAGTTGCGGTTGACGGGCAAGTTTATCGCCAGACTGTAATCGGACCGATTACAGCCGCCCGAGCCGAGATGCTTGTAGGATTGCGCCGCTTCTCGTAGGAGCGAGCTTGCTCGCGAACGGAGTTTCCCGGTCATGGCGGTGCATGAGGTCACCACCGTTCCCTCTCCCCAGCCCTCTCCCTGAAGGGAGAGGGGGCTTGTCCGTGCCGAGAGAAGGCAAGGTTTCCGTCGGAAGCTTTCGGTGTTGCCGGCTGACTCCAGAACAGCCAAGCACGCCGAACGGTCCCCTCTCCCTTCAGGGCGGGGCGCGCAGCCGAGGGTTAGGGAGAGGGCGCTGTTCGGAACCGCACCAAGCCCTCCCAACGAAACACCCCCCCTCACAACCGCGCCCCCAACTCCGCCCCTTCCCTGATCGCCCGCTTGGCATCCAGCTCGCGCGCCAGGCGGGCGCCGCCGATGATGTGGTGGCGCAGGTTCTCCGCGGCCTGGGTGGGGTGCAGTTCCAGCAGCGGCTCCTGGCCGGCGCAGATCACCACGTTGTCCACCGCCAGGCACTGTTCGCGGCCGTCCACGCGGATGTGCAGGCCGGCGTCGTCGATGCGCAGGTATTCCACGCCGCCCAGCATTTGCACCCGGTGGTGCCTCAGGTGGGCGCGGTGGACCCAGCCGCTGGTCTTGCCCAGGCTAGCGCCAGGCATGCCCGGCTTGCGCTGCAGCAGCCAGAGCTGGCGTTTCGGCGTGATCGGCGTGGGCTCGCGCAGCCCGCCCGGCGTGCTGTTGTCCAGGTCGATGCCCCATTCGCCCAGCCACTGGCCCAGCGGCTGCGGGCCTTCGTGTTCGGCGAGCAGGAAGCTGGCGACGTCGAAGCCGATGCCGCCGGCGCCGATCAGCGCCACCTTCCGGCCCACCGGCGCGCCGTTCAGCACGTCCAGGTAGCCGAGCACTTTGGGATGCTCGATGCCCGGCAACTGCAGCCGGCGCGGGCGGATGCCGGTGGCGACTATCACCTCGTCGAATTGCCCTTGCAGCTCGCCTCGGGCAATGCGCCGGTTCAACTGCAGGTCCACGCCCAGCTCGGCCAGGCGCACGGCGAAGTAGCGCAGGGTTTCGCCGAACTCTTCCTTGCCGGGGATGCGCCGGGCCAGGTTGAACTGCCCGCCGATCGCGCCGCCGGCCTCGAACAGGCTGACGCGGTGGCCGCGCTCGGCCGCCACGCAGGCCGCCGAGAGCCCCGCGGGGCCGGCGCCGATCACCGCGATGCGCTTGGGCTGGCGCGCCTTGCGGTAGCGCAGCTCGGTCTCGTGGGCGGCGCGCGGGTTGACCAGGCAGCTGGCGCGGCGGTTGGCGAAGGCGTGGTCGAGGCAGGCCTGGTTGCAGGCGATGCAGGTGTTGATGCGCCCGGGCTGGCCGGCGGCGGCCTTCTGCACGAACTGCGGGTCGGCCAGCAGCGGCCGGGCCAGGGACACCAGGTCGGACTGGCCGCTGGCGAGCAGCGCCTCGGCCAGCTCCGGGGTGTTGATGCGGTTGCTGGCGATGAGCGGGATGCGCAGCTCGCGGCGCAGGCGCGCGGTCACCTCGGCGAAGGCCGCGCGCGGCACCGAGGTGACGATGGTCGGCACCCGCGACTCGTGCCAGCCGAAGCCGCTGTTGAGCACATCCACGCCGGCCTCCTGCAGCGCCAGCGCCACCTGGCGTACCTCGTCCCAGGTATTGCCGCCTTCCACCAGGTCGAGCAGCGACAGGCGGAAGCCGATGACGAAGCGCTCGCCCGCCGCGCGGCGGATGCGCCGGACGATCTCCAGCGCCAGGCGCATGCGGTTCTCCAGGCTGCCGCCCCAGCGGTCCTGGCGGCGGTTGCCGCGCGGGCAGAGGAACTGGTTCAGCAGGTAGCCCTCGCTGCCCATGATCTCCACCCCGTCGTAGCCGGCGGCGCGGGCCAGGCGCGCGCAGCGGCCGAAGGCGGCGATGGTGCGGGCGATGCCGCGCTCGGACAGCTCGCGCGGGGCGAACCAGCTGATCGGCGACTTGAGCGGCGAGGCCGAAACCACCAGCGGATGGTAGCTGTAGCGCCCGGCATGGAGGATCTGCAGCAGGATGCGCCCGCCCTCGGCGTGCACCGCCTGGGTCAGGCGGCGGTGCGCCGGCACCTGCAGGCTGCCGGTCAGGTCGCTGCCCAGCGGCAGCAGCCAGCCCTCGCGGTTGGGCGCGAAGCCGCCGGTGATGATCAGCCCCACGCCGCCGCGGGCGCGCTCGCGGTAGTAGGCGGCGAGCTTGCCGAAGTCCCACAGGCGGTCCTCCAGGCCGGTGTGCATGGAGCCCATGACCACGCGGTTGCGCAGCTGCAGCGGGCCGATCCGCAGCGGGGCGAGCAGGTGAGGGTAGGGGCTGGCGTCGGTGGCGTGCATGCTGGCTTCGTCGGCAGGGCGATGAGCGCACCATAGGAAGTTGCGCGGCGCCGGTGAACGGCCCGGCTGACGGCTGCGCCGGGCATTTGGGCCAAGCCGCCGCGGCTTGACAGCTGGCGCAGCGGGCACACACTGGAACGGTGGGGCGGCAGCTTTCGCCGCCCCCGGTTCCCTGACCGGCTTCCTCGGGAGGTTGTCATGAACGGCACAAGAAGAAAGCACCTGCGGCACTACCGCCACTATCTGCTCGCCGCGCTGCTGGGCCTGTTCCTGCTGGGCCTGCACGAGAGCGTCAACCAGGACCTGCAGCCCTCCTGCCTGGGCGACGACGGCCAGCTGATCTGTTCCTACCCCTCGCGTACCGATTTGCAGGTACTGCTTTATTTCCGCTGAGCTGGCCTGCGTGGGCTGACCTGGGTCAGGGAAGCGTCTCGGCCTTTTCAGGCAGAGTGCTCGGCCGCGCCTGCTGGCGCTGCCTGGCGCAATGCGCCAGGTTGGCTATCTTTTAAACAGAGGCGCCTGGCCAGGTACTGGGCGCCCTTTGCCTGATCAGGAGACGCACGATGGATATGAACCGTCGGCAATTCTTCAAGGTCGCCGCCGTCGGCCTTGGAGGATCAAGCCTTGCGGCCCTCGGCATGACGCCCCCGGAGGCCTTTGCCGAACAGATCCGCCACTTCAAGCTCGAACGCACCACCGAGACGCGCAACACCTGCACCTATTGCTCGGTAGGCTGCGGCATCCTCATGTACAGCCAGGGCGACGCGGCCAAGAACGTCACCCAGAACATCATCCACATCGAGGGCGACGGCGACCACCCGGTCAACCGCGGCACCCTCTGCCCGAAAGGCGCGGGCCTGCTGGACTTCGTCCACAGCCCCAACCGCCTGAAGTACCCGCAGATCCGCGAGCCCGGCTCCAGCGAGTGGAAGCGCATCGAATGGGACGAGGCGCTGGACCGCATCGCCCGGCTGATGAAGGACGACCGCGACGCCAACTTCATCGAGAAGAACGAGCAGGGCCAGACGGTGAACCGCTGGCTGACCACCGGCTTCCTGGCCGCCTCGGCGTCTTCCAACGAAGCGGGCTACATCACCCACAAGGTGGTGCGTTCCCTCGGCATCCTGGGGTTCGATAACCAAGCGCGTGTCTGACACGGCCCGACGGTGGCAAGTCTTGCCCCGACGTTTGGCCGTGGAGCCATGACCAACCACTGGACCGACATCAAGAATGCCGATCTGATCCTCATCATGGGCGGCAACGCGGCCGAGGCGCATCCCTGCGGCTTCAAATGGGTGACCGAAGCCAAGGCGCACAACAAGGCGCGCCTGCTGGTGGTGGACCCGCGCTTCACCCGCTCGGCCTCGGTGGCCGACTACTACGCGCCCATCCGCACGGGGACGGACATCGCCTTCCTCGGCGGGCTGATCAGCTACCTGATCGAGAACGGCAAGTACCAGAAGGAATACGTCGAGCACTACACCGACGCCGCCTTCATCGTGAACGAGGGCTTCGGCTTCGAGGACGGCCTGTTCAACGGCTACGACGCCGAGAAGCGCAGCTACCCGGACAAGTCCGCGTGGAACTACGAGCGCGGCGAGGACGGCTTCGCCAAGGTCGACCCCACGCTGCAGCACCCGCGCTGCGTGTTCAACCTGATGCGCCAGCACTACAGCCGCTACACGCCGGACGTGGTCAGCAACATCTGCGGCACGCCCAAGGACATGATGCTCAAGATCTGGGCCGAGATCGCCGAGACCTCGGCCCCCGGCAAGGCCATGACCATCATGTACGCCCTGGGCTGGACGCAGCACTCGGTGGGCGCGCAGATGATCCGCACCGGCGCCATGGTGCAGCTGCTGCTGGGCAACATCGGCATGCCCGGCGGCGGCATCAACGCCCTGCGCGGGCACTCCAACATCCAGGGCCTGACCGACCTGGGGCTGCTCTCCAACCTGCTGCCGGGCTACCTGACCCTGGCCATGGACGCCGAGCAGGACTACGCCGCCTACATCGCCAAGCGCACCAGCAAGCCGCTGCGCCCGGGGCAACTGTCCTACTGGCAGAACTACAGCAAGTTCCACGTCAGCCTGATGAAGTCCTGGTTCGGCAAGGCCGCCACGGCCGAGAACAACTGGTGCTTCGACTGGCTGCCCAAGCTCGACATGCCCGGCGCCGGCTACGACGTGCTGCGGGTGTTCGACATGATGTACCAGGGCAAGGTCAACGGGTACTTCTGCCAGGGCTTCAACCCCATCGCCTCGTTCCCCAACAAGGGCAAGGTCGGCGCCGCGCTGGCCAAGCTCAAGTGGCTGGTGATCATGGACCCGCTGGCCACCGAGACCTCGGAGTTCTGGCGCAACGCCGGCGACTTCAACGACGTCGACACCAAGTCGATCCAGACCACGGTGATCCGCCTGCCCACCACCTGCTTCGCCGAGGAGGACGGCTCCATCGTCAACTCCGGGCGCTGGCTGCAGTGGCACTGGAAGGGCGGCGAACCGCCGGGCCAGGCACGGCCGGACATCGCCATCATGGCCGGGCTGTACCACCGCCTGCGCACGCTGTACGCGAAGGAGGGCGGCAAGTTCCCCGACGCCATCCTCGGCCTCGACTGGCCCTACCAGCGTCCGGACGACCCGAGCCCCGAGGAGCTGGCCAAGGAGTACAACGGCAAGGCCCTGGCCGACCTGGTGGACCCGAAGAACGGCATGGTCCTGGCCAAGGCCGGCGAGCAGTTGCCCGGCTTCGCGTTGCTGCGCGACGATGGCAGCACCGCCAGCGGCTGCTGGATCTTCGCCGGTTCCTGGACGCAGCAGGGCAACCAGATGGCCCGCCGCGACAACGCCGACCCCTACGCCATGGGCCAGACCCTCGGCTGGGCCTGGGCCTGGCCGGCCAACCGGCGCATCCTCTACAACCGCGCCTCGGCCGACCTTGCCGGCAAGCCGTGGGACCCGGTGAAGAAACGCCTGGTGTGGTGGAACGGCAAGGCCTGGGGCGGCACCGACGTGCCCGACTACAAGCCCGACGTGCCGCCGGAAGCGGGCATGAACCCGTTCATCATGAACCCCGAGGGGGTGGCGCGCTTCTTCGCCGTGGACAAGATGGCCGAAGGGCCCTTCCCCGAGCACTACGAGCCGTTCGAGACGCCCATCGGCATCAACCCGCTGCACAGGGACAACCCCAAGGCCACCAGCAACCCGGCCGCGCGGGTGTTCAAGAACGACATGGAAGTCTTCGGCAAGGCCGACGAGTTCCCCTACGCGGCCACCACCTACCGCCTCACCGAGCACTTCCACTTCTGGACCAAGCATTGCCGGCTGAACGCGATCACCCAGCCGGAGCAGTTCGTGGAAATCGGCGAGGTACTGGCCAAGGAACTGGGGATCGCTGCCGGCGACCGCGTGAAGGTCTCCTCCAACCGCGGCTACATCAAGGCCGTGGCGGTGGTGACCAAGCGCATCCGCCCGCTGCAGGTCGACGGCAAGACCGTGCACCACGTCGGCATCCCGCTGCACTGGGGCTTCGCCGGGGTGGCGCGCAACGGCTACCTGACCAACACCCTGACGCCCTTCGTCGGCGACGGGAACACGCAGACGCCGGAGTTCAAGTCGTTCCTGGTCAACGTCGAGAAAATCAGCGGAGGTGAGGCATGAGCACGCAAGACATCAGTGCCCGTTCGGCCACCACCACGCCGATGCCCTCGGTGCGCAACCAGCAGGAGGTGGCCAAGCTCATCGACGTGTCCAAGTGCATCGGCTGCAAGGCCTGCCAGGTGGCCTGCTCGGAATGGAACGAGCTGCGCGACGAGGTGGGCCACAACCATGGGGTGTACGACAACCCGCTGGACCTGACGGCCGACTCCTGGACGGTGATGCGCTTCACCGAGCACGAGAACCCCAACGGCAACCTCGAATGGCTGATCCGCAAGGACGGCTGCATGCACTGCGCCGAGCCGGGCTGCCTGAAGGCCTGCCCGAGCCCGGGGGCGATCGTGAAATACGCCAACGGCATCGTCGACTTCAACCAGGACCACTGCATCGGCTGCGGCTACTGCATCACCGGCTGCCCGTTCAACATCCCGCGCATCTCGCAGAAGGACCACAAGGCCTACAAGTGCACCCTGTGTTCCGACCGCGTGAGCGTGGGCATGGAGCCGGCCTGCGTGAAGACCTGCCCCACCGGCGCCATCGTCTTCGGCACCAAGGACGCCATGAAGGAGCACGCCGCCGAACGCATCGAGGACCTCAAGTCGCGGGGCTTCGAGCACGCCGGCCTGTACGACCCCGAAGGCGTCGGCGGCACCCACGTGATGTACGTGCTGCACCACAACGACCAGCCCTCGCTGTACGCCGGCCTGCCCGACAAGCCGGCCATCAGCCCGCTGGTCAGCCTGTGGAAGGGCATCACCAAGCCGCTGGGCCTGCTGGCCATGGGCGCGGTGGTGCTCGCCGGGTTCTTCCACTACACCCGCATCGGCCCCAACCGCACGGAAGAGGACGAGCAGCCGGGGCCGGACCCGGAGGCGCCGGTACACAAGGTCGACCCTTCGGTGCACCGCTATGACCCGCGCGACCCGCGTTGAGCCCATGCACCGAACAGCCCCCTCTCCCGTCGGGGAGAGGGATGGGGAGAGGGCGCTCGTCGGCCCTCAGAGGAGCCCAGCATGAAAAAAGACATCCAACGCTATACCGCCAACGAGCGCAGCAACCACTGGCTGGTGGCGATCTTCTTCATCCTCGCCGGCCTGTCGGGGCTGGCGCTGTTCCACCCGGCGCTGTTCTGGCTCAGCAGCCTGTTCGGCGGCGGGCCCTGGACGCGCATCCTGCACCCCTTCCTGGGGCTGGCGATGTTCGTGTTCTTCCTCGGCCTGGTGCTGCGCTTCGCCCACCACAACCTGCTCGACCGCAGCGACGTGCAGTGGCTGAAGCAGTGGCGCGACGTGGTCGGCAACCGCGAGGAGAACCTCCCCGCGGTGGGCCGCTACAACGCCGGGCAGAAGCTGCTGTTCTGGACCCTGCTGCTGTGCATGCTGGTGCTGCTGGCGACCGGCCTGGTGATCTGGCGCCAGTACTTCAGCGCCTGGTTCGGCATCGAGGTCATCCGCCTGTCCGCGTTGCTGCACGCCTTCGCCGCCTTCGTGCTGATCAGCAGCATCATCGTGCACATCTACGCCGGCATCTGGGTCAAGGGCTCCATGGGCGCGATGCTCTATGGTTGGGTCAGCCGCGCCTGGGCCCGCAAGCACCACGCCGCCTGGCTGAAGAGCGTGGACAAGGGCGAGGGCCACTGAGCGGGCCCACCCCCCTCCCGTAGGATGGCGTTGAGCGCAGCGATACCCATCAATGGGACGAGCACAGTAATCCAACCCATGCGCCGAACAATCCCCTCTCCCTTCAGGGAGAGGGCTAGGGAGAGGGAAAGGCGGCTGATCCAGACGATTCGCCCCATCCCTGAAACCACCGACCAAGGAGTCCTGCGTGCCAGGCCAAATCCTCGAACCCGGCCAGATCGAAGCCGCCGCCAACATCCCCCCCTTCCTCAAGCTGCCCTCGCCGCAACTCTTCACCCAGCGTGGCCAGCGCCTGCGCCAGCTCGCCGAAGGCCACCCCCTGGGCGACTACCTGAACCTGCTGGCCGAACTCTGCGACATCCAGCAACACCTGCTCGACAACCCGCCACCGCTGCCCATGCCCGACGAAGCCGCCCTGCGCCGCAGCGTCGAACACGGCATGCCGCCGCTGGGCTTCGAAGTGCTGGTGCGCGAAGGCGCCTGGCTGGCGCTGCTCGACCCGCTGCTGCAGGCCTTCGCCACCAGCCCGGCCAGCCCCATCGCCGATGCCCTGCAGCAACTGCGCAAGGCCGACGCCGGCCAGCGCAAGGCCTGGGCCCTGGCCCTGCTCAACGGCCAGTTCGACCTGCTGCCGGCGGCCCTGGTGCCTTTCCTCGGCGCCACCCTGCAGGTCGCCTTCAGCCACTGGCTGCTGCGCCTGCCCGAAGGCCTGCTCAGCGAGCGCGAGGAACAGACCCTCTGCCCGGCCTGCGGCTCGCCGCCGGTGGCCGGCGTCATCCACAACCGCGGCAAGTACAACGGCCTGCGCTACCTGGCCTGCTCGCTGTGCTCCTGCCAGTGGCACTACGTGCGCATCAAGTGCAGCCACTGCCGGCAGAGCAAGGGCCTGTTCTACCTGTCCCAGCAGCACGACGACCGCGAGGTCATCCACGCCCCGCTGCGCGCCGAGGTCTGCCCCAACTGCCAGGCTTACCTCAAGCAGTGCTACCTGGAGCACGACGAAGCCGCCGAGCCCCAGGCCGACGACCTCGCCAGCCTGGCCCTGGACATCCGCCTGGCCGAGGAAGGCTACCTGCGCAGCGCGCCCAACCTGCTGCTGTCCCCCGGCGACGCAGACTGACCTAGACTGCATCCAGACCCCCGTAGGATGGGTTGAGGAGCCCGCGACGATACCCATCGCCTCCCCAACCCTCGAAGCACCAGACAGGACCGCGCATGACCTCCGCCCGCCTGCCCTCCATCGACCGCCTGCTGCGCAGCCCGGCCTGCGCCCCCCTGCAACAGCGCTACGGCCGCGAAGCGCTGCTCGGCACCCTGCGCGACCTGCTCGACGAACTGCGCGAGCCGGCCCGCCACGGCCAGCTCGCCGCCGTGGAACTGAGCGAAGCGGTGCTCGCCGGCCGCGCCGGCGAACGCCTGGCCGCGCACCATGCCAGCCGCGTGCGCCGAGTGTTCAACCTCACCGGCACCGTGCTGCACACCAACCTCGGCCGCGCCCTGCTGCCGGACGAAGCCATCGAAGCCATCACAATGGCCGCGCGCTACCCGCTGAACCTGGAATTCGACCTGGCCAGCGGCAAGCGCGGCGACCGCGACGACCTCATCACCGGGCTGATCCGCGAATTGACCGGCGCCGAGGCGGTCACCGTGGTCAACAACAACGCCGCCGCCGTGCTGCTGGCGCTCAACAGCCTGGGCGCGCGCAAGGAAGGCATCATCTCCCGCGGCGAACTGATCGAGATCGGCGGCGCCTTCCGCATCCCCGACATCATGGCCCGCGCCGGGGTGAAACTGGTGGAGGTCGGCACCACCAACCGCACCCACGCCAAGGACTACGAAGCCGCCATCGGCCCGCGCTCGGGCCTGCTCATGCGCGTGCACACCAGCAACTACAGCGTGCAGGGCTTCACCGCCAGCGTCGCCACCGGCGACCTCGCCGGCATCGCCCACGCCCACGGCCTGCCGCTGCTGGAAGACCTGGGCAGCGGCACCCTGGTGGACCTGACGCGCTGGGGCCTGCCCAAGGAACCGACCGTGCAGGAAGCCCTGAAGGACGGCGCCGACATCGTCACCTTCAGCGGCGACAAACTCCTCGGCGGCCCTCAGGCCGGGCTCATCCTCGGCAGCAAGGAACTCATCGGGCGGATCAAGAAGAACCCGCTCAAGCGCGCCCTGCGCGTGGACAAGCTGACCCTCGCCGCGCTGGAAGCCGTGCTCGGCCTGTACCGCGACCCCGACCGCCTGGCCGAACGCCTGACCACCCTGCGCCTGCTCAGCCGCCCGCAGGTCGACATCCAGGCCCAGGCCGCGCGCCTGGCGCCGCTGTTCGCCGCGCAATTGGGCCCCGGCTGGGCGGTAAGCGCGGAAGCCGCCCTGGGCATGATCGGCAGCGGCGCCCAGCCGGTGGCACGCCTGCCCAGCGCCGCCCTGGCGCTACGCCCGCAAGCTTCCAAGCGCCTGCGCGGCCGCGCCCTGCGCGAACTGGAAGAACGCCTGCGCGGCCTGCCGATCCCGGTGCTCGGGCGCATCGACGACGACACCCTGTGGCTCGACCTGCGCCAGCTCGACGACGAGACCGCCTTCCTCGCGCAACTGCCGCTGCTGGCGGAGGGCGAGGCTTGATCGTCGGCACCGCCGGGCACATCGACCACGGCAAGACCGCCCTGCTGCGCGCGCTCACCGGCGTGGAAGGCGACCGCCGCCCGGCCGAGCGCGAACGCGGCATCACCATCGACCTGGGCTACGTCTACGCCGACCTCGGCGACGGCGCGCTGACCGGCTTCATCGACGTGCCCGGCCACGAGCGCTTCGTCCACAACATGCTGGCCGGCGCCAGCGGCATCGACCTGGTGCTGCTGGTGGTGGCCGCCGACGACGGCGTGATGCCGCAGACCCGCGAGCACCTGGCCATCGTCGAACTGCTCGGCATCCCCCGCGCCCTGGTGGCCCTGAGCAAGGCCGACCGCGTCAGCCCGCAGCGCCTGGCCGAGGCCCGAGCCGAAGTGGAAAGCCTGTTGGCTGCGGGGCCGCTGGCCGGCGCGCCGATCTACCCGGTTTCCAGCATCACGGGGGACGGCGTGGATGCCCTGCGCCAGGCCCTGGCCAAGGCCGCCTGCGAGGTCCATGAGCGCTCCAGCCAGGGCGGCTTCCGCCTGGCCGTGGACCGCGCCTTCAGCGTCAGCGGCGCCGGCCTGGTGGTCACCGGCACGGCCTTCTCCGGCAGCGTGAAGGTGGGCGACGAACTCCTTCTCGGCAACGCCGGCCGCCCGGTGCGCGTGCGCGGCCTGCACGCCCAGAACCGCGCCGCCGAACAGGCCCACGCCGGCCAGCGGGTGGCGGTCAACATCGCCGGCGAGCGCCTGGGCCCGGACCAGGTGAAGCGCGGCGACTGGCTGCTGACGCCGGAACTGCACGCACCCACCACCCGCATCGACATCGACCTGCAACTGCTCCCCGGCGAACCCCGCGCCCTGGCCCACTGGACGCCGCTGCACGTGCACCTGGGCGCCCAGGACGTGACCGGCCGCGTCGCCCTGCTGGAAGACGAACGCCTGGCGCCGGGCGAAAGAGCCTTCGCGCAGCTTGTGCTGAACGCTCCCGTGCAAACCGTGCACGGCGACCGCCTGGTGCTGCGCGACCAATCCGCCCAACGCACCCTCGGCGGCGGCCGCGTGCTCGACCCCTTCGCCCCGGCCCGCAACCGCCGCAGCCCCGAGCGCCTGGCACAACTCCAGGCCCTGCGCGGCGAAGGCCTGGAACAGGCCCTGCCGGTGCTGCTGCAACACGCCGACAACGGCCTGGACCCCAAACTGCTGGCCCGCCAGTTCAACCGCCCCCGGGCAAGCTGGCAACTGCCCGCCGAACTGGTGGAAATCCCCACCCGCGGCGGCCCGCGCCTGTTCACCGCCGAACACTGGCACGCCCTGGGCGAACAGCTGCTGCAAGCCCTGGCCCGCTTCCACGCCGAACAACCCGACGAACTCGGCCCCGACCGCGACCGCCTGCGCCGCTACGCCTTCCCACAACTGGAACGCCCGATCTTCATCGCCCTGCTGGAACAGGCCCTGGCCGGCAAAACCGTGGAAAGCAGCGGCCCCTGGCTGCACCTGCCGGACCACCGCGTACAACTGGGCGCCGAAGACGAAGCCCTGCGCGAACGCATCCGCCCCCTGCTGCAAGCCGGCGCCTACGACCCGCCCTGGACCCGCGACCTGGCCCGCGAACTGCAAGTCGACGAAGCCGCCATGCGCCTGCTGCTACGCAAACTCGCCCGCCTGGGCCAACTGCACCAGGTGGTGAAAGACCTGTTCTACCCCGACGAAACCCTCCGCCAACTGGCCCGACAAGCCCTGCAACTCCACACCGAACAAGGCCTGATCCGCGCCGCCGCCTTCCGCGACCGCATCGGCATAGGCCGCAAGCGCAGCATCCAGCTACTGGAATACTTCGACCGCATCGGCTTTACCCGGCGCTTCGGCAATGAGAGAAGGGTTCGGGAGGATTCGGCGCTGACGCTGCAGGCCGCGGAAAATTCGGAGGTATGACAACCGCAGGCTGTGGCCAGCGTCGACACAAAGATGGCAACATCCAAGCGCCACTCTCTGGCGCAAAGGCGCAAGCCAACACGGAAGGCAATCACGCCCGGTGGCGTGGCCGGGCTTCAAACCCGGTGGGGGACGGCAGCCGTTCCTGGGTGAGTTCGACTCTCACTGCCTTCCGCCACTTCCCTCCACTTCTGTCTTTGCTGCGATAACTTTCAGGTTTCGCTGGCTGTCGCCTTGTCGTCGATTACCTGCAGGCTGTGGATATCGCTCCATAACAGCTCTTCCGGAAAACGTCGTGGGTCTTTTGGATCGCGGACCAGGAAGTAGGGGCGTTCATCCTCCAGCGTCAGTGCTACCCCTACGATGCGCACGCGGTAGCTTTCCCGGTAGGGTGCCTCGTGCAGGGGAACGTCCACATCGATGGTCTTGCCCAACATAGCCATGGCAGTAGAAGCGTCGAATTTGATCATCGCGAATTTCATCCGTGAGATGCCTAGTGCGACCAGGCTGTGAGTACTTCCACATGCTCAGCCTTTACTGCACTATGCAAGGTGGTGTTTTGATTTAACTCGAGTCAATTTAGCTCTAGTCGAAATTGATCTTATTTGGCTTGAGTCATTTTGGCTATAGCTTATATAGATGAATTTCTTATGATCAAAGAGCGCGTCATAACCATTCTCTCGTGGACAGACATACGCCTCCCCAAGCTTGAGGAAATGACAGGCATTAGCCGGTACACCTGGAGCAACCTGAAGAACCCTTCGAAAAACCGGGAGATCAAGGAAGAGGAAATCCTGGCCATCGCCAAGGTATTTCCTCAGTTTCGCTGGTGGATTTTGACGGGGGAGGTAATGCCAGAGATTGGCCAGACGAGCCCTGGCTATGAAGAGGAGGGGGCTGATCGAAGCTCCTCTCCTGGGGCGCGCGCGGACTCATCCGACTCGTAAGGAAGCCGGCTGGGAACGAACGTCTGGCTGTCGCACCCGTAGGATGGCGTTGAGCGCAGCGATACCCATCATTGGCGGCGTGGGTTCACGCCCCGGCCTGGCGTTGGTTGCCCGGCCCAATCACGCTACATCCTGCACCACTGTTCCTCGCAGGGAATCCCATCCCCGTCCCCATCCATCTTCATCCCCGGACAACTGCGTAGAAACGCCTTGGCCTCGGCGCAGGAGGTCATTTGCGAGCAGTACCTGCGGCCATCGCAGCGGACATTGAGAGCAGGGCTGGCGGGTGTGGTGTTTGCCGCCGGCGGCATCAGGTCGGTGGTCGGTTCGTCGGTATCTTCCGCGACGCTCATCGGAGCTGGCTTTGAGCGGGAGAAATGGTTCTGCCAGGACGGGTTGTCCATGTACTGCCAGGCGAGCAGGGCGAGGGCGATCAGCAGAATCCATTTCTTCATGAGGTTCACCGAGTCCTGGGGGATGGGCGGATTCTAGTGGCGAACCCGCAGGCATTGCACCACGTAGGATGGCGTTGAGCGCAGCGATACCCATCATCGACCGCATGGGTATCGCTGGCGCTCAACCCATCCTACGTCCTGGCTCCCTGTACCGATCCACCTGAGTCGCGGCCCTCTTGCAGGGCCTTGCCCAGTATCCGGGCCACCAGCTCGTCCTTGCCTTGCGTGTAGGCCTCGCGGTCGGTGGGGAAGCGTTCTGCCAGTTGTTCCTTGAGGCGTTGGTATTCGGCTGCGTCCTGTGGATGGTTGCGCAACCAGTTGCGGAAGATCAGGTGGCGGTCGGCGTCGGCCAGGTTCATGACGTGGACGTGGTGGGTTCTGCCCTGGCCCCGGGGTGGCATGCCCTTGACGAAGAACATCCGCTGCGGTGCCGGGTTGTCGCGCCAGTACTGGTAGCCGAGGGCTTCCAGCGGGGCGACCAGGCTTTGCCAGTCGGCGTCGGGCGGGGGCAGCAGGAGGATGTCGATGATCGGCTTGGCCTTCAGGCCGGGTACTGCCGTGCTGCCGAAGTGTTCGATCTTCAGGCCGGGCAGGGACAGGGCGCTGGCGATGGCGCCGGCTTCCTCGGCGAAGCGCCGGGGCCAGTCCGGGTTGGCTTCGGCCAGTTCGATGCGGTCGGCTTCGGCGTTGCTCCAGCGTTGGCCGTCGAAGGTGGGGGGCTGGGTCATGGGATGTCCTGGCTGAGGGGCTGTCGTTCGACGTTCGGGCCGGTGCGCAGGTTCATCGTCGTTATTAGGGCTTCTTCCTCTGTTCCTTGATTCGGTTGCGCAGGTGCTCGAAGAAGGCCGCATCGGCGTGCTCTGTGGGAGCGGATTCGGCGCCGGCCAGAAGGCGGTTTCGCAAGCGATGGCGGCCTTGCGTCCTTTGATCGCTGGCGTGTGGGTTGGTCTGGTCGTCGACGGTGCTCATGGGTCTTCCCGTTTGCAGGTTTGGGCTGAGCCTATTCCTGAGGTGGGCGGGTTGGCCATGCTCTTGTAGGAGCGAGCTCGCTCGCGAACCGCCTCAACTCCGCAATCAGCGGATAACACGTTCGCGAGCAAGAACTAGGCGTCCCCCTCGCTCCTACGAAAAGCGTGCGCTAGCTATTTCACCGGGAAGTCGAAGGCAGTGTTGGGATACGGCTCCTGCTTCAGCGTGTAGTGCCACCACTCGTTGGCGTAGGGCTCGAAGCCGTGGCGTTGCATGGCGCTGCGCAGGGTTTCGCGGTTGCGCGTCTGTTGCACGGTGATCAGGTTGGTGCCGTGGTGGGAGATGGGGCCGAAGAAGTCGAAGTGGCTGCCCATGTCCAGTTCCTGGCCGGTATTGGCGTCGACCAGGGTGAGGTCCACGGTGCTGCCGCGGCAGTGGGCGGATTTCCTGGCGATGTAGCCGTCGCGGAACAGCGCCGCCTTGTCCAGGTGCGGGTAGTAGCGCTCCTTGGTGCGGGTGTCGGCCAGGTCCGCGGCCCAGCGCTGGAAGTGGGCCACGGCGCGTTGCGGGCGGTAGCCGTCGAAGAGTTTCAGTTGCAGGCCGCTGAGGGCGACGTCGCGCTCCACTTCGGCCAGGGCCGTGGCCGCTTCCTTCGTGAGGATCACCCGTGGGCTTTCGTAGCCGTCGATGCGGCTGCCGACGAAGTTGTCGCCGCTGTAGTAGCGCGCTTCGTAATGGGCGTGCTGCAGCACCTGGTCGAGGTAGACGAAGCCGGGTTGCGCGGGCTGGTCGGCGTTGGCGCCGAGGCTGGCCAGCAGCAGGAGCAGGGCGAGGGCGTGGCGGAGCATCCGGCCTCCCGGGCGTGGGGTTTCTTTCACCCTAGCAGCCCTTTCCTGCGACGCATCTCTCTAAATGGCGGGATTTTTCCTACTTAATCCTCAGGTCCAGTTATCCCCTGGCGGGCCGATCCATTCGCCGAGACGAGCGGATCGCGGTTGTGCGGTCCGCGCACGAGTTCGAGCAGCCCAGGAGAGATGCGATGCTCAACCAGATCCGCGTACGTACCCGCCTGCTGTCGCTGGCGTTCCTGCCCCTGCTGGTGCTGGCCGGGGTGATGGCGCTGGCGGCGTACAACGCCGACCGGCTCAACGATGATTTCGACGAGCTGTTCAACGACCGCATGCGCCCGGTGAACCGGCTCAACCTGATCTCCAACGCCTATGCGGTGAACATGGTGGATGCGCTGCACAAGTATCGCTCCGGGGTGATCGACGTGGACGTCTTGCGCGGCGCCATCGGCGAGGCGCGCAAGACCATCGCGGACTCCTGGCGCCTGGTGCAGGACAGCAAGATGACCGATGCCGAGCAGCAGATGGTGGCCGGCATCCGCGCGCGCATGGCCGCGGTGGACAAGCTGGTGGACACGCTGCAGGAACAGACCGACGGCAGCCTGCGCGGCGAGAGCGACGCCAGCTTCATCCGGCGCCTGTATGCGGCCTTCGACCCGCTGGGGGATGCGCTGGAGGAACTGGCCCAGCTGCAGGTCCGCGAGGGCGAAAGGCTGAGCCAGGCCTCCACCGCACGCTACCAGGCAATGAAGGCCAGCTTCGTGGCCATCGCCGTGGTGGTGCTGGTCGGCATGCTGCTGTTCAGCCTGCTGGTCAGCCGTTCGATCAACCGCCCGCTGGAACAACTGGGCCGGACCATCGCCACGGTGCAGCGCAATTCCGACCTGAGCCTGCGCGCCGAGGCCGTGGGCCGCGACGAGCTGGCGCAGACCGCCCAGGCCTTCAACACCATGCTCGAACACTTCCAGCGGCTGATCCGCCACCTGGGCGGCGCTTCGGTGCAGCTGGCCAGCGCGTCGGAGGAGATGAGCGCCATCAGCGCCCAGGTCAGCGATGCCGCCAATGGCCAGGGCGACCAGACCGCCATGGTCGCCACCGCCGTGCACGAGATGAGCGCCGCAGTGCAGCAGGTGGCGGAGAACGCGCTGGACATGGCGCGGGTGGCCGAGGACGTGCGCCGCGAGGCGCACCAGGGCACCGAGCTGGTGGAGGCCAACCTGGGCGCCATCGAGCGTCTGTCGCAGGCGGTGCAGGAGAGCGCCGAGGTGATCGACCGCCTGCATAGCCAGAGCGACGAGATCGGCAGCGTGCTGGGGGTGATCCAGAGCATCGCCGAGCAGACCAACCTGCTGGCGCTCAATGCCGCCATCGAGGCGGCGCGGGCCGGCGAGGCCGGGCGCGGGTTCGCCGTGGTGGCCGACGAGGTGCGCAGCCTGGCGAGCAACACGCAGAAGGCCACCGAGTCGATCCGCGGCATGATCGATTCGCTGCAGAGCGGCGCGCGCCAGGCGGTGGGCGTGATGCAGGAGTCCCGCGAGCGGGCCGGGGACAGCGTGCGGCATTCGCGCGAGTCCGGCGAGGCGCTGCGGCACATCGCCAACGCCATCGACCGCATCGCCGACGGCAACGCGCAGATTTCCACCGCCACCGAGGAGCAGACGGCGGTGGCCCATGAGATCAGCCAGAACATCACCCAGCTCAACGACAGCATCCAGAGCGTGGTGGAGAACGCCGAGCAGAGCGCCGCGGCGAGCCTGGAGCTGGCCCGCCTGGCGGTCGAGCAACAGCAGCAGCTGGCAGGCTTCCGGGTGGACTAGGGCGCCCTTACTGGCCCATCAGCAGGCGCTGCTGCTGGGACGAGAAGCCGCCCTGTTGCTGGAACTGCGCGCCCATCATGGGCTGCCGTTCCACGTCGTCGAGGCCGAAGGATTCCTTCACCGGCGACTCGATGGCGCCGAGGTTGTAGCTGCTTGGCCCGGCGCAGCCGGAGAGGGCGAGCAGGGCGAGGACGAGCGCGGGAAGCCGGGGCATGGTGGACTCCTTCTGTGGGGGAGCTTGCGGATCGCACAGCCTAGGCCGGCGAAGCTTATGGCTTGCTTAAGCTCAGTCGCGGCGCAGGGCCTGGACGTCGTTGCCTTCGGGGTCGAAGGCGTCCAGGCGCATGCGTTCGGCGAAGGCCTCCAGCGCCGCCTGGCCGCTGACGAAGCCGGCCTTCGCGCTGGCCCAGTCGTCCGGGCGCAGGCGCACCATCCAGCCTTCGCCGTAGCAGTCGAGGTTGATCAGACCTGGGCGGCGCTGCACGTCCTCGTTGCTCACCAGCAGGGTGCCGGCCAGCGGGCAGCGCGCCGAGGAGGCGGCCTTGGCGAATTCCACCACGCCGAAGCTGCGGTCGCGCTCGATGTGCCAGCCGTCGCGCTTGGGGGTGAAGGCGAAGATCTGCCCGTAGAGCGCGCAGCCATAGGCGCTCAGGCCGAGGGTTACGGCGCCGTCGGTTTCCTCGCGCAGCCACAGGTTGTAGTCCGGGGCGTAGAGCAGGTCGTCGGGGAATTCCAGGCCATGCAGTTTCACAGGGTCAGCACCCGGTCGTATTCGAGGATCATCCGCGCCAGTTCGCCGCCGCTGGCGATTTCGTCGATTTCGCCGATCAGCGCGCTTTCGTCGATGGGCACGCCGGGGGCGCGGCACATCAGCAGGCGCGCGCCGGCTTCCTTGGCCTGCTGGATGAAGTGGCTGAGCGGTTCGCCGCCGGCGGCGGCGTAGAGGTTGTCCACCACGTCCTGGCGCGCCAGCTGCACGCCTTCGCCGCTGAGGAAGAGCGTCACCTCGGCGTCCATGCAGGCCAGCAGGGTGGCGGTGTAGAAGGGCGCGGCGCAGCGCGCCGGGGTGCTCGGGCCGCTGCTGACGATGATCAGCACGCGCTGGATGTCAGGCCTGTCCAAGGGCTTTCTCCATCTGCACCAGGGCCACGCGGCGGCCGTCCGGCGCCTGGCGCTCGACGATGCCCACCGGGCGATAGCCCAGGCCGGCGTAGAGCAGCAGGCCGCCGGCGTTGTCGTTGAAGCAGGAGATTTTCATCAGCGGTGCAGCGTAGTCGCGCCGGGCGAGGTCTTCCATGACGCCGATCAGGTAGCGCGCCACGCCGTGCCCGCGGGCCCAGGGCGCGACCATCATGTTGCCCAACGCGCAGTACTCGCCGGGCAGGCTCTGGTAGAAGTTGGCGAAGCCGGCGGCGCGGCCGTCGAGCAGAGCCAGGGTGCTGGCGCGGCGCTCGGCCACGGCGGCGGCCAGCTGTTCGACGCCGAACGGCCAGCGGGCCTTGGGGTAGGCGTAGAAGAGTTCGTCGGCGCTACGCACGAAGCCGGCCACCTCGGCGAGGTCGCCGGCTTCCACGGGGCGATGCTGCAGGCTCATCCGCGCGGCGGGTACTGGGCGAGGACCTTCTGCACGGTCTCGCGGATCGCCGCTTCACGCTCGGCCGGAGTCGGCGAGCTGCTGCGCATGATCTGCTCGCCGCTGCCGCGCCACACCAGCTTGCCGTCCTTGCCGTCGAGCAGGTCGACCTGGATGGTGGCGACCTTGTAGGTCACGGTGCGCGACTCGGCCATCGCCGGGCCGCCCCAGTAACCGCCCCAGTAACCGTTCCAGTAGCCGCCGGTGTAGGTGGTGACCTGGTCCTGGCGCTGGTCGACGATCAGGTAGGCGCGCACCGTCACGTCGGGCGCGGCGCCGCCCTGGCTCGGGCGCAGGCCGCGCTGGTCGAGCTGGTCGGCCACCGCCGAGCGGATGCGCTGCTCGGTGAGGTCGCTCTTGATGCGCGGGTCGTCCGGGCGGTATTCGAAGGCCGGCTGCGCCCAGGCCCAGCTGCGGTACGCGGCGAAGTCGCGGCTGGAATCGTAGTCGCGGCTGAGGTTGACGGTCTCACAGGCGGCCAGGCCCAGCAGCAGGCCCAGCAACAACAGACGGCGGATCATGATCGGCATACTCCAGGCAGAGTCTTCATCGAAGCTCAGAGCGTGCGCAAAGGCAAGTGGCGGAATGCCTCGAAATGGCCCTATTCCGCAGTTTTCTGGCAGCAAAGCCGGACAAGCGCCTCAGTGCGGCGGGTAGCCCGACAGCGCCTTGCGCACCGCTTCGCGCAGCCCGCGGGCCTGTTCGCTCTGGTTGCCGCTGGGCTGGTATTCGGCCGAGGCCACCCAGACGGCGTGGTTGTCGCGGGCGTCGTACAGCTCGATACGCACCACGTTGACCTGCACTATGTAGGTCCGCGTCACCGGGATGGAGGCGCCGTACCAGGGATCGTTCCAGCCGCCGTAGTAGCCGCCGCCATAGTAGTCGGTGACCTGGCGGGTGCGCTGCTCGCTGCTGACCCGCGCGCTTACGCGCAGGTCCGGCGTGGCGCCGGGGCGCGCCGGGCGCAGGCCGACCTGGTCGAGGCCTTCGCTGGCCGCATCCTGCAGCGAGCTGCCGTAGGTGGTGGCGCCGCTGGGCGCGCCGGTCCAGTTCCACGAGCGGTAGCGGCCGTAGTCCGGCGGCGCGGCCGGGTAGGCGCCGGGGTCGAAGCCCGGGGCGCTGGCCTGGGCCGGCACCGGGGGTGGCGGCAGCGACTGGCTGGTGTAGGGATTCTGGCTCTGGCAGGCGGCCAGCGCGGCGAGCAGCGGCAGCAGGATCAGGCGTGGCGACATGCGGGGGCTCCCGCCCGCGCCGGGGCGCGGGCGACGACGGTGATGGGGCGATTGTGCACCTATTCGCGCGGGCGGCACAGCCAGTGCAGGTAGCGCCCCAGGCCGGCGAAGGCCGGGTGGCGGCGGTAGGCCAGTTCCATTTCCACCAGGTCCAGGGGCTCGGCTTTGTGCTGGAACTCCTGCGGCATGTAGTCGTGGAACACCCGCACGCCGCTGCGCGCCTCGATGTTCCAGGCATCCGCCATGGCCGCTTCCAGCTCGCGCGGGTCCTGCGGCTGCTGCGGCGTCAGGCTCTGGCCTTCGCCGGCGAAGCGCTGCTTGCGCAGCTTGCGGAAGTGGCCCTTGAGCAGGTTGCGGTAGATGAGCGCGTCGCGGTTGTAGAAGGCCAGCGACAGCCAGCCGTCGCGGGCGGTCAGTTGGTGCAGCACGGGGAGGATGGCCTGGGGTTCGGCCAGCCATTCCAGCACGGCGTGGCACAGCACCAGGTCGTAGGGTTCGTCCAGTTGGCCGAGCAACGCCTGCCAGGGCGCCTCGATGAAGGTGGCCGCGCGGCCGGCCTCGGCGAAGCGCTGGCGGGCGCCTTCGAGCATGGGCGCGGCGGGTTCGGCGAGGGTCACCTGGTGGCCGCGCCCGGCCAGCCACAGCGCCATGTGGCCCAGGCCGGCGCCTATGTCGAGCACGCGCAGCGGGCGCTCGGGCAGCGCTTCGGCCAGGTCGGCCTGCAGCACGGCCAGGCGGATGGCGCCCTTGGCGCCGCCGTAGATCTTCTCGGCGAAGCGCGTGGCCAGTTCGTCGAAATGCCGGTCAGCCATGCACGAAGCGCCTCTCGCTGTCGGCCAGCTTGGCGCGCACCACCTGGTCCATGTCCAGGCCCAGTTCGGCGCAGAGCAGCAGCAGGTAGAGGACGATGTCGCCGACCTCCTGGCCGGCGTGGGCGAGCTTGTCGGCGGACAGCTGGCGCGACTCGTCCTCGCTCAGCCACTGGAAGATTTCCACCAGCTCGGCCATTTCCACGCTGGCGGCCATGGCCAGGTTCTTCGGGCTGTGGAAGCGTTTCCAATCGTTGTGGTCGCGGATCGCGTGCAGGCGCGCGGTGAGTTCGTCGAGGTTCATCGGGGGCTCCTTGGGAGCCCCATAGCTTCCGGCTTCAGCGGCGCCGCATCAAGCGTCGAGCGGTTTCCAGGCGCCGGCCATGTGCGGCAGGCCGTCCTCGCCGCGCAGGGCGAACTGCCCGGCCGGGGCCACCTCGCTGGCCAGCAGGGTGACGCTGGAGGGCAGCAGCACCGGCTTCTGGAAGCGCACTTGCACCTGGTAGCCGGCCGCCGGCAGGCGCTCGCCCAGGGCCGCCAGGCTGCGCGCCTTGTTCCACAGGCCATGGGCGATGGCGCGGGGGAAGCCGAACAGCCTGGCGCTGGCCGCCGACAGGTGGATGGGGTTGTAGTCGCCGGCCACGCGGGCATAGCGCCGGCCGATGTCCGCCGGGCATTGCCAGTGGTCGATCTGCTCCAGCGGCAGCTCGGGCTGTTCCTCGCGTTCCGGCGGCGTGCCTTCCAGGCGCATGCCGCGGAACAGCAGGCGGCTGTCGCCTTCCCAGAGCAGGCCGAGCTGGTCGTGCAACTGGGTGATGAGGCTGAAGGTCACGCCCTTGTCGTGGGGCTGCAGGTCGGCCACCCGCACGCTGGCCTGGAACGGGCCCAGGCCGCCGAGCGGGCGCAACACGCTGATACGGTTCTCCAGGTGCACCAGGCCCAGCAGCGGGAAGGGGAAGCGGGCGTCGGTGAGCAGGCCCATCTGCAGGCCGAAGGCGAGGATGTGCGGGTAGGTCGGCGGCAGCAGGTGGTCGTTCCTGAAGCCGCACACCTGGCGGTAGCGCTCCAGGTTCCGGGCGTCGACCATCACCGGCGCGCGCACGCCGCGGGTGGGCAGGCTGCGGCCGCGCAGGCCGCGGCGCACGGCGGCGCGCAGGAACAGGCCGGGCAAGGCGGGTGGGGCGGACAGGTCCAGCCAGTCTTTGGGCATTAGGAATCTCCTGGGCGGTATTGCCTTCAGCTTAGCCGCCGGGCCCGGCCGGGCATTGGCCGGGGCGGGGCGGCGTGGCGGCAGGCCGGTCAATCGGCGGCTCTGGCATGGGGCTTGTGGATAATTCGACCGCTGCCATGGCGTGTTACTTGAGAGGCGGTAGGAAAGCTGCCTAAGATGGGCCCGCTTCATGGATAACCAGAATAAATACCATGCACGATCTGACCGACGATGTGGCGCTGATGCGCCCGGTGATCGACGCGCTGCGCGCCAGCGGCAGCGATCCCGACCGTGTGCTCGCCCGGGTTGGCCTGCCGCCGGGCGCCCTGCCGGCCGGGCGCTTCCCGCATAGCGCGCAGAACCTGTTCTGGAAGGCCGCCGCCGAGGAATGCGGCGAGGAGCACGTCGGCCTGTACCTGGCCGGGCACCTGCCGGCCTTCCACGGCCTGCTGCTGGAATACCTGTTCCTCTCCAGCGCCACCTTCGGCGAGGGCCTGCGCCACGCCTTGCGCTACGTGCGCCTGCTCTCCGACACCCTCAACGCCCGCCTGGAAGTGGAGGGCGAGCGCGCCGTGCTGCTGCTCGGCCACAGCGCCGGGACCAACCGGCACTTCCCGGAAATGCTCGCCGGCGCGGTGATCCGCCTGTTCCACGCGCTCACCGAGGGCGACTTCAGGCCCCACGAAGTGGAGCTGATGCACGGCGAGGGCGCCCCCGCCGAACGCTACCGACAGGTCTACGGCTGCCCGGTGCGCCTGGGCGCCGAGCGCTATGCACTGGTCTTCGACGCCGCGGTGCTGGACAAGCCCTCGCGCCACGCCGCGCCGGAGCTGCTGCGCATGCACGAGTCGCTGGCGCGCCGGCAACTGGCCGAGGTGGAACGCCTGGACCTGGTGCGCAAGGTGCGCGAGCTGATCGGCGAACTGCTGGTGGACGGCGGCGCCACCCTGGAGCAGGTGGCGGCACGCCTGGACATGCCGGCCCGGCGCCTGCGCGAGCGCCTGGCCATGGCCGGGGTGCGCTTCAACGACCTGGTTACCGACTACCGTTGCCGGTTGGCCAAGGAGCTGTTGCTGAAGACCGACGAGCGTATCGAGGTGATCGTCGAGCGTACTGGGTTCTCAGAGCCGAGCACCTTCTACCGCGCCTTCAAGCGCTGGGTGGGGGAGACGCCGGTGGAGTTCCGCAAGCGTGGGAAGGTTTGAGAGGGGCGAACCTCGCGACGGGAGGGAGCGGCTTTTCGTAGGAGCGAGCTTGCTCGCGAACGCTGTTCTGCCGGTGGCTGCGGTGCTTGCCCTGAAGAGCGCCCTCTCCCCGGCCCTTGGCTGCGCGCCCCGCGGGCCTGTCCGGCGTGGGGCGAAGGTTCGGCATTAACCTTGTAGGAGCGGGCCCTGCCCGCGAATCGCGCGCAGGGCGCGCTCCTACAGGTGGGTTTGGTGTCATCGTGTGGAAGCACGATCGTAGGGGCAACTGTCTTGCGCCGAGGTGCTCTTCGTAGGATGGGTTGAGCTTGCGATACCCATGCTGCCGTGGTGATGGGTATCGCTTCGCTCAACACCATCCTACGAAAAGCCGTGCTTCCCTGGAGGTGTAGGAGCGAATTCATCCGCGATCCCCCAGGCAATGCCGGCACATCATCGCCACCCTCACGCCCCAAGCAAACTCTGCCCACACACCCGCAAAACCTGCCCGCTCACCGCCCCGCTGCCCGGCTGGGCGAACCAGGCCACGGCCTCGGCCACGTCCTGGGGCAGGCCGCCCTGGCCCATGGAGTTCATGCGCCGGCCGGCCTCGCGGATGGTCAGGGGGATGGCCGCGGTCATCTGCGTCTCGATGAAGCCCGGGGCCACCGCGTTGATGCTGATGCCCTTCTTGCCCAGGGCCGGGGCCCAGGCCTGGGCCAGGCCGATCAGGCCGGCCTTGCTCACCGCGTAGTTGGTCTGCCCGAGGTTGCCGGCGATGCCGCTGATGGAGGCCAGCAGCACCACGCGGCCGTCGTCGCGCAGCTTGCCGGCGTCGAGCAGGGCCTGGGTGAGCACCTGCGGGGCCTTGAGGTTGACGTCGATCACCGAGTTCCAGAACGCCTCGCTCATCTTCGCCACGGTCTTGTCGCGGGTGATGCCGGCGTTGTGCACCACGATGTCCACGCCTTCGGGCAATGCCTCCACCAGCTTCTCGCCGGCGTCCGGCGCGCAGATGTCCAGGGCCAGGCCCTTGCCGCCCAGGCGCGCGGCCAGGGCGTCGAGGGCGTCCTTGGCCGGCGGCACGTCCAGCAGCACCACCTCGGCGCCGTCGCGGGCCAGGGTTTCGGCGATGGCCGCGCCAATGCCGCGGGCCGCGCCGGTGACCAGGGCGCGCTTGCCCACCAGCGGGCGGCTCCAGTCCTGCACCTGGCCGGCGTAGGCGGAAAGGCGGATCACCTGGCCGGACACGTAGGCGCTCTTGGGCGAGAGGAAGAAGCGCAGGGCGCCTTCGAGCTGGTCTTCCGCGCCCTTGCCGACGTACAGCAGCTGCACGTTGCCGCCGCGGCGGATCTCCTTGCCCAGGGAGCGGCTGAAGCCCTCCAGGCTGCGCTGCACGCTGGCGGCAATGGGGTCTTTCAGCGATTCCGGGGCGCGCCCGAGGATGACCACGTGGGGGCACAGGTCCAGGCCCTTGAGCGCGGCCTGGAAGAAGTCGCGCAGTTCGATCAGTTGCTCGAAGCCGGTGAGGCCGCTGGCGTCGAACACCATGGCCTTGAGCTTCGGGCCGTGCTCGGCGGTCCAGCGCGGCAGGCCGTACTGGCCCTCCACGGCGGCGTAGACGGCGTCGGTCAGGCGCTGGCTGAAGCCCAGCACGGCCTCGCCCAGGTTGCCCGTCCCGCCCAGCAACAGGGCGCCGTCCACCGGCCGGGTGCGCCCGGCGCTCCAGCGTTCCAGGCGCACCGGCGCGGGCAGGCCGAAGGCGCCGACCAGGCGGCGGCCGACGTTGGAGTTGGCGAAGGCGATGTAGCGATCGGTCATGGACGGGGGCTCCTGCACGGATACTCGAAGTGCCGACCACTCTACGCAGGCACCGGTTCCGCGCAATTGACCGCGCTGACCTGCGCCATGGCGGGGCGGCCAATGCGACGGGACCGGCTAAGGTTAGCCTGTGCGCCAGAACCCGCTCAGCCCGCAAGGAGCCTTGCATGACCCAGACCCGACGGGTCGCCATCGTCGGCGGCAACCGTATTCCCTTCGCCCGCTCCAACACCGTCTATGCCACGGTGAGCAACCAGGAGATGCTGACCTGCGCCCTCGACGGCCTGATCGAGCGCTACAACCTGCACGGCGAGCGCCTGGGCGAGGTGGTGGCCGGCGCGGTGCTCAAGCACTCGCGGGACTTCAACCTCACCCGCGAATGCGTGCTGGGCACCCGCCTGGCCCCGGAAACTCCGGCCTACGACGTCCAGCAGGCCTGCGGCACGGGGCTTGAGGCGGCGATCCTGGTGGCCAACAAGATCGCCCTGGGGCAGATTGACTGCGGCATCGCCGGCGGCGTGGACACCACCTCCGACGCGCCCATCGGCGTCAACGAGGGGCTGCGGCGCATCCTGCTGGAGGCCAACCGCGGCAAGTCCAACGGCGACAAGCTCAAGAGCCTGCTGAAGATCCGCCCGCGCCACCTGATGCCGCATATCCCCAGGAACGGCGAGCCGCGCACCGGGCTGTCCATGGGCGAGCACTGCGAGCTGATGGCGCAGACCTGGCAGATCCCCCGCGACGAGCAGGACAAGCTCGCCTACGAAAGCCACATCAAGCTGGCCGCGGCCTACGCCGAAGGTTGGCAGAACGACCTGATGACGCCGTTCCGCGGCCTGACCCGCGACCAGAACCTGCGCCCGGACATCAACCTGGAAAAGCTCGGCACCCTCAAGCCGGTGTTCGAGAAGGGCCCGCGCGGCACCCTCACGGCGGCCAACTCCACCCCGCTGACCGACGGCGCCTCGGTGGTGCTGCTGGCCAGCGAGGACTGGGCCAAGGCGCGCGGCCTGCCGATCCTGGCGTATTTGCGCGACGGCGAGGCGGCGGCGGTGAACTTCGTCGGCGAAGGCGCAGAAGGCCTGCTGATGGCGCCGGTCTACGCCGTGCCGCGGCTGCTGGCGCGCAACGGCCTGAGCCTGCAGGACTTCGACTACTACGAGATTCACGAAGCCTTCGCCGCCCAGGTGCTGTGCACCCTCAAGGCCTGGGAGGACGCGGAATACTGCAAGACCCATCTCGGCCTGGACGCGCCGCTGGGCTCGATCGACCGCAGCAAGCTCAACGTCAAGGGCAGCTCCCTGGCCGCCGGGCACCCCTTCGCCGCCACCGGCGGACGCATTCTCGCCAACCTGGCCAAGCTGCTGGACACGGCCGGGAAAGGGCGCGGGCTGATCTCGATTTGCGCGGCGGGCGGGCAAGGTGTGACCGCGATCGTGGAAAAGTAATCCAATACATCGGGCGGCTGTGGCCGGCCCACGATGTAACAGCAACTCCGTGACTTAAGGCGGTGCCGTGCGAGCGGTGCCGCCTCTTTTTTTGCGCGCAGGGTGGGGGCTTTGGCTTTTCGTAGGAGCGAGCTTGCTCGCGAACAGCCTCTTCCGGCAGCGCTATCGTCTCAGGTCGACTCCGTCCCCTCTCCCCAGCCCTCTCCCTGAAGGGAGAGGGGGCTAGTCCGTGCCGAGAGAGGAAGTGGTTTCAGCCGGAAATCGCCGAGGTTGCCGGCTGACTCCAGAGCATCCAAGCGCTCCGAACAGTCCCCTCTCCCTTCAGGGAGAGGGTTAGGGAGAGGGTGCTCTAGAATCCAGCACCTGTAGTTCCCGGTGAATGCCTGTTCGCGAGCAAGCTCGCTCCTACGAAATACGAAAAGCCTCCAGCCTCCAGCCTTTCATCCCCCCTGCAACATCGCCGGATGCACCCGCCCATCCAGCGCCGTGGACAGCACCAGCGAAGTCTTGCTCGCCCCGTGCTGGGCCAACTGGTCGATCAGTTCTTCCAGCTCGGCGGTGCTGGTTACCGTCACCCGCAGCATCACGCAGGATTCGCCGGTCACCCGGTAGCAGTCGAGCACCTGGGGGATTTCCGTCAGGCGTTGTAGTTGCAGGGCGCCGCGGTGGTCGTTCAGGCGCAGTTCGATCAGGCACTGGATCGGGCGGCCGAGCTTGGTCAGGTCTACGCTGGCGTGGTAGCCGGTGATCACGCCGTCGGCCTCCAGGCGCGCCACGCGGTCGGCCACCGCCGGGGGCGAGAGGTTGATGCGCCGGGCCAGTTCGGCGAAGGACAGGCGGCCGTTTTCCAGCAGGGCGGCGAGCAGTGCGCGGTCGTATTTGTCCATCGGTTTCTCTCGTCTGTCGAATCGACGGCTTTGCCTTTGAAAATCCATCGAAAGAAAAGTGTTCCGCCAGATAATGCGTTTTCTGTGCCTTATAAGGCCCGAAAGCACTTAATAAAATGAGGCGCTACGACCCACTTGTCGAGCCCTCTGCCATGTCTGTCATGCCCATGCCCAAAGCCCGCGTTTCGCTGACGCTGATCGCTGCCTTCTTCGCCCTCTACTTCATCTGGGGCTCGACCTACCTGGTGATCCGCATCGGCGTGGAAAGCTGGCCGCCGATGCTCATGGCCGGCTGCCGCTTCGTCATCGCCGGGACGCTGCTGCTGGCCTGGGCGCTGTACCGCGGCGCGCCGCTGCCCAGCGGGCGGCAGTGGCTGAACGCCGGGGCCATCGGCATCCTCCTGCTCAGCTGCGGCAACGGCGGGGTGACGGTGGCCGAGCACTGGGGCGTGGCTTCGGGCGTGGCCGCCCTGGGGGTGGCCACGGTGCCGCTGTTCGCGTTGGTGTTCGCGCGCCTGTTCGGCCAGCGCAACAGCCTGCTGGAGTGGAGCGGCATCGGCCTTGGGCTGTGCGGCATCGTGCTGCTCAACCTCGGCTCCAACCTGCAGGGCAGCCCGGCGGGCGCCGCGCTGATTCTCTTCGCCGCCGCGGCCTGGGCCTTCGGTTCGGTGTGGAGCCGGCGTCTGGACCTGCCGGCCGGGCCCATGGCCAGCGCCTTGGAGATGCTGGTGGGCGGCGCCGCGCTGTTGCTGGGCAGCCAGCTTTCCGGCGAGCACCTGCAGCAGATGCCGGATGTGCGCGGCTGGCTGGCGCTGGGCTACCTGGTGGTGTTCGGTTCGATCATCGCCTTCAGCGCCTACGTCTACCTGCTGGCCAACGTGCGCCCGGCGGCGGCCACCAGCTATGCCTTCGTCAACCCGGCGGTGGCCGTGCTGCTCGGGGTGGCGTTCGCCGGCGAGCACATCGGCTGGCCGGAGGCGCTGGCGATGGCGGTGATCATCGGGGCGGTGCTGTTGATCAGCCTGCCGCAGTGGCGGCGGCGCGAGGCGGCCTGAGCCGGCTCAGTCGATCGGGACGATGCGCACGCGGCTGACGCCGACGCGGTCGGCGCTGTGCCGCAGGTTGGGGATCAGGTTGGGGTCCAGGGGCGCGTCGGTCAGCCCGGTGGGGTCTTCGCCGGTCTCCTGCGCCAGGTGCAGCAGCACCTGGAGCAGGGCGAGGAATTCGTTGGGTTCCTCGGACCACTCGTGGATCAGCCGGCGCGGCTGTTCGCGCAGGCGGTAGTGGATGGCGTAGCGGTGGGTGACGTTCATGGTGGCACCTCTGCAGGCTAAGACACCCCAGAACGTCAAAATTCCCATCACTTTCCCGGACAGCCGACAGGTGGTCATTTTTTCGCCACTCACCGACAGACGTCGCGAAATGGCGGGGTTTCAGATGACGAAAAAGCCGTGGGTGCCATCACGGCCGAGCTGCTCGACCAGGCCGAATTCCCAGTCCAGGTAGCCCTGCATGGCCTCGCGCGGGTTGTCGGTGCCCTCGTAGGGACGGCGGTAGCGGTCGATGCGCGGCGCGGCGAGCAGGCTCTCGCCTTCCTCGGTGGGCAGCCCCGCGGCGACCCAGGAGGCGGTGCCGCCTTCGAGCAGGAACACCGGCTTGCCGCTCAGGGCCTGCACTTCCGGCACGGCGAAGCGCGCCAGCAGGCTGCTGCCGCAGGTGAGCACGTAGCGCTCGGCCGTGCCCAGCTGCGCCAGCGCTTCTTTCAGCTGGCTGCGCAGGGCCCAGGCGGCGCCGGGAATGTGGCGTTTCACGTAGTTGGCGCTGGCGGTGAAGTCGAGCACCCGGGTGCCCGGCTCCGGCTCGCGCAGCCACTCGGCCAATGTCTGCGGGGTGATGGTCTCGGCCTGCGGCTGCTGCGGCAGCGGCGCGGCCCAGGCGCCTCGCTCGCTGAAGTCGGCGGCGGACAGGCCGTCCAGCACCGCCACCTCCCAGCCCATCTGCGCCAGCCAGGAAGCGCTCATGTTGGCGCGCGCGCCGTCGTCGTCCACCAGCACCAGACGCGCGCCGCGCACGCTGGCGACGTGGTCGGTCTCCTGCACCAGCTGGCCGCCGGGAGTGGAGCGCGAGCCGGGCAGGTGGCCGGCCTCGTATTCTTCCGCGGTGCGCACGTCGAACAGGTAGGTGGTGCGCGCGCCTTCGGCCTGCCACTGGCGCAGGCCGACCAGGTCGATGCGCGCCACCCGCGCGCGGTCGGCCACGGCGCGGGCGCGCTGGGCGGCGGCTGCGCGGGTGGCGGCGGAGACTTCGCCGAAGCGCCGCGCCTGGCCGTGTTCCAGTTGCTGGCCGGCGAGGGTCCAGCCGATGGTGCCGTTGCGCAGCGCCGACACCGGGTTGGCGATGCCGGCGTTCACCAGCGACTGGGTGCCGATGATGCTGCGGGTGCGCCCGGCGCAGTTGACGATGACGCGGGTGGCCGGGCTGGGCGCCAGCTCGGCGACGCGCAGCACCAGCTCGGCGCCGGGCACGCTGATACTGCCGGGGATGCTCATGGTCTGGTATTCGTCGAAGCGGCGGGCGTCGAGCACCACCACGTCGGCCTTGGCATCGAGCAGCGCCTGCACTTGTTCGGCGGCCAGCGACGGGGTGTGGCGCTCGGCCTCCACCAGTTCGCCGAAGGCCTTGCTCGGCACGTTGACGTCCTTGAACAGCTCGCCGCCGGCAGCGCGCCAGCCGGCCAGGCCGCCGTCGAGCACGGCCACGTCGCTGTAGCCCAGCGCCAGCAGGCGCTGCGCGGCGACTTCGGCCAGGCCTTCGCCGTCGTCGTAGATGGTGACCGGCGTATCGCGGCGCGGCACGCGGGCGTAGACCTCCAGCTCCAGCTTGGACAGCGGCAGGTTGGCGGCGAACAGCGGGTGCGCCTGGGCGAAGGGGTCTTCCTCGCGCACGTCGAGCAGCGCCAGCTCGCGGCGGGCGAGGAGGGCGGCGCGGAGGTCATGGAAGGTACGGCGGGCGATCTGGCTCATGCGGGGTTCTCTTTCGACAGGTCCCAGATATTGGGCAACTGGCTGTTGGAATAGCCGGAGATGAAGGGCTTCTCTTCACCCTCGGCGGTATAGACGGCACGCCGCACCGCGCCGATGTTGGCGCCGTAGACGTGGATGCTGATGGACGGCCGGTCGGCGAAGGCGTTGCTGACCTGGTGGATGTCGCCGATGCGCGGCGACACCGCCTCCACCTCGCCCGGCTCCAGGCGCAGCGCCGCGCCGGCCGGCTGCAGGCTGCCGTCGGCGGCGAAGGCGAAGGGCTGCGAGTATTCGGCGCCGCGCAGCATGCCGATCAGGCCCCAGACGCGGTGGTCGTGCACCGGCGTGCGCTGGCCCGGACCCCAGACGAAGCTGACCACCGAGAAGCGCTGCTGCGAGTCGGCGTGCAGCAGGTACTGCTGGTAGCGCTGCGCGTCGGGCTGGGCGCAGGCCTCGGGCAGCCAGTCGTCATGGCGCACCAGCTCGGCCAGCAGCGGGCGGGCGCGGGCGAGCAGGGTGGCTTCGTCGGGATGCTCGTCGAGCAGGCTGGCCAGGTCGCCGATGAACTGGCGCAGGCGGTCGAGACGCAGGGGGGCGGACATGCGGCGTATTCACTCCGGAAGGTTCTGGCTGTACGGTAGCAAACGCGTTTTTATTCCTGAAATGCATTTTGAATCTAAGCTAATATGCGAGAAATGCAATTGGTGCCAGCCCCATGAAGATCGACGACATCGACGCCTTCGTCGCGGTGATCCGCAACGCCTCCCTGAGCCAGGCCGCCGAGAGCCTGGGCCTGACGCAGTCGGCCATCACCCGCCGGGTGCAGAGCCTGGAGGAAGCCCTGGGCGTGGAGCTGCTGGACCGCAACACCAAGCCGCTCAAGCCCACCGCCGCCGGCCTGCGCGTCTATGAGCAGTGCCGCCGGGTGCTGCGCGAGGTGGACGGGCTGCGCGAACTGGTGGCCAGCGACACCGCGCCCAGCGGCGTGCTGCGCCTGGGCGTGCCGCAGAGCATCGGCGAGGTGGTGCTGCTGGAAGCGCTGCGGCGCCTGGCCGGCGAGTACCCGGAGCTGCGCGCCCAGGTCAGCAGCGGCTGGGGCGGCCACCTGCTGGCGCGGCTGGAGAACGCCGAGCTGGACGCGGCGGTGGTGCTGTTCCCGCCGAGCAAGGTGTTCCCCGACGACCTCGGTGCCACGCCGCTGGGGCGCGTGGAACTGTGCGTGGTGGCCGCCCACGACAGCGACGTGCAGGCCCGCCGCCTGCTCGACTGCTACCAGCACGGCTGGGTGCTCAACCCCGACGGCTGCGGCTTCCGCGCCGGCCTGCAGCGCGCCCTGGCCGACCAGGGGTTGGGCTTGCAGCTGAACCTGGAGACCTTTGGCAGCGAGCTGCAGCTGGGCCTGGTCGCCGAGGGGCGTGGCCTCGGGTTGGTGCCGGCGTCGGCTCTTGCGCGTAGCCGTTATCGGGAGCAGCTGCGGGTGTTGCAGTTGGAGGACTTCCAGCCGCTGATCCAGCTCTGGCTGGTGCGGCCGCGCTTGCTGGGCAACCTGGAGGCGCCGGCGCGGTTGTTCGGCGATGCGGTGGCTGAAGGGTTGGATATGCAGGCGGGGTGAGTCTTACTCATTCGCCCCCTGTAGGAGCGAGCTTGCTCGCGAACAGACTCTCCCGGCAGCGCTGTCGTCTCAGGTCGACTCCGTCCCCTCTCCCCAGCCCTCTCCCTGAAGGGAGAGGGGGCTTGTCCGTGCCGGCTGCAAGCCTGATGTTCGCCGGATACGCCAGAGTTTCCGGCTGACTCCGTAATACCCGTTTCTGCCCAACGGTCCCCTCTCCCTTCAGGGAGAGGGTTAGGGAGAGGGCGCTCTCATGCCTGACACCGGCATGACCGGGAAACTCTGTTCGCGAGCAAGCTCGCTCCTACAAAAGCAAAAAACCTCCCCCGCGCAACTTGCCCAATCCTGAATATGCGTAATTAGCATATTAGAATATGCAAAAAATGAATTTCCATCATGAAGTGCTTGCCTATAGCTTCTAAGAACAACATCCATCAAGACGTTTTTCTTATAACGAAAGCCGCCGCCCTTATGCAGCGGCCCAGGCGAGGGCAACACAGTGAGCGTGGAAATTCTCGGCATGATCACCGCCACCCCGAGTTCCGAGGTGGACCAGCCGCTGGGGGAGGCGGTGGACGCCGGTTTCGTCCGGCGTTTCGCCCAGGCCCATGAGGACGCCGGCTTCGACCGCGTGCTGGTGGGCTACTTCAGCAATGCCGCCGAGGGCGCCGTGGTCAGCTCCTTCGTCGCCGCCGCCACCCGGCGCCTGGGCATCCTGCTGGCCTACCGGCCGGGAGTGATCGCGCCGCCGCTGGCCGCGCGCCAGTTGGCCACCCTCGACCAGTTCAGCGACGGCCGCCTGGCCCTGAACGTGGTCAGCGGCGGCAACGACGAAGACCTTGCCCGCGACGGCGACTACCTCGACCACGACCGCCGCTACGCCCGCACCGACGAATACCTCGACGCCCTGCGGCGCATCTGGACCGCCGAGGCCCCGGTGGACTTCGCCGGCGAGTTCTACCGCTTCCAGGGCGCCTCGCCGGCCGTGCGCCCGCGGCAGAAGCCGCATATCCCGATCTACTTCAGCGGCTCCTCCGACGCCGCCATCGAAGTCGCCGCCAGGCACGCCGACACCTACATGCTCTGGGGCGAGCCGCTGGCCGCCGTCGACGGCCACATCCGCCGGGTGCGCGCCGCCGCCAACGCCCAGGGCCGTGAGCCGCGCTTCTCGGTGTCGTTCCGGCCGATAGTCGCCGACACCGAGGAAGCCGCCTGGAAACGCGCCGCCGAGGTGCTCGAACAGGTGCACGAGAACCGCGCGCGCCTGGGCCTGCCGCTGCACGACCACCAGCCGCAGAACGTCGGCTCGCAGCGCCTGCTGGCCGCCGCGCAGCAGGGCGAGGTGCTCGACACCCGGCTGTGGACCGGCGTGGCCCGGCTGACCGGCGCGCGCTGGAACTCCACCGCCCTGGTCGGCACTCCCGAGCAGGTCGCCGCCGCCCTGGGCGAGTACTACCGCCTGGGCGTTTCCACCTTCCTGATCCGTGGCTTCGACCCGCTCGGCGACGCCGTGCGCTACGGCCAGGGCCTGATTCCCGCCATCCACGACCACATCGCCCGCCTGCCGCAACTGCGCCGCGCCGGCTGAGGAGCCCCACCGATGAACCTGAAACGACGCCTGCGCGCCACCTTCGCCGCGCTGCTGCTGGGCGCGCCCCTGGCCCAGGCCGCCGACCTGCCGACGCTGCGCGTGGGCGACCAGAACTACTACAACGTGCGCGCCTCCATGGAGGCCTCCGGGGTGCTCGAAGGCGCGTCCTACACGGTCGACTGGAAGCACTTCCAGTCCGCCGCGCCCGTGGCCGAAGGGCTGCAGGCCGGGGCGCTGGACCTGGGCTTCCTCGGCGACTCCGGGTTCATCTTCCTGGCCGCCAAGGGCGCGCCGGTGAAGCTGATCGGCGTGTCGCGGCAGAACCCCGACACCATCGCCCTGCTGGTGCCCAGGGACTCGCCGGTGCAGAGCATCGCCGACCTCAAGGGCAAGAAGGTCGCCTACTGGCCCGGCGCCTGGAGCCAGCAACTGACCCTGCGCGCGCTGGAGAAGGCCGGCCTGCCCAGCGACTACGTCGACTTCGTCAAGCTCATGCCCATCGACGCCGCCGCCGCCCTGCCGCGTGGCAGCATCGACGCCTTCCCGGTGTGGGAGCCGTACATCTCGCAGCAGATCCTGTTCTCCGGCGCGCGGCCGATCCTCACCGCCCGCGACCTGATGCCGGGGCTGTCGAGCATTGCCGCCAACGCCGCCTCCATCGAGCCCAAGCGCGCGCAGATCGCCGACTTCCTCGGCCGCCTGCAGAAGGCCCGGGCCTGGGTCGAGGCGCACAAGGAGCAGTACGCCGACATCTGGGCGAAGAAGGCCAACCTCGACCCGGCCGTGTCGCGTCACTGGATCGGCCAGGCCGGCATGAGCGTCGGCCCGGTGGACGCCCAGGCCGCCGCCGACTACCAGGGCACCGCCGACTTCCTGCTGCAGACCGGCGCGCTGCCCAAGGCCTTCGACACCGCAAGCGTGATCGACCCCTCCTTCGCCAACGCCTTCCACTGAGCACAGGACGCAACCCCATGAGCATCCAGTTCCTCGGCATGATCGGCCACCGCCTGGCCTCCGAGACCATCGCCCCGGCCGGCCCGATCCTCGACAAGCAGTACATCGCCGCCTTCGCCCGCGCCCACGAGGAGGCCGGCTTCGACCGCATCCTGGTCGGCTACTGGTCCGATCAGCCGGACGGCTTCCTGGTGGCCGCCACCGCCGGCCTGGCCACTTCCAGGATCAACTTCCTGCTGGCGCACCGCCCCGGCTTCGTCGCCCCGACCCTGGCCGCGCGCAAGCTGGCGACCCTCGAGCACCTGCTCGACGGGCGCCTGGCGGTGCACATCATCAGCGGCGGCAGCGACGCCGACCAGCGCAAGGACGGCGACTACCTCGACCACGACCAGCGCTACGCCCGCAGCGACGAGTTCATCGAAGTGCTCAAACGCACCTGGACCAGCGCCGAGCCCTTCGACTTCCACGGCGAGCACTACCGCGTGGAGCAGGCCTTCTCGGCCATCCGCCCGCAGCAGAAGCCGCACATCCCGGTGTATTTCGGCGGCTCCTCGGAGGCGGCGCTGAAGGTCGCCGGCAGGCAGGCCGACGTGTTCATGCTCTGGGGCGAGCCCCTGGCCCAGGCCGCCGAGACCATCGCCGCGGTGCGCGAGCAGGCGCGGCAGAACGGCCGCGAGGTGGAGTTCAGCCTGTCGTTCCGGCCCATTCTCGGGCGCACCGAGGAGGAGGCCTGGGCCAGGGCCGAGGCGATCCGCGCGACCGCCAGCCAGCGCCTGGGCGAGGCCGGCTTCCCCAAAGGCAAGCCGCAGAGCGTCGGCGCCCAGCGCCTGCTCAAGGCGGTGGAGCAGGGCGACCGCGTCGACGAACGCCTGTGGACCGGCATCGCCAAGCTGGTCGGCGGCGGGCACAACTCCACCGCGCTGGTCGGCACCCCGGAGCAGGTCGCCGATGCGTTGCTGGCCTACTACGACCTGGGCGTGCGCAGCATCCTCATCCGCGGTTTCGACCCGCTCAACGACGCCGTGGAATACGGCCGCGAGCTGATCCCGCTGACCCGCGCCAAGGTCGCCGAGCGCGAGCGCCGGCGTGCCACGGCCTGAGCCCATGAGCAACTTGCAGAGCCCACCGCTGGCGCTCAACGACCTGCTGCCGGCGCTCACCCGGCAACTGGCCGAGAGCGCCGAGGCCTACGACCGCAGCGGCGACTTTCCCCACTCCAACCTCGCCCTGTTGCAGCACTTCGGCCTGCTCGGCCTGGCCCTGCCGCAGGCGCTCGGCGGCCCCGGCGCCGGCCTCGGCGAACTGCGCCGGGTGGTCGGCGCCGTGGCCCGTGGCGAACCCTCCACCGCGCTGGTGCTGTGCATGCAGTACCTGCACCTGCGGCGCCTGGCGGACAACCCCGGCTGGCCCGAAGCGCTCAAGCGCCGCGTGGCCCGCGAGGCGCTGGAGCAGGGCGCGCTGATCAACAGCCTGCGGGTGGAGCCGGAGCTGGGCTCGCCCTCGCGCGGCGGCCTGCCGCAAACCGTGGCGCGGCGTGACGGCGAGTGCTGGCGGCTGTCCGGGCACAAGCTCTACACCACCGGCATTCCCGGGCTGACCTGGCTGGCGGTGTGGGCGCGCAGCGACGAGCCGACGCCGCGGGTGGGCGCCTGGCTGGTGCGCCGCGACAGCCCCGGCATCCGCATCGTGGAAAGCTGGGACCACCTGGGTATGCGCGCCACCGGCAGCCACGAGGTGATCTTCGAAGAGGTGCCGGTGCCGCTGGAACACGCCGTCGGCCTCTACCCCCACGACCAGCCGCCGGCGCCGGACGAAGCGCTGCTGCGCGACTTCGCCCAGGCCAGCTCGGCGCTGCTCGGCGCGCTCTACGACGGCATCGCCGGGGCCGCCCGCGACTGGCTGCTGGGCTGGCTGCGCGAGCGCGTGCCGGCCAGCCTCGGCGCGCCCCTGGCGAGCCTGCCGCGGGCGCAGGAAGCGCTGGGCGCCATCGACGGCCTGCTGCTGCAGAACCGCCTGCTGCTCGACGCCGCCTGCCGCGAGCGGCTGAGCGCCAGCGAGGCGGGGCTGATCAAGGTCGCCGTCACCGACAACGCGGTGGCGGTGGTCGAGAAGGCCCTGGAGCTGAGCGGCAACCACGGCCTGAGCCGGCACAACCCGTTGCAGCGCCACTACCGCGACGTGCTCTGCGGGCGCGTGCACACCCCGCAGAAGGACAGCGTCTGGATCGCGGCGGGGAGGGCGGCGCTGAGCCCCTGAGCCCGCTCGATCACCCGACAACAGCGACGGCAATATCGGCGACCGCACCGGCGGAACGGATAGCCCCAAGACAACCCCTGGCTTCCGTGCGAAGCCGCCTGGAGATTGCCCCATGAAACGAACCCTGCGTGTTTTCGCCGGCCTGCTGGCCGCGACCTTGCTGGCCGGCGCCGCCAGCGCCGCCGAACCCGTCACCCTGCGCCTGGGCGACGTGAAGGGCGACCGCTACGCCTCGCTGCGCGCTTCCGGCGAGCTGGACAACCTGCCGTACAAGCTGGAGATGTCCGCCTTCCCCTCCGGCGCCCCGGTGCTCGAAGCGCTGAACGCCGGCGCCCTGGACATCGGCTTCACCGGCGACATCCCGTTCCTCTTCGTCTATGCCGCTGGCGCGCCGCTCAAGGCCGTGGGCGCCTGGCACTTCAACCCGGCGACCGTGGCGCTGGTGGTGGGCAAGGATTCGCCGATCCACTCGGTGGCCGAGCTCAAGGGCAAGCGCATCGCCGTCAACCGCGGCGGCTGGGGCCACTTCATGGCCCTGGGCGCGCTGCGCCGCGCCGGGCTCAAGCCCGAGGACGTGACCTTCTCCTTCCTCGGCCCGGTGGACGGCCGTGCCGCCCTGGTGCGCGGCTCGGTGGACGCCTGGGTGCCCTGGGAGCCCTACACCTCCAGCGCCGTGCTGCTCGACCAGGCGCGGGTGATCGACAACGGCGACGGCATCATGACCGGCTACTCCTACGCCCTGGCCAGCGACGCCGCCATCGCCGGCAAGAAGGCCGCCATCAGCGACCTGTTGACGCGCCTGGCGCGCGCCCAGGTCTGGGCCCTGCAGCATCCGGACGCCTTCGCCGCGGCGCTGGCCAAGGACCTGAACATGCCCCGGGAGGTGACGCGCCGCTGGGTGGGCGAGGCGCGCATCAGCCCCATCGTGTTCGATGCGAACATCACCGCCACGCTGCAGAAGGCCGCCGACTTCTTCCACGGCGAGGGCGTGCTGCCCAAGGCGCTGGACGTCGCTCCGGCGTTCGACTTCAGCCTGTCCGCCGGCGCCGCCGAGGTGGCCCGCCAGCTGCCTGCCGACCTCACAGTCGGCCAGCGTTGAGGAGCCCCGCCATGCGCAAGATCCTCAGCCTGTTCCTGCTGCTGTGCCTGGCTGCCGGCCAGGCCTTCGCCGCCGAGCGCGTGACCCTGCGCCTGGCCGACCAGAAGGGCAACATGCGTGCCCAGCTGGACGCCGCCGGTGCGCTCAAGGGCCTGACCTACGACATCCAGTGGTTCGAATTCCCCGCCGCCGCGCCCCTGGCCGAAGCGCTCAACGCCGGCGCGGTGGATGCCGGCATCATCGGCGATGCGCCCCTGCTCTTCGCCCTGGCCGCCGGCGCCCAGGTGAAGGCCATCGCGGTGGACAAGTCCGACCCCTACGGCACCGCCGTGATCGTCCGCGGCGACTCGCCGCTGCATTCGGCGGCGGACCTCAAGGGCAAGCGCATCGCCACCGGGCGCGGCTCCATCGGCCACTTCGTCGCGCTCAAGGCGTTGGCTTCGGCAGGCCTGAGCGAGAAGGACGTGGAACTGCGCTTCCTCGGCCCGGTGGACGCGAAGATGGCCCTGGCCAACGGCTCGGTGGACGCCTGGGCGACCTGGGAGCCCTACACCGCGCTCTCGGAAACCGCCGACAAGGCGCGGGTGCTGGTCAGCGGCCGTGGCCTGTGGGCCGGCAACAGCTTCCTCGCCGCCACCGATTCCGCCCTGGCCGACCCGGCGAAACGCGCCGCCCTGCAGGACTACCTGCAACGCCTGGCCGGCGCCCAGCGCTGGGCCTACGCGCACCTGGACGAGTATTCGCGTAGCCTGGCGAAGATCATTGGTTTCCCCGAGGACGCCGCGCGCCTGCAGTTCCAGCGCCGGCAACTGCGCTGGCAGGCACTGGATGCCCAGACCCTAGCCCAGCAGCAGGAAACCGCGGACTTCTATCAGGCCCATGGGCTGATCCCGCAGCGCCTGGACGTGCAGCCGACCTTCGCCGCGGGCTTCGCGGTGGAGCAGGGGCCGGCCGTTGGCCAACGGCAGCCCTGACGGTTCTCAGCTAAGGCAAAAAGGTTATTTAACCTTGCCGCACTGCTTGGATATGGTTCTAAGTGCAGCCCCGGCCGCGCCTCGTGCGCGGCGCAACGGGGCGCCGCCGAACCCCTTCGCTTCAGTCTTCCCGCGCGCCATTCGCCCAGGCACTGATCCCGTCGTCCCGAGGTGCCCATGAGCGTCGCCCCGCCCCGGCTGGCTCCCGCCGAGCCGTTCCCCCAGCCCGCCGTCGCCGGCCCCGCCGCCTGGGCCCGCGCCCTGCGCGAATCCGGGTTGCTGCGGCTGTCGCTGCCGGCCCAGCTGGGCGGCGCCGGCAGCCCCTGGCGCGAGGTCCTGCAGGTTCTGCGCGACCTCTGCGAGCGCGACGGCGGCCTGGCCCGGCTGTTCGCCGTGCACCACCTGCAACTGACCCGCGTGCGCCTGCTCGGTAGCCGCGAACAGCTGCAGCGCCTGTTGCACCTGAGCCTGCTGCGCGAGCCGCTGTGGGGCGCCCTGGGCGAGGACGATGGCCAACTGCTGCGGGCCGAGGAACACCTGCGCGGCGGCTTCCGCGTCAACGGCGCGCAATGGGATGCCTTCACCGCCGAGGCGGCCGACTGGCTGCTGCTGCGCGCCTGGCACGCGCCCAGCGGCGACTTCCTGCTGGCCGCGCTGCCCAGCGCGCGGGCGGGCCTTGCGCTGCGCGCCGGCGCCCACTGCCAGGGCCTGCGCCTGCACCCGGAGGACATCCTGCTGCCGCCGGGCCTGGCGGCCACGCCGCGGCGTGTGCTCGGCGACGGCCTGGCGCAACTGCTGCAGGCCAACGTCGCCCTGGGCCTGGCGTTGCAGGCCGCGGACAACCTGGACCTGCCCGAGGCCTCGGAACTGTCGCGGCTGCTCGGCCTGGGCCTGGTGCTCAGCGAGCAGGCCGCCCGGCAGTTGGACGAGGACATCGAGGCGGGCGCGGCGCTGGCCTTCGGCCGCGCCAGCCACTTCGCCAATCTCGCCGCCCAGGCCCTGGCGGTGGCCCGCCAGGCGGCCCAGGCCAGCCTCCGCGCGGAGGGCGTGAGGGCCCGGCTGCTGGGGGCTGCGCACTGATGGCGGGATGAATCCGCGCGGTATTAGTTAAGAACTAAAAATTATTTATTTCTGATTTTTTATGCCTGTAATCTCTGCTTCACCGGACCACCGGACTCATCCAGAACACCTGACACCAGTCCAGTGGTCCGTCCTCGCTCTGCAGGCGGCCGCCCCGTACCCGAGGAGCCGTACCCATGTTCCGCAGCCCGTTCCTGCGCCGTTTCGCCGTCGGCCTCGCCGCCTCCGCCGCCCTGCTGGGCGCCCTGGGCGCGCACGCCGAAGGCAGCCTGCGCATCGGTTTCCAGAAGTCCTCCACCCTGCTGACCATAGTCAAAGCCCAGGGCACCCTGGAGCGCGAGCTGGGCAAGCAGGGCATCAAGGTGTCCTGGCATGAGTTCCCCAGCGGCCTGCCGTTGCTCGAATCGCTCAACGTCGGCAACGTCGACCTGTCCGCCGACGTCGCCGACACCGTGCCGGTGTTCGCCCAGGCCGCCGGCGCGCAGCTGACCTACTTCGCCCGCGAGACGCCGTCGCCCACCGCGCAGTCGATCCTGGTGCCGGAGGATTCGCCGCTGAAATCCCTGGCGGACCTCAAGGGCAAGCGCGTGGCCGTGACCAAGGCCGCCGGCAGCCACTACCTGCTGATCGCCGCATTGGCCAAGGCCGGCCTGAAGTTCTCCGACATCCAGCCGGCCTACCTGACCCCCGCCGACGGCCGCGCCGCCTTCGAGAACCACAAGGTGGACGCCTGGGTGACCTGGGACCCCTACGTCGCCAGCGCCCAGCGCCAGCAGCACGCCCGCGTGCTCGCCGACGGCCAGGGCCTGGCCAGCTACCAGCGTTACTACCTGGCCTCCAGCGACTACGCCAAGGCCCACCCGCAAGTGCTCGGGCAGGTCTTCGCCGAACTGCAGAAGACCGGGCGCTGGGTGAAGGCGCACCCGGCCGACGCGGCCAAGCTGCTCGGCCCGCTGTGGGGCAACCTCGACGCCGCCACCGTGGAGCAGGCCAACGCCCGCCGCAGCTACGACGTGCAGCCGGTGCGCGCCGACGGCCTCGACGAGCAGCAGCGCATCGCCGATGCCTTCTACGCCGAGGGCCTGCTGCCCAAGCCGGTGGACGCCCGCGCCGTGCAGGTCTGGCAGCCGGACCTGGCGCGTAACTGAAGCGAATTTCCCGCCGCTCCGCGAGGGGCGGCCCGTCACGGCCCGGCCGGCCGCCCCGAATGCATTTCCAGGAGCACCCCATGAAACGCACCTTCGCCCCGCGCCGCCTGCTGGCCGCGCTCGCCCTGGCCGGCCTCGCCGGCATCGCCCAGGCCGACATCACCCTCGGCTACCAGACCGGCGTGGACCCGACCAAGGTCCCGCAGGCCGACGGCACCTACGAGAAAGCCATCGGCGAGAAGCTCGACTGGCGCCGCTTCAACAGCGGCCCGGAAGTGGTCGCCGCCATCGCCTCGGGCGACGTGCAGCTCGGCAACCTGGGTTCCAGCCCGCTGGCCGCCGCCACCTCGCGCGGCCTGCCGATCGTGGCCTTCATCGTCACCGCGCAGATCAACGCCGCCGAGGCCCTGGTGGTGCGCAACGGCAGCAGGATCGAGAAGCCCGAGGACCTGGTCGGCAAGACCATCGCCACGCCCTTCGTCTCCACCTCGCACTACAGCCTGCTGGGCGCGCTCAAGCACTGGAAGATCGACCCGACCAAAGTGAAGATCGTCAACCTCAACCCCACCGAGATCGCCGCCGCCTGGCGCCGTGGCGACATCGACGGCGCCTTCGTCTGGTCGCCGGCCCTGGGCGAGATCAAGAAGAGCGGCAAGGTGCTGACCGACGCCGCGGAAGTGGGCAAATGGGGCGCGCCGACCTTCGAGGTCTGGGTGGCGCGCAAGGACTTCGCCGAGAAGCATCCGGAGGTGCTGGCCAAGTTCGCCCGCGTGACCCTCGATTCCTTCGCCGACTACAACGCGCACAAGGCCCAGTGGACCGCCGATTCCGAGCAGGCGAAGAAGATCGCCCGGCTGACCGGCGCGGCGCCCGAAGACGTGCCCGAGCTGCTGGCCGGCAGCGCCTTCCCCGAGACCAAGGAACAACTGTCCAGCGCGCTGCTGGGCGGCGGCACCGCCAAGGACATCGCCGGGACCGCGGCCTTCCTGAAAGAGCAGAAGCGCGTGCCGTCGGTGCTCAAGGATTACTCGCCCTACGTCAGCGCGGAGTACGTGCGCCAGGCGGAGAGCGTGCAGGTGGGGCAGCGCTGAGAGTACTGGGAAGCCCGCTGAAGAGCCCCTCTCCCTAGCCCTCTCCCCGAAGGGAGAGGGAGCCGTCCGTCGCCAGGCCTGGGCACCGATTCCCGGGGATGGCACGGGTAGCCCCCTCTCCCGCTTGCGGGAGAGGGCGGGGGGAGAGGGTGCTCCAGCGAGCCACTTCTTACCCTGCGGAGGGCAGAAACATGAGCCGTCTGACGGCCGAGGCCGTGAGCCTTTCTTTCCAGCAGCATGGCCAGACCCGGCGCGTGCTGCATGAGCTGACCCTGGACGTGGCCAAGGGCGAGTCCCAGGTGGTGCTGGGCCCTTCGGGCTGCGGCAAGTCCACGCTGCTCAACGTCCTGGCCGGGTTCCAGAAGCCCGACCGCGGCCGCGTGCAGATCGACGGCCGGGCTCTCGAAGGCCCCGGCGGCGAGCGTGGCGTGGTGTTCCAGGACGACGCCCTGATGCCCTGGCTGGACGCCCTCGACAACGTCGCCCTGGGGCTGCGCATCCGCGGCCTGGGCCGCGCCGAACGCGAGGCCCGCGCCCGCGCGGTGCTGGCCCTGGTGGGCCTGCAGGAGCACGCGCATTACCGCGTCTCGCAGCTTTCCGGCGGCCAGCGCCAGCGCCTGGGCCTGGCCCGCGCGCTGGCGGTGGAGCCGGACTTCCTGCTGCTGGACGAGCCCTTCGGCGCCCTCGACGCACTGACCCGCGAGCGCATGCAGGTACTCACCCTGGACCTCTGGCGCAAGACCGGCAAGGGCCTGTTCCTGATCACCCACAGCGTCGACGAGGCGCTGTTCCTGGCCACCGACCTGGTGGTCATGGACGGCCCGCCGGCGCGCATCGTCAAGCGCCTGCGCCCGGACTTCGCGCGGCGCTACGCGGCCGGCGAGCCGGTGCGCTCGATCAAGGCCGACCCGGAGTTCGGCCGATTGCGCCAAGCGTTGCTGGATGAGTTCCTCGAAGAACCGGAGGCCGAACATGCCCACTGACACCCTCAGCGCCAAGCTGCCCGCCCGCCGCCGCGCCAAGCCCGCCCGCCCGCGTGACGCGCGGCGCTGGGCCGCCGCCGGGAGCATCGCCGCACTCGCCGCGCTCTGGTGGTTCGCCACCCATTTCGGCTGGGTCGACACGCTGTTCCTGCCGGCTCCCGAGCAACTCTACGAAGCTTTGCAGCGGGTGCTCGCCGAAGGCTACGTCGACGCCACGCTGTGGCAGCACATCGGCACCAGCCTGCTGCGCGTGCTGCTGGCACTCGGCGCGGCGGTGCTCACGGCGATTCCGCTGGGCATCCTCATGGGCCTCAACCCGCTGGTGGGCGCCGCGCTGGACCCGCTGGTGGAGTTCTACCGGCCGATCCCGCCGCTGGCCTACCTGCCGCTGATCGTCATCTGGTTCGGCATCGGCGAGCTGTCCAAGGTGCTGCTGATTTACCTCGCGCTGTTCGCCCCGCTGCTGATCGCCACCGCCGCCGGCGTGCGCCGCGTGGACAGGTCGCGCATCCAGGCGGTGCGCTGCCTGGGCGCCAACCGCTGGCAGGTGGTGCGCCACGTAGTGCTGCCCAGCGCCCTGCCGGAAGTCCTCACCGGCCTGCGCATCGCCCTGGGCGTGGGCTGGTCGACCCTGGTCGCCGCCGAGCTGATCGCCGCCAACCGCGGGCTGGGCTTCATGGTGCAGTCGGCGGCACAGTTCCTGGCGACCGATGTGGTGGTGCTGGGGATTCTGCTGATCGCCGGGATCGCGTTGAGCTTCGAGGTGGGCTTGCGCTGGTTGCAGGGGCGGTTTGCTTCCTGGGAGTAGGGCCTGGAGCTGGGGTAAGAGCAAGAGCCCCTCTCCCTAACCCTCTCCCTGAAGGGAGAGGGGACTGATCGGAGCTGCCGGCTAGCTCGGCGCTCGACGAATACACCGAACGGCTCCCTCTCCCGCTTGCGGGAGAGGGCTGGGGAGAGGGTGCTCTTCCCTGCACAGAACACGAGAGAGAAAAGAAATGACCACCCTGACCCTGGCCCCCCTCAGCCCCGCCCTGGGCGCCGTAGTCTCCGGCATCGACCTGCGCCAGCCGCTGGACGACGCCCAGCAGCAGGCCATCGAGCAGGCCCTGCTCGCCCACCAGGTGCTGTTCTTCCGCGACCAGCCGCTCACTCCTCAGCAGCAGGCCGCTTTCGCCGCGCGCTTCGGCGACCTGCACATCCACCCGATCTACCCCAGCGTGCCCGAGCAGCGCGAGGTGATCGTGCTCGACACCGCCGTCACCGACGTGCGCGACAATGCCATCTGGCACACCGACGTGACCTTCCTGGAAACCCCGGCCCTGGGCGCGGTGCTGGCCGCCAAGCAGTTGCCGCCCTACGGTGGCGACACCCTCTGGGCCAGTGGCATCGCCGCTTTCGAGGCGCTGTCCGAACCCTTGCAGCGCCTGCTCGACGGCCTGACCGCCACCCACGACATCAGCAAGTCCTTCCCCCTGGAACGCTTCGGCGCCACCGACGCCGACCTGGCGCGGCTGGAGGAGGCGCGCAAGAAGAACCCGCCGCGCTCGCACCCGGTGATCCGCACCCACCCGGTCACCGGGCGCAAGGCGCTGTTCGTCAGCGACGGCTTCACCACCCGCATCAACGAGCTGTCGGCGGCCGAGAGCCGGGCCATCCTCGACCTGCTGTTCGCCCACGTCGCCCGCCCGGAGTTCACCGTGCGCTGGCGCTGGCGCGAGAACGACGTGGCCTTCTGGGACAACCGCGTGACCCAGCACTACGCGGTGGACGACTACCGCCCGCAGCGCCGGGTGATGCACCGCGCGACCATACTCGGCGACAAGCCGTTCTGACCCCCGCACGCCAACCCTTGCCCTTGTAGGAGCGAGCTTGCTCGCGAACCGCCTCGTGCCGAAGCTGTTCGCGAGCAAGCTCGCTCCTACGAAAAGCGGGGGCGTCGCCTGGGCGACATTCGGTGACGTGGGCGCGCGCGCCGCTCTGGCCTAAGCTTGGCAGGTTGCCTTTCAGAGACTTCCTTCCATGCTCGAACGGATTCCGGACGAATCGAACCTGGCCGAACTGACCCTGCGCGGGCTCATCCTCGGCGCCCTTATCACCGTCGTCTTCACCGCCTCCAACGTCTACCTGGGCCTGAAGGTCGGGCTGACGTTCGCCTCCTCGATCCCCGCCGCGGTGATCTCCATGGCGGTGCTGCGCTACTTCTCCGGCTCGAACATCCTGGAGAACAACATGGTGCAGACCCAGGCCTCGGCCGCCGGCACCCTGTCGTCGATCATCTTCATCCTCCCGGGGCTGCTGATGATCGGCTACTGGGCCGGCTTCCCGTTCTGGCAGACCGCGGCCATCTGTTCCATCGGCGGCATCCTCGGGGTGCTCTACACCATCCCGCTGCGCCGGGTGATGGTGGTGCAGAGCAGCCTGCCGTACCCCGAGGGCGTGGCGGCGGCGGAGATCCTGCGTGTCGGCAGCCATGACGAGGAACACCCGCAGGCCGGCGACGGCAGCAAGCCGGGCCTGCGCGACATTCTCGCCGGCGGCCTGGTGGCGGCGCTGTTCAGCCTGTTCAGCAGCGGCTTCAAGCTGCTGGCCGAGGGTTTCAGCTTCTGGATCAGCGCCGGCCAGGCGGCCTTCCGCCTGTCCACCGGTTTCTCCCTGGCGCTGGTCGGCGCCGGCTACCTGATGGGCATCACCGCCGGCATCGCCATCCTCATCGGCGTGGTGATCGCCTGGGGCGTGGCGGTGCCGCTGCTCACCGTGAACAGCACCCTGGCCGCCGGGCAGAGCCTGCCGGAGCTGGCCAGCAAGCTGTGGAGCAGCCAGGTGCGCTTCCTCGGCGCCGGCACCATAGGCGTGGCCGCGCTCTGGACCCTCGCCACCCTGTTCAAGCCCATGGTGCAGGGCGTCTGGGCCTCGCTCGGCGCCATCAGCGGACGCGTCGAGGCCAGCGACCTGCGCACCGAGCGCGACATGCCGGCGGCCTGGATCCTGGCCATCGCCGCCTTCCTGCTGGTGGCGCTGTTCGTGGTCTTCGCCTACTTCCTCGGCCAGGCCGCGCCGGACCTCGCCGGCTTCGCCTTCTGGGGCCTGGTGGCCACTTGCGTGGTGTTCGCCTTCTTCTTCGGCTTCCTGATCGCCGCCGCCTGCGGCTACATGGCCGGCCTGGTGGGTTCTTCCAGCAGCCCGATCTCCGGCATAGGCATCATCGCGGTGATCCTGGTGTCGCTGCTGATCCTCGGCGTCGGTTCGCTGGAGACCGGCTTCCTCGACCGTGAGGGCGGCAAGCTGGCGATCGCCCTGGCGCTGTTCACCACCTCGGTGGTGCTGGCCATCGCCGCCATTTCCAACGACAACCTGCAGGACCTCAAGACCGGCTACCTGGTCGGCGCCACGCCCTGGCGCCAGCAGGTGGCGCTGATCGTCGGCTGCCTGGTGGGCGCGCTGGTGATCCCGCCGGTGCTGGAGCTGCTGTACAACGCCTACGGTTTCACCGGTGCCCTGCCGCGCGAGGGCATGGACCCCGGCGCGGCCCTGGCCGCGCCCCAGGCGACGTTGATGACCGCTATCGCCAGCGGGATTTTCCACAACGCGCTGAACTGGAACATGATCCTCATCGGCGTGGCCCTGGGCATCGCCCTGATTCTCGTCGACGTGCTCCTGCGCCGCACCGGCAAGGCCAGCCTGCCGGTGCTGGCCGTGGGCCTGGGCATCTACCTGCCGCCGACCATCGGCATGACCCTGGTGGTGGGCGCGGTGCTCGCCTGGCTGCTGGAAAGCGCGCTGAAGAAGCGCGCCCAGGCCGCCGGGGTGGACGAGGAGAAGTACGCCGACCTGCCGCGCCGCCGCGGCGTGCTGCTGGCTTCGGGGCTGATCGTCGGCGAGAGCCTGATGGGCATCCTGCTCGCCGCGCTGATCGGCACCAGCGGCAAGGACGCGCCCCTGGCGCTGGTCGGCGCCGGCTTCGAGGACACCGCGCAGTGGCTGGGGCTGCTGGTGTTCGTGGTGGTCTGCGTGCTGTTCCACCGCCAGGTGCTGGGCAAACGCTGATACAAACGCAGGCTTGGTCGATCGGGGATGTGTGATATATGTTATCGATATCACATATGGAGGGCGCCATGCGTACCCTGGTCGACATCCCCGCCGAACACCTCGAGGCGCTCAACGCCCTGGGCGAGCAACAGCAGCAATCGCGCGCCGCGCTGATCCGCGAGGCGGTCGCCGAGTACCTGGTCCGGCACCGCCGGCAGGATGCCGAGGCCGCCTTCGGCCTGTGGAACGGCAGCGCCGGCGACGGCCTGGCCTACCAGGAGAAGGTTCGCGAGGAATGGTGAAGGCGCTGTTCGACACCAACATCCTCATCGACTACCTCAACGGCCACGAGCAGGCCCGCGACGAGCTGCGCCGCTACGATGACCCCGCCATCAGCATCGTCACCTGGATGGAGGTGATGATCGGCGCCACGCCCGCCACCGCCGCGGCCACCCGCGCCTTCCTCGACAGCTTCGCCCTGGTGCCGCTCGACGCGCCCGTCGCCGAGCGCGCCGTGGCGGTGCGCCAGGCGCTGCGGGTGAAGCTGCCGGACGCCATCATCAAGGCCAGCGCCGAGGTGCAGGGGCGCCTGCTGGTCACCCGCAACACCAGGGACTTCCCCGTCGACGACGCCGGCGTGCGCCTGCCCTACCGGCTCTGAGCCCCGCGCCGGGCGAACCACAGGCTGGAGAAGGCGTAGGCGACGAACCAGCCGATGTTGATGCCGGCGCCGCGCAGCCAGGTGCCCAGCGGCTCCGCCAGCACGGCGGGGGCGAAGTGGCCCAGCACCCCCAGGCTCAGCGGGTTGAGCAGCAGCGCGCTGCTGCGCGGCAGGCGCGTGCGCCCGCAGGCGATGGCCAGGGTGAGTACGGCCAGCCCGGCCACCAGGCCGCCCACCGCCGCCACCCAGGCGATCATCAGCAGGCGGTGGAACTGCTCGCCCAGCGCCAGCAGCGCCGGGTGGGCGTCCGCCGGCACCAGCAGCAGGGTCTTGTAGACCATCCCCAGGTGGTAGAAGGCGGCGTGCCCCAGCGGCGAGTAGGCGTTGCCGCAGACCAGCAGGGCGAACAGCGTCCAGGCCATCCAGCCCCGGCCGCGGGCGACCAGGAACCAGTGCCAGGCGCCGAGCAGGTACAGCGGCATGGCCAGCACCGCCACCAGGGCGCCGAAGGCCAGGCGCGGCTCGCTGTTGGGCAGCATGTAGTCCAGGCCTTCGAAGCTGATCCGCGCCAGGTAGTCCTGCAGCGGCGGGTAGTCGGCGAGGTTGGCCCGGGCGCCGAGCAGGCCGGCGTCGCCGATCATCCAGAACACCGCGGCCAGCAGTCCGGCGTAGCCGCACAGGCGCAGGGCGCGGTCGCTATGGATCGGGTTCATGGCGACGGCCTGCGGGCGCGGGCCAGCGCCGCCAGGATCACCACCAGGGGAACGCCCAGGGCGAACCAGGACAGCGCGTCCCAGGGGCCGTCGCCGACCAGCGCGGAAACCAGCCCCACCAGGCTGAGCACGGCCAGCGCCAGGGGCCAGCGGAACACCCTCCACAGGTTGCGCTTCATGCCTCGCCCTCCGCGGCCAGGTGCCCGGCCTGCAGGTCGGCCAGGCGTTTCTCCAGGGTCTTGCGCCGCGCGAACCACAGGTACAGGCCGCTGCCGAGGACGACGATGGCCACCAGGTCGAGCAGCGTCCAGACGATCTTCAGCGGCAGCCCGCCGTAGTCGCCGAAGTGCAGCGGCTGCGAGAGGAACAGCGTCTTCACGTACAGCGGCATCTCGCGGATGTCGGTCAGCTCGCCGGTCTGCGCGTCCACCAGGGCCGGCTTGAGCAGGCGCTTGGTCAGCGGCGTGGCGCCGTGCATGAACACCGCGTAGTGGTGCTGGCTGCTGAACTGGGTGCCGGGGAAGCCGATGAAGCTCATGGTCATGTCCGGCGCCGCCGCCTGGGCGGTCTGCAGCGCCCTGTGCAGCGAGCCGTTGTCGGCCATGGGCGGCGCGTCGCGGTAGGGCGCGGTCATCTCGGCCAACTGGTCGCTGCGCCAGAGCATGAGGATCGGCAGCGCCAGGGTGTTGATCACCCCGGTGGCGCCCACCACCAGCACCCAGGCCAGGGTGACGATGCCCAGCATGTTGTGCAGGTCCAGCCACTTCACCCGGCGGCTGCGCCGGGTGCGCACCGCGGCGAAGTCGAGCTTGCGCATGAAGGGCGTGTAGACCACCACCCCGGACACCAGCGAGGCCACCAGCAGCAGCCCCATGAAGCCGAGGAACAGGTAGCCGGGCAGGCCCATGAACAGGTCGGTGTGCAGCTTGAGCATCAGGTACATGAAGCCGCCGGGCGGCGGCTCCGGGTCGAAGAACTCGCCGGTGCGCGCGTCGAACGGCTGCACGTGGCCGATCTCCGGCGGCGGCACCAGGCTGGGCGCGGTGATCACCGCGCCCAGCGGCTCGTCGGGGTCGAACACCACGAAGCGCACCACCTCGCCCGGGCGTGCGGCCAGGGCGCGGGCCACCACGTCGTCGTAGTCGATGCGCGGCGACTCGGCGGTCAGCGGCTTGAGCTCCGGGTGCGGTTCCAGGTAGTGCTCGATCTCCTCGTGGAAGATCAGCGGCAGGCCGGTCAGGCACAGCAGCAGGAGGAACAGCGTGGACACCAGGCTGGTCCACTTGTGCACCAGGTACCAGGTGCGCAGGGCTTTCGCGGTCATGGGCGCCTCAGAAGTCCGCGGTCAGCGACAGCGACAGGGTGCGCGGCGAGCTGACGGTCATGTAGCCGTTGGACGCGGTCCAGTAGTCCTTGGCCAGCAGGTTCTCCAGGTTGGCCCGCGCCACCAGCGGCTTGCCGGCGACCTGGAAGGCATAGCTGGCGCCGACGTCGACGCGGTTCCAGTGCGGGACCTTGAGGTCGTTGGTGGTGTCCAGGTAGGCCGCGCCGGTGTAGATCCAGCGGCCGTCGAGGGTCAGTCCCTGGACGAACGGGGTGTCCCAGCTCAGCCCCAGGTTGGCCTGGCGCCGCGGCACGCCGGGGGCGTCCTGGCCTTCGCTGGCGGGGTTGGCGGTCTTGCTCTGCTCGGCCTTGATGTAGGTGGCGCCGGCCAGCACGCGCAGGTCGTCGGTCAGTTCGCCGAACAGGCTCAGCTCGATGCCGCGGTTGCGTTGCTCGCCGTCGGCGCGGAACACGTTGTCGGCGTCGAGGAAGGCGTTGGGCTTCTTGATCTCGAACAGCGCCAGGGTGGTGGTGAAGCTGCCCAGTTCGTACTTGGCGCCGACCTCGTACTGCTCGGCCTTGTACGGCGCCAGCGCCTGGCCGGCGTTGGCCGCGGTGGAGGGCGGGGTGTCGCCCTGGCTCAGGCCCTGGATGTAGTTGGCGTACAGCGACAGCTCGTCCAGCGGCTTGACCAGCAGGCTGAACATCGGCGTCCAGGCGTGCTCGTCGTACTTGTTGGTGCGCGCCCCGCTGGACGGGTCGTAGTCCTTGGACTGCACCGTCTGCCGGCGCACGCCGGCGGTGAACTGCACGCGCTCGTCGAGGATCGACAGCTTGTCGGCCAGGGCCACGCCGGAAAGGTCGGTTTCGTTGGTCTTGGGGATGCCGCCGTCGAGGCTGGAGAAGTCCGGGATCGGCGTGTGCGGCGAGGTCTCGTAGAGGCTGCCCGGCTGCATGCCGGTGAACACGTAGACCATGCCCACGCGCTCGTGCAGGCGGTTGGCGCTGAAGGTCCAGTCGTGGCGCACCGGGCCGGTGTCGAAGTCGCCGCGCAGGCCGGCCTCGCCGGAGTAGGTGCGGCGGTCGGCGCGCTGGCGCGCCAGGCCGTTGATGATGTCGCCCTGGTTGCCGTTGAGGATGCTGTTGGCGGCGATGGTCTCGTAGTTGCTCTGCCGCCCGCCGATGCTGGCGAAGGCGGTGAGGTGGTCGCCGAGGTCGTACTCGCCGCGGTTGACCAGGGAGTAGTCCTCCTGGTCCAGGTAGGAATCGCGCAGGCCGAAGCGCGTCTTGGAGTCCGGCGCGTGGGGGATGCTGGTGGCGGTGCCGGTGATCACCGGGCGCACCACGCCCTCCAGGCTTTCCTTCTGGTACAGCAGGTCGCTGGACAGGCGCAGGCGCTCGCCGCGGAAGTCCAGGGCCAGGGACATCAGCGGGAACTCGCGGCTCTGGTGGTCGATGGCGGTGTCGCCGTTGCGGTACACGCCGTTGAAGCGCACGCCGAAGGCGTTGCCCTCGCCGAAGCGGCGGCCGATGTCCAGGTGCGTGCCGACCTGCGAGCGGTCGGTCCAGTCCAGGCTGACGCGGTTCAGCGGCTGGTCCTCGGCGCGCTTGGGCACCAGGTTGATGGTGCCGCCGACGCTGCCGCCGGGGGACATGCCGCCGAGCAGGGCGGTGGGGCCCTTGAGCACTTCGACGCGCTCGGCGAACTCGATCGGCACCCGCCAGTAGGGCAGCACGCCGTACAGGCCGTTGAGGGCGACGTCGGCGTTGTTCACGTTGAAACCGCGGATGACGTAGGTGTCCACCAGGTCGCCGCGGCCGCCGACCACCCGCACCGACGGGTCGTTGGCCACCAGCAGGTCGGCGACGCTGCGCGCCTGCTGCGCCTCGATGGTCTGCGCGGTGTAGCTGGTGACGCTGAAGGGCGTGTCCATGAGGTCGGCGTTGCCCAGCATGCCCAGGCGCGCGCCGCTGGCCACCTGGCCGCCGGCATAGGCGGGCGGCAGCGTCTCGGCGCCGAGGCTGGCGGTGATGGTGCTGGCCGACAGGGCCACGGCGCCGTCGGTGGGCAGCGGCCGCAGCACGTAGCTGCCGTTGGCCTGGGGCTCGGCTTCCAGGCCGCTGCCGGCGAGCAGCGCGCTGAAGCCGCCGGTGACATCGTAGCTGCCGTGCAGGCCGGTGGACTGGCGGCCGCGCAGTTGCGCGGCGTCGAACGACAGGGCCACCCCGGCGGCGCTGGCGAAGCGGCCGAGCACCTCGGCCAGCGGGCCGGCGGCGATGTCGTAGCGCACGGCTTCCGCGGCTTGGGCCGTGGTGGCGGCGAGCGCGCCGGCGCCCAGGGCCAGGGCGATGGCCAGGGCCAGCGGTTTGTGCAACGAGCGGCTGCCGGTGGTCGGCGCCGGGGCGGTGTAGCGGTTCATGCAAGCTCCCCCAAGTTGGGCCAGATGGCCCGGAATAAGAGGGGGCCGGGCGAGGGCGGAAAAAAGTGCAAGGGCGGGCGGATTTTTTTCGCCCCCGGCGTTCAGGCGCGTGGCTGCACGCTGATCCAGAAACGCGTATGGCGCACGATGCGCAGGTCGAAGCCGGATTCCAGGGCGGCCAGGGCCAGGTCGGTGTCGCCGATGGGGAAGTTGCCGGAGACCTTCAGGCCGGCCACCCGCGGGTCGCAGTGCAGCACGCCGCTGCGGTAGCGCGAGAGTTCCTCCAGCAGCTCGCCCAGCGGGCGGTCCACGGCGATCAGGCTGCCGGCCAGCCAGGCCGCGGTGTTGGCGTCGTTGTGCCGCAGTTGGCCGAGTTCCAGCGCGTCGAGGTCGAGCTGCTCGCCGCCGTGCAGGATGCGGCTGCGCTGCGGCGCGGCCTGGGGGCGGACTTCCACGGCCTTGTCGAGCACGGCGACGCGGGTGCGGCCGTCGAGCAGGCACACGCTGAAGCGGGTGCCCAGGGCGAGGATGCGCCCCTGCGGCGTCTCCACGCGGAAGGGCCGCGCGCTGCCGCTGGGGTCCGGCGCGGTGCTGATGAAGATTTCCCCGCGCAACAGGCGCAGCAGGCGTTGTCGGGGGTCGAACAGCACGTCCACCGCGCTGTCGGTGTTGAGCGTCAGCGAGGAGCCGTCGGCCAGGGTGACTTCGCGGCGTTCACCGACTGCGCTGCGGTAATCGGCCAGCCAGGCCTGCCAGGGCGTGTCGCGCCAGGCCAGCCAGGCCAGCGGCAGGCCCAGGGCGAGGCTGCCCAGGCCGCCGAGCATCTGCCGGCGCGACAGCGCGCGGGCACCCAGTGTCGGCCCGGCCAGTTGCCCCGGCACCCGGGCGAACTGCTGGCGTACCTGTTCCACCCGGGCCCAGGCGCGCTGGTGCTCGGCGCTGGCGGCGTACCAGTGCTGCCAGGCGTTGCGGTCGGCATCGCTGGCCTGGCCGGAATAGAGGCGCGCGTACCATTGGGCGGCGGCGCGGATGGCCTGGCGTTCGGCCTCGTTGGGGTTGGCGGTGCTCATGGCAGCATCAGGCAGCAGTGCTCCATGGCCTTGGCCATGTGGTTGTTCACCGTGCGCAGGGAAATGCCCTGGCGCTCGGCGATCTCGGCGTAGGTCAGGCCCTCCACCTGGGCCAGCAGGAAGCTGCGCTTGACCTTGGCGCCCAGGCCGTCGAGCAGGCGGTCGATCTCCATCAGCGCCTCGAATAGCAGGGCCTGGGTCTCCGGCGAGGGCTGCTCGTCTTCCGGCAGGCTGGCCAGGGCTTCCAGGTAGGCCTGTTCCAGCGCGCGGCGGCGGAAGTGGTCGACCATCAGGCCGCGGGCGACGGTGGCCAGGTAGTCGCGCGGTTCGCGGATTTCGCTGGCGTTGCGCGCGCGCAGCACGCGGACGAAGGTGTCCTGGGCCAGGTCGGCGGCATCGCAGGCATTGCCCAGGCGGCGCCGCAGCCAGCCGTGCAGCCAGCCGTGGTGCTCGCTGTAGAGGTCGCGCAGGGCGTGCTGTGGGTCGAGGACGGTCGCCGACATGGGAATGGCCTGGAAAAAGAATGGCCAATGATAATCACTATCAATTGCCTATTTCCAGGCCTCCCTTGGTCGCGTCTGGAAACTGTCTACGCAGCCATGCCGACGCATGGCGGATCGTAGACGGCTTCTCAGCGGACCAGATGCAGGAACTGCAGATGCCGCTCGTACTGGTCGAGCATGTCGTTGATGATCTGTTCCTTGCCGTAGCCCATCAGGTCGTAGTCCTGGCTGCCCTCGGCCAGGTGCACCTCGGCGCGGAAGTAGCGGCGGTTCTTCAGGTGCAGGCCGCCCATGCCGGCGCGGGCGAAGGACGGCGTGAAGTAGCCGCGCATCGATACCTGGTAGTAGAACGGGTGCTGCTCGCCGTGGCCGATCTCCAGGCTCAGCTCCAGGTTGCCCGGGTCGAGGTCGGCGTCCACCTGCAGACCCTTGTCGCGGAACACCTCCGCCACCTCGGCCATCGCCGGGCTGACCACGTCCGCCAGGAAGCGGTACACCTCGTCGCGGGTGGGGAAGTGCACGGCCTGGGAGATACGCCGCTTCCAGCCGCCGGCCTTGGCCGCCAGCGGCGGCGCCAGGGAGTGGCTGCGCGCGCGCTGGCGCTGGGATTCGAGGTAGAAGGCCTTGTGCAGGCCCCACATCATCAGCAGCAGGATCAGCGAGAAGGGCAGCGAGGTGAGCACCACCGCCGACTTCAGCGCGTCGATGCTGCCGGCGAACAGCAGGCCGCCGGTGACCAGCGCGGTGGCCAGGCCCCAGAACACCCGCAGCCACTTGGGCCCGTCGTCGTCGGCGCTGCCGCCGCGGGCGGAGAGGGTGGAGAGCACCACGGTGCCGGAGTCGGCCGAGGTGACGAAGAACACGAAGCTGACCAGCACGGTCACGGCGATCAGCGCGCGGCTGCCGGGGTAGTCCTGCAGCAGCTGGTAGAGCGCCATCTGCGGCTCCGCCACGGCCACCCGGCCGAGTTCGACGGCGCCGTGGTTGAGCACCTGGTCCAGGGCGCTGTTGCCGAAGATCGACATCCACGCCAGGGTGAAGCCCAGGGGGATGAACAGCACGCCGAAGACGAATTCGCGGATGGTCCGCCCGCGGGAGATGCGCGCGATGAACAGGCCGACGAAGGGCGCCCAGGCGATCCACCAGGCCCAGTAGAACACCGTCCAGCCGCCCAGCCAGTCGCCGCCCTCGCCATAGGCGTAGAGGTCGAAGCTCTTGGTCGGCAGCGCGCCCAGGTAGTCGCCGATGTTCTGCACCAGGGTGTTGAGCAGGTGCTGGGTGGGCCCGGCGAACAGCACGAACAGCAGCAGGCCGCAGGCCAGCAGCATGTTGATGTCGGACAGCAGGCGGATGCCCTTGTCCACGCCGGACACCGCCACGGCGATGGCCGCGCCCATCATCAGGGCGATCAGCGTCATCTGCACCGGGTGGCTGTGGGCGACGCCGAACAGGTAGTCGAGCCCGGCGTTGAGCTGCAGCACGCCGAAACCCATGTCCGCGCCCAGGCCGAACACGGTGGCGACGATGCCGAAGCAGTCCACGGTGTAGCCGATGGGCCCGTTGATGCGCTTGCCGATCAGTGGGTACAGCGCCGAGCGCAGCGCCAGCGGCAGGTTGTGGCGGTAGGCGAAGTAGGCCAGGGCCATGGCCACCAGGGCGAACACGCCCCAGCCGTGCAGGCCCCAGTGCAGGAACAGCAGCTGCATGGCCTGGCGCGCGGCCTCGGCGCCGCCGGCCGCGCCCTGGGGCGGCTGCAGGAAGTGCGTCAGCGGCTCGGACACGCAGAAGAAGAACAGGGTGATGCTGATGCCCGCGGCGAACAGCATGCCGGCCCAGGACAGGTAGCTGAATTCCGGCTCGTCGTGGTCGGCACCGAGCTTGATCTTCCCGTAGCCGGAAAGCGCGGTGACCACCACGAAGATCAGGTACAGCGTCATCGCCAGCAGGTAGTACCAGCCGACGTTGGCGGCGGCCCAGGCCTGGGCGTCGAGCAGCCATTGGCCGGCCTCGGCGGGAAAGCCGATGACCAGGGCGACGAACAGCAGGATCAGCGCTGCCGCACCGTAGAAGACCGGTGGGTTCATGCGCATGGCGGGGGTGGGTGGCGCGGTGACGGAGGGGGAGGGAACGGCGGACAAAACGGGCGGGTTCCTCGTGTTTTTAATTGATCAACCGATCAATATAAACACGAAAGGCCGTGCCAGGGCCAATCCTCGGGACCGATGGTCCCGCCGCCGGCCCCGTGCGGGGGGCCGAGCGGAGCGGGTACTGCTTTACTTGCGGCGGCGCTTCACGCGGCGGACTTCACGGCGTTCCGGATCGACCTGCTGAGGTACGTTGAGGAAAGCGGTGGCGGCGAAAAAGCTGGCAAGAGCGGCAAAGCTGGTCACGATAGTCTCCAAAGGCGCCGGGGAAATTGGGTCCCGACTGCCTGACAGCCATTTTCCCTGATCTTCATGACAAAAAGAAGTTGATGCGCCTGATGATCGGTATCGAAGTGGTCGATGAGGCTGCTTTTTTATGTAAATGTCAGAGAAATTCCTGTTTTTGACCTTTCCATCAGGATTCCCTGCTGCCGGCGGCGGGGTAGGCGAATCGTTTCACTGCGACCATTCGTCGCTTTTCGCGGACGTTCAGGGCTTAGGAGGCGCTTTTTCGCGGGGGCCGAGCTCCTTGCAGGAGCGCGCATGGCTTTTCGTAGGATGGTGTTGAGCGAAGCGATACCCATCAGCGCAACCGCATGGGTTTCGCAAGCTCAACCCATCCTACGAAAAGCACTCTGGTGCGGCTTGCAAGACAGTTGCTCCTACATTGCAGGCGAGCAGAAGAGCAGCTCGGTGTTACGGGAGCGGGCCTTCTTCCAATAACGCGCGCAACTGCTCGCGCACGCCGGGCCGGCGCAGCAGTTGGCGCAGGTCCGCCGGCGCGGCGTCGGGCAGGTTCAGGTGCTGCGGCTGGATTTCCGCGCCCGGGCTGACCAGCAGGGCGAAGTGGATGACGTTCTCCAGCTCGCGGATGTTGCCCGGCCAGGGGTAGGCTTCCAGCGCCGCCTGGGTCGCTTCGCCGATGTGCGGCACCGGCAGGTCCAGGCGCTGGGCGTGGATGCCGAGGAAGTATTCGGCCAATGGCAGGATGTCGCCGATGCGCTGGCGCAGCGGCGGCAGTTCCAGGTCACCGTCCACCAGGTATTGCCGCAGCGGTTCGAGGAACTTGCCGGCAGCCACCGCCTGGCCCAGGTCGATGCTGGTGGCCACCACCAGGCGCACGTCCACCGGGATCGGCTCGCGGGCGCCGACGCGCAGCACCTCGCGTTCCTGCAGCACGCGCAGGAGTTTTTCCTGCAAGGCCAGCGGCAGGTCGGCGATCTCGTCCAGGTACAGGGTGCCGCCGTTGGCCGAGCCCAGCCAGCCGGCGCGGCTGCCCACCGGGCCGTTGTGGGCGCCGGGGGCGTAGCCGAACAGCTCGGCCTCGGCGAAGTTGCGGCTCAGCGCGCTGCAGCTGACCGCGACGAACAGCCCGGGGCGCTCGCTGGCGCGGTGGATGTGCCGGGCCAGCAGTTCCTTGCCGGTGCCGGTCTCGCCGCGGATCAGCACCGGCTGCAGGCCCGGGGCCAGGCGCTCGACCTCGTCGCGCACCTGGTGCGAACGCGGGTCGAAGAACACCAGCGCCTTGGCGCGGATGCTCAGCGGGCTCTTGTCGGCGTCGGGGAAGGTCAGCAGCGGTTGGGGGACTTTCATCTGCGCGATCTCGAAATGAAAACGCCGGTGCGGATGCTCACCGGCGTGGGGGATGGGCGGCGCTGCGCGGCGCCGCCGGCTGGGCATCGATCAGAAGGCGGGGATCACCGCGCCGTCGTATTTCTTCTCGATGAAGGCCTTCACTTCCGGGCTGGTCAGGGCCGCGGAGAGTTTCTTCAGGGCGTCGCTGTCCTTGTTGTCCGGGCGCGCCACCAGGTAGTTCACGTAGGGCGAGTTGCGGTCTTCGAGGATCAGCGCGTCCTTCACCGGGTTGAGCTTGGCTTCCAGGGCGTAGTTGGTGTTGATCAGGTCCAGGTCGACCTGGTCCAGCACGCGCGGCAGCAGGGCCGATTCCAGCTCCTTGAACTTCAGGTGCCTGGGGTTCTCGGCGATGTCTTTCGGCGTGGCCAGGGCGTTGTGCGGGTCCTTCAGCTTGATGATGCCGGCCTTCTGCAGCAGGAGCAGGGCGCGACCGCTGTTGCTGCCCTCGTTGGGCAGGGCGACGGTGGCGCCGTCGGGCAGCTCGGCCAGGGACTTGTACTTCTTCGAGTAGCCGCCGAAGGGCTCGACGTGCACGCCGGTCACGGTGACCAGGTCGGTGCCCTTGCCCTTGTTGAAGTTGTCCAGGTACGGCTTGGTCTGGAAGTAGTTGGCGTCCAGGCGCTTCTCGGCCACCTGCACGTTGGGCTGCACGTAGTCGGTGAAGACCTTGACCTCCAGGTCCACCCCTTCCTTGGCCAGGGTCGGCTTGATCAGCTCGAGGATTTCCGCGTGGGGCACCGGGGTGGCGGCCACCACCAGTTTCTCGTTGGCGTTGACCGAGGCGCTGAAGGCGGCGGCGAGGGCAGTGATGAGCAGCAGTTTGTTCATGACGGTGTCCTTGTAGGGCAGCGTGCCGGGCAGGTCGCGCTCGTGGCGGCGACGCGGGCGGCGGGGGTTGGCTCCGGCGCCTCTGCGGGTGCCGTTGGAGCGAAAGCTACCGGGATTTTTTATTCCATTAAAATATTATTTATTCATTTTTATATGACTGAAATTCATATTCAGACTGAGGCAAGCTGCCGCGCGGCAACCCGCCACGGCGGCATTTTCCGGGGCCGGGGGTACCATCGACGGGCTTTCTTGAGCTGCGTCAATGCACGCCCTGCTAGTCTTTGCTTGGCGTACCGCCGCGACCACAGGTCCGCCGGCCCGAACAAGAATCCGATTCCAGGATCACCACTGAAACTGTCGGCTCCCGTGGGCCGGCGAGTTGCCCGCTGCGTGCGACGACGGGCGTCACCCTGAAGAGGAAACGTCATGTTGGGTCTTGAGGCGTTGGAACTGGCGCGTATGCAGTTCGCCTTTACCGTCTCCTTCCATATCATCTTCCCCGCCATCACCATCGGCCTGGCCAGTTACCTGGCCGTGCTCGAAGGGCTGTGGCTGAAGAGCGGCCAGGAGGTCTACCGCGACCTCTATCACTTCTGGTCGAAGATATTCGCGGTCAACTTCGGCATGGGCGTGGTCTCCGGCCTGGTCATGGCCTACCAGTTCGGCACCAACTGGAGCCACTTCTCCGCCTACGCCGGGAGCATCACCGGGCCCTTGCTGACTTACGAGGTGCTCACCGCGTTCTTCCTCGAGGCGGGCTTTCTCGGCGTGATGCTGTTCGGCTGGAACCGCGTCGGCCCGGGCCTGCACTTCTTCGCCACGGTGATGGTGGCCCTGGGCACGCTGATGTCGACCTTCTGGATCCTCGCCTCCAACAGCTGGATGCAGACCCCGCAGGGCTTCGAGATCGTCGACGGGCGGGTGATCCCGGTGGACTGGCTGGCGGTGATCTTCAACCCGTCCTTCCCCTACCGCCTGCTGCACATGTCCATCGCCGCCTTCCTCGCCACCGCCTTCTTCGTCGGCGCCTCGGCGGCCTGGCACCTGCTGCGCGGGCGCGACAATCCGGCGATCCGCAAGATGCTCTCCATGGCCATGTGGATGGCGCTGCTGGTAGCGCCCATCCAGGCCATGATCGGCGACGCCCACGGCCTCAACACCCTGGAGCACCAGCCGGCGAAGATCGCCGCCATCGAAGGCCACTGGGACAACGCCGAGGGCGGCCCGACGCCGCTGATCCTGTTCGGCTGGCCGGACATGCAGCGCGAGGAAACCCGCTTCAAGGTCGAGATCCCGGTGCTCGGCAGCCTGATCTTGCGCCACAGCCTGACCGAGCCGATCCCGGCGCTGAAGGACTTCCCGCGCGAGGACCGGCCCAACTCCACCATCGTCTTCTGGTCGTTCCGCGTCATGGCCGGCCTGGGCATGCTGATGATCCTGGTCGGCGTCTGGAGCCTGTGGCTGCGCTGGCGCGAGGGGCTGTACCGCAACCGCGCCTTCCTGCGCCTGGTGCTGTGGATGGGCCCCTCGGGGCTGCTGGCGCTGCTCGCCGGCTGGTTCACCACCGAGGTCGGCCGCCAGCCCTGGGTGGTCTACGGGCTGATGCGCACCGCCGACGGCGTGTCCAACCACAGCACCCTGCAGATGAGCCTGACCCTGGTGATGTTCGTGCTGGTGTACTTCTCGCTGTTCGGCGTGGGCATCGGCTACATGATGCGCCTGGTGCGCAAGGGGCCGGTCACCGACGAGGGCCGCGAGCACAACGAGGGCGGCGCCGGTCGCCAGCGCACCGCGGCGCGGCCGCTGTCGGCCACCGCCGAGGGCTTCGACGAGGATGACGACCATCCGGCGGGGAGGAACTGAGCATGGGTATCGACCTTCCGCTGATCTGGGCGGTGATCATCATCTTCGGCGTGATGATGTACGTGGTGATGGACGGCTTCGACCTCGGCATCGGCATGCTCTACCCGTTCTTCAAGGACGAGCGCGACCGCGACGTGATGATGAACACGGTGGCGCCGGTGTGGGACGGCAACGAGACCTGGCTGGTGCTGGGCGGCGCGGGGCTGTTCGGCGCCTTCCCGATGGCCTACTCGGTGGTGCTCTCGGCGCTGTACCTGCCGCTGGTGCTGATGCTGGTGGGGCTGATCTTCCGCGGCGTGGCCTTCGAGTTCCGCTTCAAGGCCAAGGCGCACAAGCGGCACATCTGGGACAAGGCCTTCATCGGCGGCTCGCTGGCGGCGACCTTCTTCCAGGGCGTGGCCCTGGGCGCCTTCATCGAGGGCCTGCCGGTGGTCGACGGGCAGTACGCCGGCGACTCGCTGGCCTGGCTGGCGCCCTTCCCGCTGTTCTGCGGCCTGGGCCTGATCGTCGCCTACAGCCTGCTGGGCTGCACCTGGCTGATCATGAAGACCGAAGGCAAGCTGCAGGAGCGCATGCACGACCTGGCGCGGCCGCTGGCGCTGGTACTGCTGGCGGTGATCGGCATCGTCAGCCTGTGGACGCCGCTGGCCCACGCCGAGATCGCCCAGCGCTGGTTCAGCCTGCCCAACCTGTTCTGGTTCGCCCCGGTGCCGCTGCTGGTGCTGCTGACCTTCTACGCCCTGCTGCGCTCGGTGGCGCGCAACGACAACGCGCTGCCCTTCGTGCTCACCCTGGTGCTGATCTTCCTCGGCTACAGCGGCCTGGGCATCAGCCTGTGGCCGAACATCATCCCGCCGGGGGTGAGCATCCAGGCCGCCTCGGCGCCGCCGCAGAGCCAGGGCTTCATGCTGGTGGGCGCGCTGTTCATCATCCCCTTCATCCTCGGCTACACCGCCTGGAGCTACTACGTGTTCCGCGGCAAGGTGAAGCACGGCGATGGCTACCACTGAGGGCCGGGCGATGAAACCGCAAACCGTGAAAGCGCCACTGTACAAGCGCCTGGGCTGGCTGGTGCTGATCTGGGCGGGTAGTGTCGCCGCGCTGGGCGTGGCTGCGTGGCTGATGCGCCTGCTGATGAATGCGGCGGGGTTGGGAACGCCGCACTGAGACTCCCACTTGGGCGCCTTTGGGTGCCTGTAGCCCTCGCTTTGGCGGGGGCTTTTTTATGCGGGGGTTTTTTGGGCTTTTCGTAGGAGCGAGCTTGCTCGCGAATGGCGTCTCCCTGTCGCTACAGCGCTGGGGCTGACCCCGCCCCCTCTCCCTAACCCTCTCCCTGAAGGGAGAGGGGACTGTTGGGCAGATGCTGATATTTCGGCGTTAGCCGGCTAGCACAGGGATTACCGGCTGAAACCATTCCCCCTCTCGGCACGGACTAGCCCCCTCTCCCTTCAGGGAGAGGGCTGGGGAGAGGGCGCTCTGAAACCCGAACTCCAGAATCGCCGGGGAACTCTGTTCGCGAGCAAGCTCGCTCCTACGAAGAGCGCTTCAGTGCAACTTGTCCCGCTGCGCCAACGTCGGAAACAGCTTCATCCACGCCCCGGTCACAACCAGCGTCCCCACGCCGCCAATGACCACCGCCGGCACCGTGCCGAACCAGTGCGCCGTCAGCCCCGACTCGAACTCGCCGAGCTGGTTGCTGGCGCCGATGAACAGCCCGTTCACCGCGCTGACGCGGCCGCGCATCTCGTCCGGGGTTTCCAGCTGCACGAAGGCGCCGCGGATCACCATGCTGATCATGTCCGCCGCGCCCAGCACCACCAGCACGCCCAGGGACAGCCAGAAGGAGGTGGACAGGCCGAAGGCGATGGTCGCCACACCGAAGATGCCCACCGCCAGGAACATGATGCGCCCGACGTTGCGCTCGATGGGGAAGCGCGCCAGCCAGAACGACATCAGCAGCGCGCCCAGCGCCGGCGCCGAGCGCAGCAGGCCCAGGCCCCAGGGGCCGGTGAGCAGGATGTCCTTGGCGAACACCGGCAGCAGCGCGGTGGCGCCGCCCAGCAGCACGGCGAACAGGTCCAGGGAGATGGCGCCGAAGATGTCCGGGCGGCTGCGGATGAAATGGATGCCGGCCATCAGCGACTGCAGGCTGGCCTTGCCCTGGATGCTGTTCTGCCGGCGCGCCTGCAGGCTCAGCGACAGCGCGCAGGCCATGAAGTACAGCAGCGTGGTCGGCGCGTACACCCAGAAGGCGCCGAAGGCGTAGAGCAGGCCGCCCAGGGCCGGCGCGGCGATGGTCGCCGCCTGCATGGCCGAGGCCGAGGCCGCCACCGCGCGGGGGAAGAGGGCGCTGGGCACGATGTTCGGCAGCAGCGCCTGGGTGGTCGGCATCTCGAAGGAACGCGCGCTGCCGAGCAGGAAGGCCAGCACGAAGATCATCTCGCGGGTCACGTTGCCGGTGCTGGCGCCCAGCACCAGGGCCAGCGCCACCAGGCCCTGGGCCACCTGGCACAGGGCGGCGACCTTGCGCCGGTCGTAGCGGTCGGCGACGTGCCCGGTGTGCAGCATGAACAGCACCCGCGGCAGGAACTCCACCAGGCCCACCAGGCCGAGGTCGAGCACGTTGTGGGTCAGCTCGTACATGTGCCAGCCGATGGCCACGGTGAGCATCTGGAAACCGCTGGCGGTGCACACGCGGGCGAGCCAGAAGGCGAGGAAGGGACGGTGGCGGAGCAGCGAGGTGGCTTCGGCGGACATGGTGCGCGGACGACTGGTTAGGGAGCTAAGCAAAGGCCGGTGAGCGTAGCACGCCGTAACAAATTCGGTAGGCATTTTCCTTCAGACGAGTGGACGGCCACGGCGCATTCGGTTCGCTGACCGCCCTGCTTAACTTTTGCCTGAGGCGTGCGATTTGGGTAAAGTTGACGTATCGGTCAGGATTTTCCGTAGGACGACGCGGCCCGCAACGCCGTCGTCGCGCCGTTCCACGCCTCGGTTCCGCCGGTTCCAGAACTCCATAACGACATGGGCGGGTAGTGCACCGCCCAGAGGATGATCCATGTCCAACCGTGATATCTCCCGGCGCGCCTTCCTCCAGGGCGGTCTGATCGCCGGCGTGAGCGTCACCCTGGCGCCGCTGGGCAGCCGGGCTTTCGCTGCCTTGATGGAGAAGAGCGTGACGGTGCCGGCCGAGCAGTGGCTCGGCCACGACGGCAAGGTGCGCTTGCGCAACGACGCCATTTCCAAGGTCTGCGGCAACAAGGTGTTCGCCCGCGACATCCGCGCCAGGGACATGCCCGGCTGGCCGCAGCAGCAGGGCCACGCCATGCTGCTGAAGACGCTCAAGGCCGACCGTATCTACGAAGGCTACGACCTCGCCTGGCTGGGCGACGATCTGCAGCCGGACCGCATCGTCACCGCCGACGACCTGGCCAAAGACGGCATCGCCTTCCCCGAGGCCCACGGCCCGGACCCGCTGCTGCCCACCGGCAAGGTGCCGATGTTCATCGGCCACCCGGTGGCCATCCTCATCTGGCACGACTTCGAGCGCTTCCGCCGGGCCAAGCTCAAGCTGAAGTTCAACGACAAGGCCATCCGCTACGGCGCCCAGGCGCCGCTGTACCAGGGCGACCCCTACGGCAGCTTCCGCTACGTGCGGGTGGGCGGGAAGACCTCGGCCGACGAGGACGAGTTCTCCAGCCTCAAGGCCTCGATCCTCTTCCCGATGATCCGCAACCGCAAGCCGGTGTGGGACCAGCAGCCCAGCCAGCACGGCGACCTCACCGAGCAGGGCCTGTTCTACGCGCAGAAGATCAAGGACCAGGTGGACAACCCGCCGGCCGACTGGCTGGTCTTCGACGAGCGCTACAGGACGCCGTCCATCGAGCCCGCCGCGCTGGAACCGGACAACGGCAACGGCTGGTACGACCCGGCCAGCAAGACCCTGCACTTCGTGGTCGCCACCCAGTGCCCGTTCGAGGCCGCCTACGAGACGGTGCACATGATCGCGCCGTCGCGCTTCGGCCTGGCCGCGCTGAACATCCACCCCGGCTACACCGTCGGCTACGGCTCCAAGGACCACAACATCTTCGTCTACTACGCGGCCCTCGCCGCGCTGTACGGCGAAGGCGTGCCGGTGCGCCTGGCCAACGACCGCTACGAGCAGTTCCAGAGCGGCATCAAGCGCCACGCCTTCGACATCCATTACCAACTGGCGGTGGACAAGAAGGACCTGGGCTTCCGCATCTTCCGCGCCGAGATGAGCCTGGACGGCGGCGGCCGCGCCAACTACAGCGCCTCGGTGGCCGCCGTGGGCGCCACCGCCGCGCAGTCCATCTACTACATGCCGCAGAGCGACCTGCAGGCCACCGCCTACCATTCGCGCGGCGTCGAGGCCGGCTCCATGCGCGGCTACGGCACCCTGCAGAGCATGGCTTCCACCGAGATGATGGTGGACGAGATCGCCGAGCGCCTGGGCGTCGACCCCATCGAGTTGCGCCGGCGCAACGCGCTGGTCTCGGGCATGAAGAACACCCAGGGCGCGGTGCCCGCCGGCGCCCTGCGTCTGCACGAGATCCTCGACAAGGCCGCCGCCCACGAGGTGTGGAAGAACCGTGCCGAGCGCAAGCAGCAGTTCGACGCGCAGGACCCGGACAACTGGTACGGCGTCGGCTTCGCCATCTGCCAGAAGGACTTCGGCACCGGCTCCGAGGCGCCCATGGCCAGCCTGGAGTTCGACGCCGAGGGGCGCATCCAGCTGCGCCACATCGGCATCGAGATCGGTACCGGCATGTCCACCTCCCAGGCCCTGGTCGCCGCCGACTTCCTCGGCCGCCCGGCGGACGAGGTGAAGACCGCCGAGACGCAGTGGCCGGAGCTGCAACTGCTCAGCGGCGAAGACCCCTACACCATGAGCCAGGCCACCCAGGACGAGAAGCTGCGCAATCCGCGCTGGGTCGGCAAGTACGCCTCGGCGTCCTCGGCCACCAACTCGGCCTACTACTTCAGCCACGCCACCCGCGAGGCGGCGCGCGTGCTGTTCAACCACGGCCTGTGGCCGGCGGCCCTGGAAATCTGGCGCCAGGGTCCCTACGGCGGCCAGGCCAACCCCTACGTGATGCGCCGCGAGGACGCCCACTGGGTGAACGGCGAACTCACCGCCAACGGCATGCAGCCGCTGCCCTTCGCCGTGCTGGCCAGGCGCGCCCACGAGCGCGGCCTGGTCACCGGCGCCACGGTGCACGCCTTCAACCGCTGGAGCTGGGCCGAGTGCGAGTTCAGCATCGACGGCGTCAGCGAGCGCCTGCCGCTGGACGGCCTGGCGGTGAAATACGGCGACGGCGCGCCGCAGGCGAAGAAGGCGCAGATGACCAGCGCCGGTTTCCACCTGCTGGACCGCAGGAACGTGAACTACCCGCCGGTGCAGCTGAACAACGCCGCGGTCACCTACTACAGCCCGGTGGCCACCCTGGTGGAGCTGAAGGTCAACAAGGGCAGCCACGAGGTACAGGTGCTCAACCACCACTCCTGGGTGGAGTGCGGCCGGGTGCTGGTGCCGGAGCTGGTCAAGGGCCAGATCGAGGGCGGCACCGCCATGGGCCTGGGCCACGCGCTGCTGGAAGAAATGCCGCTGCACGAGGGCGGCCCGGCCGAGGGCGACTGGAACTTCAACCGCTACCGCCTGCCGCGCGCCAAGGACGTGGCGGTGTGGCAGCAGACCTCGGAGATCCTCCCGCCGCTGTCGCCCAGCGACCCGTCCAAGGGCATCGCCGAAGTGGTGATGATCCCCATCGCCGGCGCCGTGGGCAACGCCATCGCCCACGCCATCGGCAAGCGCGTCCGCGACCTGCCCGCCACCCCCGCCCGCATCAAGGAGGCCCTCAATGGCTAAGCTCCAGCTGACCCTCAACGGTCAAGGCGTCGGCCCGGTCGAGGTCCCCGAAGACCTGCCGATGATCGACTACCTGCACGAATACCAGAACCTCACCGGCTCGCGCCTGGGCTGCGGCCAGGGCATCTGCCACGCCTGCGTGGTGATCGTCGACAACCCCGACGGCACCAGCGAGGAAGTGCGCACCTGCATCACCGGCGCCAACTGGTTCGACGGCAAGAAGGTGCGCACCATCGAAGGCCACGCCAAGCGCGATGCGCAGGGCCAGGTGAGCGAGCTGAACCCGATCCAGCAGAAGTTCGTCGAGCGCTTCGCCTTCCAGTGCAGCTACTGCGCGCCGGGCTTCGTCAACGCCGCCACCGTGCTGGTGGAAAAGGCCCAGCGCCAGCCGCTGAAGAAGAGCGAGCTGGAGTCGGCGATCGAGGCCAGCCTCGGCCACCACATCTGCCGCTGCACCGGCTACGTGCGCTACTACAACGCCACCGCCGAGGTCCTCAGCGACCTCGGCCTGGTCAAGGAGGGCTGAGCATGGCGCGATTGCTAACCGGCCTGCTGCTGAGCGCGGGCCTGGTCGCCGGCGCCCAGGCCGCCGACGCCGACCTGGTCAAGCGCGGCGAATACCTGGCCCGCGCCGCCGACTGCACGGCCTGCCACACCGCGGCGGGCGGCGCGCCCTTCGCCGGCGGCCTGCCGATCGCCTCGCCGTTCGGCACCATCTACGGCAGCAACATCACCCCGGACAAGGACTACGGCATCGGCAACTACAGCGCCGACGACTTCTTCGCCGCCCTCACCGAGGGCAAGCGCAAGGACGGCGCCAACCTCTACCCGGCGATGCCCTACACCTCGTACCACCTGATCAGGCGCGAGGACTCCGACGCCATCCACGCCTACCTGATGACCGTCGAGCCGGTGCACCGCGCCGCGCCCGAGACCGCGCTGAGCTTCCCGTTCAACGTGCGCGCGGGGCTCTCGGGCTGGAACCTGCTGTACGGCAAGAGCGTCCAGCTGCAGGGCGCCGAGGGCAAGAGCGAGCCCTGGCAGCGCGGCCAGTACCTGGTGGAAGTGCTCGGCCACTGCGGCGAATGCCACACCCCGCGCAACGCCATCGGCGCGCTGCAGCAGGACAAGCGCCTGTCCGGCGCCCTGCTCAACGGCTACCTGGCGCCCAGCCTGCTGCCCGAGGACCTGGCCGCGCGCGGCTGGAATCACGCCGACCTGTCGGCCTTCCTCGAGCACGGCATGAGCGCCCAGGGCAGCATGTTCAACGAGATGTTCCCGGTGCTGCACCACAGCACCCAGCACCTGGACAGCGCCGACCTGCAGGCCATGGCCAGCTACCTGCTGGGCGACCAGCCGCCGGCGGCCAGGGCGGTGCAGGCGGTGGCTTATCCACAACTGTCCGCCAGCGCCAAGCGCGGCCGCCAGCAGTACCTCAACGTCTGCGCCGGCTGCCATGGCACCGAAGGCGAGGGCAAGCCGCACATCGCCGTGGCCATGCAGGGCAACACCACCCTGCGCCTGGCCGACTCGCGCAACCTGCTGCGGGTGATCGTCGACGGCATCGGCGAACAGCAGTTCGGCGGTTTCGAGCGCATGCAGCCGATGCCCGGCTTCGCGGATAAACTGGATGACGCGCAACTCACCGATCTGCTCAACTACCTGCGTCAAAGCTGGGGCGGCCTGCCCGGCGACCTCGACGCCAAGGCGGTTGCGCAACTGAAGTCCGATGGTGTGCCGGTCCATGCCGGCAAGGCGATGTGAAGTGCAACATCTCGATCTGCAAGTGATCCGCCAGGCGCTGCGCTGGTCCCGGGAGGGCCAGCGCGTCTGGCTCTGCACCGTGCTCTTCACCTACGGCTCGGCGCCGCGCGCGCCGGGCTCGCTGCTGGCGGTGAACCAGGGCGGGCAGTGGGTGGGCTCGCTGTCCGGCGGCTGCGTCGAGGATGACTTCCTCGAGCGCGTGGCCGCCGGGGAGTTCGCCGAGCCGGTGAAGGTGGTGCGCTACGGCGAAGGCGACGAGCGCAGCAACATCCGCCTGCCCTGCGGCGGCATCCTCGACGTGCTGGTGGAAAACCTGGCGCCGGACTGCGAAGTCCAGGCGCACCTGCGCGAACTGGAAGCGGCGCTGCTCGGCCAGCGCCGCCTGCTGCGCCGGGTGGACCTTGCCAGCGGCGCGTACAGCCTGAGCGACGACCATAGCCACGGCCCCCGCGTGGAACGCGACGCCGGCACTGTGCAGCTGCGCGTCGGCGCGGCCCAGCGCCTGCTGCTGGCCGGCTATTCCAGCGTGGCCCATGCCTGCGCCGAGTTCGGCAAGGGCCTGGGCTTCGAAGTGATCCTCTGCGATCCGCGCGAGGAAGCGCTGGATGGCGTCGAGCTGGACGGCATCGAGATCCGCCGCGAGCTGCCGTCGATCTTCATCGCCAACGGCGGCTGCCACGCCGATACCGCGGTGGTGGCGCTGACCCACGACCCGAAGATCGACGACCTGGCGATGCTCGAAGCGGTGCGCACCGAGGCCTTCTACATCGGCGTGATGGGCTCGCGCACCACCTCGGCCAGGCGCATGGAGCGCCTGGAGCGCGTCGGTGGCCTGGGCGAGACGGAGCTGGCGCGCATCCACGCGCCCATCGGCCTCAACCTGGGCAGCAAGACCCCGGCGGAAATCGCCCTGGCGGTGCTCGCCGACATCCTCCGCACCCGCAGCGGCATCGAGCGCGAAAGCCTGTGACGACCGTCGCGCTGCTGCTGGCCGCCGGCTTCGCCCGGCGCTTCGGCGCCGACAAGCGCCAGGCGCGCCTGGCCGATGGCCGTGGTTTGCTGGCGGCTAGCCTGGCCAATGCCTGCGAGGCGTTCGACGAGGTCTGCGTGGTACTGCGGCCGGAGGATGATCCGCTAGCGCTTGGCGTGCCTGTGGATATCTCCATCGTGCGCTGCGCGGAGGCGGAATCCGGCCTGGGCCACAGCCTCGCCGCCGGCGTCGCCGCGCTGGCCGACAACCCGGCCACCAGCGTGGCGATCCTGCTCGCCGACATGCCCTGGATAGCCCCGCAAACCCTGCGCCTGCTGGCTTCGCAGGCCAGCGAACAGCGCATCGTCTTCCCCCTGTACCAAGGCCAACGCGGCCACCCGGTCCTCTTCGGCCGAGCCTTCTGGCCAGAACTCCGCGCCCTGCAAGGCGACGAAGGCGCCCGCGCGGTGCTGCAAGCTCACTGCGAAGCCTGGCAACCCATCGACGTGAACGACCCCGGCGTCCTGCGCGACGTAGACACCCCCGCGGCCCTAACACCCGGCTCGCTCCTACAAGGGAATGGCGCGGGTGGGGCCGCGTAGGAGCGGATCTCATCCGCGAACCGCGCCGATACGTCCGGCTATCGCGGACAAGGTCCTACGGGGGAGGCATACCGTGCTCCCCGGCAATTTGTAGGAGCGGGCCCTGCCCGCGAATCGCGCGCAGGGCGCGCTCCTACAGGGGAATGGCGCAGGTGGGGCGGCGTAGGAGCGGATCTCATCCGCGATCCGCGCCGATACCTCCGGCTATCGCGGACAAGGTCCGCTCCTACGGGGGAGGAATACCGTGCCTCCCGGTAACTTGTAGGAGCGGGCCCTGCCCGCGAATCGCGCGCAGGGCGCGCTCCTACAGGGGAATGGCGCAGGTGGGGCGGCGTAGCGGATCTCATCCGCGATCTGCGCCGATACCTCCGGCTATCGCGGACAAGGTCCGCTCCTACGGGGGAGGAATGCCGTGCCTCCCGGTAACTTGTAGGAGCGGGCCCTGCCCGCGATTCGCGCGCAGGGCGCGCTCCTACAGGGGAATGGCGCAGGTGGGGCCGCGTAGCAGCGGACTCCATCCGCGATGCCCTACTCGGCCGCCCAGTCTTCCAGGCGTAGCCCGTCAATGCGTTCGAACTCGCGGGTGTTGTGCGTCACCAGGGTCGCCTCCAGCGCCAGGGCGTGACAGGCGATCCACAGGTCGTTGGCGCCGATCGGCGTGCCGGCCAGCTTGAGGCGGGTGAACTGCGTCGCGTAGTGCTCGCACAGGCACGGGGTACCGTCGTAGACCACCGGCACCTGGCGCGTCAGGCGCTCCAGTTGGCGCAGGACCTCGCTGCGCCGGGTGCTGCGTTCGGCGCCCTTGAGCAGTTCGGCATAGGTGAAGAAGGACATGCACAGGCCGGCGTCGGCGGGCAGGGCATTGACCCGTCGGGCCACGGATTCCGGACGGTTCTTCAGCAGGTAGATGAGGATGTTGGTGTCGAGCAGGTATTTCACAGCTCTTCCCGCTCCTGCATCGGCGGGTGTTCGCGCTGCCCTTCCTCCAGTGCTTCGATGAACTCGTCGTCGAAGCCGGACAGCGCCTGCAGCAACGCCTCGCCGCGGTCCTCGGGCAGCGGGTGGATGACCAGGTCGCCATTGGCCTGGCGGCGGATTTCCACGCGGCTGGCGTCCAGGCGGAACTCCTGGGGAATGCGCACCGCCTGGCTGTTGCCGTTCATGAAGACGCGGCTGGGGAGTGTGGGCGAGGACATGGCAGGGCCTCCACAGATATGTGTGTACAGCTATGTGTGTATCCTGCGCCGTCGCCCCATGGAAGGCAATGACCGTCGGTCCTACTTGCTCGCCTTGAGCACCACGAACTTCGGGTTCGCCGCCACCTGCTCGACGCCGCGGAACAGGCGCTTGAGCTTGGCGTGGTAGCCCAGGTGGCGGTTGCCGACTATCCACAGCTGGCCGCCAGTGACCAGCGCGTGGCGGGCCTGCTGGAACATGCGCCAGGCGAGGAAGTCGCCGACCACCTGCTGCTGGTGGAAGGGCGGGTTGCACAGCACCACGTCCAGCGAGTCCGCCGGCTGCCCGGCCAGGCCGTCGGCGGCGTGGAATTCCGCCTCGCGTTCGCCCAGGGCGGCGCGCCAGTTCTCGCGGGCCGACTGCACGGCCATGAAGGACTCGTCCACCAGGCTGTAGTGGGCCTCCGGGTTGGCCAGGGCGCTGGCGATGGCGAGCACGCCGTTGCCGCAGCCCAGGTCCGCCACCCGCGCCCGGCCCAGGCCGCGCGGCAGGTGCGGGAGGAAGGCGCGGGTGCCGATGTCCAGGCCTTCGCGGCAGAACACGTTGGCGTGGTTGAACAGTTCCAGTTTCGGCTCGTCCAGCGTGTAGCGGCTGGGGTAAGGCGAGGCGACCGGAGCTTTATCCACAGGCGTGGCGAACAGCAGGCGGGCTTTCTTCTCCGCCAGCGAGGCCTGTACCGGGCCGATGTATTTTTCCAGCAGGTCGCCGGCGGCGCGCGGCAGGTGCTTGACCATGGCCCCGGCGATCACCCGCGCGCCCGGCGCCAGGCGGCCGTGCAGGCGGATCAGCTGTTCCTCCAGCAGGGCCAGGGTCTTGGGCACCCGCAGCAGCACCAGGTCGAAGGGGCCCGCCGGGGTTTCGCTGGCCGGGACGAAGGCCACCGCGTCCTCCGCCAGGCCGTTGCGCGCCAGGTTCTTGCCCAGGGCCAGGGCGGCGAGGAAGGAGTCGCCGCTGCTGGTCACCTGCGCGTGCCCGGCCAGGCCCGCGGCCAGGGCGCCGAAGGCATCGTTGAGCACCAGCACCCGGCAAGCGCCGGCCAGGCCGTCGGCGGCCACCTGGCGCAGCAGGTATTCGTCGGCGGCGTCGAAGGCCTGCAGCGGGTCGTTGCGTTGTTCCGGCTGGCGGATCAGGTCGAGTTCGGCGAAGGGCGTGTGGAAGGTCGGCATGGGCATCGCTTTTTCGTTGCGCCAGGTCAGGCCGGCCGCGGTTTGCGGCAAAGGCCCTGATATCTGACGGTGTTTCTCGCTCTTGCGATGGGAGAAACTGTAGGCAGAGATTGGATCGGGAGCGGAGTATGACCGCCAGCGAAGAGAAGTTCACCCGTCAGACGCTGCTCGACGTGCAGACGCTGACCCCCAGCCTGTTCACCCTGCGCACCACCCGCGACGCGGGCTTTCGCTTCCGCGCCGGGCAGTTCGCCCGCCTGGGCGTGTACAAGCCCAGCGGCAGCATCGTCTGGCGCGCCTATTCGATGGTCTCGGCGCCCCACGACGAGCACCTGGAGTTCTTCTCCATCGTGGTGCCGGGCGGTGAGTTCACCAGCGAGCTGAGCCGCCTGCGCGAGGGCGACCAGCTGCTGGTCGACCGCCAGGCCTTCGGCTTCCTCACCCTCGACCGCTTCCCCGACGGCCGCGACCTCTGGCTGCTGGCCACCGGCACCGGGCTTGCGCCCTTCCTGTCGATCCTCCAGGACTTCGAGGTGTGGGAGCGCTTCGAGACCATCAAGCTGGTCTACAGCGCCCGCGAGGAAAAGGAGCTGGCCTACCGCGACCTCATCGCCGGCCTGGCCGGGCGCGACTACCTGGCCGAGCACGCGCACAAGCTGCAGTTCATCCCGGTGGTGACCCGCGAGCAGGTGCCCGGTTGCCTGGGCGCGCGCATCACCACGCTGATCGAGAACGGCGAGCTGGAGCGCGCCGCCGGCCTTGAGCTGTCCCCCGAGCATTCGCGGGTGATGCTCTGCGGCAACCCGCAGATGATCGAGGACACCCGCGCGGTGCTGAAGACCCGCGGCATGAACCTGGCGCTGACGCGCAAGCCCGGGCAGATCGCCGTGGAGAACTACTGGTAGGCAAGATTTGGAAAAGATTGCCCGCTTAAGCCGCGGGCGTCTTTGCCCTTAGGATGGCCGTCCATCCATAGCCCCTGGAACCCCATGGACTGCCACACGAGCGAGCCGCCCCCGGCGGCCGACGACCCCTTCGGTAATACCTTCCCCCACACCCTCGCCGCGCCCCTGCGCGCGCCCCGGAGCTGACCATGGAGTGGCTCCTGGACCCTACGGCCTGGCTCGGCCTGCTCACCCTGATCCTGCTGGAGCTGGTGCTGGGCATCGACAACCTGGTGTTCATCGCCATCCTCGCCGACAAGCTGCCGCCGCAGCTGCGCGACCGCGCCCGGCTGATCGGCCTGTCGCTGGCGCTGCTGATGCGCCTGGGCCTGCTGGCCAGCATCTCCTGGCTGGTGACCCTCACCGAACCGCTGTTCGAGGTGTTCGACAAGGCCTTCTCCGGGCGTGACCTGATCATGCTGTTCGGCGGCCTGTTCCTGCTGTTCAAGGCCACCCTGGAACTGCACGAGCGCCTGGAAGGCCGCGTGCACAAGGCTGGCGGCCCGCGCGTCTACGCCGCGTTCTGGCCGGTGGTGGCGCAGATCGTGGTGCTCGACGCGGTGTTCTCCCTGGACGCGGTGATCACCGCCGTGGGCATGGTCGAGCAACTGGAAGTGATGATGATCGCCGTGGTCTTCTCCATGGCCCTGATGATGGTCGCCAGCAAGCCTCTGACCGCCTTCGTCAACGCCCACCCCACGGTGATCATGCTGTGCCTGGGCTTCCTCATGATGATCGGCTTCAGCCTCACCGCCGAGGGCCTGGGCTTGCACATCCCGAAGGGCTACCTGTACGCCGCCATCGGCTTCTCGATCCTCATCGAGCTGGCCAACCAGGCGGTGCGCTGGCGCCGTCGGCGCAGCCTGCAGGGCAGCCGCGGCCCGCGTGAGCGCACGCGCTACGCGGTGCTGCGCCTGCTGGGCGGCAAGGTGGAGGCCGACGAGGTGGGCGAGGAAATCGCCGACATGCTGGGCGAAGAGCCGGCCGACGCGCCCTTCGACCGCCGCGAGCGGGTGCTCATCAGCGGCGTGCTGGAGCTGGCCGAGCGCTCCATCCGCTCGGTGATGACCGAACGCACCGAGGTGCACCGCATCGACCTGGACGCCGATGCCGCTCAGACGCGCCAGGTGCTGCTGGATTCGCCCTACTCGCGCCTGCTGGTGATCCGCGCCGGCCAGGTCGACGAGCCGCTGGGCTACGTGCACAAGAAGGAACTGCTCAAGGCCATCCTCGCCGGCCGCCAGCCGGACATCGAGCCGCTGCTGCGGGCGCCGCTGAACCTGCCGGACAGCTGCAGCGTGCTCGGCGCCCTGGAGCAGATGCGCCAGGCCTCGACCCACGTGGCCTTCGTGGTCAACGAGTTCGGCGGTTTCGAGGGCCTGCTGACGCTGACCGACATTCTCCAGGCGATCGCCGGAGAACTGCCGGACGCCAGCGAAATGGCCGGCCCGGACATCGAGAAGGGCGGCGATGGCTGGCGCGTGCGCGGCGCCACCACCCTGGCGCTGCTGGCCGAACGCACCGGCTTCCGCGGCCAGGCGCCGGAGGATTGCCGCACCCTGGGCGGCCTGGCGCTGCACCTGCTGGACCGCCTGCCGGCGGCCGGTGACGAACTGGAGCACCGCGGCTGGCGCCTGCGGGTGCTGGAGGTGAAGGAACGGCGCGTCGAGCGCCTGCTGCTGCAGCCGCCGCGCGCCGCCTGACGGCGCGCGGGGCCGGTTCAGCTGCGGTTCTGCTGGTTCTTCAGCAGGTCGCGGATCTCGGTCAGCAGCACTTCCTGGGGCGTCGGCGCCGGCGGCGCCTCGGGGGCGGCGGCCTCTTCGCGCTTGAGCCGGTTGATGGCCTTCACGCCCATGAAGATGGCGAAGGCGACGATCAGGAAGTCCAGGCAGGTCTGGATGAACTTGCCGTAGGCCAGCACCACCGCCGGAGCGTCGCCCTGGGCGGCCTTGAGGGTGATGGCCAGGTCGGAGAAGTCGACCCCGCCGATCAGCAGGCCGATCGGCGGCATGATCACGTCGCCGACGAAGGACGAGACGATCTTGCCGAAGGCGGCCCCGATGATGATACCGACGGCCATGTCGACCACGTTGCCTTTGACGGCAAAGGCCTTGAACTCGCTAAGCAGACTCATGCACAGACTCCTTGTAGGGATAGAGGGGACAGGGGGGAGTTTAGCGGCCGCGCCGGTGTTGAACACTCCCCCGAGCCGGCATGGACAGCCGCCAGCGCAAAAGTTCCGGCATGACCGGCGGCGCTGGGCGAAATTCGGTGGTGGTCTAGGCTGAAGGGAATCATCCACCCACGCAGTAAGGAGGACCGCCATGCCGCTGGAGCACCATCCCCTGGCCCGTGAGTTTCCCGATCAGCGCGCCAAGATCGCCAAGCTTATCGGCGAGAACAGCCATTTCACCCGCCTGGCCGGCACCTACGAGGAGCTGGACCGGCGCATCTACGACATCGAGGACGGCCGCGAGCCGCTGGATGACCTGGCCCTGAACAACCTCAAGCTGCAGCGCGTCGCCCTGAAGGACGAGATCGCCGAGCTGCTGCAGCGTTCAAGCTGAGCTTGATCGATATCAAGGGAGCTCGCCGAGGTCGGGCGTAGTCTTCGGACAACTTTTTCTACTGCTGGTGATCAGCCATGCGTAAAGAGCAGCGTCCCCTCGGCAAGACCCTCCGCAAGCAGGCCAAGACCTCGTTCGACCCGCACCGGGCCCAGGAGCGTCTGGTACGTCTGAAACTGCAGTACGAATTGCTGGACCAGCGCATCAGCCGGGTGGAGGAGGGCATCGAGCGTCCGGACGGCACCCTGGCCGCGCTGATCATGCGCCGCGAAGGCCTGCGCTACGACATGGAGAGCCAGTACCGCCTGCTGGCGGGCTGATCCTTCGGCCGCATCCGTCGGCCACTGTCGCAGCGGGCTGAAGCGCCAGGCGCGAACCGCTATGATGCGGGCTTTGTCTTCGACGGAGTCCGCCCATGGCCAAGGCCAAGCGCATGTACGGCTGCACCGAGTGCGGCGCCACCTTCCCCAAATGGGCCGGCCAGTGCGCCGACTGCGGCGCCTGGAACACCCTGGTGGAGACCGTCGTCGACACCACGCCCACCGGCGGCTCCGGCAGTTCCGGACGCGGCGGCTGGGCCGGGCAGCAGGCCAACATCAAGACCCTGGCGGAAGTCAGCGTCGAGGAGATGCCGCGCTTCAGCACCGCCTCCAACGAACTCGACCGCGTCCTCGGCGGCGGCCTGGTGGACGGCTCCGTCGTGCTCATCGGCGGCGACCCCGGCATCGGCAAGTCGACCATCCTCCTGCAGACTCTGTGCAGCATTGCCAACCGCATGCCAGCGCTCTACGTCACCGGCGAAGAGTCGCAGCAGCAGGTGGCCATGCGCGCGCGGCGCCTGGGCCTGCCGGAAGACAAGCTCAAGGTCATGACCGAGACCTGCATCGAGAGCATCATCGCCACTGCTCGCCACGAGCAGCCCAAGGTGATGGTGATCGACTCCATCCAGACCATCTTCACCGAACAGCTGCAATCGGCCCCCGGCGGCGTCGCCCAGGTGCGCGAGAGCGCCGCGTTGCTGGTGCGCTTCGCCAAGCAGAGCGGCACGGCGATCTTCCTGGTCGGCCACGTCACCAAGGAAGGCGCCCTGGCCGGCCCGCGGGTGCTGGAGCACATGGTCGACACCGTGCTGTATTTCGAGGGCGAGTCCGACGGCCGCCTGCGCCTGCTGCGGGCGGTGAAGAACCGCTTCGGCGCGGTCAACGAACTGGGCGTGTTCGCCATGACCGACCGTGGCCTGAAGGAGGTCTCCAACCCTTCGGCGATCTTCCTCACCCGCGCCCAGGAATCGGTGCCCGGCAGCGTGGTCATGGCCACCTGGGAGGGCTCGCGGCCGATGCTGGTGGAGGTGCAGGCGCTGGTCGACACCAGCCACCTGGCCAACCCGCGGCGCGTCACCCTGGGCCTGGACCAGAACCGCCTGGCCATGCTGCTGGCGGTGCTGCACCGCCACGGCGGCATCCCCACCTACGACCAGGACGTGTTCCTCAACGTGGTGGGCGGGGTGAAGGTGCTGGAAACCGCGTCGGACCTGGCGCTGATGGCGGCGGTGATGTCCAGCCTGCGCAACCGGCCGCTGGATCATCAACTGCTGGTGTTCGGCGAGGTCGGCCTGTCCGGCGAGGTGCGCCCGGTGCCCAGCGGCCAGGAACGCCTGAAGGAAGCCGCCAAGCACGGCTTCAAGCGCGCCATCGTGCCCCAGGGCAACGCCCCCAAGGAAGCCCCGCCGGGCCTGCAGGTGATCCCGGTGACGCGCCTGGAGCAGGCGCTGGATGCGTTGTTCGAATAGCGCGCACCGCCCGCCCATACGGTAGGAGCGGGCCCTGCCCGCGATTCGCGCGCAGGGCCCGCTCCTACAGGGGAATGGCGTGGGTGGGGCGGCGTAGCGGATCTCATCCGCGAATCGCGCCGATAGTTCCGGCTATCGCGGACAAGGTCCGCTCCTACAGGTTGCCGGGGAGGCATACCGTGCTCCCCGGCAACCTGTAGGAGCGGGCCCTGCCCGCGATTCGCGCGCAGGGCGCGCTCCTACAGGGGAATGGCGCAGGTGGGGCGGCGTAGGCGGATCTCATCCGCGAATCGCGCCGATAGTTCCGGCTATCGCGGACAAGGTCCGCTCCTACGGGGAAACTCCGTGCCTTACCGCAAACTGTAGGAGCGGGCCCTGCCCGCGATTTCGCGCGCAGGGCGCGCTCCTACAGGGGAATGGCGTGGGTGGGGCGGCGTAGGGCGGATAACGTTCGACGTTATCCGCCGGTTAACCGTGATTCCCGGCAGCCCCGAGGCTGACCTGGGCGCGGGCCATACCCTGGGTCAAACGGCGTACAACCGCGAACGGTTGTACGCCCTACGCCTGTTCCCCCAGCGCCGTCAGCTCGCGCTCCAGCAGGCTTGCGTCGCCCAGGTTGAGTTCCACCAGGCGGCGCAGGTGGCTGATGGAGTCCAGGTCGATGTGCCGGCAGATGAAGCCCAGCAGGCCTTCGCGTTCCCAGGCCAGGTCCGCCTCCATGTAGATGTTGGCGTCGAAGCCCAGGTAGATGCGCACCTCGAAGGGCTTGCCCGGGTCGCCGTTCCAGCCCGGCGGGCGGGTCACCAGCAGGCCCTGCAGCGACAGGTCTTGCAATTCGGCCTTCCAGCGCTGGCCGTCCTGGGCGACCTCGGTGCTGGCGTCGAAGGCGATGCGGCTGAAGCGCCGTCGTTCAGCGTGATCGTCACTCATGGGTGGGCTCTCCGGCCGATTTGCGTTCGCCTCACTATAGCCAAGCCCCTGTCGCCCGTCGCATCGCCGGCCGGCGGTTTGACAGCCGTCCGGGCGTCGCCAAAGCTGCTAGGGCGGTTCCCCATCAAACCAAGGCGGAGCGGAGCATGGACAACAAGATTCCGGGAAAGGGGCTTATCCTCGGGGTTCTGGCGCGTTACGCCAAGCAACCCGCCTGAGCTTCCCAGCCCGCGCCGGCCCGTGCGCAAACCCTCGACGCAGAGCGGTTTGCGCGGCGCTGGCCGCGACACCAGACCGCCCCTTTTCAGGCGGCAATATCGTTGCAACGGCTCTAGACTAAGGTCGTATGAATGACTCGCCGGAAAGGACTAGAATTTTTCCTGCGAATTCTCGCCCTTCAACAGTCGGAAGCATCGCCATGAACAATAACAACAGCCTGCTACGTCACCTCGCCTGGGCGATCGTGGCGATAGTCGGAGCATGTGCCTTAGGAGTCGTGGCGCTTCGCCGCGGCGAAGCCATCAATGCCCTGTGGATCGTGGTAGCGGCGGTTGCCATCTACCTGGTCGCCTACCGCTACTACAGCCTGTTCATCGCCGAGAAGGTGATGCAACTGGACCCCAACCGAGCCACCCCCGCGGTGCTCAACAACGACGGCCTGGACTACGTCCCGACCAACAAGCACATCCTCTTCGGTCACCACTTCGCCGCCATCGCCGGCGCCGGCCCGCTGGTGGGCCCGGTGCTCGCCGCGCAGATGGGCTACCTGCCCGGCACCCTCTGGCTGATCGCCGGGGTGGTCCTGGCCGGCGCGGTGCAGGATTTCATGATCCTGTTCATCTCCAGCCGCCGCAACGGGCGCTCGCTGGGTGAACTGGTGCGCGAGGAAATGGGGCAGGTGGCGGGGACCATCGCCCTGTTCGGCGCGTTCCTGATCATGATCATCATCCTCGCGGTGCTCGCCCTGATCGTGGTGAAAGCCCTGGCGGAAAGCCCCTGGGGCATGTTCACGGTGATGGCCACCATCCCGATCGCGATCCTCATGGGCGTGTACATGCGCTACATCCGCCCGGGCCGCATCGGCGAGATCTCGGTGGTCGGCGTGGCCCTGCTGCTGGGCTCCATCTGGCTCGGCGGGCAGGTCGCGGCCAGCCCCGAATGGGCGCCGGTGTTCACCTTCCACGGCGTGCAGATCGTCTGGATGCTGATCGGCTACGGCGCCATCGCCTCGGTGCTGCCGGTGTGGCTGCTGCTGGCCCCGCGCGACTACCTGTCGACCTTCCTGAAGATCGGCACCATCGTCGCCCTGGCCATCGGCATCCTGATCGTCATGCCGGAGCTGAAGATGCCGGCCCTGACGCAGTTCACCGACGGCACCGGCCCGGTGTGGAAGGGCAGCCTGTTCCCCTTCCTGTTCATCACCATCGCCTGTGGCGCCGTGTCCGGCTTCCACGCGCTGATCTCCTCGGGCACCACGCCCAAGCTGCTCAACCGCGAGCCCGACGCCCGCTACATCGGCTACGGCGGCATGCTGATGGAATCCTTCGTGGCGATCATGGCCATGGTCGCCGCCTCGGTGATCGAGCCGGGCATCTACTTCGCCATGAACAGCCCGCCGGCGGTGGTCGGCACCGACGTCGCCGCGGTGGCCGCGACCGTCAGCGGCTGGGGCTTCGCCATCACCCCGGAAATACTCACCCAGACCGCCAAGGACATCGGCGAGACCACCATCCTGGCCCGCGCCGGCGGCGCCCCGACCCTGGCCGTGGGCATCGCCCACATCCTCCACCAGGTGCTGCCGGGCGAGAACACCATGGCCTTCTGGTACCACTTCGCGATCCTCTTCGAGGCGCTGTTCATCCTCACCGCGGTGGACGCCGGCACCCGCGCCGGGCGCTTCATGCTGCAGGACCTGCTGGGCAACTTCGTCCCGTCGCTGAAGAAGACCGACTCCTGGGGCGCCAACATCGTCGGCACCGGCGGCTGCGTGGCGCTGTGGGGCTGGCTGCTGTACCAGGGCGTGGTCGACCCGCTGGGCGGCATCAACACCCTGTGGCCGCTGTTTGGCATCTCCAACCAGATGCTCGCCGGCATCGCCCTGATGCTCGCCACCGTGGTTCTGATCAAGATGAAGCGCCAGCAGTACGTGTGGGTCACCGCGCTGCCGGCGGCCTGGCTGCTGATCTGCACCAGCGCCGCGGGCCTGATCAAGATCTTCGACGGCAACCCGGCGGTGGGCTTCGTCGCCCTGGCGCAGAAGTACGGCGCCGCGCTGGACGCCGGCCAGGTCCTGGCCCCGGCCAAGGACCTCGCCCAGGTCAAGACGGTGATGCTCAACGCCTACATCAACGCCGGTCTCACCGTGCTGTTCCTGCTGGTGGTGTTCAGCGTGCTGGTGTACTCCATCAAGGTCGGCGCCAAGGCCTGGACCAAGAAGGAGCGCACCGACAAGGAAGCGCCGTTCCAGCCCATTCCCGAGGTCTGAGGCAGGAGGTGACACGTGTTCAATGACCTCAGCCGCATGGGCAAGTACCTCGGGCAGGCCGCCAGGATGCTGGTGGGCATGCCCGACTACGACACCTATGTCGAGCACATGCGCAACAAGCACCCGGACAAGCCGGTGATGAGCTACAAGGAGTTCTTCCGCGAACGCCAGGAGGCACGCTACGGCGGCGGCAAGGGGCGACCGATCCGTTGCTGCTGAAGCCGCGGATGGGTGTATAAACGGACGGGCCGCCAGCGAGCGGCCCGTTTTCATTTTCCTGCCCGGATGGTTCCCATGAGTGATTCCGTAGTGCCCGCGCAGATTCCGGTGACCGTGCTCACCGGCTTCCTCGGCGCCGGCAAGACCACCCTGTTGCGCCACATCCTGCAGGCCGAGCATGGCCTGAAGATCGCGGTGATCGAGAACGAATTCAGCGACGCCCCCATCGACGGCCAGCTGCTGGGCGATGCCCCGGCGCAGGTCATGACGCTGTCCAACGGCTGCGTCTGCTGCACCATCAACAACGACCTGGAGCGTTCGCTGTACCTGCTGCTGGAGCAGCGCGACAGCGGCGAGATCGCCTTCGACCGCCTGGTGATCGAATGCACGGGCCTGGCCGACCCGGCGCCGGTGGCGCAGACCTTCTTCGTCGACGAGACGCTGCGCGAGCGCTACCTGCTCGACGGCATCATCACCCTGGTGGACGCCGCCAACGCCGACCGCCACCTGCAGGAAGCCATCGCCCAGGCCCAGGTCGGCTTCGGCGACCGCATCCTGGTGAGCAAGCGCGACCTGGTCAGCGCCGAGCAGTACCAGGCCCTGGCCGAACGCCTGCAGCGCATCAACCGGCGCGCCGAGCTGTACCCGGTGGACCACGGCCGCATCGAGCTGGAGCGCCTGCTCGACGTGCGCGGCTTCAACCTCAACGCCGATGTCGGCCTGCGCCCGCTGCAACCGCTGCGCCCGGTGGCGGCCAGCGATGACCGCATCCGCACCCTGGTGCTGCGCAGCGACAAGCCGCTGAACATCGAGCGCCTGAGCGAATTCATGGACGACCTGCTGCAATGGCACGGCAACTCGCTGCTGCGCTACAAGGGCGTGTTGAACATCCAGGGCGAGGAACGCCGCCTGGTGTTCCAGGGCGTGCTGCGGCTGTACGGCTTCGACTGGGACACGCCCTGGGGCGATGACGCGCGCGAGAGCGTGATCGTGTTCATCGGCGACAACCTGCCGGAGGAGCAGATCCGCCAGGGGTTCGAGGCGATCGTGGGGTGAGCGGCGGGGCGCCGTAGGGCGCATCCTACGTGGCCGGTGGGCCCAATCGCGGACAAAGTCTCCTACCGCATGAGCGAGCATGGCTTTTCGTAGGATGGCGTTGAGCGAAGCGATACCCATCAGCGCAACCGCATGGGCTTCGCAAGCTCAACCCATCCTACGAAAAACGCCTCGGCGCAGACAGTTGCTCCCTCTCCCCAGCCCTTAACCCCTCTTCAAAAAGAAACGCCCGGCATTCACCGGGCGTTCTTCTTCAGGCCAGGCCTCAATGCCGGGCCAGCTTCCAGGCGTCCCCAGCCGGCGCAGTGCCCTTGTCGTAGGGCTTGAACACCGTCATGTACACCAGCCCCACGGCGATCACGATAGCGCCCACCAGGATGATCCCGTAGTTGATGTACCAGGGCGCGTCCGGCGTGCGCGGCCAGGACATGTTGATGATCGCCAGCAGGCCGTAGACCTGGGCGGCGATATTCACCGGCCAGCCCCACTTGCCCAGGGTGAAGGCGCCGCTGGGCTTCCAGCCGCGCAGGCGGGCGAACAGGGCGGCGCCGACGATCATCTGGAAGGCCAGGTAGATGCCGATGGCGGCGAAGCTGACCACGGTGCCGATGGCGTTCTGCAGGTAGAAGCCGATGCACACGATGATCGCCGGGATCACCCCGCACACCACCAGGGCGGCGGTGGGCACGTGGGTGTTGGGCGACAGGCGCTGCAGCAGGCGGCTGCCCATGACCATCTCGTCGCGGGCGTAGGAGTACAGCAGGCGGCTGGCGGCGGCCTGCAGGCTGAGTACGCAGGAGACGAACGACACCAGGATCACCAGCATCACCAGGCGCGCGCCGAGCGGGCCGAAGGCGCCGTCGAAGATGGTGGTCATCGGGTCCTTGTCGGCGCCGGAGATCACCGCGCCTATGTCCGGCACCGCGAGGATCAGCGCCAGGGCGGCGAACATCGAGGCGCCGCCGCCGATCCAGATGGTCATGCGCATGGCCTTGGGAATGCGCCGGCTGGGGTTCGGGGTTTCCTCGGCGACGTCGCCGCAGGCCTCGAAGCCGTAGTAGAGGAACATGCCGGCCAGGGAGGCGGTGAGGAACGCCGGCCAGTAGGCGCCGTCGATGCGGATGTCGAAGGTGTTGAACAGCACCGAGATCGGCTGGTGGCGTTCGAAGATCAGCAGGTAGCCGCCGATGACGATGGCGCCGATCAGCTCGCAGAGGAAGCCGAACATGGCTACCCGCGCCAGCAGCCTGGTGCCGCTGAGGTTGAGCAGGGTGGCGACCAGCGTCAGGCCCAGGCCGATCAGGGTGTTGGTCGCCGGGTCGGCCTCGAAGCCGAGCAGCGTGGCGACGTAGGGGCCGGCGCCCAGGGCCACCGCGGCGATGGTCACGCACAGCGACACCGAGTAGATCCAGCCGACCATCCACGCCCAGCGCTTGCCCACCAGGCGTCGGGCCCAGGGGTACACGCCGCCGGAGATCGGGAACTGCGAAACCACCTCGCAGAAGATCAGGCACACCAGCATCTGCCCCAGGCCCACCAGCAGGTACGACCAGAACATCGGCGGCCCGCCGGCGGCCAGGCACAGGCCGAAGATGCTGTACACGCCGACCACCGGCGAAAGGTAGGTGAAGCCCAGGGCGAAGTTCTGCCACAGGCTCATGCTGCGTTCGAAGTTGGAGGAATAGCCCAGCGCGCGGAGCTGTTCCGCGTCGCGGTCGACCGGGGCGATGCCGGGTTGGATCGGACTGTTCATCGTTATTGTTCCTGTATGGCTATGCACGTCGGCATTGAACAGATGGATCGGGACTGGGAGCCCGCTGCCCACGGCGCGTGGCGGCAGCGGTGAAAACCGGGGCGGCCGGGCCGGGGTAACAGCGGCGGCCGCCTGCGTGGAGCAAGCACAGCCTATGCCATATTACATATGATTTAAAATGTTTTATTGGGCGCTCTGCGCTGGAGGGTGGGAAGGCTGGAGTTAGAGCGGCGGGCTCTTGCGCGCAACGGCCCGGGCGACGGGGCCGCCAGGGCAGCGCAGCACCCCGGCGGGGAACGAAAATAGGGCGGAGTAACGCCGCATTGCTCCCTTCGGGAGCACTGGCGGGCTCAGGCTGCGCGGTGGCGCTTCTCCGGCAGTTGCACCAGGGTCCAGTGGGCGGACTGCTCGGCCAGGTTGGCGCGCTGGCAGCGGGTATCGCTGGCCAGCCCCAGGCTGGCTATCTCGCCGGCGATGAAGTTGGCGGTGTTGGCCGCCACCACCCGGCCCTCGCCGCTGAGGATCAGCGCCTCGTGCTCCAGGCGCATGAGCTTGGCGGTGACCACCCGCTCGAAGCGGTTCAGCGCGATGTCCGCGGCGGCCACGCCGAGGAAGCGCCCCTCCAGCAGCAGCGGGCGGGAGAAGGTGAGGATGTACATGTCCTGGCCGTAGAGGTCGACGTAGGGGCCGACCACGCTGCTGCGCCCGCTGTCGCGCGGGATGGCGAACCAGGGCATGGCGCAGTAGTCGTAGAAGTTCTCGCTGCGCCGGTTGAAGTTCAGGCTCAGCGGCACGGTGCGCCCGCCGGCGCCCAGTTGGCGCCACTCCAGGTACATCTCCTTGTCGCGCAGCACGCCCGGTTGCAGCACCACGCCACAGCCCTGCAGGCAGGCGCCGGGCTGCGTCAGGCAGCCTTCTATCAGCGGCCGCAGGCTGGCCAGGTCGGCGGAATCCACGGGCCTGCCGTTGGCCTCGCGCCAGATGCTGTCGATGGCGTTGGCCAGGGTGTCGATCTGGGCAAAGATGTTACTGATCGACACGTCGATGCGCTGGGCGCACTCGTCCAACGGGGTTTCACACACTGCGCTCGCCATGGCCTGGAGTCTCTTGTTCTAAGGGGAAGCGGACCTCCGGCGGATAAAAATCCTAAATCAGAGGTTTGCACGGGAAAAACAGGGCAAGGGTTGTGCCAATTGGCTCCGAATCCACCTGCAGGAGCGGGCCCTGCGCGCGATTCGCGGGCAGGGCCCGCTCCTACAGGTGTACGCAGTCGACTTCCACGTAGGGTGGGTTGAGCTGTGAATGCTGCCGCGGCGATGGGTATCGCTTCGCTCAACACCATCCTACGAAAGACGCCGCCAGCCGGTGATGTGGGAGCAACTGTCTTGCCGATTGCACCGAGGCGCTTTTCGTAGGATGGGTTGAGCCTTGGCGAAACCCATGCGGCCGCGGCGATGGGTATCGCTTCGCTCAACACCATCCTACGAAAGACCCTGCCAGCCGGTGATGTAGGCGCAACTGTCTTGCCGACTGCACCGAGGCGCTTTTCGTAGGATGGGTTGAGCCTTGGCGAAACCCATGCGGCCAGGCGTTGGGTGTCATATTCGCTGGGGGGGAGCGGACCTTGTCCGCGATTCGCGCGCAGGGCGCGCTCCTGCATGGGGCCGTTCGGCCTAGGGCGCTTCCTGGGCCAGGAGTTCCAGCTTCATGTCGATCAGGCGCTTGATGCCGCGGTTGACGTGGGCCTCGACCAGGGCGCCGGCCAGGTTCGGGTCGCCGGCGACTATCGCCTCGCGGATCGCCGTGTGCTCCTGCTGGATGGTTTCCACGCCGGGCGCGCCGGGCACCGGCAGCCAGAGCAGCTCGCCGATCTCCGCCTGCAGGCGGATTTCCGCGTGGGTCAGGCGCACCGACTGCGAGGCCACTGCTATCTCGATGTGGAAGCGCGCATCGGCGCGGCGGCGTTCGTGGCGGGTGGTGGCCTTGCCCAGTGTCTCGATGTACTGCGCCAGGTGCTGGTGGTGCTCGCGGGAGGCGCGGCGGGCGGCCAGGCGCGCGGCGGTGCCGGAAATGGCGATGTGTTCGTCGCAGAGGTCGCGCAGGTCGATGGTGCTCAGCTCGTCGAGGCGGCTCAAGACGATCTCGGCGGGGATTTCCTCGATGGCGCGGATGAAGCTGCCGCCGTTGCGCCCGCGGCGGGTCTCGATGACGCCGCGCTGGCGCAGGTAGGCCAGGGCTTCGCGGAGGGTCACGGTGGCCACGCCGAACTGCATGGCCAGCTCGGTCTCGCTGGGCAGTTGCTGGCCCTCGGCGAACAGGCCGAGGTCGATGGCGTCCATCAGCCGGCGCACGACCTCTTCGGTGCGGCCTTCCTGGCGCAGGCGGATGAACGGGCCGGGAGCGGTGGGTGAGGATCCATTCATACTGCGTTGCGGCCGCGGCGGGTGCTGGGCGCCGGAGCCAGAACTCCTGTAAGGGCCGGAGGGGGTGAGGGGCTGGCGCAGTATAACCTCATACTCAGAGTTCAATGTAGAAAGCGGCCGCCCCAAAGGGGCGGCCGATTGCCGCGAGTTGTGTCAGAACGGGTAGGCCAGGCTCGGCATCCACCGTTGCCAGATGCGTTGCAGTTCGCCGTCTGCCTTCAGCGCCGCCAGGGCGCTGTCCACCTCGTCCAGCCACGGCCCCTGGCCGCGCTTCACCGCGATGCCCCAGCGGTTGTGGGTGGGCACGCTGAAGCCGATGGCCAGGTCGGGCTCCTCGGCCAGCGGCACCAGCGCCACGTCGTCGTCCACCAGGGCGTCGATCTGGCCTTCGCGCAGGGCCCGGACCATGTCGCCGAGCACGTCGTCGGTGTCGCCGCCGAAGGGCACGGTGATGCAGCCCTCGAAGGTTTCCGCCAGGGCCATGTTGAGGCTGTTGGCGATCGCCCCGACGCGCTTGCCGACCAGGTCCGCCGGGCTGCGCACCAGGCTGCCGCGCAGCACCATCACCGCCTCGTCGAACACCGCGTAGGGCGCGGTGAAGTCGGCGAGGGTCAGGCGGTAGTTGGAGATGCCCTGGCCGCACAGCAGGATGTCGGCGTCGCCGGCCTGCAGCGCCGGGTAGAAGTCCGCCCAGTTGCGGTAGACGAACTGCGCTTCGCGGCCCAGGCGCCTGGCCAGGGCGCGGGCGACGTCGGACTCGTAGCCGTGGCGGTAGCCCTCGGCGTCCTTGTGGAACAGCGGCGGGGCCGGCAGGTCGGCGCAGAGAACGCGCAATACGCCGCTCATGGCAGGTAGTCCATGTACATCTTGGCTTCCCACTCGGTGACGACGGAGCAGTAGCGCGCCCACTCGTCGGCCTTGAGGTCGCGGTACAGCTCGGCCATCGCCGGCGGCAGCGCGCCGCGCACCACGGCGTCTTCGTCGAAGGCCTGCACGGCTTCGCCGAGGGTCATCGGCATGCGCACGTTCTCGCGGGCCGCGGGGATGCTGTCGCTGTTGTCCGGGGCGCCCGGGTCGGTGCGGTTTTCCAGGCCGTCGCGGATGCCGGCCAGCAGCAGGGTGTGCGACAGGTAGGGGTTCACGCTGGCGTCGGGCAGCTTGTATTCCAGGCGGCCGTTGGCCGACAGGCGCACGGTGCAGGTCTTGTTGTCCATGCCCCAGTTCAGGCGGTTGGGGGCGAACAGGCCGGCGTCCCAGAAGCGCTTGTAGGAGTTCACGGTGGAAGCCATCACCAGCATCGAGCCGGGGGCGTGGGCCAGCAGGCCGCCGAGGGCGTGGCGGCCGGTGTCGGTCAGGTGCAGTTCGCGGCGGCCGGCTTCGGCCAGCACGTTCTGCTCGCCGCGCCACAGGCTGAAGTTGTGGTGGCAGCCGCTGCCCATGCTGCCGGTGGTGGGCTTGGGCATGAAGCTGGCGCGCACGCCGAACTCGTTGGCCACCTGGCGGCAGATCAGGCGGTAGGTCACCAGGCGGTCGGCGGTGAGGTGGCAGTCGTCGAACATCCAGTTCAGTTCGAGCTGGCCCGGGTCCTCGTAGTCGCCCTCGATCATGTCCAGGCCCATTGCGCCGGCGTACTGCATCACACGTTGGAAGATCGGCCGCATGGTCTCCAGGTTGCCCAGGTGGTAGGCCGGGCTGGCGCCGGGGCGCACCTTGACTTCCAGCTTGTCGCCGAACCAGGTCATCTCCGGCTCGCAGCCGGTCTTCAGGCTCAGCCCGGTGTCGGCGGTGAAGGCCTTGTGGCTGTCGATCAGCAGGCCGCGGGCGTCGGTGGCCAGTACCTGGCCGGCCACTTCCTGGCGGTGGTCGGGCTCGTACAGACGGCAGAAGAAGCTGCCGATGGACTTGTCCCAGGGCAGCACGTTGAAGCTGCTGACGTCGGGGATGGCGGTGAATTCCGCGGCCTGGGCGCCGCCACCGAGCAGCACGCCGGCGCGGGTGCTCTGCAGGTCGGAGAGCGCGGTGCGGTGGAACTGCACGCCCTTCTCCAGGTTGCGCAGCAGGTGCTTGGCCGGCACCACCTTGGCCAGCACGCGGCCGCTGAGGGTGACCACCTGGTAGTACAGGTATTCCACGCCGGATTCGCGGATGCGCGCGGCGAGGTCCTGGGCGACGGCGGAGCTGGTGTTGTATTCCTTGTGTAGATCGAGCGCTGTCATTTCGGGGTTCTCCTCGGGCAGCGGCAGGCAAGGCACGCTGCGATGGCGGATGAAATTAAATTTGTAAACTGTGTTTATATGTTTTGAGCGAAGAACGGAACCTCTCTGCGAAGCGCCGGGCTAGGGGATGAACGGGGAACAGACCGGGCGGGCGTGTTCGCGGAAGAAGGCGGCGGCCCAGCGGGCGATCTGCCGGTTGTCCGGGCTCAGCCGCCGCAGCGATTCCCAGGCCCGCGCGGTGACGTCCGCCGGCAGCAGGCCGTTGCCGTAGCGGTCGAGCAGGGCGGCCAGGTAGTCCACGCTGAACTCCGGGTGGAACTGCACCGAGCGCGCCGGGAAGGTGTACTCCAGCACGCCATGCGGGCAATGGGCGGAGCCGCCGGCCACCCGCGCCTGCGGCGGCAGGCTGCTGACCTGGTCCTGGTGGAACACCAGGGTGGCCGCGTCCTCCAGGCCCTCGGCGTCATAGTGGTAGGCCTGGGCGCCGACGCCCCAGCCGACCTCGGCGCGGGTGGTGCGGCCGTCGAAGGCGTCGGCCATGATCTGGTGCCCGAAGCAGATGCCGAACACCGGCCGGCGCAGGCTGCGCAGGCGCCGCAACAGGGCGACCAGATGCAGCATCCAGGGGCTGTGCTCGTAGCAGCTGTGGCGCGAGCCGGTCAGCAGGTAGCCGTCGAAGGCGGTGGCCTCGGGCAGCGGCTCGCCGCGCACCGCCGAGACGTAGGTGAAGTCCGCCTCGGGCAGCGCCGGGGCCAGCCAGCTTTCGATCATCGCCGGGTAGCTGCCGAAAGCCTCCTGCAGTTCCTCGGGGATCAGGCCGTTCTCGATGATGCACAGGCGCATGGCGTTCTCCTCAGAGCTGCCCGAGCAGGCCCTTGGCCCAGGCCAGCGCCGCGTCGCCGGGCAGTTCGCCGCTGGAGGCGTCGTGCTGGCCGTGTTCGCCGACCTGCTGCGCGCCCAGCTCCACCAGGGCGTCGGCGATGATCCGGCTGCCGCGGTTGAAGGTCTCGTAGAAGCTGTCGCCCAGGCCGAAGGTGGCGAAGCGCAGGCCGGCCAGGTCCGGGCGCTGGCCCTGCAGCGCGGCGTGGAAGGGCTGGGCGCTGTTGGGTAGCTCGCCGTCGCCGTAGGTGGAGCAGACGATGACGTGGAAGTCCTGCGGGTTCAGCGTGGCCGGGTCGAAGGCGGCCATGTCGCGGACCTGGGTGGGGTAGTCGGCGCCCAGGGCGTCGGCGAGGTCGTCGGCGACCATCTCGGCGTTGCCGGTCTCGGTGCCGAAGAGGATGAGGATGTTCATGCGGGGTTCTCCTGGGGGCTGCGGGCGATGGCGAGCATGCCGGCGCGGTCGGTGATCTTGCGGCGCACGCGGCCGGGGGCGGCGGCCCGGGTTTCGGCGTGGTCGATACGCTGCCACTGCGAGTAGCCGACGCCACGTTCGCGCAGCCCGGCGGGCAGGGCGGCGAGGCCGGGGCGGCCGTTGCGCGGCGCGGCCTGCTGGTCGGCGACCATGGCTTCGGCGACCAGGCGGGCGTCCTGGCGGTTCTCCGGGATGGTCCCGCGCGGGCCGCGGCGCAGCCAGCCGACGCAGTAGAGGCCGTCGTCCAGGCGGCCATGTTCGAGGTCGGCGCTGGCGCCCAGCAGGGCATCGCGTTGCAGCAGGCCATCGGCCGCCTCTTCGAAGCCGATGGCGCTGACCAGGCTGTCCACCTTCAGGCGCAGTTCGCGGCCGTCGGCGTGGCGCAGTTCCAGGGCTTCGACGCTTGCGGCGCCGTGGATGGCCTGGGGTGTCCAACCGAAGTGGAAGACCAGTTCGCGGCCGGCTGCCGGCTGCTCCTGCGCGGCCAGCACGCGCAGCACGTCCAGGCGCGCCTGCTCGGTGGCGTCGGAACAGGGGGCGTCTTGCGGCGGCAGGTCCTCGATGCGGATGCGCACCCCGGCCAGCTTGCCCAGCTCGCGCAGCATCACCGGGTCGAAGCGGGCCTGGGCGGCGGGCGAGCGGCCGAGGATGTCGATGCGCTCCACGCCTTCGGCCAGCAGCGCCTGCAGCGGCGCCTCGGCGATGTCGGAGCCGGCGAAGTCCTCGGCCGACTTGGCCAGCAGGCGCAGCACGTCGACGGCCACGTTGCCGTTGCCGACGATGGCCACGCGGCGGCCGAATGCCGGGGCGAAGCCCTGTTCGTCCGGGTGGCCGTTGAACAGCCGGGTGACGCGGCCGGAGCCGTAGACGCCGGGCAGCTCGTCGCCGGGGATGCCCAGGCGGCGGTCGCCGTACAGGCCGGTGGCGAGCACCACCAGGTCGAAAGCCTCGCGCAATTGCTCCAGCGATAGGTCGCGGCCGATCTCCAGGTTGCCGAGGAATTCCACCCCTTCGCGCTCGAACAGCCGCTCGAACTGCCGGCACACCGCCTTGGTGCCCTGGTGGTCCGGCGCCACGCCGTAGCGCACCAGGCCGAAGGGCGTGGGCAGGCGTTCGAGCAGCACGATCTGCGCGTCCGCCCAGTGCTTGCGCAGGGCCTGGGCCAGGTAGCAGGCCGAGGGCCCGCTGCCGACGATGGCTACGCTGGGTGCGTTCATTTCGCCGGCACCGCGTCGAAGCGGATCGGCAGGCGGGTGGCGCCGGTGTTGCCGCTGTCCGGCAGCCATTCGGCCTCGCCGTTGGGCGCCGGGTGCTTCAGGTGCTGGGCGAGCAGGGCCAGGGCCGCGGTCATGTCGCCGCGGGCGATGAAGTGGCCGATGCAGTGGTGCGCGCCGGCGCCGAAGCCGAAGTGCGGCAGGCGCTTGGCGGTGATGTCGAAGCTGGCGTCCTCGAAGGCGTGCGGGTTGCTGCCGGCGGCCTGGCTGAACAGGTGCACGGTGGTTCCCTTGGCGATGTGCAGGCCCTGGTACTCGAAGTCTTCCAGCGCCTCGCGGGTCACCCAGGTGACGGTCGGGCGCACGCGCATCACTTCTTCCACGGCGGCGCGGGCCAGTTCCGCGTCGTTGCCCAGCAGCTCCCATTGCGCGGGGTGCTGGAGGAAGGTGTCCATGGCTAGGCTGAGCTGGTTGCGGGTGGTGTCGATGCCGCCGAAGATCGCCAGGACGATCATGTCGTACAGCTCCTGGTCGCTGAGGGCGTTCTTGTCCTCTTCATTGGCGCGCACCAGGCTGCTGAGGAAGTCCTCGCCCAGGCCGTTGCGCTTGAGCGCTTCCACCGCCTGGCGGGCATAGCCGAACAGCTTGTCGGTGGCGGCGTTGATGCGCGCCTCGTCGCGCTTGAAGGTGACGCCCAGGGCCAGGCCCATCTCCACCGCCAGGTCGGCCAGGCCCTTCCACTCGCTGATCGGCAGGCCGAGCAACAGGCAGATCACCTGGGTGGCGTAGGGTTCGGCGAACTCGCTGACGAACTCGCACTCGCCGCGGCCTTCGAACTGTGCGATCAGGTCGCCGGCCAGGCGCTGGAAGTCCGGCATCATCTGCTTCACCAGCTTGGGCGCGAAGGCCGGGTTGGCCAGGCGGCGCAGGCGCGAATGGTCGGCGCCTTCCTTGCTCAGCAGCATGCGCATCCACCAGTCGGCGAAGCTGCCGCTGGCGTTGTTGTGCGCGGGCCAGGCGTAGCTGCCCTGGCGCAGGCGCTGGTCGCGCAGCAGCTTGTTCACCTCGTCGTAGCGCAGCACGGCGATGCCATAGGGCGTGCGGGCGAACCAGCTTTGCGCGCGGGCATCCATCACCGCCTGGGAGCGGATCGAGAAGCTCGGGTCGCTGACGTCCAGGTAGGGCGCGTCATCGAGGCGGGTAGGGGCGCTGGTGGTCATTCGGACACCTCCGTTCTGGCGCTTGCCGCCAGTGGGCGGTGCGCTGTTGTTGTGATGGGCGATGCCGGGCGGCGCCGCCATCCGCCGTCGGTGGGCGGCGGGGGATGGATTTGAATTTAAAATATGGTTTCATAGTTTTCAACAGGCTTTTTTCGCCTTTCCGGTGCCTTTTGGGTGGGGCTTGGTTGCTCGTGAAAGCGAGAGTCCAGGTTTCATGCGGGTTCCAGCGCCGCGGATGAGGCAAATAAAAAATCTGTTTTAAAATCTTTTAAGGAGAAAGCGCCATGAAACCATCCCGTGCCATCGCCGTGCTGCACGACGCCGCCGACGTCGCCGGTTGCCTGCCGGAGCTGTTCGCCGAGCAGGGCATCGACCTGGAACTGCGCTGCGTAGAGAAAGGCCTGCCGTCGCCGGAGAGCCTGGAACTGCTGCTGGTGCTGGGCAGCCCCGAATCGGCCTACGACCACCGCGTGCCCTGGCTGGGCGGCGAACTGGCCTGGCTGAAGGCCGTGCAGGCGCGCGGCGTGCCGACCTGGGGCATCTGCTTCGGCAGCCAGCTGCTGGCCCGCGCCCTGGGCGGCGAGGTGTACCGCAACCGCCAGGCCGAGATCGGCTGGACGCCCATCGACACCCCAGAGGCGGACTGGGCGTTCCGTGGTCCGTGGCTGAACTTCCACTTCGACGCCTTCACCCCGCCGCCGGGTGCCACCCTGCTGGGCGCCACCGAGCTGGCGCCCCAGGCCTACAGCCATGGGCGCAGCCTGGGCGTGCAGTTCCACCCGGAGATCGACACGGCGATGTTCGATACCTGGATCGCCTACTGGCGGCGCAGCGAGGAGGGCCGGCGTTTCATGGCCGAAGCGGGGGATTTGCCGGAGCGGATTCGCGCGGAGATTGCCGAGCGGGAGGGGGTGAACAAGGGGAATTGCCGGGCGTTGCTGGGGGATTTTCTGGGGCGGTTGTGATTGGGGGGGCTTGGTGCTTGTTGCTTGTTGTAGGAGCGAGCTTGCTCGCGAACGGCGTTTCCCGGTGGCTGCGGGGTGTGGGGTTGGCTCCGTCCCCTCTCCCTAACCCTCGGCTGCGCGCCCCGCCCTGAAGGGAGAGGGGACCGTTCGGTGTGCTCGGATGTTCTGGCGTTAGCCGGCTACTCCGGAGGTGCCGGCGTGAGCCACATTCCCCCTTGGCACGGACGGCTCCCTCTCCCTCTGGGAGAGGGCTGGGGTGAGGGTAACGGACTTCGACGACGCTCCGGAGCACGGCTGGGCTCCGCTCCCTCACCCTAACCCTCTCCCAGAGGGAGAGGGGACCGTTCGGTGCGTTTGGTTGTGCTGGCGTTAGCCGGTTGCCTCGGAGGTATCGGCGTAAACCATGTTTCCCGGCCGCACGGATAGCCCCCTCTCCCTCTGGGAGAGGGCTGGGGTGAGGGTGACGGACTTCGACGACGCTCCAGAGCACGGCTGGGCTCCGCCCCCTCACCCTAACCCTCTCCCAGAGGGAGAGGGGACCGTTCGGTGCGTTTGGTTGTGCTGGCGTTAGCCGGCTGCTCCGGAGGTACCGGCGTGAGTCACATTTCCCCTTGGCACGGACAGCCCCCTCTCCCTCTGGGAGAGGGCTGGGGTGAGGGTGACGGACTTCGACGACGCTCCGGAGCACGGCTGGACTTCGTTCCCTCACCCTAACCCTCTCCCAGAGGGAGAAGGGACCGTTCGGTGCGCTTGGCTGTTCTGGAGTTAGCCGGCTACCCCGGAGGAGACGGCGTAAACCATGTTCCCCGGCGGCACGGACAGCTCCCTCTCCCTTCAGGGAGAGGGTTGGGGAGAGGGGACGGAGCTAACCCCACACACCGTAGCCGCCGGGAAACGCCGTTCGCGAGCAAGCGCGCTCCTACGAAAAGCGCCTCACCGCAGCCGGCAAGCGCCGCCTCAGAGCTTGATCCAAGTCGCCTTCAACTCGGTGTACTTGTCGAACGCATGCAACGACTTGTCCCGGCCATTGCCCGACTGCTTGAAGCCACCGAAGGGCGCGGTCATGTCGCCGCCGTCGTACTGGTTCACCCACACGCTGCCGGCGCGCAGGGCGCGGGCGGTCTGGTGGGCCTTGGTGATGTCGCGGGTCCAGACCGCCGCGCCCAGGCCGTACTGGGTGTCGTTGGCGATGCGGATGGCTTCCTCGGCGCCTTCGAACTCGATCACCGAGAGCACCGGGCCGAAGATTTCCTCGCGGGCGATCTTCATGGCGTTGCTCACGCCGTCGAACAGCGTCGGCTCCACGTAGGTGCCGCCGGTTTCCTCCAGCACCTGGCGGCCGCCGGTCATCAGTTGGGCGCCCTCGGCCTTGCCGGCTTCGATGTAGCCCAGCACCTGCTCCAGCTGGCGGCCGTCCACCAGGGCGCCGACGTTGGTGTCCGGGTCCAGCGGGTGGCCGGCCTTCCAGCCTTTCAGGGCTTCCACCACCATGGGCACGAACTGCGCCTTGATGGACTTCTCCACCAGCAGGCGCGAGCCGGCGGTGCAGACCTCACCCTGGTTGAAAGCGATGGCAGCTGCCGCGGCTTCGGCGGCGGCCTGCAGGTCCGGGGCGTCGGCGAAGACGATGTTCGGGCTCTTGCCGCCGGCCTCCAGCCACACGCGCTTCATGTTCGATTCGCCGGCGTAGACCAGCAGTTGCTTGGCGATCCTGGTCGAGCCGGTGAACACCACGGTGTCCACGTCCATGTGCAGCGCCAGGGCCTTGCCGACGGTGTGGCCGTAGCCCGGCAGCACGTTGAGCACACCCTTGGGCAGGCCGGCGTCCAGCGCCAGCTGGGCGATACGGATGGCGGTCAGCGGCGAGCGCTCGGACGGCTTGAGGATCACCGAGTTGCCGGTGGCCAGGGCCGGGCCGAGTTTCCAGCTGGCCATCATCAGCGGGAAGTTCCACGGCACTATGGCGGCGACCACGCCCACCGCCTCGCGGGTTACCAGGCCGAGCTGGTCGCGCGGGGTGGCGGCCACTTCGTCGTAGACCTTGTCGATGGCCTCGCCGCTCCAGCGGAGGCTGTCCACCGCGCCGGGCAGGTCGACGTTCAGCGAGTCGCCGATGGGCTTGCCCATGTCCAGGGTTTCCAGCAGCGCCAGCTCCTCGGCGTGCTCCTCCAGCAGCTCGGCGAAGCGCACCAGCACGGCCTTGCGCGCGGCCGGCGCCTGCTGCGACCACGCGCCGGACTCAAAGGCGGCGCGGGCGCTCTGCACGGCGCGCTCGGCATCGGCGGCGTCGCAACTGGCGACCTTGGCCAGCAGGCGCCCGTCCACCGGGCTGAGGCAGTCGAAGGTGGCGCCGTCGGCGGCGTCGCGGTACTGGCCGTCGATGAAGGCGCGGCCTTCGATGCGCAGTTGGCTGGCGCGGGCTTCCCAGTCGGCTCGGGTCGCTTGGGTCATGGTGGGGTCGCTCCTGATCGTTGTTGTGGTGTGGGTGGTCGCCGGGGAGGCGAGCCGAATAATACATATGAGACCATATCTTAAGCCCTCGCCAGTGCCAATAGTCGCCTGCGAAGCGCTGCCGGTCAGCCGCCTGCAGGCCGGCCCGCTGTGAGGCTCGACGCCATGGAGGGTGCCAAAGCCGACGGACGCGGCTAGGCTAAGGGCCTCGACGCGACCCCTGGAAACAACATGAACGAAGAATCCACAAGCCTGCCCGAGCGTGAGCCCCTCAGCGCGGTGGACATCCGCGTACTCGGCAGCCTGATCGAGAAGCAGCTGACCACGCCGGAAACCTATCCGCTGACGCTCAATGCCCTGGTCACCGCCTGCAACCAGAAGACCAGCCGCGAGCCGGTGATGGACCTCAACCCCGGCCAGGTCGGCCAGGCCCTGCGCAGGCTGGAGGGCCTGGAGATGGTGCGCCTGGTGATGGGCAGCCGCGCCGACCGCTGGGAGCAGCGCCTGGACAAGGCGCTGGAGCTGGTCAAGCCGCAGTGGGTGCTGCTCGGCCTGCTGTTCCTGCGCGGCCCGCAGACGCTCAACGAGCTGCTCACTCGCAGCATGCGCATGCACGATTTCGACGACACCGAGGAAGTCCGCCACCAGCTGGAACGCCTGGCCGCCCGCGGCTTCGCCGTGCAGCTGGAACGCCAGAGCGGCCAGCGCGAGGACCGCTACATGCACCTGCTGGGCAGCGCCGCCGACCGTGAGGCGGCCATCGCCGCCAGCGGCCGTGGCGCTTCGGCACCGCGCGGCGAGCACAGCGTGCAGGACGAGGCGCGCATCCTCGAACTGGAGGCCCGCGTGGCCGCTCTGGAGGAGCGCCTGGCGCGCCTGGAGCAGGACCGCGACAACGGCCTGGACTGAAACCAGCGATGGCCATGGAAACGGCCGGATAAGCATTCTTTAAGAATTCGTCCGCATAGTGCCAGGACCGTTTTCATGGCTGCACAGGGGAGCTTCCATGGGGCCCAGACTTTCGCAGGCGCTGCTGGTGTCGGTGCTGTGCCAGCTGTCCGAAAGCCAGCCGCGCTCGCTCGCCGAGTTGAGCGGGCAGCGCGAGAACAACCTGCTGGCGATCCGCGAGCTGTTCCGCCAGGGGCGCATCACCGGCGTGCTGCGCGACGACCCCTTTGGCGCCGAGGACGCCCAGGGCCCGCTGCTCTGCGATGCCGAGCGGCTGCGCCTGCGCCGCTCCTACGCGCTGCAGATGGAGGAACTGAACGAGCAGGCGCCGCCGACCGAGACACTGATCCGCATCTGAGGCGGCGCCTGCGCAGGCCTCAGAAGATGTAGTCGGTGGTCAGGAAGTTCGACTCGCGGCCCTGGATGATCTCGCTGATCAGCGCCTTGTTGGCGGCATTGAAGCGCGTCGCCACCAGGGTGCGGATGGAGAAGGTGCGCAGCGCATCGTGCACCGACAGGGTGCCTTCGGCGGAGTTCTTGCGGCCGTTGAACGGGTAGCTGTCCGGGCCGCGCTGGCACTGGGCGTTGATATTGATGCGGCCGACCTGGTTGGCGAAGGCGTCCACCAGCCGGCCGACCTGCTCGGGGTCGCTGCCGAACAGGCTCAGCTGCTGGCCGTAGTCGGACTGCAGCACGTAGTCGATCACTTCCTCCAGCTCGCGGTACGGCACCACCGGCACCAGCGGGCCGAACTGCTCCTCGTGGTACAGGCGCATCCGCGCCGTCACCGGGCTGAGCAGCGCCGGGTAGAAGAAGCTCTCGCGCGACTGGCCGCCGCCGGCGTTGATCACCTTGGCGCCTTTCTCCAGGGCGTCTGCCAGCAGGCCGTTGAGGTAGTCCACCTTGCCCGGCTCGGGCAGCGGCGTCAGCGCCACGCCCGGCTCCCAGGGCATGCCCGGCTTGAGCTGGGCCAGGCGTGCGCTGAACTTGTCGAGGAAGCCCTGCAGCACGCTTTCGTGGACGAACAGGATCTTCAGCGCGGTGCAGCGCTGGCCGTTGAACGACAGCGCGCCGGTGATGGCTTCCTCCACGGCGTTGTCCAGGTCCACCTGCGGCAGGACGATGCCGGGGTTCTTCGCGTCCAGGCCCAGGGCCGCGCGCAGGCGGTGCGGGCGCGGGTGCAGGCGCTTGAGGTCGGCGGCGCCCTTGTGGGTGCCGATGAAGGCGAACACGTCGACCTTGCCGCTGGCCATCAGCGCCGAGACGGTCTCGCGGCCGCGGCCGTAGATGATGTTGATCACCCCCGGCGGGAAGCTGTCGCGGAAGGCCTCCAGCAGCGGGCGCATCAGCAGCACGCCGAACTTGGCCGGCTTGAACACCACGGTGTTGCCCATGATCAGCGCCGGGATCAGCGTGGTGAAGGTCTCGTTCAGCGGGTAGTTGTACGGGCCCATGCACAGCGCCACGCCCAGCGGCACGCGGCGGATCTGGCCGAGGGTGCCCTGTTCCAGCTCGAAGCGGCTGGAGCGGCGGTCCAGCTCTTTGAGCGCTTCGATGGTGTCGACGATGTAGTCGCAGGTGCGGTCGAATTCCTTCTCCGAATCCTTGAGGTTCTTGCCGATCTCCCACATCAGCAGGCGCACCACCGCCTCGCGCTGCTCGCGCATGCGCGCCAGGAAGGTCTCCACGTGCTGGATGCGCTCGGCCACCCGCAGGTTGGGCCACAGGCCCTGGCCGTTGTCGTAGGCGGCCACGGCGGCGTCGAGGGCGGCCAGCGCGGCGTCGGCGTCCAGCAGCGGGGTGCTGCCGAGGATCACCTGGCGCTCGCCCTCGGCGGTCTTCAGGAAGATCGGGCTGCGCACCGGCGCCAGCGGGCCGTCCCAGCGGAGCAGCTGGCCGTTCACCAGGTAGTCGCGTTGCTCGACCGGGGCGTCGGGGCGCCAGGCCTCGGGGATGTCGTCGATGGCGGGGAACAGGGTGTCGAGGTTGTGGCTCATGGTTCCTCCCTCAGGAACGGGCGCCGCTGGGGCAGAAGGGAAGGGCGCCCGGAATGTTGTTTTTAGCCTGGATCGGCCTGAAGGTGAATCGTTTCAGCTTGCGTTCGTCGGAAAGCCCGGCGAGGGGCTTTCAGCGGGCGCGGCCGGACGGCCGGGGCGCGGCTGGCGCCCGGGCCTCGCCGAGCAGCTCCTGCTGCTCGGCATAGCGCTCGCGCACGTCGAAGTCGCGCGGCCAGTCGTTGGCGGGGGAGGGCTTGGGGTCGCGGGCTTGGGTGGACATCGGCGGTACTCCTTTCACGGGGGAAGCCGGTGGTCCTCAGACCACCAGCGAAAGCAGCAGGATGAACACCAGGCCGACCACGGAGAGGATGGTTTCCATGGCCGTCCAGGTCTTGAAGGTCTCGGCGACGCTCATGTTGAAGTACTGCTTGACCAGCCAGAACCCGGCGTCGTTGACGTGGGAGAGGATCAGCGAGCCGGCGCCGGTGGCCAGCACCAGCAGCTCGCGGTTGACCCCCGGGATCATGCCCACCACCGGCACCACGATGCCGGCGCCGGTGATGGTGGCGACCGTGGCGGAACCGGTGGCCACGCGGATCACCGCCGCCACCAGCCAGGCCAGCAGGATCGGCGAAATCTGCGCGTGCACGGCCAGGTGGCCGATCACGTCGCCCACGCCGCTGGCCACCAGCATCTGCTTGAAGCCGCCGCCGGCGCCGATGATCATCACGATGGCCGCGGTGGGCGCCAGGCTCTGGTCGAGCAGCTTGAGAATCTGCTGCGAGCCGAAGCCGCGGGCGTAGCCGAAGGTGTACAGGGCCAGCAGCAGCGCCAGCAGCAGGGCGGTGATCGGGTGGCCGATCATGTCCATCCAGGCGCGGAAGGCGTGGCCGTCGGGCAGCAGCACGTCGGCGAAGGTCTTCAGCAGCATCAGGAACACCGGCAGCAGCACGGTCAGCAGGGTGATGCCGAAGCTGGGCAGGTTGCTGGTTTCCGGTTCATGGGCGATCTGCGCCACCAGCTCCTCGGACGGGCTGCCGGGGATCACCCGGGCGATCCAGGCGCCGAACAGCGGGCCGGCGATGGCCGCGGTGGGCAGCGCGACTATCAGGCCGTAGAGAATGGTCTTGCCGATGTCGGCGCCGAACACGCCGATGGCCAGCAGCGGGCCCGGGTGCGGCGGCACCAGGCCGTGCACCGCGGAAAGCCCGGCCAGCAGCGGGATGCCGATCTTGATCAGCGACACGCCGCTGCGCCGCGCGACGATGAACACCAGCGGGATCAGCAGGATGAAGCCGATCTCGAAGAACAGCGGGATGCCCACCAGGAAGGCCGCCAGCATCATCGCCCAGTGCACCTTGCGCTCGCCGAAGGCGTCGATCAGGGTGCGGGCGATCTGATCGGCGCCGCCGGACTCGGCCATCATCTTGCCGAGCATGGTGCCCAGGGCGAGGATCACCCCGACGAAGCCGAGCACCCCGCCGAAGCCGTCCTGGAAGGCCTTGACGATCTGCGCCACGGGCATGCCCGAGGTCAGGCCGAGGAAGCCGGCGGCGATGATCAGGGCGAGGAAGGGGTGGATCCTGAAGCGGGTGATCAGCACGATCAGGCCGATGATGGTGACCAGCGCATCCAGCAGCAGGTAGGTGTCGTGGGACAGACCGAACATGGCGGGGCTCCCTTGTCGTTGTTTTTACGGGCGTTTTGGGATAGCGCTGTCTTCAGCGCGCGGCAAAAATCGGTTCAGGCCGGCTCGTGGGCGCGCCACCAGGCCAGGGCCTGCTCGACGATGCGTTCCACCGGCAGGGTGGCATCGACGGCGAGGGTCAGCGGTTCGTCGTGGGGCGGTTCCAGGGCGGCGAACTGGCTGTCCACCAGGGTCGCCGGCATGAAGTGCCCGGGGCGTTCTGCGACGCGGCGCGCGGCTTCCTCACGGGGCAGTTCGAGGAACACCACGCCCAGGCCCGGCACGGCCTCGCGCAGGCGTTCGCGGTAGGCCAGCTTGAGCGCCGAGCAGGTCAGCACCGGGCGCTGGCCGGCGGCCACGGCCTGGCGCAGCAGCTCGGCCAGGGTGGCCAGCCAGCCGGCGCGATCGTCGTCGGTCAGCGGGATGCCGGCGCTCATCTTGCGGATGTTCTCGGCCGGGTGGAAGGTGTCGCCTTCGATCTCGTGGGCGCCGCTGGCGCGGCACAGCGCCTGGCTGACGCTGGTCTTCCCGCAACCGGAGACACCCATGATCAGCAGGGCGTGGATGGGAGGGAGCATATCGCACCTCGGTGGGGAGACAGCGCTGTCTTTAAAAGTCGAAGCCAAGAGCATGGGGCTGCCTCCGCTTTCTTGTCATTCTAGTGTTTGCGTATGGTCTCCGCGGTTTTTCCGCCGCAGCGCGATCCGGGGCTTTCAGGCAATTGCCGGGTTCGCGAGACAGCGCTACCTTAGTGCCTCGATTTTCGTTTGGCAAGCCAGCCGATGCCCTCGCAGAAGAAGAACGACAAGCACTCCCGCGCCAGCGGCCGCCCCACCCTGAACGAAGTGGCGCAGCGCGCCGGCGTCAGCCCCATCACCGCCTCCCGCGCCCTGCGCGGCGTCAGCAGCGTCGCCGAGGCGCTGGTGCTGAAGGTCCGCGAGGCCGCCGCCGAGCTGGGCTACGTGGCCAACCCCGCGGCGCGGGCGCTGGCCTCGGCGCAGAGCCACAGCGTGGTGGTGCTGGTGCCGTCGCTGTCCAACCAGCTGTTCGTCGACACCCTGGAGGCCATCCACGGCGTGCTGCGGCCCCAGGGCCTGGAAGTGCTGATCGGCAACTTCCACTACTCGCGCGACGAAGAGGAGGACCTGATCCGCAACTACCTGGCCTACCAGCCCCGCGGCCTGCTGCTCACCGGCTTCGAGCGCACCGAGAGCGCGCGACGGATGGTCGAGGCCAGCGGCGTGCCCTGCGTCTACATGATGGACCTGGACCATAGCCCCGGCCTGCACTGCGTGGGCTTCTCGCAGATCGCCGCGGGCATGGCCGCCGCCGAGCACCTGCTGGCCGGCGGGCGCAAGCGCCTGGCCTACGTCGGCGCGCAGCTGGACCAGCGCACCCTGCTGCGCGGCGAGGGTTTCCGCCGCGCCCTGCAGAAGGCCGGCTGCTACGACCCGGCGCTGGAGATGCTGACGCCGCGGCCGTCCTCGGTGGGCCTGGGCGGCGAGCTGTTCCGCCAACTGTTGGCCGCGCGGCCGGACGTGGAAGGCATCTTCTTCGGCAACGACGACCTGGCCCAGGGCGCGCTGCTGGAGGCGCTGCGCCAGGGCATCGAAGTGCCGCGGCAGGTCGCCGTGGTCGGCTTCAACGACCTGCCCAGCTCGGCCTACATGGTGCCGCGCCTGTCCAGCATCCGTACCCCGCGCGAGGCCATCGGCCGCCGCGCCGCCGAGACGCTGCTGGCGCTGATCGCCGGGCGGCCGATCGCCGAGCCGGTGCAGGACCTGGGCTTCGAACTGATGGTGCGCGAGAGCAGTTGAAACATGCACAGGGTATTTCTGCCGATCTCGCTGCGTCCGCTGCCGCCGCGCTTCATTTCCCGGGCCTTGCGGTCGCCCTGTTTCACGGCCGGCGGGGCGCGTTGCAGAGCGCCCCGCCCATCGTTCGACGGCCGGTACTGGGGAATGCCGCCGGTCTGCCGATAGGCATCAGGTACCCGCCCGGTGGTTGATCGGATGATGGCTAAGTGACATAACCGGGTTCGACACTCTCGCTGCAGTCACAGACGGATCTACATGACCAGCAATTTCGATGTCTTCACCCACGCCCGGGGAGGCTCGCGCCGGCAGCGCATCGGCGTGCTCTTCTATGCCGGCGTGCTGCTGGTCCTCACCCTGCTGGTCGGGCTGAGCGGCTGGAGCGTGTACCGCGACTACCGCAGCAGCACCGACCAGGTGCGGCAGAACCTCTCGGCGCTGGCCCGCTCGCTGGAGGGCTACATCAGCGCGCTGCTGCTGCAGAGCTACGGCAGCATCTACGCGGTGTCGGAAGACCTGCAGGGCCTGGGCGAGGTCGCCGACGCCGGCCAGGTGCGCGGGAAGCTGGTGCAGGCGATGCGCTACGACCCGGTGTCGACCTACCTGTTCGTGCTCCGCGACGGCCACCTCTACGCCGTGGACGGCCACGGCCAGCCGGCCGAGGAGCACCTGCGCCCGCTGCTCGCCCTGGGCGACCTGCCGGCCAGCGAGCGCCCGGCCTTCGGCCACACGCTGCGCGGCCCCAACGGCGCCTTCCTGCTGCCGATGTACGTCGGCCAGCGCGGCGCCGACGGCCGCACCCAGCGCGTCGGCGCGCTGATCGACACCGACCGCGTCGGCGACCTGCTGCGCCGCCTGGGCCTGGCCGAGCACATGAACGCCGGCATGTTCGACAACCTCGGCACCGTGCTCTACCGCACCCCCGACACCCTGAATTCCGTCGGCCGCCGCCTGCCGGAGTGGTCGCCGCTGTTCCCGCGCCTGGGCCGCCCGGACTTCGCCCTGGTCGAGGGCCGCAGCATCAGCGGCGAGCCGTCGCTGTTCGCCGACGCGCCCTCGGCGAGCTTCCCGATCCACGCCGTGGTCGGCCAGGCTTCGGCCAGCTACCTGCTGCCCTGGCTCAAGCGCGCCGGCTTCAGCGCCGTGCTGCTGGCCATCTGCGCCCTGGCCCTGGGCCTTTCCGCCTGGCAGCTGCGCCGGCTGATCGGCGAGATCAGCCAGAACGGCCGCTTCTACCGCCAGCTGTTCACCAACATCAACGACGGCGTGTTGCTGATCGGTGTGGACGGCCGGGTGCGCGCCACCAACGAACGCGCCGCGAGCATGTTCGGCGTCGATTCGCCGGAGCGTCTGATCGGCCTGCTGCCCTCGGAGCTGTCGCCGGAGCGCCAGCCGGACGGGCGCCTGTCGCTGGTGGCCAGCCGCGCCAATCTGGAAGGCCTGCTCAGCGGCGAGCTGCGCGAGGTGGACAGCGAGTGGCAGTTCCTGCGCCGCGACACCCGCCTGCCGTTCGACTGCGAGGCCCACGTCACGCGCTTCAGCTGGCAGCAGAACGCGCTGTTGCTGGTGGTGCTGCACGACATCACCGAACGCAAGCGCTACCTCGCCGAGCAGGAATACCTGGCCAACCACGATTCGCTCACCGGCCTGCCCAACCGCTACTGGCTGGGCCGCCACATCGAGCAGCGCATCGCCCGCGGCGGCGGGCGCTTCGCCATCCTGCTGCTGGACATGAACCGCTTCAAGGAAGTCAACGACACCCTCGGCCACCAGCACGGCGACAGCGTGCTGCAGCAGGTGGGCGCGCGCCTGGGCGCCTGGCTGCGCACCCAGGAGGCCGGCATCGCCCGCCTGGGCGGCGACGAGATGGCGGTGATCACCCGCGAGCTGGACGACGAGCGCGGCGTGCCCGGGCTGTGCCAGGGCATCGCCCGGGTGCTGCGCCAGCCGCTGTCCGCCGGCGGCATCCAGCTGGAGCTGTCGGCCAGCATCGGCGTGGCCCTCTACCCGGACCACGGCGACACCCCCGGCGACCTGCTGCGCTGCGCCGACATCGCCATGTACCAGGCCAAGCACGGGCGCCGCGACTTCCTGCTCTACCAGCGCTGCGACGACACCTACACCCCCGAGCGCCTGGCCTTGCACACCGGGCTGGGGCGGGCCATCCGCGAGGGCGGGCTGCAGCTGCACTACCAGCCCAAGGTGAGCCTGGCCGACGGCCAGGTGATCGGCTTCGAGGCCCTGCTGCGCTGGGAGCACCCCGAGCGCGGCATGATCCCGCCCGGCGAATTCATCCCCATGGCCGAGTCCACCGAGCTGATTCACCCGCTCACCCGCTGGGTGCTGGACGAGGCCCTGCGCCAGCTGCGCGCCTGGAGCGAGCACGGCCTGGAAACCTGCATGGCGGTGAACATCAGCGCCAATAACCTGCGCAACCCGCACTTCGTCAGCGAACTGCAGGGCCTGCTGGCCCGCCACGGCATCGCCGGCTCCCTGGTCGAGCTGGAGGTCACCGAAGGCACCCTGCTGGAAGACCCGGAGATGGCCCTGCGCAGCCTGCAGGCGATCCGCGACCTGGGGGTGACGCTGTCGATCGACGACTTCGGCACCGGCTACTCCTCCCTGGCCTACCTCAAGCGCCTGCCGGTGCAGGTGCTGAAGATCGACCGCACCTTCGTCTCCGGCATGGCCGACAACTTCTCCGACGCCATGATCGTGCAGTCGACCATCGCCCTCGGGCACAACTTCGGCATGCAGGTGGTGGCCGAAGGCGTGGAGGACGCGGCCACGGCCACCGCCCTGGCGCGGCTGGGCTGCGACATCGCCCAGGGCTACCACTTCGGCCGCCCGATGGGCGCCGCCCAGGTGATGGACTGGCGCCTGCAGCGTCAGCTGGAAGCCCTCGGCCTGAGCTGAGGCGCGCCGCGTGGCAAGTGGACAAGGTCGGGTAATTATTACGTATTTGTTAAAAGACCTTTGTCCATATCCGGATTCAAATAGCGCTTCGATCCGGCATCATGTCCCCACTCCGCCAGGGGAGTAGAGCGGGGCGCGGAAGTACTTCCACTACAGAAACTTACGTTCGCTCGACCATGACTGTTACGCATGGCCGAACATTTGTTCCTGCCTACAAGAAAAGTCGGCCATCACGCTTACCACTGGCCGGCACTCCAAGACTCAAGGGGCAACTCCATGAAGCACCTCAAACGCAGCATGCTCGTGCTCGCCGTTTCCACCGCCGCCATGCAACTGGCCCAGGCCGAACCCTTCGTCAGCGACCAGGCCGACGCCAAGGGCTTCCTCGAAGACAGCCACCTCGACCTGCTGCTGCGCAACTTCTACTACAACCACGACGGCAAGAACGGCGCCGACGACCAGCGCGACTGGACCCAGGGCATCTTCGCCACCTACAGCTCCGGCTACACCCAGGGCACCGTCGGCTTCGGCGTCGACGCCTTCGGCTACCTGGGCATCAAGCTCGACGGCGGCTCCGGCACCGCCGACAGCGGCAACCTTCCGGTGGACCGCCACGGCAACCCCGAGGACGACTACGGCAAGGCCGGCGGCGCGCTGAAGGTGCGCATCTCCAGGACCGAGCTGAAATTCGGCGACATGCAGCCCACCGCCCCGGTCTTCGCCGCCGGCGGCACCCGCCTGATGCCGCAGACCGCCAAGGGCTTCGCGCTGATGAGCAGCGAGCTGCAGGGCCTGGACCTGGAAGCCGGCCACTACACCGCCGGCACCAGCCCGGTGACCACCAGCCACACCGGCGGCATCTGGGCCACCTACGCCAACGTCGAGGCCGACAGCGCCGACTTCGTCGGCGGCCGCTACGCCATTACCCCGGACCTGAGCGTGTCGCTCTACGCCGCCGAGCTGGAAGACATCTGGCGCCAGTACTACGGCAACGCCAACTACAGCCTGGCGCTGGGCGGCGACCAGTCGCTGGGCTTCGACTTCAACATCTACCGCACCAACGACTACGGCCAGGCCAAGGCCGGGCGCATCGACAACACCGCCTGGTCGTTCGCCACCGCCTACTCCTTCCTGCAGGCGCACACCCTGACCCTGGCCTTCCAGAAGGTGCAGGGCGACACCCCGTTCGACTACGTGGGCTTCGGCGACAACGGCGCGGGCGCCGCCGGCGACTCGATCTTCCTGGCCAACTCGGTGCAGTACTCCGACTTCAACGGCCCGGGCGAGCGCAGCTGGCAGGCCCGCTACGACCTGGCGATGGACACCTACGGCGTGCCCGGCCTGAGCTTCATGGCCCGCTACATCAACGGCACCAACATCAACGGCGAGCACATGGCCGCCGACAGCTCGTACCGCGGCTACGAATACGGCCGCGACGGCAGCCACCACGAAACCGACCTGGAAGCCAAGTACGTGGTCCAGTCCGGCCCGGCCAAGGACCTGTCCTTGCGCCTGCGCCAGGCCTTCCACCGCAGCAATGCCGACCAGGCCGAGGACGACAACAACGAACTGCGGCTGATCGTCGACTACCCGCTGTCGATCCTCTGAAGCGCCTCTTTCTTGGGGAAGTTGCCGCGCGATGAACGCAGCTTCCCCAAGAGTTCCCCGCAGATTGTTACGTTTTCGCTGAAGGTGTTTCCCAGGACAGGGAATTTATCTGACGCCGGCTGGTCGTTAATGTATTACCCATCCGATTCGGCCCGCCGCACAGCGGTTATTCCCGAATCCCTGCTCCTGACGTTGATTAAATCGTGATTGCTCAATTCAACGTCCTTCCAGCCGCTCCGCCAGGGGCGGCTTTTTTTTGCGACGGTGTTTCTCCTCCACCTAGCGCGGTCTTGCAGGCTGCGCCGAGGTGCTCTTCGTAGGATGGGTTGAGCTTGCGAAACCCATGCTGCCATGGCGATGGGTATCGCTTCGCTCAACGCCATCCTACGACGGCGTCATAGAGCGCGGTCTTGCAGGCTGCGCTGAGGTGCTCTTCGTAGGATGGGTTGAGCTTGCGAAACCCATGCTGCCATGGCGATGGGTATCGCTTCGCTCAACGCCATTCTACGAGAGGCCGTGCCCTTGTCCTCGATAACCGGAACCACCGGCGCGATTTCGCCCAGCTGCCGCCGTCACCAGGTATCGATGAACGACCGCCCTCCGGTGTCCGCGGGTGCAACGCCGGAAGCCGCGTTGAGGCCGCGCAGCAGCCAGGCGCGGGTATCCGCCGGGTCGATCACCGCGTCGATCTCCAGGTAGCTCGCCATGTTCAGCGCCTTGCCGCTCTCGTAGGCCTTGGCCACCAGCTTGTCGAACAGCGCCTGGCGCGCGGCTTCGTCCGGCTGCGCGCCAAGCTCCTTGGCGAAGCCCAGCCGCACCGCGCCCTCCAGGCCCATGGCGCCGAACTCCCCGCTGGGCCAGGCGGCGGTGAACAGCGGCGCGTGGAAGCTGCCGGCGGCCATCGCCTGGGCGCCCAGGCCGTAGCCCTTGCGCAGCACCACCGTGAAGAAGGGCACGCTGAGGCTGGCGGCGGTGACGAACATGCGCGAGACGTGGCGCACCGTGCCCTGCTTTTCCGCCTCGGGGCCGACCATGAAGCCGGGGGTGTCGCACAGCGAGACGATCGGCAGGCCGCGCGCCTGGCACAGCTGCATGAAGCGCGCGGCCTTGTCGCCGGCCACCGCGTCGATGGCGCCGCCCAGGTGCGCGGGGTTGTTGGCGATCAGGCCGAACGGCTTGCCCTCGATGCGCACCAGCGCAGTGACCAGCCCAGGGGCGAACTGGCGGCGCAGCTCCAGCACGCTGCCCTGGTCGGCAAGCAGCTCGATCACCCGGCGGATGTCGTAGACGCGCAGGCGGTTTTCCGGGATCACATGGCGCAGCTCGCGCGGGTCGGCGCATTGCCAGTCGCCCGTCTCGCCCTGGAAGTACGCCAGGTACTGCTTGGCCACCCGCACCGCCTCGGCCTCGTCCTCCACCAGCACGTCGATCACCCCGTTGGGGCCCTGCACGCTGGTCGGGCCGACCTCTTCCGGCGTGTAGCTGCCCAGGCCGCCGCCCTCGATCATCGCCGGGCCGGCCATGCCGATGCTGGCGTTGCGGGTGGCGATGATCACCTCGCAGCAACCGAGCAGGGCGGCGTTGCCGGCGAAGCAGCGGCCGGACACGACGCCGACGGTCGGCACCCGCCCCGAGAGCTTCGCGAAGCTGACGAAGGTGTGGCAGTCCAGCCCGGCCACGCCGACGAAATCGGTGTCCCCCGGACGGCCGCCGCCGCCCTCGGCGAACAGCACCACCGGCAGGCGCCACTGTGCTGCCAGGGCGAGCAGGCGGTCGGTCTTCTTGTGGTTCATCACCCCCTGGGTGCCGGCGAACACCGTGTAGTCGTAGGCGATGGCCATGCAGCGCGCTGCCTGCTCGCCGAACCGCGCGGCGCCCACGGTGCCGATGCCGGCCACCAGGCCGTCGGCCGGGCTCAGCTCCAGCAGCTCCTCGGTGGAGCGGCGCCGGCGCTGCGCGGCCAGGGCCATGGCGCCGTATTCGCTGAAGCTGCCTTCGTCCAGCAGGTCCGCCAGGTTCTCCCGGGCGGTGCGCTGGCCGGTCCTGCGCCGCTTGGCCACCGCCTCGGGGCGGCGCGCGTCGCTCAGGCGCTCGTGGCGTTCCCTGACCTCGGCCAGGTCGGCGCGGATGTGGGCGAGGTCCACGGCCTGCTCGCTCAGCATCGCGCCGCCCTCGACCTCGGCCGGTTCGAGGAACAGCAGCGGCTGGTCCTCGGCCAGCGCATCGCCCGGGGCCGCCGCCAGCAGGCGGACGATGCCGCCGCTGCCGGCCTTGACCTCGAACTCCATCTTCATCGCCTCCAGCACGGCGACGGTCTGGCCGGCGGCCACGCTGTCGCCCTCCGCGACCGCCAGGGCCACCACCACACCGGTGCTCGGCGCGTTCAGGGCGATGGTGCCGGGCGGCGCATCGACGTTCTGGCGCCGGGTTTCGGCCACGCTGCCGGCTCCGCTGAAATAGCGGTGCGGGTGGCTCTCGCCGCGCGCGCTGAGCAGTTCGCCCAGGTGGCGCTCGACGAAGCGGGTGTCGACCTGGTTGGTGGCGACCTCCTCGCGTTGCAGCAGGTTCTGCAGCAGGTGCAGGTTGCTCGCCACGCCTTCCAGGCGGAACTCGCACAGCGCGCGGTAGGCGCGGCGCAGGGCGCCTGGATAGTCGCCGGCGCTGGCGATCAGCTTGGCCAGCAGCGAGTCGTAGGCCGGGCTGACCGCATAGCCGGCGTAACCGTAGCCGTCTACCCGCAGGCCGGGGCCGGACGGCGGCTGGTAGGCGCTCAGCACGCCGGCGGCCGGCCGCGCGCTGCCGTCGGCCTGGAGCGTTTCCAGGTTCAGCCGCAGCTGTATGGCGCAACCCTGCACGGCGGGCGGCCGGTCCAGCTGGAGTTCGCCGAGCGTGGAGCCGGCGGCCAGGCGCAGCTGGGTGTGCAGCAGGTCGACGCCGGTGACCTGCTCGGTGACCGTGTGCTCCACCTGGATCCGCGGGTTGGCCTCCATGAAGTAGAAGCGCCCGTCGGCCACCAGGAATTCGAAGGTGCCCAGGCCGCGGTAGTTCACCGCGCCGGCCAGGCGCAGGGCGCAGGCGATGATGGCCTCGCGCAGGCCCGCGTCCAGGCCGGGGCTGGGGGCGATTTCCACCAGCTTCTGGTGGCGGCGCTGCAGGCTGCAGTCGCGCTCCCACAGGTGGCTGACGGCGCCCGTGCCGTCGCCGAGCACCTGAATCTCGATGTGCCGGGCCTGCTCCAGCAACTGCTCCACGTACAGCGCACCATTGCCAAAGGCGGCCTGCGCCTCGGACTGGCAGCGGGCGTAGGCCTCGGCCAATTCCGCCGGATCGCGCACGGCGCGCACCCCCCGGCCACCACCGCCGGCCAGGGCCTTGAGCATCACCGCGCCGTATTGCGCGGCGAATGCCTGCGCCTCGGCCAGCTCGATGGCTTGGTTCAGGCCGGCCACCAGCGGGGCGCCGCAGCGCTCGGCCAGGGCGCGGGCGGCGGCCTTGTCGCCGAACAGCTCCAGCACCTCGGCCGCCGGTCCGACGAAGGTCAGCCCGGCGGCCTGGCAACGGCGGGCGAACCCGGGGTTCTCGGCGAGGAAGCCGTAGCCCGGGTGCACCGCGTCGCAGCCCTGCTCGCGGGCGATGGCGATCAGCTGCTCCATGTCCAGGTAGGCGGGCACGCCGCGCCCCCTGAGCGGCACGGCCAGGTCCGCCTTGCGCGTGTGCAGGCTGGCGGCGTCGTCCTCGGCGAACACCGCGACGCTGCGGATGCCCAGGTCGGCGCAGGCCTGGGCGATGCGGATGGCGATTTCGCCACGGTTGGCGATCAGCAGCTTGGCGAAGGGCGGGGTCACAGCAGAGGCTCCAGTTCGTTCTTCTTGATCTTGCCGGTGGCGGTCATCGGCAGGCTTGCGACCACGCGGACCTCCGGCACCTTGTAGACGGCCATGGCCTCGCGGCACCAGGCGAGCAGGCTCTCGGCGCTTTCGCCGGCGCCCGGCTTGAGCACGACGAAGGCCACCGGCTGCTGGCCGCGGCGCGCGTCGGGGCGGGCCAGCACCGCGCTGGCGAGCACCGCCGGGTGCTGGCCGAGCAGCGCCTCCAGCTCGCTGGGGAACACGCTCATGCCGTTCACCTTGATCATTTCCTTGCGCCGGCCGAGGTAGCGGATGAAGCCCAGCTCGGTGATCTGGCCGAGGTCGCCGGTATGCAGCCAGCCGTCGCGCAGCACCTCGGCGCTGGCCTCGGGGCGGTTCCAGTAGCCCTTGAGCAGCGACGGGCTGCGAATGCACAACTCGCCTTCCGCGCCCAGGGGCAGCAACTCGCCGGTCTCGAAATCGCAGACCTTGAAGTCGGTGCCCGGCACCGGCAGGCCGACGAAGGTCGGCGCGCTGTTGAGGTCGAAATCGTCCTGCTGGAAGCCGACGATGAAGGTGTCGCAGGTATGGGTTTCGGTCATGCCGAAGCTGGTTTCCACCAGCGTGGTGCCGGTCAGCTCGCGCCAGCGCCGGCGGTAGCTGGGCGTCAGCTTCTTGATGAAGGAGATGGCGCCCGACACCCGCAGCGAGGAGAAGTCATATTCGCCGACCCGCGGGTGCTCCAGCACCTCGGCGGCGCTGTCGACCAGCAGGGTGCAGTGGCTGACGCGGTAGCGCTGCACGGCGGCCATGAAGGCCTCGGCGTCCCAGCGCGCCAGCAGCACCAGGCGGCAGCCGGCGAACACCGGGAACAGCAGGCCGCCGTTTTCCCCGGCGATCCAGAATTCCGGCAGGAAGTTCAGCAGTACGCTGTCCTGCTCCAGCCGGTTCGCCACCGACAGGTAGCTGGCGCAGGTGTAGAGCATGTCGCCGTGGGTATGCACGCAGCCCTTGGGCAGGCCGGTGGTGCCGCCGGTGTAGTTGAGCGCCGCTACCTCGTCGAGCCGCGCCTGGTGCTGCGGCACCGGCCCCCGGCAGGCCTCCAGGGCCGGGAGGAAGTCGATGAAGTCGTCCCCGGCCAGTTTCGGCGCCAGCAGCATGTCGGGCGGCGGCAGGCTGGGCGTGGCCGGGCACAGCTCGCTGAGGCTGGTGGCCAGCAGCCGGCGCAACGGCGTTTCACCGCGCACCTGGCGCACGATCGGCAGCAACTGGTCGAAGCACAGCAGGGTTTCGGCGCCGCTGTCGTTGAGCTGGTAGCCCAGCTCCAGCGCCTTCGACAAGGGGCTGACCGGCACGTACACCGCCCCCGCGCGCAGGATGCCGTAGAAGGCGACGTGCAACTGCGGGCAGTTGGGCAGGAACACGGCGACGCGCTCGCCGGGGCGCACGCCCAACTCGGCCAGCAACGCGGCGCAGCGGTCGGCCAGGCGGTCCAGTTCGGCCCAGGCCAGGCTGTGGCCGTAGAAGTCCAGCGCGGGCGCCTCCGGCTTCAGGCGCGCCCAGGTGCGCAGGTATTCGCCAAGCGGCTGCTGCCCATGCGGGTAATGCGGCTCGCGCGGCGTGCCGGCTGGCCAGGCGGCGGCCTGGAGGCGATGCAGCGCCTGGAGGTAACGGGCTTCGTTCATGGCGGGCACTCTTATCGTTCTTGTTGCGCTGCATCTTAAAAAGCCGAGGGGAGCGAAAGAACTGACGCCTATTCATCGATATCCATGAACGCTATGCATGGTTGTTCCGGTGGGGATCACTGCTAGGCTGGAGCGGCTGGGGATAGAGGGTGATAGGCATGAATCAAGCACATGAATGGTCGACGCTCGGTCGTCTGGACCTGAACCTGTTCCGCGTCTTCGAGGTGGTCTACCGCGAGCGCAACCTGACCCGCGCGGCGGACGTCCTGCACCTGAGCCAGTCGGCGGTCAGCCACGCCCTGGCGCGCCTGCGCGAGCAGATCGGCGACCCGCTGTTCGTCCGCCACGGCCGCGGCGTGGCGCCGACACCGCTGGCCGAGCAACTGGCGCCGGACATCCAGCACGCCCTGAACGGCCTGCGCCGCAGTGTGATCCGCCGCCAGGACTTCGACCCGCAACGCGACCCGCGCACCTTCCACCTGAATATGCCCGAACAACTGGAGCCGGTGGTGTTGCCGGGCATCCTCGACCACCTGCAGCGCGCCGCCCCGCAGATCGGCGTGCGCAGCAGCAGCGTGCACTGGGCGGAACTGAAACAGGAACTGGCCGCCGGCCGCATCGACTTCGCCATCGAAATCGCCCGTCCCACCGACGCCACCCTGCGCCACCGGCAACTCTGGCGCGACGACCTGTGCGTGATGGCCGGCCCGGCCTTCGCCGGCGAACTGACAGCAGAACGCTACCTGGCCGCCGAACACGTCGCCGTCACCTCGCGGCGCCGCGGCATCTGCATAGAAGACCTGGCGCTCGGCCAACTCGGCCTGACCCGCCAGGTGCGCCAGCATTGCCAACACTACCTGTCGGCGGCGCTGCTGGTGTCGCAAAGCGATTGCCTGCTGACCATGGCCAGGCGCTACGCCGAACTGCTCAACCGCGGCCTGGGCAACCGCCTGCTGCCAATGCCCCTGGAGCTGCCGCCGGTGACGCTGAACCTCTACTGGTCACGGCACGCCGATGGCGAGGCCGGGAACCAGTGGCTGCGCGGGCAGTTGATGGAGGTGGTGAAGCGGATGCGTTGAGGTCGGTGGCTGCGCCTAAAGCCATTTCCCGCTGACCAGCATGCTGTCGATCAGCGCCAGCCACAGCGTGGCCGGGACGTTGAGCAACTGCAGCCAATGAAGCGCCCTGGGGCCGCGGAACGACCAGAAGGTCAAGGCTATCAAGGCCAGGGGGAGCAACTGCAGCCAGGCGAACAGTTGCCTGTGTATTCCAGTGATGCTGACACCCAATTCCAGCGATTGTGACCCACTCGTGCCAGAGGTTCTGACCCACCCCGCAACAGCAAGGAGCGTCTACTCCACTCAGTCATGAATAAAAAAGTTAAAAAGACATGCAGCACCGTATCTATGCGGGTTGTAGGTGAGGCGCGCAAGAAGTTGCGCACTTCATCTCTGTTACTTTCGCGCGCAATTGTATCGCTCATAGTCTGGGGCTGCTCCAGTCGGGCTATCAGGCGATAACGCCAAAGCTGCCAATACATCGTCTCGCTAATGCAAGGATTCGCACATGAGTGGAAAACCCGCCGCCCGCGTCACCGATCCCACGGCCTGCCCATTACCGGGGCACGGCACCAACCCCATAGCCGAAGGTTCTCCTGACGTCATGTTTGACGGCCTGCCTGCGGCACGACAGGGCGATGCTTCTGCTTGCGGAAGCCCCATTGTTTCCGGGGTGTCATCGACCGTATTCATCAATGGCCAACCCGCCGCCACTCTGGGCAGCATCGGGGCCCACGGCAACGTGATCATTGGTGGCTCGGGAACCGTCATCATCGGTGATGTATTCACTCCCGCCCCCTTCACGCCAGTCTCCCCGTTACCCAGCGTCACGGCAGCCGACACTGCACCCAGTCCAACCATGCCGGTGCAGAACAGCGGTTCTTCTCAGGGCGTATCAGCGGGGAGACTGGCAAAAGCTGTCACGTCAGATGGCTGCATCTTCGCCAAGTGCAGCAAGCTGCCTGATTCGGAGATCGACTACAGCACGGAGCAAGACACCTTCCCGGTCGATAGCGTGAACGATTACGGAAACCTTGTATTGCTCGGGGGCCGGGAGGCGGATGACAGTGGCAAGGTGCAGCTTAAGAAGATCAGCGGAAATGTTCCTGCTGGTTTCGGCTCCCTGGCGCTACGTGGACTTGCTCCTTCAGTTGCATGGGAATCTTGTGGTGGGCTCTGCGAGATCGCATCTGCTGGTGGTGCGGTGGCCAGTGGTGGGCGTGTAGCTGTCGGGACGGGGGGCCGTGTAGTTGGCGGCGGCATCCTCACTGGTGGAGTGGTTGGTGGCGCGCTCCTTGGTGTTGTGGCGATGCTCTGGCCGTCCAGCTTGGGCGATAGCGCCCTCTACACAGAAGAGCAGCTTCGCTCGATGCGGCAGGCCCGCACGCGTGTACGCATCAGGGTCGAGGAGCGACCGGACGGCACGCTGAAGGGCTACGGGTACAATACGCAGCTGCGCAGCGACTGGGAAACGATCCCTGTCGTCCAATTCGCCCGAGTGGGTAGCCAGATGGTGGCTGACTTCGGGGGTGGCGTTGAGCTGATCTGGACGCCTGCCGCCAATCCTTCCGACACGCTGGGGATCCCTGCCCTAGAGTCTGCTCCCCAGGCCCCGCAGATCACGATTTACCCGCCTGTAGAGCAGGCCGACAACCTTATCGTCAATCCAATCTACCCGCCAGAGTATCGGGATTTTATCCTGGTGTTCCCGGCTAACTCTGGAATTGCACCGCTCTACATCGTAATGAACGCCCGGCATGATGCAGGGACAGTTACTGGGGCTGGTGAGGATGTCTTCGGTATCTGGTTGGCAGGGGCAAGCGAAGGACTTGGCGCTCCCATCCCCACACGTATTGCAGACAGGCTTCGGGGGCGAGAATTCTCTCGATTCGACGATTTCCGAGAGGCGTTCTGGATAGAGGTTTCGAGGGATGCTGAGCTTGCGAGTCAGTTCTCAGCCGCGAATAGACGCTTGATGCGCAGCGGCTCATCTCCATTTGTAGTCCAGACAGAAGCTGTAGGAGGGCGTAAGGTCCACGAACTCCACCACATTGAGCGTATCGTAGAGGGTGGAGCAGTCTATGACGTCGATAACTTGCGAGTAGCTACCCCTAGAAACCACATCCGCATCCATAGCTCCAGTAAGGGTCAATGATGAACTTCCAGAACAAGGCGACCATCGAGGAATACACGGAAGCTGAATTTCTATCCTTCCTGCGAGAATTCTTCGAAGACACCAATGGTTTGAAAGGTGCAGCGCTTGAAAACTATATCGGCCAGCTTACGGACCATTTCGTGAGAGTTACGCAGCATCCTAGAGGCTCAGATTTGATCTTTTACCCCGCCTCGGGAGTGGACGACAGTCCTGAAGGAGTTTTGGCGGAAGTGAAGAAGTGGCGTGCTGCCAACGGGCTTCCTGGCTTTAAGTCCGCCTGAACCAACAGAAGCAGGATGGTCGAGGGCCAGAGGCCCTCGGCTATCACTACCCACGGCACAGCAGGTATTGCCATGCTTTTACCAGGAGCAGACGCCCAGGATATGACGCACAGCCAATGCCTGGAGTTGCTGGAGAGCGTCGAGGATACGCTCGACTTCCTGACTGCCACCCTGACCTACCTGATCCACGCGGAAAGCCAACAACCCCTGCCAGATGCGGCCTTGATCGCCGCATGGGAAACCGTGCAGCAGGAGGTCTTCGACGTTGAGCAGGCCCTGCCAGGCGCTGACGTGACGGTCTATCAGCAAGCGTTGTTGACCTACGGCAAGCACGATCGTGAGCTGCGCCCGTTGGTTAAGCGGTATATGACCAAGTAGTTACTCCTCCTTTGCTCGTCCTGGAGGCCGCCCGGCCCCAGGACGTTTGCCGCCCCACCTTATCGCGCCCGCGAAAATGTCTTCGTTTGGCCACCGTAGATTGCCTACATATTCCTTGGAACAGAGTGGGTCAGAATCACTGGAACAAGGTGTCAGAATCACCAGCGCCTACAGTTGCCCATTCACCTCCCGATGCCAACCGCCGAACCCGATGACGAGCGCGAGTAAAAACAGCAACAGCGCGCACGCCCCATGGGCAGACGAAATCAGCCGCAAGGCCATCGGGGTGCCGGCAGGCGCGGTCTTGAAATACCAGTAGCTCGTCGAAAGCAGGATGAGGACGCAGAGCACTTCCATTGCCTTGCCTCGTGGTGGGGGAGGGATGGAACACAGTGTGTAATTACAGGCCCGGCAACAAAAAGCCCCCGACGAGGCGAGGGCTTCCGGAAGCGGCGCAGCGCTTACTGCAGCAGCACCAGGTCGATGCCTTCGGGCTTCAGCTTGAGCAGCAGCACGTCGTAGTAGAACGCCAGCGCACCAAAGCCGACGCAGAACGCCAACATGCTCAAGGTGCCGCCAACCATGCCGTCGCGGTCGGCGATGGCGAACAGGCCGAAGATGAAGCCGAACAGGAACAGCCCGGAAAGGAGCTTGCAGACCAGCCGTACCAGGCCGCGGAAGGTGTAGAGCAGGTGGAACAGAACGGTTTTGATGGCGCGCATGGCGACCTCCGTGTCGTTGATGAAAGCGAGCGCCGAGTCCATCGGCTGAATGGGGGGGATTATGCCAGAGCTGGCGGCGGTGTCGCTGCCCCAGGCTGTGCCAGAAGGGAATACTCCCCCTTTTTCGCTTTCAAGCCGTGGTATTCACCCCGGTCCCGCTGGTGCTGCTGCCGGAGTCCGTCAGCGCCTCGGAGTACGCCGCATAGGCCGTCGCCACCGCAGCGCTGGCGGTCGCAACCCGCGCCCGGGCAGCTTGCTCCTGAACCTGGCGGGCCTGCTTCTCCTCCTCGGTCTGGTTGCCGCCGCTCTGGCTGACCTTGGCTAGTTCCTGTTCGGCTTCCTGCAGCTCCTTTTGCGCCTGTTCCACGGCTTCCTTGAGCTTCTCCAGTGTGCTGTCCGAGGTGCTGCTGGAACTGCTGCCACTTCCCCCGGCGCCACCGGCTCCGCCGGCACCTTGCGCCGAACTGCTTGCATTGGTTTGGGTGGTGCTCGTTGCACTGGAGGTGGTGCTGCTGTCGTCACTCGCCGACTCGGTGGCGGTGGATGAACTTGAGGTGGAAGTGAAGCGGAGATTCATGTTGCTGACGGACGAGATGCTGGACATCGGAAGGCTCCGGATCGTGATGGATACCCGGCATGGCGGCCTTCGCAGGGAAACCTTTAGTGGGGTTTGTTAGCGGCTTGGTATCGGTTCGGATACTTCGCTTGGAAGGGGCGCGAAAGCGGAAGAGGAAAAGGAGGTGGTCGATTCATGTGGACCGAACTCGATGCCGAAGTACGTCCGCTTTCAATTACCACCTGCGCACGCCTCAGCCTTTTTCTGCGCAGTTCTCTCGGTTGGATGCTGCTCATGCTGCTGCCACCAGAATTGACACTGCGCTGACGCGAAGCGTTTCTCCTGCGCCACCCTGTCCTGTTCCGCCTGAGCCTGGGCGAGTTGCTCGGCTTTCTGCTGTCGCAGAGCTTCTTCTTCCTGCGCTACTCGTCGGCGCAACTCGGCCTGGGCTTTTTGCGAGTCCCGTTCGGCCTGGCGCATGGCTTGCTGCAGGTAGAGGCCGGCGTCATTGAGCGCGGCCTTGATGCGCTGCTCCTGGATGTAGTCGTAAAGCAGCTTTCCGCCCCAGATACCGCCCACGATGATGAAGGCGGCCAGGATGATGGCATGGCTGGGGTCCATCGGCTGATGGGCGCGGCGGGTAGGGGCCAGCCTGCGGCCGAGACGTTCGTTGCGATCGTCTATTTCCTCGTCCATGTCGAGGCTGAGGCTTTTCAGTTGCTCGTCGATTTCGCGCTTTGCCATACCTGCCGCGTTCCTTGCCGCACTTCCTGTGATCGAACCTTGTGGATATCCCTAGCCCGCAGTGTTGGCCTGGTCGTGATCAGGGCTTGTCTGCCCGATCTCCGGCAGCACCTCGCCGGTGCTCAGCCACCAGCGGTAGTGCGGGTAGACCTTGCCGAGGATTTCCACCTCATCGGCGCCGACCCGCGCCCTCCCGCGTTTGATGCTGACCCAGCGGTTGTAGTCCGTGTCGCCTGCGCGCGTCAGTTCGCTCAGGTTGCTCTGGCTTATCAGTCGAAGTGCTCTCTCGGTGATGCTCATTCAATTGGTAACTGATTGTTTTGGACTATGTACAAAGCATAGGCCTGGAAGGTATTTTGACTATGTGCATGAACATAGTTCATGAAATAAGTCGTCCATAAGCCGCCATAGTGCAGCAAAGGCTATGGGTGTGGAAGAAAGCCATTAATGGAGTGGGTGTTATGAACCAACCAGACCTGAATCTCGACCTGTGCACCATCGAAGCGTTTGGTCGGATGTGCGTTTTACCTGACGAGGTGGTAGCCGAGTGGATCGAGGCTGGCGCGTTGCCGAGTCGGAGCATTGCCGGTATCTGCCTGGTCGATCTGCGGAGGCTTTTCGCTGCGCGGCTTCGCGGCAGGGAAGGCGTTTCGGCGTGTGAGAAATAGGGGGGAGACGCAGGGACGAAGGAGGGAAAGGCTGCCAGCGATCGAGCGGGCACAAAAAAGGCACTTAGCGTTAAGCGTAAGTGCCTGATCTGTAGGACTGTTTGGTGGAGCCGGGGGATTTGAACCCATTTCTGTCGACGGCCATTGAGGGTCTTTTTTGGTCAACGCCAGTGATCCCGAGCCTTTCATCTATGCCCATTGGGACATTGGTGGTAAGCATCAGCAAGTCATTTCGACAATTTTTCGACACAACTGACGTAGGGTAGCTCTCTGTCATGGCCTATTGACATCGACCTTGGCTTGGGCATAAATTCGGCGTGGGCGATGGTGTAATGGAAACACACTCCTTTGGAGAGTATTGTGAGGTTCGAGTCCTCACCGCCAAAGGTCATTCAATGAGTGATTTTTGGCGGTAGAGATTCAGTGTCTAAAAAGCCTTCAAAAATATATCTGCACCACGTGGCTAATCTCCGGGAGCTGGAGAAAGCTATCACTCAATCTGCGCGACTGGCTCGCTCTGAAATTGCCTCGAAAGATCCGCAGCAGAGCTTGCGCTCCCTTCTTCGACTTAACTCTTTTCTGATTGGCGCTTGGGCAGAGACTCGACTAAAGAAGCTGCTCCATGAGGAGTCCGGATTTAGTAGTGCCGAAAGGGAAGTAATTGAGAAAAAGGGGACGCAGCTAGAGCAATGGCAAGAAACCATTGACTTGGCATTCAGAAAGCACCACAAAGTCCCGAAGGCACCTCTAGACGAGCGAAGTTTAGGTGTCGCTCATGCTGCTAGAAGAGCTGCACTGCATGATGTTCTGTCGAATCAACTTCGAATTATTATTGAAATAAGGAACAAGCTTGCGCACGGGCAGTGGGTGTATCCGTTCAATAGCGAGGGAACCGCAGTCGAGAACGAAAAATACCTACTCATAAACCAAGAGAATATTCAGTCGCTCGGCTTCAAATACCAGCTAATAAGCTATATGGCGGATGCAGTTCACGACCTGGTTGTGAGTCCCGAAACTTTTGAGCGCGACTTTGAGCGTCACTTTAGATGTTTGTTTCAAGCCAGAACCAATTTGACTACGAAAAATTATGCGGACTATGAGTCTTCTCTAATAAAAAAGAGAGAGCGGGCACGCATCGGAAAATCCGGCAGCCCATTCACAGCTGGTGCATAGGTTAAGCTTTCTGGCGGACTCAAGGTATACGTGGGTTGATTCTAACCAGCATGTAGGATGGTGGCATCTTGAAAGGACGACAGCGCTGAATCGCGCAGCTCAGCCTCTTAGCCCCTCCGCGCTCTGCCATGTTGCCGCAATCAGTAGCCGCGCAGGGAACGGAGCCATGAGCTATCTCGTACTTCAGCGTTACGCGAACGAGCAGATTCTGCTGACTGCCGATCCGGATGTGAGTGATGAGGGGCTGGTTCGGCAGATCAGGGAGCAGGGGATTGCGGTGCACGTTGCGCGTACCGGCTCCAGGATTGCGAGTATTGGGATCAGTGCTCCGGAGTCGATGAAGATACTCCGGGCGGAACTGGTTACGTCCTGGACGTGATCACTCGATGGGGTCTGCATCTGCAGCAGGGTTGATCGCTGGATGGTCAGCCCTGCCTTCTTCTTCCGCTGCCTCCCCTTCGGGAATGCGCCGTGCGTACCAGCGTTTGGCGACTTTGGCGGTGAGAATTATCCCGCGTCTTGATTGCTCAAATTTTGATTTGCCGCGTCATAGTCGGGGCTTGTCTGCCCGCTTTCCGGAAGGATTTCTCCGCTAGCTAACCAAAGTGCGTACTGCGGATAAGCCTTCACCAATACGTCGATTTCTTCAGTGCTAACTCGCACAGCTCCCTTGCTCACGTTCAGCCAGCGACTGTGGTCAGTACCACTTAGCTGGCTCAGCTTTTTCGGGCCGCCCCGTTTGATCAACAACCGAGCCCTATCTGCGGAGCTTTCCATATCCAGAATTCAGCCTTTCCTACAAGGTAACTATTGATGCGGGAAATCCAGCAAATCAACAATTGCCTCAAGGTAATTATTGACCTGGACTTTGCTCAAGGCCGGAAGATAAAGCCCAACATAGTGCAGGAAAGCCCATTGATGTGGAAGAAACGAGCCTCACCCTGAAAGACCTGCTTGCCCCACCGCCCTTGATGCCGTGGCGCAACTTCGCCGACTGGATACGCATGGGGGAAAGCCACGACATCGTCTGGGGCTGGATCCGCAACGGTTACATCCCGTCCCACAAGGTCGGCAAACACATGATGGTCAATGTGGCGCTGCTGACCAGCCAACTGATGGAAAAGGAGAATCGACTGTGAGCAAACCCCAAGTAGCCCCCGAACTCTGCACCATCGCGGCCTTCGCGGAGATGTGCGGCGTGTCGTACGACGAAGCGGCCCAATGGGCGGAAGACGGCACCATCCCCAGCCTCGACATGGGTACCTTCCGCATGGTCAACCTGGCCCGTTTCCGGTCGGACCTCAACAAGGGCAAAGCCACCTTCGACGCCGGGGACTACCGCCATGCATAGCGACCGCGTGATCCTGGATGCTCAAAGCGCGCTGCGCTACCTGGGCCAGACCGTCCTGATCGAAATAGGCTGGGAAGACGATCCCGAATCGGTGTGGTGCTGCCTGCGTGTCATCGGCGTGGTGATCCCCACCGAAGGCATCCGCGATGAACCGCATTTCCTCACCGTGGGCCTGGGCGTAACTGACGAATTCGCGAACGAGACCTTCTGGGACACCATTCGCACTATCAGGGTAATGCGGCACCGCGACCGGCATGGCTCCGGCAACGTACTGGACCGCATCGCCCACCCTGAAACATCCCAGTCAGGGGCCGCGCTCCCGGCTCGTCGGAACAGCTCCACCGTTCCGGCGAACGGAAGCAGGGGCGCAGCGCACCCTTGACCGCGCGCCCGCCAACAGCCTCGGCCTGGGAGTGTGGGGCAGCTCTTCCGCCCCGCGCTCCCGAGCCCTCGGCGGCGAGAGCGGGATGACAAGGGCAGCGCCCTTGGTGTTGATCTCCTTCCCTGCGCGCACAGGCCTTGCCGATAGCCGCCGCAGCAGCGCCCCGCCTCTTCTCCTCCGTCCCCCCATCGCCTTCCCTTCGCATCTGGAGCGCGTCATGTCGGAGAGCCTCTTTCTCAGAACCATCCTCTTCCTGCTCACCGCCTACCTGTTCGGCCTCTGGGAACCGCATTGCCCCGATTACCCCGACTGCTGGATGGACCCTGGGCGTCTCGCCTGCGGGACGTTGGACTCGCCCACCGGACGGTAGCGTTAGGCACGAGCGCCCCGCCGGTGGGCGCGGCCGACGGCCCTGTAACACGTCGGACAACCCATTTCTTGAACGTTGGTTATTGGACATTGTTAGGTGAATCCCTATGAGAAAAGTAACCCACCAGCACCGCCTGATCGTTCAGCCGGACGGCCAGATCATTGATTCCCCGCGCGGCCGCCTGTTTGTCGATGCGTGGCCCGGCAGCTTCACCGACCTCTCCGGCGTGCGCGTGCTGCGGTGCAGCATCAATACGGTCCGGCAGCTATACAACGGCATGATCCGGCCCGAGGTGATGGCGCTGTTCGACGACAAGGAGCCCACCGCCGAATTCGCCGGGCATCAGTGGTCGAAGGGGCGCATCGGCCGCGACTCCGGCTACCAGTTCCGGCTACAGAACGCGGACCTCGGCCTGATCCTGTTGATCAAGAACCACAACATCAAAGTCGACAGCATCGGCTCGCACCTGAAGATCGAAGTGTCCCCGCACGCCATCGACGGCACCGATCCGGCGGCCCTGCAAACAGTGCTTGATGACCCCGCCGCCGCGGTACTCACGCATCGAGAAGCCAACCAGTGCGCCGTACACATCGCCCTGGATGTTCAGGGCTGGCAGCCACCGGCTGACATCGTGGATCGCATGCATTGCCGGTCCAACCGGGTCCGCCAGATCAGCGGTATCGAGCGCATCGAGTTCGACGGCAACGCCTCGGTGTATGGACGCGGTGAAACCTTCATGTTCGGCTCCGCCAACGCCATCCAGCTGTGCATCTACAACAAGACCCTGCAAGCCAGCGCGACGGACAAGCTCGACTACTGGAACGCTGTCTGGTCGGGCCTCAATGGTGACCCCTTCGGCGCAGGGGAAGCCGCCTATGATCCGAAGAAAACGGTCTGGCGCATCGAGTTTCGCTTCCATCACTCCGTGGTCGAACAGTTCGCGCAAGGCACCTGTTTGCCCTCAGGCGCTGTGATCTCCACGCAGACCTACGCCGGTATCTGCCCGCATCTGCAAGGCCTGTTCGGCTACGCCTGCGAGGCTTACAAGCTGCTTGCCCGCGATGCCGTGTACGACCCGTTCTGGTCGCTGATCATGCAGGACGTGCAGGTCCAGGTGGAGTGCGACCCGTTGATCGAACGCGTCGAGTACCGGCGCTATCACAAGACGGCTCAGGGCTTCTCCGGCAAGAACTGCGAGATGTTCCTGGGCCAGTTCATCAGCCTGATCGCACGGGAGCGCATCCCCGCAAAAAAGGCGATTGAGTCCGCCCACCGACTGGAATTCTGGCACGTCATCGAAGACCACTATCTGGCCAAGGGGTGGACTCGCCGCGACCTCGAGCAGCACATCAAAGACCTGATCTCCGATCGCTACCTCAGGCGAGGCTATGCTGTCTGATGAGCATCACCAAGCTCCCGGATGGCCTCTGGTTCGTCGACGTCGAGCCGATCAAGGGCAAGCGCTTTCGCAAGCGGTTCAAGACCAAGGGCGAGGCCCAGCGCTTCGAGGCAACGGTGCGACAGAAGTGCGCGGAGAGCCCCGTGTGGAGCATCAAGCCGAAGGATCGCCGTAGGCTCTCCGAGCTGGTACAGCTCTGGTATGACCTGCACGGCCACTCACTGCGTGACGCGCCTCGGCGACTATCCAAGCTGCTGCAATTGTCTGTTCGGCTGTCTGACCCGGTAGCGACGGCCCTGGATGCGTCTTCGTATGCGAGCTTGCGGCGCAAAAGGCTGGAGGAAGGGATATCCGGGAAGACCCTGAATAATGAGCTCGGCTACGTCCGCGCTGTGTTCAATGAGCTGAAGGACCTGGGTCAGATCGACTACGATAACCCGCTGGCCGGGGTGAAGTTGCTCAAGTTGCAAGAGCGGGAGTTGTCGTGGCTGACGACTGAGCAGATCGGCGAGCTTCTCGACTCCATCCGCAATCGCTGCGACAACCCGCATACGGAGATGGTGACCCTGCTGTGCTTGGCTACCGGTGCTCGATGGTCCGAGGCCGAGAAGCTCCCCGCGCACCGACTCCAGGGCAACGTCGTGACCTATGCTGGAACCAAGTCAGGGAAGGTACGGCACGTGCCGATTCATGCAGAGCTGGCTGATCGGGTGAGAGCGCACTGGCGGATACATGGCCCGTTCACGTCCTGCATCACCTCCTTCCGCCGCGCTCTGGAACGCACCACGATTCAACTTCCGCAAGGGCAGGCTAGCCACGCGCTCCGACATTCCTTCGCCAGTCACTTCATGATGAATGGCGGGAACATCCTCACGCTTCAGAAAATTCTTGGGCATTCGACGCTGGCGATGACCATGCGCTACGCGCATCTCTCGCCAGATCACCTCAATGAGGCAATTAGTTTCGGGCCCCTGCAATCTAAGAATTTTATGGTTTGCTAGATTTAGGGAAGGTGATAGGAGGATAGTCCTTTATTGATTTTGTAATATTATCGAGTATGGTGGAGAAATTTTTAAAGTCTATTTTCTTTTGACCGGCTTTTACGATATGTTGTGCGAAAATATGCTTGCTGTAGGTTTTGTCTGGCGGGCTTTTCTTAAGTATTTCGAATGTCTTTCCTTTGTATATGGTGTTAAGCACGCTTTGGGGGAAAAAGTCTTCCATCATAGTGCTTTTTCCGCCTGCCAGAGGTGTTAGTACCATATATAAATTTTGTGCAATTTTGTAGAAGTCTTTTGTTGTGTCGAGCTTTTTTCCCTTCCCATTGGGGATGTCATAGCGAGGTGTTGTGAGGTCTTTTACTGCATTGAGAATTTGTTGTGATCCACTGTCGTTATCTAATACGACTATGGTTGGGTGTAATGGTGGGTGTGCTTTATATTTTCCGCACTGTTTGGCGTAGCTTCTAATTAGGTTTGCTATATCGCCTGTTCCACCGTTTAATCCCAGTACTCGGTGTGTTAGCTCTGAGTAATTTATAAAATTTACATTGAGCTTAAGCTCTCCATCAGAAATTTTCGCGAGTTCTGGGTAGCTTTTATATAGGGATTTTATTGCGCAGGTAAGGTAAACGTTGTCGGTCTTTCCTTCGCAAATTATTGTTGGCTTGCTGTTGGCGTAAAAATACTTATAAAATAGAAAATCTCCGTGAAGTTTTTCCAGGGAGGTCTTCTGGATATCTTCCTCTTTTTTGCTTTTGCTAGTGTCGACAGCAAGCTTTCTATTGAATTTGTCTACCATGTAGACGTAGCTAAGCATGCCCTCGATCTTTTCTAATTTGTTTATTCCGAAGTTTACCTCCTTGGATGTTTTTTTGTGCTTGGGCGTTTCCTTTAGGAAATAGTGTCCGTCAAGAAATAATTTGTGCAATGCTGCTCTAATTTGTCGCCTATATGCTGCGGGAGGATTGACTTTTTGATTCACCACCAAGCCTGTGACTGTCTGCTGGCTCTCGCGATATAGCATTCGCGTTTTGTTGTAGTTTAATCCGAATCCACATTTATGTATGGCTTTTAGCAGTGCGCGCCCAGGAATCCAGTCGAAAGTCCCTTCTACTAGAAAGGCGATGGCAGATGGAAAACTTTTCTCGTTAGTAGAGAATGTAATGTCATCCGCATATCTGGAGTAAACGCATTTGTAGCGCTCAGCAATAGATACCAATCTAATGTCGATTAGATGTCCAATAAGATCAGATGCAATTGGAGATGTAGGTGCGCCTTGTGGGAGAGCGTCATCATGGCAAATTATTTGCGCCAAGATGGTTGCCACTTTTGGTGAGAGGTTGAAGTCTTTATTTGTTATGAAAAAACCTCTAAGGCGACCGATGTGGATTGATCCGAAGAAGTCGGATATATCTACGTTAAATACAAAGCGCTTTTTTCGGTGTGGGTATGCGTTTGTAACTATAGAGTGATCTTTTTTGAAGCCGTGCGACAGCGATCCATACTGGGGATTCTTGGTTTTTATGGTTTTTAGACAGACCTCTAAAAGCTCTTTTACTTTTCGTTGCAGTGCTTTTAGTTCGTCGCAAGGCTCAGCAATACTTCGTGGGCCGCCAGAGCTCTTCGGTATGGTGAAGTGGCTGTATTTGACTGGCTTTTTGTAAAGTATGTAAGAAAGGAACTTTGGTTCGTAATTTAAGATGTGCGCTAAGTCATGGAGGGTTTGAGCTTTTTGGAGTGCGCTTAGACTTAGCATTTTCCTTCCTTGAAAATAGAGAAGGGAGGCTTACAGGCACTCATATGCGTCCGTCAGACACACTTTTAGCGCACAACTTGTGACTCGTGTAGAAGCAATCTCCCACACGACATTCCCAAATGCCACGAACCGTGGCAAAAAAATCTGCCTGTAAGCTCCCAGGTAGGAAGTTATCACGGTGCCACTATTTGGTGTCAATGCTCCTTTCGACGTTTTTTCGACACTTCGGAGCGGAAAAGAAAAAAACCCTGAAATTCACTAGGAAAATCAGGGGCTTATCGTTTACGTTTGGTGGGCCGGGGTAATCTGAAATGACTTCCTATCTATCTGAAAAATAAATAGAAAATTCGGTTAAAGAATCAGGTGGAATACCATTTGGAATACCGCTTGGCCGGATTTGAACTGGAGATATCGAGCGAGGCTTGGCTCAGGCTGGTCTTGCCCCGATCAAACCGGAGACCGGCATCCTGTTAAGTTGATGTCTCAACTCGGAAGGCGGCGCCACCGCTTCACCGGCACTGATCGTCGGCGGGCCGCCTTCCTAGTAGAGTTTGCACCAGTGGGATAGTTGGTTGGGATTGATGCCATAGCGCCGGGCCACCATCCAGATGCTTTGCTTGGGCTCCAGGCTCTCGCGCACCATGGCCAGTGTCTCCTGGGCGCCTTAGCGGCGCCGCCGCTCTTGGCCGAGTACTTGATGGTCTTTGCTGGCACTCATAAGCACAGTCGTTTGTCTATCCCTTATGGTAAGGGGGAAACGGTGCCCTGTGTTTCAAGGAGCTCGTTCACCATCAGGGCTAGTCCAACGTAGTGGAGCGTCTTACCACTCGGGGCGGCCCTGGACATGATTTTGCTGACTTTCTTGCAGGGAAGGTTCTTCATTAAAAAGTCCTTCTTGGCCTGCATATCGAATGACAAGTTTAGCCTGCTTAATTTTCTTCTCTACCAACTGTTTGATAGTTGCGATGTCAGGATTAGTGGGTAATTCATCTCCATATGCCGTCTCCCAAGCTGCGAGGCGCTGTAGGCTGATCTCAAGTTGCCTCATGGCCGCATCAATCTTCGATTGATGGGCTGCTGCATTGGATTCTCGAATTTCTCTCTCATTTCTTAATGCGTGCTTCAGGTCTTTGACTTGTTTGTGAAGATTTTCATTGATGATTTCCGTTTTGTCTAGGAGTGCTGTAATTATTTCTGTGTGTGTTTTTCCGTTCTCTTTGGCGAGATTTTGAAGTTTTCTGAATGTTGAGTTAGGTAGTGTGAAGGTCTTTGGGGTTTTCCCATTTTTTGGTGAGCGATACTTTCTTTGTCGCAAGGCGCTTTTTATTCCGCTGATAATTTCTCTGCCTTGGAGGCTGTTCTCTAATTCGCGGATGATATTTGTAATTGTTTTTAGATTGCTGCTGGATGATTTTAGTTTGACAGATTTTAAATTAGCTGGTTTTGGAAATAATTCAACCGCTAGCGGATTCTCAGTATAGAGAGAGATGATTTTCTTCACGTCATTCTTTGCTTTATCCCTGATGTATTGCATTGCCCATTCGCAGTTCTCATCGGTTAACCATTCAGATACGTCCTTTTTCTTTCCCATGCTCGATTCCTATTTGATATGTATTTTCAATTGATTTGCTTGATTAAATGACATAAATTTTCATTTGCTATTGCCGTTATGCGTTACGTTATCAGTTTCATAGCGCATAACGAGAATGCTTTTTTAGATCAATTTTTATACCCTATAAGAAACCGATTTTTATAGGGGGTAGAGTGGGCCTTCACATCTTTGAGCTGAGCAAGGAGTTGAGCGGCTGTAGTCCCGAGGCGAGGTTCCTGCTGGAGGCTATGGTGCTCCTGGAGCAGCGGACTAGCGCTGAGGCGGTAGCAATGAGTGCGAAGCTGCTCGCAAAGCAGCTGGGTCTCGCAGAGAAACTCATTAGAGATGCAATGGCGGAGCTCACGAGCGCTCGGCTGGTGGTCGTTGACGATGCGAGCTCGGTGCGAAGAGGAAGGCCTGCGATTCGGTATGAATTGGCCTCGACGGTCCTGAGCGCGTTACCAAAGAGAGATGGCGCGTATGGGGTACACGCTGACCTTCTTGTGCGTCTTTTCTCAGCAGCTGTCTCTATGGCTGCGCGCGGATCTGCCGAGCAGGTTGGAAAAGATCGACGGGTCACTAAGGAAGGGAGACTAGCTCCGCCAGGAGCGGCTAACTATTTAAGTGCCTGCAACCGGCTGCTGTTGGCGACTCTCCTGGCGCATGCCGATCCGCTCGGAATGGTGAAAAGTGTTAGTAGGGGCACGTTATGCCGGCTGACGGGACTTGATGAATTCAGCTTGACGCATCGGCTGGGGAGGCTGAAGAGCTTGGGGCTAATCCTTGCTAAGGTACCGGGTCTCTCTAGTAAGCTCTTTCCAGGGGCTAGAGTTAATAGCACGTACTTTCTTAATGTCACGCACCCGAGATTGGGTGGGGGGAATGGTGCGGTTTGGTGCAGGACCTTTGATCCGGAAATATCAAGCCCAACGCTCGATCAAGTTCTAAGGCCGGATCTCGATAGGAACTTTGGAGCGAAGGACCATCCGGTAAGATGCTTTCTGAAGGGAGGGGCGGCTTTTAGCGTTCTACGGCCAATGATCCTTCGATATGCCTCGTACTTGTTGTCCCATCACCGTGAAAAGTTAGGTTATGAATCTTCTTTCGACTGTCAATCGTTACGCGAAAAAATTGCCGCTGATTTTCAGCGGCCTGCAGGGTGGAAAGTAGGGGACGTGTCTTTTGATCGCGACTGGGCGCAAGTTGTTGATCATTTTTACCAGTTAGCTTTCCGGGTTGCCCGGGACTTCAGGCGCGTGGTTGATATCGACTACAGGTTTGATGAGGTGTGCCTTGTGCCCTTGGATGGGGGCTTCCAGTACGTTCTCTGGTTGAACGTGGTTGATGAGAGTCACGAGGGCGCTCCCTGTGCTGGGAGTTAAGTGCTGCCCGGTCATTTTTTACCACTCGCACCAATCCTCTGAACGAACGCTGAGGAGCCCTGTTCATGAGGATTATTCGTCTGAAGGAAGTCATCGATTCGACCGGTCTGGCTCGGTCGACCATCTACAAATACATCGGGGAGGGGACCTTCCCAAAACCCGTATCACTAGGCGACCGCAGTGTCGGCTGGGTCGATACCGAGGTGCACGACTGGATCCTGGCTAGGATAGAGGAACGTGACCTTGCAGAGGGTACAGCGGTGCGCTCCACCGGCCACCTGAGTGTGGCCAGCTAGAACTGACCATCTGCACCATGACCGGCTCAGGCTGGTCATGGCGTTTATGCCGCTTGGGAAGGTCCTGTGTTCTCAGCTAACTCTCCCAGGATGCTATTCGGCAAATCTCTCGGCAGGCAGGCAATGTTGCTCCACATATGTCCTGCCCTGCTGGGATGGCTCGCTGGGAGTTGAGGGGGATCTAGTTATATAGCTCTAGACTATCAATCTCTAGCCATTCAATAGCCTGGTCGCTGATATCTACACGACCCCTACAACCCAGCCTATGGGTTAGGCCGTCGGTTAAAAAGTACACAACACGTACCTGGTGTGCGAAACCACCAACCAGGTACACAACCATGACCGAACGAAACGCCAACACCCTTCAATCCCAGTCCGATACCGCTATCCGGATTGAGCGCCTCGTCAACGCCATCCAGCGTACAGATAGCCAAGCCTACCGAATCACATACTCGAAGCATGGCGATGAGCGGGTCAGTGAAACCCGGCTGTCAAAATACTTCGATGGGATCATGCAGATGGTCGCGCTGTTCGAGGGTGATGTGGAGTATCAGCACAGCTGGCACTTGAGCCTTTTCCAGGAAACCTGTCAGGCCATTGGGGTTGAGCTCAGCCCCATTGGCATTACCTGCTTGAACAAGGGTGAAACGCGCTATCTGAGCACCAGCGAAACGCTGAACGAGCTGACCAGGAACATCCGAGCTCGCCTCACCCAAAAGCGATATACGCGCCGGGAGCATGACCAGCGCTACCAGGCGATGCAGCAAGAGATCGAGGTTTGCCGCTACGTGGATGCCGTGCTGGATCGCTACGCCCGTACCTGCGTGGTCAGGGTTGATCTGTATTACCGCACGGAGGTCCAAGCGAGACTACGTGTGGAGCACGTATTCGACGACCTGAATCGATTGATCGCTCAGCGTGAGCGTAACCTGATTTTCGACCATGAAACTGGCTACATCTGCAGCGTTGAGCAAGGCGAGGATCGGGGCTATCACATCCATGCTGCGTTCTTCTTCAACGGCGCTCAAGTGAGTGCCGATATCTACAGGGGGCAGCGGATCGGTAAGCTATGGGAGCGCATTACCCGTGGTCAGGGCTGCTACAACAACTGCAACATCGACAAAGATAAATACCACGACAGGCTGGGGCTCGGCCTGATCCACCGCCGGGACTTAAGTGCGCGGGGTGACGTGCATTACACCATGCGTTACCTGGTTAAGAATGATCAGCATCTGCGGCTCAAGCCCGTAGGGGCTCGTTGCTTGCGTAAGGGGCAGGCAAGGAAGGATTCCGGGACGACTAATCGGTCCATTCCCAGGCAAGCGTAATTCATCACGTAGGTAGGGCTGGTAGCTCAGGCTCGCGCTGGTGATCCGATGGGTTGCCAGCGTGCCGGGTGCTAGCACGGTGCTTGTGGAGTCCTGGCCGGTCGATGGTTTAGGCTCTGGCCAGAAATCTAAGACTGGCGTGAGTGCAGTGGGATGACACAGAAGGGGGAGCGATGCCGGCAGCATTACCAGTCGGTTTATGAAAGGAATCAGCCTGAACTCAGCAAGGGTCGTGCTCTTGATGAAAGCCTGCATCATTTCCTGGATCAACGGCCTGCAGGTAAAAGCCTCTCTGCATTTGACCGCGCGGCAGGCTTGGCTTTAGCACCGTTTTGGCGTGATGGGGATGCAGTCGCCCAATCCGAGCTGGCAAGCCTTGCCCTCAGTAGGGTGCTGCACTTCGATAATGCAGTCAGTGTCGACCTACTGCTGCACCTCGCCAGCCATACCCCAGATACCTTCAGATGGGCGATCCGCTACTCGAAGCTGTTTGAGCGTACTGATTCGCCGCTATGGCTTGCGCTTCGGGCGGCGCTCGCAGGGGAAGAGTGGCAGGTATTCTTCGGTGTCTGTGCCCGATTGCTTGATCAGCTCAAGCCCTTTGATGAGTTGATTGCCAACGCTGAAAAACACCTTGAGCGCTTATCCCTGCTGGAGCTGTTTTCCTACCTCAGCGTGCTGGCTTATCAGGCATTTGCCGAAGACGCCCCCGATGATCGCTCCGGCCAGCAGTGGCAGGTCTACAACCGCATCATCTTGAGGAAGCTCCTGGCTTGCCCTGAAGAGGATTTTCGTCTGAACGAGGTACGGCTCGGGGAGTCGCTGAAACGTCATCTGTCCCCGATTATTTTCCCCGGTTCCTCCACAGCTGATGCTGATGCCGCTAGATGTCGTGAAAACCTCGAATGGCTAGCCGTTCTGATTGCCGCCACCCAAGAGCGGATCGACTACGAGGGTTCGATTGACTGGTTCTGCTTCAACCCTGAATGCCGTTACCAGCTAAAACCGGGCGAGTCGGTTATCTATAACCAGTCGGAGGCGGGAACTGAGCGGTGGCAGCGAACCGGGCGTAAGAGCGACCTGCTTTGGCACTACTGGATGAACCGTGCCGTGCAGGCATTCGTTGACTCCGGCATGGCTGAGCAACTAATCGGCTCGCCTGAGAACCATGAGCTGAATCAGTTGGCCTATATCAAGGCAATGCGCAGCGAGCTGCAATTGCAGCAGATTTACGGCCTGGGTGATCGACTCGCTCTCAGTGATGGTACTCAGGTTCAGCTTCACCACGTCTTGCTGGCGAGCGAGCTGACCTCGGTTTTCTTTCAGAGCCAGTTCATCCGGCCATTCCAGGACTACCTTCGTGAGTCGGGCGTGCTTGCCCATGCCCTTGGCCAGTTGGCCATGGGTGGCGTGCAGTCAGGGGAAAACAGGTTCCCCATGACCTGGTCCGAAGAGGAAGAAAAAATCCGCAGGATCAAAGGCTGGACGGTCAGCGAGGAACATCCGCTAGGCAGCGCCGATTCAGCTAAGGCAATTCTCAAGTTCTGGTCCAACGATCTCAAGGCGCTATCTCAGCAATTGAAGCAGCAGCCGGGGATGTCTGCACCTCGCCTGTACGAGCAGCCCTTCTACAAAGTTGGCCGCTACAGCTTTCAATTCCCCTGGGTCGGGGCGCAGCAAAACAACCTGACGGCAGTCATCAATAACCTGCGCCGCGTGAATGCCCGCAGAGCCGATGTGCTGGCAGAAACCCAGCGAGTGGAGCGGGCGCTGGCCGAGAGCCTTCGGCAACGAGGCTTTGCCGTTGAGGTGGGTTATCGGCCGCCTGCGACAGAAGAAGACGATGCCGGAGAAGTGGATTTGATTTGCCAGCGGGATGGCGTGCTGCTGCTCATGGAGGTCAAGTCTGGGTATATCCGCTCGACCACCCATGAGATCTGGCTGCATCGCACCAACACCTTGCGTAAGGCTGCCTGGCAGCTGCGGCGCAAGCGTATCGCGGTGGCAAGAGCGTTGGTGACTGATCAAGATTTACGCTTCAGATTGGGCTACAACGGCCAGTGTCCTGAGGCCGTTCTACGGGCCTGGATCGTCGATACTTCTATTGAGCTCGATGGGCAATCAGTCGATGGGTTCAGAGTAGTATCTCGTGAGACACTGGAGGTCATTCTGCGTGACGAGAAGCAGCTCCTCCGGTCGGTGGATCAATTTGAGGAGGACGGTCGGGACTCATTGTTCCCTGGCGGGTTTACTGCTGGCCGATTCATGGCTGTTGTCGAGTCCGATGAGCTGTGGCAAGAGATCTGCTAGCACTCGGACGGTAATGCATTGGGGCGGTCGGCTACGCAGGGGCCGTACATGCCGGAGCTATGGAGCCTTCTCTAGATTATCTAGTCAAAGCGGTAAGCCAAGATTCTAGTTCCTGTGCAGAGAGTGAGCATGAGAATAGAAAGCTTGAGCTGGTCGATGTTTCTTGCGTCTAGCTGGGGGATTACAGCGGATTGCAGCTGCGAACTTCATCTTCCGTCCAGCCGAGCATTCGCTGGAGCCGGCGTTGGTGTAGGTGATGTGCACGTCGCCCTCGTGGCCGGCGAGGCATCGGCACTGCAGATGTCACGAACGAGGATGACGAAACGCAGCCTACGAGTTAATCGAAGCGGCCCACGGCAAGCTGGACATCCTGATCAACAACACGGGCTCCTGCTCGACAGTCCCGACGGTGGCACGCCAGCGCCCAGGCAACCCAGCGAAACCTTGCCGAGCATGTTGCACGAGACCTCGAGATGAGCTTCTTCGCGCCGATCTTTCTGACCCAACGGCGGCTTCTGGTGCTCAAGCGCTCGGAGATACCCCGGGCGGTCAGCGTGTCGAGCATTCAGGGCTCGCTGGCGCACCTCTCCGGTCTGACCTGTTGAGACTTCCCAATGATGGATTCTCCCTTTAGGGACTCGGCCTTGGCCAGGTTTCCTTTTGTACCGAGCCATTTGCTCAACAAGTTTGCGGGATGTACTTCAGTGGCGGATCACTGTATCGCTAGAAAATTACGAAAGGCTGGCATCAAGGTTCACAGCACTAGTCGGATATCAAGGCATGCTAGTTGGGATAATCTGCTAAGTCAGATATGCTCTACAGGTCATCCATTTTGACTGAGAGTATTTTAATGTCGAAGCTTGCTGAGTTCCGTGCTGCAGAGAGAGCGCTTGCTGATCAACTGGCCTATCTCGAGTCTCTGAAAAACGATAATTCCCTCAAAAAGGAAATCGAGTTTGAGGAAAAGCTGAAAGCTCTGATGGGCGAGTATGGCAAGTCCCTTCGTGACATCGTAGCGATCCTTGATCCATCGGTAGCTGGCGCTGTGAGTGCTCGAGGAGCCCGTACATCTCACCCCAAACGCCGGGAGCGCACCGTGAAGGTCTACAAGAACCCGCATACCGGCGAAGTGGTAGAAACCAAGGGTGGAAACCATAAGGTGCTGAAAGCTTGGAAGGCTGAGCACGGTAACGACGTGGTTGAATCTTGGCTGCAAGTCTAGCAAGTACGACGGGCTGAGAAGTATTGCGCCGTTGTGCAGGTATCGCTCGGTCTCAGGCGCAGCGAACTGCATCGAATAGCCCGGCCTTTGTGTCGGGTTTTTTATTGTGCTCTCTAGCCTTGCCGCCGCCGCGAGGGATGTGTCAGGCAATAGCAGGACGAATTCTTTGCTACCGATCCGGGCGCATTTACTGAGCACCTTGGCCAGGGGGCCAAGGCCCGGTCGCCAATATCATGGCCGTGGGTATCGTTTTCTTGAAGTAGTCGATATCCAGCACAATGAAAGAGAACGGGCAACGCGCGGCCGGCAGCGCCGCTAGGGCCTCGTTCATCGCTCTGCGGTTGAACCGATCGGTGCCCCGAGGGTAATAGATCAGGAAACCCTATTCAAAAGTGCTAAACGGGTCATGTCTGGTATCAAGGATGCGGGTGGCGGCGGATACCTTTTCTTTAGTCCGAAAATGAACCCGATCGCACGGGATCGACTGTTGCTCGGTGGCGCCTTGAAGCGGGCTGTTGTTGAGGAGGGATGCTGAATTACCAGCCTCAGGTACGGGCCAGCAGTACCGGGTTGTATGGTGTGGAAGCACTGGCCACGTTTTTACACGGTTTGGGTCGATAGCTAACCAAGGTTCGTCTTTCTAAGACGAACCTTGGTTAAGAGCGGCTAACTTGGTATTTGACTTTTATTTTTTATATGTGACGTGGATGCTAGATCCGAAAATGTTTTTTGCAATTTCGTAATCTGGATTCCAGGTGGCTATGTTGTGAGCGGCGATTGCAATACCCGAGAGGGCGCCTAGGAGCCCGGTAGCTCCGCCTGCAACTGTTGCTCCTGCAGCTGCAATTCGCCCCAGTGTATATATTCGACATTTAAGCCCTTGCGATTCAATGAGTCGTTCCAGAGTTTCAACAGCCGAGTGGAATCTCATTGGATCGATTTTTTGTAGAGTGAAGCTTTCTTTCTTTTTGATTTTTTCCAGAACTAGTTCGTTTGAAATTTCATTAAGGTTGTAGACGTTAACGTCCATGGTGCATCCTTGTGATACTGTGATTTGTCTTGTTAAAGGAAAAATAAAAAGGTTTCGGTGGCAGGGCGATACGCCCTGCTACCGGATTTTTGTTATGGATGTTTCCCTTCCTTGCACATGTTTCCCCACTCATCAAAGAAATCGAACATTATTGGAGCTTCATTGCCGTTCTTTTTCCGGAAGTCGGCTGCCCACTGATCGACACATGCATCAATTTCAGGATTGTTGCTGGCTTCTTCTTTCGGCATTTGTAAGGCGGGAGCCATGCCGCCGCCATTTTCGGGGCCGGTGCCTCTTAGGTAGGCTACGATACGCCCATCTTTGGCATTACCCAGATAGTAGCCCCTCGGAAGGGCAATGATGCTTAGGTCCTGTTGCTGGATTTGCCCAGCATAATCACCATTGGAGTCCCAGAAACCATTAGGTAATTGGTAGTAATACGCACAAGTACCTTGTTTGCAGAATGCAGTCAGTCGAGTGTCAAGAACTTTGACGCTGCCATCATCCATCTTGTAGGGAAGTTTAGCTGGCATATCTTCCGGAGTGCAGTCCAACCACTTTGCATTTTGTTTGCTTACAGGGCATTCCTGTACATCTGCCGCCTGCCAAGCAGCGGCGTTTATGGAATAGAGGTTGGCGCCCCATCCTAGTAATGAGACCAAGAGAATCTTTCTGAGCATTTGATTTTTTCCTTTTCCTGATGGGGATGTAGTAAGCGAATGCGCTCTGGGCATGCCGGTCCGTTATCAAATGGGTCGTAAATGCCGTGGTCGTTTTGCCATCATAGCTTGACGATTTTTGCCATGGCAAGAATCTCCGCTATCCAAGATAAAGACCGTGACCTCGTGAAGCTGGGCGCCGCCGTACGTGCCCGTCGCCTGGCTCTTGATCTGTCCCAAGAGGCGCTAGCTGACGCGGCTTCGATAGATCGTTCCCATATGGGGAAAATCGAGATGGGTGAAAGGAACGTCACCTTCCTGAACATTTGTCGGATAGCGGCAGCTATCCGATGCAAGCCATCTGACCTGCTGATTGATGCTGGGCTTTAATTCTGTTTGTTTAGCAGTCGTCCAAACACTGCGCATGCCAGCACGATAATCAGCAGTAGTGGCCAGAGGCGCAGCATGAGTACCAGCAGTACAACGGCCACCGCACAGCTGACCAGCACGCCGATGAACACGAACAGCAAACCAATGAAGCGCACCAGGTTCATGGCGCGATCCTCCTCGTAGGTTGAGTGGTGGGGGATGCCGCGGACATCAGTCCGCGGCGTGTTGAGCACGAGCTTCGGCGCGGGCTTTCAGCAGCGTCGACAAGGTGGGTTTCGGCGTAGCCGGTGGCTCTGCTGTAGGAGTAGTTGCAGGGGGCGATTCAAGAGTCGGCTCCGGGAAGAACTCCTCGGTGATGGCCCCCGTTTCCTCGTCGCTGTCTTCGAAGGCACCATTGGCGAAGCCCAGCCGTGCGGTGGCATCCAGTGCCACCTGGTCGAAGCCTGAGGCCTGACGTGCTTCATCGAGCTCTCGGGCCTGCAGCAGCGCTTCTTCCATCGACAGCCCACTGCGCACCGTGATGTCGACGTAGAAGATCGGCGAGCCGTGGCTTTGACGGGTGGACTTCCCTCGTAGGCGCAGTTCCAGCGGCAGGCACGCCAGGCGGTTGCCGGAAATCGCCTGCAGGTACTGCAGCCGCGCTGCTAGGGTGCGAATGCTGTTGAATCCGGTGGTGCGAAACACGAAGCTGCCCAGCGGATCCTCATCGCCGATGGCGACGTTGAGGCGCCCGTAGGGTTTGCACGCACCGCCCTTGGCCAACGGGCAGCCATCCGGCGAAGGGCAGGGCAGCGAGGCGATACCATCCTGACCCCGACGCTTGCAGGTCTCCCCATTGCCGACGCAGACCGGTCGTCCAGTCTGTCGATCGAACAGGCAGTACTCGGCGCGGAAGTTCAGCTCCGGCGCGTTGAACAGCAGGCGTATCGGAATGCTGCGGATCTTGCCGCCCTGGGCCTTGCGCAGCTCCTCGTCCAGGGGATGCGCCAGCCAGCCATCGCGGAGCTGGACCTGAGAGGTGAGGGTGAATTGATCGTCCTTCTCCGGCAGGCGCTTGCCGTTCTTCTCGACGACCTTGCCGATGGAAATCCGCCCGAGCACCGGCGGGGTAATGGCCAAGCCTTTGAGCATGGTGGTTCTCCAGTGGATGAATAAAAAAGACCACCTCGGCGCAGGGGGAGACGCCGAGGTGATCAAGGGGGGAATCGAAATCAGGTAATCAGGAAGCGCCGGCTGCCGACCTTGATGGTGGGGTAGCGCGCCAGCAGGTAGGGCTTTTCCTTGAGCAGCCGCTGCACATCGAGCACCACGCTGTCCTTGGCCTTGCGCCAGGACACCGCGCCGTTGGCGAACAGGGCCCGGCTGGCATCACCCATGGCCTGCTGCAGTTGTTGCTTCAGTTCGGCTTCGCGCTTGCCCTGAATCTCCAAGTTGGCGCGTACCGTCTGCAGCTCATCGAAGGTGGCCGACAGCAGCGGATCCTGGGTAAAGTCCAGGGTGTGACCCTGGTCCTCCGGGTACAGGCAGCGCAGGGCCTGCTCCGCCGAGTCGGAGCCATCCGCTGGCGGTGGCGTATCGCGTTGCACGTAGCTCCAGAAGTCACGCTCCAGCTCGATCAACCGACCAATGAGTTCCTCGTCGCGCTCGATGCGATGGATCTCCAGGTGCTGGCCACCGAGCAGCACGGCCACGTCAGCCGCCTGCTTGCCGGTGACCGCCAACTGGTGCATCACCTGCAACTGCACGTACACCGGCATGCCTTCCTTCCACAGGCGGGCACCGTTGATGCCGGCGGTCTTGCATTCCAGGATCTGTACGTCGTTGGCGCCGATCACCTCGCGGTCGATGTTGGCCAGCATCCAGTCCAGCTTCGGATCCGGATGCTGCAGCACTGCATTGATCCGCCGTACCCGGTTACCGGTGCGCCGGGCATAGTGGTTGGCGACGATGGGCTCGAGGATGTTGCCCCAGTAGGTCGGGCTTTCCTCGTCGTTCGGATCGCTCTTGGGCAGTCCGGCATCGCGCCCCGTCTTCTCCAGCCACAGCTCCAGCTGCGATTTGTAGGGATTAAGACCGACCGCGGCGGCGGCATCTGAGCTGCCGATACCGTGTTTGCGTACCGCCAGCCAGTCGTCGCGGGACAAGTCCTTGGTGCCGACCAGGCGCAGGGCAGGGCGCTTCTTGCCGGTACTGCCGTTCAATGACGTTGCTTTCATGGTATTCACCTGCAGACATAAAAATGCCCGACCAGCGCAAGGCTGACCGGGCGCGAGGGGTGATGTGAGTGAGGGTTAAGCTGCGAGCTGCAGCGCGGCATCCAGGGCACGTTGCTTGATCTGCGCCCCCTGGCCGAACCAGGCCGAGTCCATGCGGTACTCGTTGCTGCGGGCGCGACGCTCGTGGTCGACGTACTCGGTAACGGCATTGAGCAACCCCCAGGTCGTGCCGCGTGCCGAGTCCAGCTGACTGCCCCGTCCTCGGCCCTCGTACAGCTCCTGGACTTTGCGCAAGGCGCGTTCGTTGGGCAGTTGCTCTGGCAGCGCGCCGGTCGGGCTGGTCTCGCACAGCACATTCATGAAGAAGCCCAGTGCCTCGTGCCACTGCACCTTGCGCTCGGCCAACGCGCGCATGCGATACATGAAGTCGTCCCATTGCGAGACAGCAATGCCGAGTTGCTTCTTCACTGCCTTCGGATCGAAGCGGGTGTTGTGCGGCACCTTGATCGCGCGACTGGTACCGTCCAGGGCTATGGTCAGGGTGTTGTTGCAGACCACGCGCACGGTGGTCGGCGTTGCCGTGGTGGCCAGGGTGCCGTCGCAGGAGGTGGCTAGCAGCAAGTAGCCGTTGACCTGATCGTTGCCCTTCAGTGCAGCCCCTTGCCCGGTACGCGCCAGCGCCCAGAACTTGCGCCCACCTTTGAGCACGCCAGCCGTTTCCAGCTCGTAACCGGAGACCTCGGTGAGATCCCGATAAAACTCCAGCACCTCGCGAGGTTGCACCGTGTGGTAGCGATTGGAGACCACCGACAGCGGAGCCTTGGTATCGGAGCGGTAGAGCACCTTCTGCTCGGGGAAGGAGTGGATCGTGCCTAGGTGGCCGACGGCATCCGACTTGAAGTGCACGGGGCTTTCCAGGATCTGCCAGTCCATCCCGGCTTCGCGTTGCCAGACTTCGATGGGCTGTTTCTGAGTAAGCTGATTGCCCAGGCCGTGCCACGGGGTAGCGCCAGCGTAGGCCATGGTTTCGACGAGATGCGCCATGTGAGCGATTCCTTTGGGTGCAGGCCGGCATAAAGCGCTGCGCGAGGCGCAGCACCGACCGGCGATTGAAATGAGAGGTGGGTAAGCGTCGATCAGGCCGGCAGGTTGAAGCGATGACCGCAGAGCAGACAGAGGTTGTGGGCGAGAACGTGGCGGTCGAGTGACTCGCCGAGCTGCGCGCCGAGTGCGCAACCGCCAACCCCGCCAGCCAAGCCGCCGAGGATGGCACCAGATACGGAGCCGAGGGTGACGCCGACTGGCCCAGCAATAGCGCCGAGCGCAGCGCCAGCCTGACCACCCGCGAGGGCCGCGCTGACGCCACGTGCCACACCGCCCACGGTACCGATGGCTGCGCCGACTTTCATGGCGTGGTTGAAGGAAGCGACTTTGGGGGAGTGACAGCGAGGGCACTGCAATGACATGGGGTGAACCTCATTGGTGGTGATGTCATGGCAGTTATGTAGGGCTGAGATTTTTTTGAATCGAATGGCTGTGTTGTGACCGGCTCATCATGGCCGCGATGTGCTGCAGTCGACCCTATAGGTCAGTTGTGACAGGTAGGAGCCGGCCGAAATGGCCGCTGCCAAATAGCATGGCAGCAATGGGCTTGCGGTCGGGACTTGAGCGTGGCTTTATGCAGCTCGTACGATGCACTACTGCCCGCCGATAATTTTGAGTGTTTGGCTTGGATATCAAGGACGTGCGATGCCTATAAACCTCCCCGGATCCACATGGAAGAAATGGGATCTACATGTGCATACACCTGAGTCGCTTGTTCACCGTTACCCTGGAGAAAAGGAAGCGGCTTGGGCGGCTTTCCTTGATGACCTCGAAAAGCTGCCTGCAGAGTTCAAGGTTCTAGGGATCAATGACTACTTGTTCGTCGATGGCTATGAGCGAGTGCAGGCAGAGCGCCGAAAGGGACGTCTCGCCAACATTGACCTGGTGCTTCCCGTCGTCGAACTACGGCTCGACAAGTTCGGTGCCATTCTGGAGAAGGGCGAGGACGGGTACGCTCCGTCAAGTTGGAGCAGGATCAACCTCCACGTCATCTTCGACGAAGTTGAAGCACAGCTCATACGTGAGCAATTCATGCCCGTTATATCCCAAAACTACTCACTGGTTCCTGGTTCAAAAGGTGGTCGTTGGGGCGGTGTGATTACAAGAAACAACCTGATTGAACTCGGCGAGCAGGTCATTGGCTCAATGCCTGAGCCTATGCGTGCGGCAATGCCCTCTCCTATTCAGGTTGGCTTCAACAATCTGAATGTCAGTTTCGACGCGGTACGGAAAGCGTTGAGCTCCCCTCATTTCGATGGCAAGTACCTGATCGCAATCGGCAAGAGCGAGTGGGAAAGTCTGCGCTGGAACGATCATACGATTGCTGAAAAGAAGACCGTGATCAATGAGGCTGATCTGGTTTTCACCGCCGCTGCAAACCCTGAGGCTTATGCAAGGGCTAGAGACAAACTGAAAGAAGCAGAGGTGAACCACCGCCTGCTCGACTGCTCAGACTCTCACGCGCTTAGTACCGCAAATGACAAGGATCGCATTGGTAACTGCTTCACTTGGATCAAGGCAGATCCCACCTTTCAGGGCCTCGTCCAAGCCATCCATGAGTTCGACGATCGAGTTTTTGTAGGCGACATCCCGCCTAAGCGTCACAAGGTCAATCAGAAAAAGACGAAGTTCATTCACGCCATCAAGGTGAAAAAGAACTTTGGCTCCCCCTTGCCGGAGCCCTGGTTCGACCTCGATATTGCCCTGAACCCCGATTTGGTTGCGATTATTGGTAACAAAGGCAGTGGCAAGAGCGCCCTTTCCGACATCATCGCTTTGGTCGGTAACACGCGGCATCATCAGAAGTTCTCTTTCTTGAAGGAAACACGGTTTCGAAGCCCCAAGCGTAGGTTCGCCGAGCACTTTAAAGGGACTCTTAAATGGCTTGATGGGACAGAGACTGAGCGCTCGTTGCATGAGGATCCGGATCCAGCCGGAGTCGAACGGGTTAAGTACCTCCCTCAAAGCTACCTTGAGGATCTCTGCAATGAACTCGGGGATGGCGGTTCCTCCACCTTCGATGCCGAGCTTCGCAAGATCATCTACTCCCACGTTCCGGAGGAAGAGCGGCTTGGTAAAGCGTCCATGGATGAGCTGCTTGAGTTCAAGGTCGCCGAGATCGAGCAAGCCCGTAGAGCACTCAAGGATGCGATAGCGAAAATTAACTCAGCGGTCGTTGAGGCTGAGCGTCGGTCTACCCCTGAGTTTCGTAGGTCATTGCAGGAGGCTCTGACAGCAAAACACGCTGAGCTCAAGGCTCTGGAGCAAGCCAAGCCTCTTGAGGTTCAGGATCCAAGCGTCGCGCCGGAGGCGCTTGAAGACTCTAAGCAAGCCGCTGGTCGCATCGAAGCGCTTGAAGCGGAAGTGAGAAAGATTCAGTCAGAGCTGGACGCCAGCCAAGCTGCTAAAGCGGCAGCGTTGAAAAGAGAGGCCGTTGCCAAACGCATTGCAACGGCGCTGACGAATCATCAGAGGCAGCACGCAAGCTTCATCGCTGAGTTAGAAGAGCTGTTGAGTGAGCTAGGAACGGAGATCGCTGCAGAGACTTTGGTCACCATGACCGTAAACACCGCCCCTCTTGCTGCTATAGCTTCGCAAGCTCATGCAGAAGCAGCCCACGTCGATGCACAAATCACCAGCCAAGTCGACGGCAGCATCTCGCAGCGGATGAATCAGGCCATGGCGCAACTCACCCAACAAAAGGGAATGCTAGGAGAGGCTGAGCGCCAATTCGTACTTTACAAGGAAAATCTGGCTCGCTGGGAAAGCTCCAAATCCGTAATCATCGGCTCGCCTGACAAGCCAGGTAGCATCGCTCAGCTCGACGCCGAGATTGCCGCATTGGACGGCTTGCCGGATCAACTTCAAGCTCTTCGCACTGAACGAGCAGGGCTAACGCATGAGATGCATGGGCTAATCCAGGCGATGGTGAACGAGTTCAGTCGCCTTTATCTCCCCGTCCAGCGCTTCGTTAACTCCGACGAGCAAAGGCAAATCGGCCTTCCTCTCGATTTCCAGGTCCGGATCGAAGAGACAGGCTTCGCAGAACAGTTGCTCAAGCGCATCAATAAAGGCGTAAAAGGTTCGTTCATGGGGGTCGAGGAAAGTGCGCAGAGGCTCCGTTCGCTGTTGATGGCGGCAAGCTTCGAGACCCCTGAAGAAGCGGTCACTTTCGTTGAACAGATAGACGACCTGCTCCATTACGACCGTAGAGATGGGCAATCGGACAAGCCGACTCGTCTCACAGACCAGTTGGCTAGGGGTGTATCTGCGGAAGAGTTGCTGAACTACCTCTACTCCCTAGACTACCTTGCCCCCAAGTACTCGCTAACTTATGAGGGTCAAGAAATCGGTCAATTGTCACCGGGAGAACGGGGCTTGCTGCTTCTGGTGTTCTACTTGCTCGTCGACGAAGACGATATTCCAATCGTGATTGATCAGCCTGAAGAGAACCTAGATAACCAGACAATATTCCGCGTGCTGGTGCGCTGTATCAAACGGGCGAAAGAGCGTCGCCAAGTCATCATGGTTACCCACAATCCGAACCTTGCTGTCGTGTGCGATGCGGAGCAAATCATTCATGCCACCTGTGACAAGGCCGGTAACCGCTTTGATTACGAAGCTGGTGCGATAGAGCATCCGGGCATCAAGGCAAAGGTCGTGGAGATCCTTGAAGGCACTGAGCCGGCCTTCAAAAACAGGCAAGGTAAATATCGTTTGCAGTAGATCGTGCTTGTGTTCGCCGCCCAGGCACGTTTTTACACGGCCTGGGCTGGTAGTGGTCTACTGATCAGCGGATCGAAACGATCTTTCTGTTCCGATTTTCCTTAATCGCTGACATCGAAAGATTGCCGGTAGCCGCTTCCTGAATGTGCTCGCTCCACCAGGCCATCATCGGACGCCTGCGTTCGATGTAGTCCGCCCGGTTGTAGGCGCTGCGAACCTCGTCCTTGTCGACGTGGGCAAGCGCTACCTCGATCAGTTCAGGATCCCAGCCATGCTCGTTGAGGATGGTGCTCGCCATCGAGCGCATGCCGTGGCTGACCAGGCGCCCTTCGAAACCCATCCGTTTAAGCGCCATATTGGCAGTCTGGCTATTGCAGTGAGTACGAGGGTTCCGGTCTGCGGGGAACACGTACTCTCGGTGTCCGCTGTACGGCTTGATCGCCTCCAGAAGTGCGAGGGCCTGTTCCGTGAGCGGGACGATATGCGTCCGGCGTTTTTTCATGCGTTCCGCAGGGATCGTCCAGATATTCTTCTCGATGTCGATGTCCACCCAGCGGGCGGTCGCAGCCTCGGCTGGCCGGGTCATGGTGTGGAGCTGCCATTCGATGAGGCAGCGGGTCGTTCTTTTGATACTGGCATTGGCGATCGCCACCATGAGCTCCTTCAGCTCATCAGGGGGAAGCGCTGCCATGTTCTTTTTCTTTGGTTTCTTGAAGACGGAGCGGATCCCACTGAGCGGGTTCGCGTGAATCAGTCCCGAATTAACCCCGTAGGTCATGATCTCGTTGAGCCGCTGTGTCAGTCGCTTCACTGTCTCAAGACTGCCCTTGGTTTCAAGGGGCCGGAGCAGGTTGATGACTTGAGGGGCATTGATGGCGGAGATCGGCGCGGTGCCTAGGTCCGGGAATATGTGCAGGGTTAGGGAGCGCCAGATGTCCTCGGCGTAGGCCTGCGTCACCGAGTCCTTTTTCAACTCATACCAAGCCGTCGCGATATTTTGGAAGGTGTGCTCGGTGGCTGCTTTTTTCGCCTGCCGTTCAGCGTTGCGCTGTTCCTTTGGATCTATCCCTTGAGCGACAAGCTCCCTTGCTTCCACGGTTCGCTTGCGTGCTTGAGCCAGGCTCACCTCTGGGAAGGTACCTAGCCCCATGTTGATCCGCTTCTTCGTTACGGGATGGATATAGTTGAAGTTCCACAGTTTAGAGCCATTGATTCTCACTCGCATCTGAAGGCCGTTGCCGTCAGTCAACGTATAGTCCTTTTCCTTAGGCTTGGCAGCTTTGACTTTGAGGTCTGAAAGGCGCGTGGCTTGGGCACCCATGATGTATTCCAGAGCTGTTTGTGTATTCCAAAAAATATCAGCAGAGCGCTTGGAATACCACGTGGAATACACGAAGACGTAGATGTTGCTGGACGCTATCGGATCGTGATGACGCTGAAAGCCCCGTATTTACTGGGTTTCAGGCACAAAAAAAGACGTCCGAGGACGTCTTTAGATGTGTTTTTGGTGGAGCCGGGGGGATTTGAACCCCCGTCCGCCAGCTCTCCGCTATCGGTTCTACATGCTTAGCCATCTCTACTGAGTTAACTCCGCGCGGCCCGAGTGGCAGGGCGCTTGGAGCGAGCTGTATGAGTTTTAGCCGTTACGTCTACAGCGAACTTGGCGGCGATCCTGTTCTATCTGACAGACCTAATCTTCGGGTTTACAGGCATCCCCTAGGGTCTGCTGGCGCCCTTAGGCGGCCAGAGCGTAGTTGTCGTCGTTGGCAACTATGAATTGTGGCAGCGGATTTACGAGAACTGTCACCTACTCGGCATGCCCCTCAAGTTTTGTTACCGGCGTCGAATCCTAATCGGCCCCAGAACCTTTGAAGGTCCCGGCCAGTGTACGGCAAAGCCCCCGGCGAGTCCACCGGGGGCTCTGCAAGCCCCTGTCAGGCCAGGAGTTTCAGCACGGCGGCGGCCACCGCTTCGCTCGATGCGGGGTTCTGCCCGGTGATCAGCAGGCGGTCCACTTCCACGTGGCTCTGCCAGTCGTCGGCCTTGGCGTAGCGGCCGCCCTTGGCCTTGAGTTCACTCTGCACCAGGAAGGGCACCACGGCGGTCAGGCCCACGGCTTCTTCCTCGCTGTTGGAGAAGCCGGTGACGTGGCGGCCCTCGACCAGCGGCTTGCCGTCGCTGTTCTTCACGTGGCGCAGCACGCCGGGGGCGTGGCAGACGGCGGCGACCGGCTTGCCGGCGCTGGCGAAGGATTCGATCAGGGCGATGGAGTCCTTGTCCTCGGCCAGGTCCCACAAGGGACCGTGGCCGCCGGGGTAGAAGACGGCGTCGTAGTCGGCTTCGTTCACCTCGGCCAGCTTGCGCGTGTTGGCCAGGGCGGCCTGGGCTTCGGGGTCCTTGCGGAAGCGCTCGGTGGCCGGCGTCTGGGCGTCGGGCTCGTCGCTTTTCGGGTCCAGCGGCGGCTGGCCGCCCTTGGGCGAGGCGAGCGTCAGTTCGGCGCCGGCGTCCTTGAACACGTAGTAGGGCGCGGCGAACTCCTCCAGCCAGAAGCCGGTTTTCTTGCCGGTGTCGCCCAGTTGGTCGTGGGATGTGAGCACTACCAGGATCTTCATGGCCTCTCCTTGCATGCAGCGGTGTGACGGCAGGCACCGGCCGGGCGCCTGGCGGAACCGTCAGTTTAGGCGCTGCGCCGTGGCTTGCACGGCGGCGCCGGCGTTCAGCGGCCGAGGGTGATGGCCAGGTAGGCGACGTAGAGCGCGCCGTTGCCCAGCAGCACCCAGGCGGCGATGCCATTGTGGCGGGCGTTGAGGCGCAGCCAGAGCGCCGCACCGAGGGTCACCAGCACCCCGGTGAGCACTTCGATGCGCGGCTGCCAGGGCGTCAGCAGGATGCCGATGGCCGGCAGCAGGGTGCCCTGGAAGACCATGGCGCCGGTGATGTTGCCGAAGGCCAGGGTGTCCTTGCCGCGGCGCACCCAGAGGATGCTGTTGACCTTCTCCGGCAGCTCGGTGGCGATGGGGATGATCAGCAGCGAGAGCAGCAGGGCGGAGATGCCGAGCAGATCGGACAGGCCCTCCACGCCGTGGATGAAGCCCTTGGCGCCGAGCACCAGCAGGGCCAGGCCCAGCGCCAGTTGCACGAGGATGGTGACGACGTTGGTCGGCAGGCCCAGGCGCGACAGCCACATGGGGTTTTCCGCCGCGGTGCCGTGGCCGTCTTCCACCAGGTCGCGGGAGGCGCGCAGGGTGAGGGTGATGTAGCCGATGTAGGTGAGCACCAGCAGCAGGCTCAGGCCAATGCGGTAGCTGTGCAGTTGCGAGGGCACGAACATCGCCACCGTGGCCAGGCAGAAGGCCAGGAGGAAGAAGTTGAGGTCGCGCAGCAGGCCGCTGCGCTCGGGCACCAGGCGCCCGCGCAGGCCGCGGCCACGGAGGACGAAGCAGGCCATCAGGCAGGTGGACAGGGTGGAGAGCATCAGCGGCGCGCCGAGGATGGCGCCCACGCCCACTTCTTCGTTGAGCGAGACGTTGCTGGTGCCGGCCACCAGCGCCAGCAGCGGCACCAGGGTTTCCGGCAGGGCGGTGCCTATGGCGGCGAACAGCGAGCCGGTGACGCCTTCGGAGATGCCCAGGCGCTCGCCCAGGTGTTCCAGGGCGTTGGTGAAGAGTTCGGCGGCGATCAGGATCAGCAACAGCATGCCGAGCAGTTCGAGGACGAAGGTCAGCATGGCGCGCGCTCCTCGCGGATGGAGGGCGATTCGGGGCGGAGGCGGTGCATCACGGTGGAACTCCCGGCCGGTGTAGTACCCATGACCATGCGCCTCCCCGGCCGTTGCGGAGGTTGCATGGTCAAAGGTCTTGCCAGGCTTTGCGCTGGCCACGCCATGGCCTGCCGGCCAAGGATGTTGACGTGGTCCCCGCCGGTGTTCCGGGCGGGCGGCTACTCCCCAATGACGCCGGGCATTCTAGCGGATTGCCCGGCGCGCTCAAGGGGTTGTTTCCTCATGTGTCGATTGCCGCGGCCCGGGGCCGCCGCGTTTCCCCGCTCGCGGCGGCGCCCGCCGGGCGTCGGTTCAGCTGCTGGACGAGGCTTTCAGCAGCTTGAGGGCCTTCTCGGTCATGGCCACGCAGGCCTGGGTATTGCCCTGTTCCTGGGCCTGGGCGGCCTTTTCCTGGAGCCGCATGGCCTGCTCCTGCACGCTGTCGCTGCGGTTGGTGCTCTGCATGCTCTCGTCGATTCTCTGCAGGTTGTCGCTGCAGCGGTCGGCGGCGAACACCGGCGACGCGAGCAGCGCAGCACTGATGAACAGGATGGTGGTTTTCATGATGCGGTACCTGTACGGCTGAACATGTCACAGGCGGCGACTCGCCAGGCGAGCGGGGCCTGAACGGTGGACTGCGCCGCGGGTGCCGGGGTTCAGGAAAGTTGCGCGGACGGCAGTTCCACCCGCACGCCCAGGCCGCGCCCGTCCAGGCCGGGGTGCAGGCTGATGTGGCCCTGGTGGATTTCCACCACGCGCTTGACGATGGGCAGCCCCAGGCCGCTGCCGCCGGTGCCGGAGGCGACGCCGGGGCTGCGGTAGAAGCGGGTGAAGATGGCGGCCTGCTCGGCGGCGGCCACGCCGGGGCCGGAGTCCAGCACCCACAGCTGCACCTTGCTGCCCTCGGTGCCCAGGCGCACTTCCACGCGGCCGCCCTCGGGGGTGTAGCGCAGGGCGTTGCTCACCAGGTTGCCAAGCATGATGCCCAGCCACACCGGCACGCCCATGACCACGGCGCCCTGGCTCTCCAGGGTCAGTTCGATGCCCTTGTCGATGGCCTGGGGCGCCAGGTCGGCGATGGTTTCCTCGCTGAGCTGGCCGAGGTCGACGCGGGTGAAGGTCTCGTGCAGTTCCTCGTTGTCCAGGCGCGCCAGCAGGAGGATCTGCTCCATCAGCGTGCCGATGCGCTCGACGCTGCGGCTGACCTGCTGCAGGCCGTGGGCGAGCACCGCCGGGTCGGAGGAGCGCAGCGCCACCTGGGCATGGGTGCGCAGGCTGGCCAGGGGCGTGCGGATTTCGTGGGCGGCGTCGCTGGTCAGGCGGCGCTCGGCCTCCATGGCGGTGCCCAGGCGTTCGAGCAGCAGGTTGAGTTCGTTGACCAGGCTGTGCACTTCCACCGGTGCGCGGTTGAGCGCCAGCGGCTGCAGGCTGCGCGCGCTGCGCTGGTGCAGTTGCGCGGTGAGGCTGCGCAGCGGCGCCAGGCCGTTGTTGACGCCGAACCACACCAGCAGGGCCAGCAGCGGCAGGGCCAGCAGCAGCGGGAAGAGGGCGCTGAGCAGCAGCAGGTGCAGGGTGTGGCTGCGGTGGTGGAGGTTTTCCACTACCCAGATGCGCGCGTTTTCGTCGCGGGTGCTCAGTTGCAGGACGCGCCAGGTGATGCCGCTGTGACGGATTTCGGAGAAGCCGGTCTCCAGGGTTTCCAGGCCCGTGGGCAGGCCGGGCGTGGCGAACAGCGGCTGGCCCTGGTACCAGAGGCTGTAGCCCAGGGCGGATTCGCGCTTGATCAGCGGCAGGCCCTCGATGGCCTTGCGGCTGCGGGCGATCAGCTCGCCCTGGCCGCCAGCGACGTCCACCAGGCGCAGGGCGGCCTCGCCGAAGTCGATCATGTCTTCGTCGTAGAGCCGGTCCACCTGGCGCGAGGCGAGGTGGTAGGTGAGGGTGCCGGCCAGCAGCCAGCACAGCGTCACGCCGCCGATCAGCAGCAGCAGCAGGCGCCGGCTCAGCGAGCCGGCGCGGCGCGTGCGGCCGGGCGTGGCGCTCAAGGCGCGTCCTTGGCCGGGCGGTCGATGCCGTAGCCGATGCCGCGCACGGTGCGGATCAGCTCGTTGCCCAGCTTGCGCCGCAGGTGGTGGACGTGGACTTCGATGGCGTTGCTTTCCAGCTCGCCGTCCCAGCCGTACAGGGCTTCCACCAGGCGGGTGCGCGAGAGCACCTTGCCGCGCTGTTCCAGCAGCAGGCGCAGCAGGGCGTATTCGCGCGGGGCCAGTTCCACCGGCTCGCCGCCCAGGCTGACCTGGTGGGTGGCCGGGTCCAGGCGCAGCTGGCCGTGTTCCAGCAGCGGCTGGGCGCGGCCGGTGTGGCGGCGGGTGAGGGCGCGCACGCGGGCCAGCAGTTCGTCGAGGTCGAAGGGCTTGCTCAGGTAGTCGTCGGCGCCGGCGTCCAGGCCGGCCACGCGGTCGGCCACCTTGTCGCGGGCGGTGAGGATCAGCACCGGGGTCATGTCGCCGCGCTTGCGCAGGCCGCGCAGCACTTCCATGCCGTCGCGCCGCGGCAGGCCGAGGTCGAGCACCAGCAGGTCGAACTCGTCGGTGGCCAGGGCCTGGTCGGCGGCCACGCCGTCGGTCACCCAGTCCACAGTGTCGCCTTCCAGGCCCAGCCCGGCGCGGATGCCGTCGCCCAGCAGCGGGTCGTCTTCAGCCAGCAGGATTCTCATCTTCGCCCCCATTCGCATGCTGTCGCCGAGCAGGATAGCCGCAGCGGCGGTTTCGCGGCAGAGGCTGGCAGGGCTCGCTTAACGTGGGGTTAAGGCTGGCGCTTTTCGTAGGATGGGTTGAGCTTGCGAAACCCATGCGGTGGTGGTGATGGGTATCGCTTCGCTCAACCCATCCTACGGGGAGCTCGCCGGGTAGTTGCGTGCCGGGGCAACGGCGGATAACCGCGAACGGTTATTCGCCCTACGGTGCGTCGATCCGCTGCGCCTGCGCGCGGGGGCGGGTTACCCGGTCCACCAGGTAGACCACGCCGTGGTAGTCGATGCCGCTGTGGGCGCTCAGGCCGATTTCGCAGGTGCGGCTGGTGGAGATGCCTTCTTCGCAGTACTGCACCGCGTCTTTCAGGCTGCGCAGCGAGTGGGCGTTGAGTTCCGGGGTGGTGAAGCCCTTGTCGCCGGCGAAGCCGCAGCAGTGGATGCCTTCGGGGATCACCACTTCGTTCGTGCAGCGGCGCACCAGGTCGATCAGCGCCTGACTTTCGCCCAGGTGCTGGGTGCTGCAGGTGACGTGCACCGCCACCGGCTTGTCCAGCGGCTGGAAGTCCAGGCGTTCGACCAGGAAGCTGCGGATGAACTTCACCGGATCGTAGATCCGCAGCCGGTTGTCGGCCAGGTCCTGGACCAGGCGCAGGGTGCAGGGGCTGGTGTCGCAGTAGATCGGGTCGAGCCCGCCGCGGCTGGCCTGCAGCAGCGCGGCCAGCAGTTCGTCGCGCTTGTCGTCGGCCTGCTGCTTGTAGCCCTTGGAGGCGAACGGCTGGCCGCAGCAGAGGTTGTCGGCGTTGTCCGGGAACACCACCTGGTAGCCGGCTTTCTCCAGCAACTGGCGGGTCTTGTCGATCAGCGGCACCTGTTCCTCGTCGCCGGCCGCCGGGCCCATGGCGCGTGACACGCAGGCGGTGAGGTAGACCACCCGCGGCTTGTCGGTGGCGTCGCCGGCTGCCGGCAGGCTGAAGCGCACCGGCTGCGGCATGGCTGGCGTCCACTGCGGCACGCGGCCTTTGCTGGCGTGGCTGATGGAGGCGCTGAGGCTGGCCAGGCGCGGTGCGCCGAGCAGCCTGCGCGCGCCGTTGGCGGCATGCAGCATGAAGCGCGCACCTTGCATGGCCGTGGCGAAGTTGCGCGCCAGCCAGGTGGCAGTGCCGGCGTGGTGGGCCTGCTCGCCGCGCAGTTTCTTCACCAGCTCGCCGGTGTTGATGTTCACCGGGCAGCGCTGGGCGCACAGGCCGGTGGCGGCGCAGGTGTCGATGCCCTGGTACTGGTAGTCGCGCTCCAGTTGCGTGGTGTCGACGCCGCTGCGGCGCTTGGCCTGGATGTCGCGCCACATGACGATGCGCTGGCGCGGGCTCAAGGTCAGGCCCTTGGACGGGCAGACCGGCTCGCAGAAGCCGCACTCGATGCACTTGTCGACGATCTCGTCGGCGGCCGGCAGCGGCTTGAGGTTCTTCAGGTGCAGTTGCGGGTCGTCGGTGAGGATGACGCCGGGGTTGAGGATGCCCTTGGGGTCGAGCAGGCGCTTGAGCTGCCACATCAGCTGGTAGGCGTCGTGGCCCCATTCCAGCTCGACGAAGGGCGCCATGTTGCGCCCGGTGCCGTGCTCGGCCTTCAGCGAGCCGCCGTATTCCACCGCCACCAGGTGCGCCACGTCGTCCATGAAGGCCGAATAGCGCGCCACCTGCTCGGGCGAGTCGAAGCCCTGGGTGAAGACGAAGTGCAGGTTGCCCTCCAGCGCGTGGCCGAACAGGATCGCCTCGTCGTAGCCGTGCCTGTCGAACAGCTCGATCAGGCGGTTGACGCCCTCGGCCAGTTGTTCGACGGGGAAGGTGACGTCTTCGATGATCACCGTGGTGCCGGTCTCGCGCACCGCGCCAACGGCCGGGAAGGTGTCCTTGCGGATGCGCCAGAGCTGGTTGTAGACGAGCGGGTCTTCGCTGAAGTCAACCTGCTTCTCCACCGGGAATTCGGCGATGGAGGCCATGATCTGCGCGAGCTGTTCGTGCAGCAGCGTCTGCGTCGCCGCGCGGGATTCGATGAGCAGCGCGCAGGCGCCGGCGGACAGGCTCTTCACCCACACCGGCATGCCCTGCATGTTCTCCACCGAGCGCAGGCTGCGGCGGTCCAGCAGTTCCACGGCGGACACCGGCTGCTGCTTGAGCACCGGCACGGCCTTGCAGCAGGTTTCCACGTCGGGGAAGACGATCAGCGCGCTGGCCTTGTGCGGGTGGTCCGGCACGGTGTCGTAGGTCACCGCGCTGATGAAGCCCAGGGTGCCTTCGGAGCCGACCATCAGGTGGGTGAGGATGTCCAGCGGCTGGTCGTAGTCCACCAGGGCGTTGAGGGAGAAGCCGGTGGTGTTCTTCAGGCGGTACTTGTGGCGGATCTTCGCTGCCAGCTCGGTGTTGGCGCGGGTCTGCCGGCCCAGTTCGGCCAGTTGTTCCAGCAGCTCGCCGTGGCTGGCCTGGAAGGCCTCGATGCTGGCTGCGTCCTCGCTGTCCAGCAGGGTGCCGTCGGCCAGCACCAGGCGCAGGCCGGCCAGGGTGTTGTAGCTGTTCTGCGCGGTGCCGCAGCACATGCCGCTGGCGTTGTTGGCGACGATGCCGCCGATCTTGCAGGCGTTGATCGAGGCCGGGTCCGGGCCGATCTTGCGGCCGAAGGGCGCCAGCCAGGCGTTGGCCTGGGCGCCGATGACGCCGGGCTGCAGGCGGATCTGCCCGCCGCTGGCGCGGATGTCGCGGCCGTTCCAGTTGTCGCCCAGCACCAGCAGCACCGAGTCGCTGACCGCCTGGCCGGAAAGGCTGGTGCCGGCGGCGCGGAAGGTCACCGCCACCTGCTGGGCGTGGGCGGCGCGCAGCAGGGTGCGCACCTCGTCTTCGCTCTCCACGCGGATCACCAACTTGGGGATCAGCCGGTAGAAGCTGGCGTCGGTGCCGAAGGCCAGGGTCGAGAGCGGGTCGTCGAAGCGGCGCTCGCGGGGGATCAGGTGTTCTACCGTGTCGAGGAACGCGGCGGGCAGGCTCATGGCGGCTCCAGTCATCATCGGTGAGCGTGGACCGCTGGACGGCCCATCGGTGTTCTTTTGATTTTGCAGGAGCGAGCTGGCTCGCGAACCCGGCGTGCTCGGAGCCGGGCAGGTTCGCGAGCAAGCTCGCTCCTACAGGGGGTGCCTTCAGGCGCCGAGTTCGCGCACCAGCGAATCGCGGGTGATTTCGCCGATCGACTTGGCGCCGGTGAGCACCATGGCCACGCGCATTTCCTTCTCGATCAGCTCCAGCAGGTTGCGCACGCCGGCCTCGCCGTCCACCGCCAGGGCGTAGAGGAAGGCGCGGCCGAGCAGCACGCTATCGGCGCCCAGGGCGATCATGCGCACCACGTCCAGGCCGTTGCGGATGCCGGAGTCGGCGAGGATGGTCAAATCGCCCTTCACCGCGTCGGCGATGGCCGGCAGGGCGCGGGCGCTGGACAGCACGCCGTCGAGCTGGCGGCCGCCGTGGTTGGAGACGACGATGCCGTCGGCGCCGAATTTCACCGCGTCCTTGGCGTCCTCGGGGTCGAGGATGCCCTTGATCACCATCGGGCCTTCCCAGAAGTCGCGGATCCACTCCAGGTCCTTCCAGGAAATCGACGGGTCGAAGTTGGCGCCCAGCCAGCCGATGTAGTCGGCCAGGCCCGTGGGGTTGCCGCGGTACTTGGAGATGTTGCCCAGGTCATGCGGGCGGCCCAGCAGGCCCACGTCCAGCGCCCACTGCGGGTGGGTCATGGCCTGCCACATGCGCCGCAGCGGGGCGTTCGGGCCGCTCATGCCCGAATGTGCGTCGCGGTAGCGGGCGCCGGGCACCGGCATGTCCACGGTGAACACCAAGGTCGAGCAGCCGGCGGCCTTGGCCCGCTCCAGGGCGTTCTTCATGAAGCCGCGGTCCTTCAGCACGTAGAGCTGGAACCACATGGGCCGGTCGATGGCCGGCGCCACTTCCTCGATCGGGCACACCGAGACGGTCGACAGGGTGAAGGGCACGCCCTTGGAGGCCGCGGCACGCGCCGCCTGCACTTCGCCGCGGCGGGCGTACATGCCGGTCAGGCCGACCGGGGCCAGGGCCACCGGCATCGCCAGGGTCTCGTTGAACAGTTTGGTTTCCAGGCTCAGCTCGGACATGTTCTTCAGCACGCGCTGGCGCAGGGCGATGTCCGACAGGTCCGCCACGTTGCGGCGCAGGGTGTGCTCGGCGTAGGCGCCGCCGTCGGCGTAGTGGAACAGGAAGGGCGGAATCTTGCGTTGGGCCGCGGCGCGGTAGTCGGTGGAGGCGGAAATGATCATCTGGCAGGGCACCGGTTGGGGTGGACGGTGAAGGCCGGGCCCCGTAGCGCTGGGACCCGGCAGGTACAGCTTAGTGAACGAGCATGCCGGTGAAGACATAGGCCTGCAGCAGGGTGATCACGCCGATCACCGCGGCGAACAGCAGGCTGTGCTTCAGGGTGAAGCGGAACAGGTCGGATTCCTTGCCGACCATGCCGGTGGCGGCGCAGGCCACGGCGATGGATTGCGGCGAGATCATCTTGCCGGTCACGCCGCCCGTGGTGTTGGCGGCCACCAGCAGGGTGTCGTTGACGCCGATCTGGTGCGCGGTGGTGCCCTGCAGGGCGCCGAACAGCGCGTTGGACGAGGTGTCCGAACCGGTCAGGAACACGCCCAGCCAGCCGAGGAACGGCGAGAAGAACGGGAAGGCCGCGCCGGTGCCGGCCAGGACCAGGGCCAGGGTGGTGGACATGCCGGAGAAGTTGGTGACGAAGGCGAAGGCCAGCACCATGCCGATGGACAGCACCGGCCACTTCAGCTCGACCAGGGTTTCCTTGAAGGTGGTCAGACCAGTTTTCGCGGCGATGCGCAGGATGAACATCGAGACGATCGCGGAGATCAGGATCGCGGTGCCGGTGGCGGCCAGCGGGTCGAACTTGAACACTGCCGGCAGCGCGGTGGCGGCGGCAGCGATCGGCGGGCCCTTGAATACCAGTTGGTCCAGGCCCGGGATCGGGAAGTTGAACACCAGGCTGTAGAGCGCGCCGCCGGGCAGGAACATGGCCTTGAACGGCTTCAGCGTCCAGATGGTGACCAGCACGGTGAGCACCAGGAACGGCGACCAGGCCTTGATGATCTCGCCGGTGCTGTAGGGCGAGGGTTCGGAGCGCGGCGCGTTGCCGCCGCCGACCACGGCTGCGCCGCCGGAGACGCCGACCACTTCGACGGCGTTGGCCGGTTGCCAGACTTTCAGGAATAGGGTCAGGCACACCAGGCTGATCAGCGCGGAGGTGATGTCCGGCAGTTCCGGGCCGATGAAGTTGGAGGTGAAGTACTGGCTGACGGCGAAGCTGCCGCCGGCGACCAGGGCGGCCGGCCAGGTTTCCTTCACGCCCTTGAGGCCGTCCATCATGAACACCAGCCAGAAGGGGACCAGCAGCGACAGCAGCGGCAACTGGCGGCCGGCCATGGCGCCGATCTTGAAGGCGTCGATGCCCGAGACCTGGCCGGCGACGATGATCGGGATGCCCAGTGCGCCGAAGGCCACCGGCGCGGTGTTGGCGATCAGGCACAGGCCGGCGGCGTATAGCGGGTTGAAGCCCAGGCCGACGAGCAGGGCGGCGGTGATCGCCACCGGCGCGCCGAAGCCGGCCGCGCCTTCCAGGAAGGCGCCGAAGGAGAAGCCGATCAGCAGCACCTGCAGGCGTTGGTCGGAAGTGATCGACAGGACCGAGCTGCGGATGATCTCGAACTGCCCGCTCTTGACCGTCAGTTTGTACAGGAACACCGCCGCGACGATGATCCAGGCGATCGGCCAGAGGCCGTAGAGGAAGCCGTAGAACGCGGCGCCCAGGGCCTTGCCGACCGGCATTCCGTAGGCGGCGATGGCGACGACGATGGAGAGGATCAGGGTGATGGTGCCGGCGACGTGGCCCTTGAGGCGGAACACGGCCAGCGCCAGGAAGAAGAAGACGATCGGGATCACGGCGACCAGCGCGGACAGGCCGAGGCTGCCGAGCGGGGTATAGATCTGCTGCCAGGTTTGCATGCTGTTTTGGCTCCTAATTGTTTTTTGATTGGAGTCTAGTCTTGCGCCGTGTCGTGGGTTTGGCGCCGCCCCGGGCGGGGTTGGCGGCAGGCGGACGACCGTCTCGGCGGATCTCGCGAAAATTGGTAATACCAATTTACAAAAGCGAGCGCTCAGAGTAAAAGCATCCCTGTAGGCTGTCAATTTGCGGCGCTACAACTTTTGTCGGACCGGGCGATCCCGGCGATCGTCGGGCTTGTTGTGTCGGGTGCCGCTGGTTAGGCTGCCGCCCCTGCGAAACGGGGCCTTCCGCCAGGCGGGCCGAGAGGTGGGGAAAAGATGGCTTTCAATCAGGTACGGCAGCGCCGCTTGTCGGACGACATCGTCGAGCGTCTGGAGGCGATGATCCTCGAGGGCACGCTGAAGGCGGGCGAACGCCTGCCGGCCGAGCGGGTGCTGGCCGAGCAGTTCGGCGTGTCGCGGCCTTCGCTGCGCGAGGCGATCCAGAAGCTGGTGGCCAAGGGGCTGCTGGTCAGCCGCCAGGGCGGCGGCAACTATGTCGCGCAGTCCCTGGGCTCGACCTTCAGCGACCCGTTGCTGCACCTGCTGGAGAGCAACCCCGAGGCGCAGCGCGACCTGCTGGAGTTCCGCCACACCCTGGAAGGCTCCTGCGCCTACTACGCCGCGCTGCGCGCCACCGAGGTGGACCACCAGCGCCTGACCAGCGCCTTCGAGACGCTGCAGGCCTGCTATCAGCGCAACGACAAGGTCAGCGAGGAGGAGGGGGCGGCCGACGCCAGTTTCCACCTGGCCATTGCCGAGGCCAGCCACAACACCGTGCTGCTGCATACCATCCGCGGCCTGTTCGACCTGCTCAAGCACAACGTGGTGACCAACATCGGCGGCATGTACGCCCAGCGCACGGAAACCCGCGAGCAACTGATGAGCCAGCACCGCGAGCTGTACGACGCGATCATGCAGGGCCGGGCGGAAGAGGCGCGGGAGATTTCCCACCGGCACATTTCCTATGTGCGGGAAGTGCTGGAGGAGGCACAGGACGAAGTGCGGCGCCTGGAGCGGGCGCAGCGCAGGCTGGGGGTTTGACGGCAGGAACCTGCAGGAGCGAGCAAGCTCGCTCCTACGAAAAGCGGGGGCTGGCGTCAGCTTCGTAGGATGGGTTGAGCCTTGGCGAAACCCATGCGGTCATGGCGATGGGTATCGCTTCGCTCCACCCATCCTACGAAAAGCCTGGCGTCAGTCGTCCTTGCCGTGCCGCATGGCGCGCTGGATCTCGCGATTGGAATCGCGTTCCTTCTCGGTGTCGCGCTTGTCGTATTCCTTCTTGCCCTTGGCCAGCGCGATCTCGCACTTGATCAGGTGCTTCTTCCAGTACATCGACAGCGCCACGCAGGCGTAGCCCTTCTGCTGCACCGCGCCGAACAGCTTGCCCAGCTCGCGCTTGTGCAGCAGCAGCTTGCGCGTGCGCACCGGGTCGGCGATCACGTGGGTGCTGGCAGTGGTCAGCGGGGTGATGTGGCTGCCCAGCAGCCAGGCCTCGCCGTCCTTGAGCAGGACGTAGCTGTCGACCAACTGGGCCTTGCCGGCGCGCAGGCTCTTGACCTCCCAGCCGGCCAGGGCGATGCCCGCCTCGAAGCGTTGCTCGATGAAGTAGTCGTGCAGAGCCTTCTTGTTCTGCGCGATGGTTCCCTGGGGGTGTTTCTTCTGTTTAGCCATAGGCCGCGCATTATAGGGAGTCGCTCGTCGCGCCGCCATCGGGGTCGGTCAATTCCGGGTGCGGCGGGATGCGCGCTTGAGGGTGGGTGGCTAATCTCGGAGAATGCGCGCTGTTTTTCGTACCGTTGGAGGCCGGTTCGCCGGCGTCCGCCACTGAAGAAGCGAGACCCCTATGAGCACGCATATCCAGCGTTCGGCCCTGCTGCCCTATCCCGCGAAGGCGCTGTACGACCTGGTCAACGATGTGGCGCGCTACCCGGAGTTCCTGCCCTGGTGCTCGGCGAGCAAGGTGCTGGAGGCAAGCGAAACGGCGATGCGCGCCGAGCTCAGTGTGGCCAAGGGCAACCTGTCGCAGCGCTTCAGCACGCGCAACGTGCTGGTGCCCGGGCAGAGCATCGAGATGAACCTCGAGGACGGCCCGTTCTCCGAGCTGCACGGCGTGTGGACCTTCAAGGCCCTGGGCGACAAGGCCTGCAAGATCACCCTGGACCTGACCTTCGATTACGCCGGCGCCCTGGTCAAGGCGACCCTCGGGCCGCTGTTCACCCAGGCGGCCAACACCATGGTCGACGCCTTCTGCCAGCGTGCCAAGCAGCTGTATGGCTGATGAGCGCAGCATCGCCATCGAGGTGGTCTGCGCGCTGCCCGAGCGCCAGCGCCTGCTGCGCCTGAGCGTGCTCTATGGCACCCGGGTGCGCGAGGCGGTGAGGTTGTCCGGCATCGCTGCGCAGTTCCCCGAGCTGGACGTGCTCGACAGCCCGCTGGGCATCTTCGGCAAGGTGGTCGCCGACCCGGACGGCCGGGTGCTGGAGGAGGGCGAGCGGGTGGAAATCTACCGGCCGCTGATCGCCGACCCCAAGGAAGTGCGCAAGCAGCGTGCCGCTCGCGCCAAGGCCAGCAAGGGCTGAGCGAAACACGCGGACATGAAAAAGCCCGGTCGATGCCGGGCTTTTTTCATGGATGTGCCGATTACTGCGGATTGGTTTCCAGCGGTTCCGGGGTGGGCACGGCGACCGGCTTGGCCTCGTCGACTTCGCGCTGCAGCTGTTCTTCCACCGAGCCCGGCTTGGCCGGCTCTTCCTTGGGCTGCTCCGGCTTCTGCTGTTGCGGCTGCTCGGGCGAGGCGGGGGTGGATTCCTTGCCGAGGATGGCCTCGTCGCGGCTGACGCCCGGGCGGAAGTCGCCGTTCAGGCCGATCAGCTGGTCGTTGCCGTTGAACATCAGGCTGACGCGCTCCTGCTGGCGCTGGCCGCCGCCGGGCTGGATGCTGTACAGGTAGTCCCAGCGGTCGGGGTGGAAAGTATCCACGATCAGCGGGTTGCCCATGATGAAACGCACCTGCCGACGGGTCATTCCCGGCTTCAGTTGGTCTATCATGTCTTGTGTTACGACGTTGCCTTGCTGGATGTCGATCTTGTAGACCCCCGGGAACGAACAACCGGCGAGTGCGGCTAGTCCCATTGCGAATGCGAGACTGGTCAGCATGAGCTTGGTGTTTTGCATCGGGGGGTGACTTCCACTATCTTGGCTGGGCGACGAAACCCCGATCATACCCGCATTGAAGGATGCTGCGAAGCATTCCGCGCCGAGAAAGCACACATGGTTGAAAATAGCGAACTGCGCAAGGCCGGCCTGAAAGTCACCCTGCCGCGCGTCAAGATCCTGCAGATGCTCGATTCCGCCGAGCAACGCCACATGAGCGCCGAGGACGTCTACAAGGCGCTGATGGAGGCTGGCGAGGATGTCGGCCTGGCCACCGTGTACCGCGTGTTGACCCAATTCGAGGCAGCCGGCCTGGTGGTGCGCCACAACTTCGACGGCGGCCACGCCGTGTTCGAGCTGGCCGACAGCGGCCACCACGACCACATGGTCTGCGTGGATACCGGCGAGGTCATCGAGTTCATGGACAGCGAGATCGAGAAGCGCCAGAAGGAAATCGTCAAGGAGCGCGGCTTCGAGCTGGTGGACCACAACCTGGTCCTGTACGTGCGCAAGAAGAAATAAGTAGCCCTGCAACGAACGGAAAACGGCGGCCCTGGGGCCGCCGTTTTCATTTTCAGGGGGATTTCAGGTGAGATTGATGCGTAGGAGCAACTGTCTGCGCCGAGGCGCTTTTCGTAGGATGGGTTGAGCTTGCGAAACCCATGCGGTTACGGTGATGGGTATCGCTTCGCTCAACACCATCCTACGAAAAGCCATGCTTGCTCATGCGGTAGGAGCGGACCTTGTCCGCGATAGTCGGAGGTCTCGGCGCGATTCGCGGATGAGATCCGCTCCTACAGGTTGCCCATGCGCCGTGCCCTTGTGGGAGCGCGCCCTGCGCGCGAATCGCAGGCAGGGCCTGCTCCTACAGTCAGCCCGAGGCGTGGCATTTCCCCGTAGCGGACCTTGTCCGCGATAGCCGCGCATCGCGGCGCGATTCGCGGTTTTTCAGCCCTGCAGCGCCCGGTCCACCATCTTGCGGGCATGGGCCAGGGATTCCTTGGTCATGTCCACGCCGCCGAGCATGCGGGCGATCTCTTCTATGCGTTCGGCCTTCTTCAGGTTGGCCACCGCGGTGCGGGTTTCGCTGCTGCCGCGCTCCTTGTGCACGAACAGGTGCTGGTGGCCCTGGGCCGCGACCTGCGGCAGGTGGGTGACGGTCAGTACCTGGCCGCCTTCGCCCAGGCGGCGCAGCAGTTGGCCGACCACTTCCGCGGTGGGGCCGCCGATGCCGACGTCCACTTCGTCGAAGACCAGGGTGGGCGTGCGCGAGGTTTGCGCGGTGATCACCTGGATGGCCAGGCTGATGCGCGACAGTTCGCCGCCGGAGGCGACCCGCGCCAGGCCCTTGAGCGGCTGCCCGGGGTTGGCGCTGACCAGGAATTCCAGCTGCTCCAGGCCGTTGGCCTGGGGCTCGTCGGCGGGGGCGTCGCTCAGTTCGATGGCGAAGCGCCCGCCAGGCATGCCCAGGCGCTGCATTTCCGTTTCCACCAGGGTGGCCAGCTGCGGGGCGGCCTGGCGGCGCAGGGCGCTGAGTTCCGCGGCTTTTTCCTGGTAATGGCGCTCGTAGGCGGCCAGTTCCTCGCCCAGGCGTTCCGCGGCTTCGTCGTCGGCGTTCAGTGCCTCCAGTTCCTCCAGCAGGCGCTGTTGCAGGGCTTGCAGGTCGTGGGGCTGCACGCGGTGCTTGCGGGCCAGGCTGTAGATGGCGTCCATGCGTTCTTCCAGTAGCTGCAGGCGGCTGGGGTCGGCATCGAAGTTGTCGACGAAACGGTTCAGCTCGCCCACCGCTTCCTCTACCTGGATCTGCGCGCTGGACAGCAGGTTGACCGCCTCGGCCAGCGCCGCGGGCTGGCTCTGGAAGGCGGTCAGGCGGTTGAGGCTGGCGGTCAGCACCGAAAGCACGTTGCCGGCGTCGCTTTCGCTGCACATGTCCACCACCTGGCGGCAGGCGCCGAGCAGCGCGCCGGCGTTGCTCAGGGTCTTGTGCTCGGCCTCCAGCGCCTCCAGTTCGTTCTCGCCCAGGGCCAGGTTCTCCAGTTCGTCCAACTGGTAGCTGAGCAACTGGTGGCGGGCGCGCTGTTCGTCGCTGCTGCGCGACAGGCGGTCGAGTTCGTGGCGCGTCTGTTTCCAGCGCTGCGCGGCCAGCTGTACCTGGCGCGCCAGGTCCTGGCTGCCGGCGTATTCGTCGAGCAGGCGGCGGTGGGTGTCGGCCTTGAGCAGCGACTGGTGCTCGTGCTGGCTGTGGATGTCGATCAGCAGTTCGCCCAGGGCCTTGAGGTCGCCCAGGGTGCAGGGCGTGCCGTTGATGTAGCCGCGCGAGCGGCCTTCGGCGGTGATCACCCGGCGCAGGATGCACGGGCCGTCCTGCTCCAGGTCGCGCTCGGCGAGCCAGTCGCGGGCCTCGGCGATGGCGCCGACGTCGAAGCTGGCGAGGATGTCGGCCTTGTCCGCGCCGGGGCGCACCACGCCGCTGTCGGCGCGGTCGCCCAGGGCCAGGCCGAGGGCGTCGAGCATGATCGACTTGCCGGCGCCGGTCTCGCCGGTGATCACGGTCATGCCGGCGGCGAGCTCGAGATCGAGGTGCTCGACGATGGCGTAGTTGTGCACGGAGAGATGAACCAGCATGGAGGCGGCTCCGGTGAAAAGGTCTGGTTATTTATACAGTATTTTTTGCCGCTGGCAATTCATCGCCCGCCCCTTGAACCGGCGCAAATGGCCCCCATATAGCCGGCAGAGCCGCGAGCCATTGGGTTCGCTTTGTTTTCAAAGGCTTTTTCTTTTTTAGGAGAGTGGCATGTCTGACGAGCAACAGACTCAGGATTCGCACCTGAACGAGCAGCCGGAACAGGTTGCCGGCGACGACCTGAACGCCCGCGTGCTGGACCTCGAGGAACAGCTGGCCGCGGCCAAGGACCAGAGCCTGCGCGTCGCCGCCGAGCTGCAGAACGTGCGTCGCCGCGCCGAGCAGGATATCGAGAAGGCGCACAAGTTCGCCCTGGAGAAGTTCTCCGGCGACCTGCTGCCGGTGGTCGACACCCTGGAGCGCGCGCTGGAAATGTCCAGTCCGGACGACGAGGCGATCAAGCCGATGCGCGAAGGCATCGAGCTGACCCTCAAGATGTTCCACGACACCCTGAAGCGCTACAACCTGGAGCCGGTCGACCCCCACGGCGAGCCGTTCAACCCCGAGCACCATCAGGCGATGGCGATGGAAGAGAGCGTGCACCTGGAGCCCGGCAGCGTGGTCAAGGTGTTCCAGAAGGGCTACCTGCTCAACGGTCGCCTGCTGCGCCCGGCCATGGTCGTGGTCAGCAAGGCACCCGAGCAAACCCCGCCTTCGATCGACGAGAAGGCTTGAAATCCGCCACCCGGTCCCCATCTGGGTAATCAACCGAGCACAAGGTCCGCAGCGGGATCAGCACGGAATCTAATTTCTGGAGAGTGAATATGGGCAAAATCATTGGTATCGACCTGGGGACCACCAACTCCTGCGTCTCCATCCTGGAAAACGGCAGCGTCAAGGTGATCGAGAACGCCGAAGGCGCTCGCACCACCCCGTCGATCATCGGCTACGCCAACGACGGCGAGATCCTGGTCGGCCAGCCGGCCAAGCGCCAGGCTGTCACCAACCCGAAGAACACCCTGTACGCGGTGAAGCGCCTGATCGGCCGTCGCTTCGAAGAAGACGTCGTGCAGAAAGACATCAAGATGGTGCCGTACAGCATCGTCAAGGCTGACAACGGCGACGCCTGGGTCGAAGCCAAGGGCCAGAAGATGGCCCCGCCGCAGGTTTCCGCCGAAGTCCTGAAGAAGATGAAGAAGACCGCCGAGGACTACCTGGGCGAGCCGGTCACCGAAGCGGTCATCACCGTGCCAGCCTACTTCAACGACAGCCAGCGCCAGGCCACCAAGGACGCCGGCCGCATCGCCGGCCTGGACGTCAAGCGCATCATCAACGAGCCGACCGCGGCTGCGCTGGCCTACGGCCTGGACAAGGCCAAGGGCGACCACACCATCATCGTCTACGACCTGGGCGGCGGTACCTTCGACGTCTCGGTGATCGAGATCGCCGAAGTCGACGGCGAGCACCAGTTCGAAGTGCTGGCCACCAACGGCGACACCTTCCTCGGTGGCGAAGACTTCGACCTGCGCCTGATCGACTACCTCGTCGACGAGTTCAAGAAAGAGACCGGCATGGACCTCAAGGGCGACCCGCTGGCCATGCAGCGCCTGAAAGAGGCTGCCGAGAAGGCCAAGATCGAGCTGTCCTCGACCCAGCAGACCGACGTCAACCTGCCGTACATCACCGCCGACGCCAGCGGCCCGAAACACCTGAACGTCAAGGTGTCCCGCGCCAAGCTGGAGTCCCTGGTGGAAGACCTGGTGCAGCGCACCATCGAGCCCTGCCGCGTGGCCCTGAAGGACGCCGGCCTGGACGTGTCGAAGATCGACGAAGTGATCCTCGTCGGCGGCCAGACCCGCATGCCGCTGGTGCAGAAGACCGTCGCCGAGTTCTTCGGCAAGGAAGCGCGCAAGGACGTCAACCCGGACGAAGCCGTGGCCATGGGTGCCGCCATCCAGGGCGCCGTGCTGGCCGGCGACGTCAAGGACGTGCTGCTGCTCGACGTCACCCCGCTGACCCTGGGCATCGAGACCCTGGGTGGCGTGATGACCGCGCTGATCGACAAGAACACCACCATCCCGACCAAGAAGTCGCAGGTGTTCTCCACCGCCGACGACAACCAGGGCGCCGTGACCATCCACGTGCTGCAGGGCGAGCGCAAGCAGGCCGCGCAGAACAAGTCCCTGGGCAAGTTCGACCTGGCCGACATCCCGCCGGCGCCGCGCGGCGTGCCGCAGATCGAAGTGACCTTCGACATCGACGCCAACGGCATCCTGCACGTGTCCGCCAAGGACAAGGCCACCGGCAAGCAGCAGTCCATCGTGATCAAGGCCTCTTCGGGCCTGTCCGAGGACGAGATCCAGCAGATGGTGCGCGATGCCGAGGCCAACGCCGAGGAAGACCGCAAGTTCGAGGAACTGGCCGCCGCCCGCAACCAGGGCGATGCGCTGGTCCACGCGACTCGCAAGATGGTCACCGAGGCTGGCGACAAGGCCACCGCCGAGGAGAAGGCTGCCATCGAGAAGGCGCTGGCCGACCTGGAAGCCGCCGTGAAGGGCGACGACAAGGCCGAGATCGAAGCGAAGATGAACGCGCTGTCCCAGGCGTCCACCCCGCTGGCGCAGAAGATGTACGCCGAGCAACCGCAGCCGGGCGCCGAAGCCCAGTCCGGCGATGCTGACCACAAGGCCGGCGACGACGTGGTCGACGCCGAGTTCGAAGAGGTCAAGGAGAACAAGTAAGCCTCGTGCAAGCTTGCGCTCCGGCGCACCGACCAGCGTGTCGGTGCGCATGAAACGTCACGCGGGGGCTTGCTCCCGCGTCGGCGTGTCTGGGGGAGAGGTTTTCAAGGTGCAAAGAATTTATGGCCAAACGTGATTTCTACGAGGTACTGGGTGTCGAGCGTGGCGCCAGCGAGTCGGACCTGAAGAAGGCCTACCGCCGGCTGGCCATGAAGTACCACCCGGACCGCAATCCCGGCGACAAGGAAGCCGAGGATAAATTCAAGGAGGCCAACGAGGCGTACGAGATCCTGTCCGACGCCAGCAGGCGCGCGGCCTACGATCAGTACGGCCACGCCGGCGTCGACCCGCAGATGGGCGGCGGTGGCGCCGGCTTCGGTGGCGCGAGCTTCTCGGACATCTTCGGCGACGTCTTCAGCGACTTCTTCGGTGGCGGCGGCGGTGGCCGTGGCGGCCGCGGCGGCCCGCAGCGCGGCGCCGACCTGCGCTACACCCTGGACCTGGACCTGGAAGACGCGGTCCGTGGCACCACCGTGACCATCCGCGTGCCGACCCTGGTCGGCTGCAAGACCTGCAGCGGCAGCGGTGCCAAGCCCGGCACCTCGCCGGTCACCTGCACCACATGCGGCGGCATCGGCCAGGTGCGCATGCAGCAGGGCTTCTTCTCGGTGCAGCAGACCTGTCCGCGCTGCCATGGCAGCGGCAAGATGATCAGCGACCCCTGCGGCACCTGCCATGGCCAGGGCCGCGTGGAAGAGCAGAAGACGCTGTCGGTCAAGGTGCCGGCCGGCGTCGACACCGGCGACCGCATCCGCCTCACCGGCGAGGGCGAGGCCGGGGCCCATGGCGGCCCGGCGGGCGACCTCTACGTGGTGGTCAACGTGCGCGAGCACGACATCTTCCAGCGCGACGGCAAGCACCTGTACTGCGAAGTGCCGATCAGCTTCGCCGACGCCGCCCTGGGCGGTGAGCTGGAAGTGCCGACGCTGGATGGCCGGGTGAAGCTGAAGATCCCGGAAGGCACCCAGACCGGCAAGCTGTTCCGCCTGCGCGGCAAGGGCGTGGCCCCGGTGCGCGGCGGTGGCGCCGGCGACCTGATGTGCCGCGTGGTGGTCGAGACCCCGGTGAACCTGGACAAGCGCCAGCGCGAACTGCTCGAGGAGTTCCGCAGCAGCCTGCAGGGCGACACCTCCCACTCGCCCCGCGCCAGTGGCTGGTTCGAAGGCATGAAGCGCTTCTTCGACGATTTATAAGTGATGGGCTGGAAGCTCGAAGCTGGAGGCTTGAAGCGGGCCGGCTCGGGCTTCCGGCTTCGGCTTCCAGCTTGGAGCTTTCTGTTATGCGACGTATAGCCGTAATGGGCGCCGCCGGGCGCATGGGCAAGAACCTGATCGAGGCGGTGCAGCAGACCAACGGCAGCGCCGGCCTGACCGCCGCCATCGACCGCCCGGACAGCACCCTGGTGGGCGCCGACGCCGGTGAACTGGCCGGCCTGGGGCGCATCGGCGTGCCGCTGTCGGGCGACCTGGCGAAGGTGGTCGACGAGTTCGACGTGCTGATCGACTTCACCCATCCCACCGTGACCCTGAAGAACCTGGAAGTCTGCCGCAAGGCCGGCAAGGCCATGGTCATCGGCACCACCGGTTTCTCCGTGGAGGAGAAGGCCCTTCTGGCCGAGGCCGCCAAGGACATCCCGATCGTCTTCGCCGCCAACTACAGCGTCGGCGTCAACCTCTGCCTGAAGCTGCTGGACACCGCCGCCCGCGTGCTGGGCGACGAAGTGGACATCGAGATCATCGAGGCCCACCACCGGCACAAGGTCGACGCGCCGTCCGGCACTGCCTTGCGCATGGGCGAAGTGGTGGCCAATGCCCTGGGGCGTGACCTGGAGAAGGTGGCGGTCTACGGTCGCGAGGGCCAGACCGGCGCCCGCGAGCGCGAGACCATCGGCTTCGCCACCGTGCGCGCCGGTGACGTGGTCGGCGACCACACCGTGCTGTTCGCCGCCGAGGGCGAGCGCGTGGAGATCACCCACAAGGCCTCCAGCCGCATGACCTTCGCCCGCGGCGCGGTGCGTGCGGCGCTATGGCTGGAAGGGCAGGGCAGCGGCCTGTACGACATGCAGGACGTGCTCGGGCTGCGCTGAGCGCCTGCCGCGCGTCGGCATGGAGGCGCAAAAATGACCCGGCGGTAGCGTTACGCGTCGTGCAAAAGGTGGACCATTATGTCGCGTTTCTGTAAACTACAGATTTAGTGTGTCCACTAAAAGCAGCGCAGCATGAACCATATAAAAAGCGGGATGACCTCTTCTGATGTCATCCCGCTTTTTTACAACCTGCGCACGCCCAGCCAGGCTTGATTCACGGGAGGTCTTCTTGACTAAGCCAGCCATACTTGCACTTGCCGACGGCAGCATTTTTCGCGGTGAAGCCATCGGTGCCGACGGTCAGACCGTCGGCGAGGTGGTGTTCAACACCGCCATGACCGGCTACCAGGAAATCCTTACCGATCCTTCCTATGCCCAACAGATCGTCACCCTGACCTACCCGCACATCGGCAACACCGGGACCACCCCGGAAGACGCCGAAGCCAACCGCGTCTGGGCCGCCGGCCTGATCATCCGCGACCTGCCGCTGCTGGCCAGCAGCTGGCGCAACAAGCAGTCGCTGCCCGACTACCTGAAGGAGAACGGCACCGTCGCCATCGCCGGCATCGACACCCGCCGCCTGACGCGCATCCTGCGCGAGAAGGGCTCGCAGAACGGCTGCATCCTCGCCGGCGACGACGCCACCGAAGAGAAGGCGCTGGAACTGGCGCGTTCCTTCCCGGGCCTGAAGGGCATGGACCTGGCCAAGGTGGTGTCCTCCACCGAGCGCTACGAGTGGCGCTCCAGCGTGTGGAACCTGGAAACCGACAGCCACCCGGAAATCCCCGCCGCCGAGCTGCCCTACCACGTGGTCGCCTACGACTTCGGCGTCAAGCTGAACATCCTGCGCATGCTGGTGGCCCGCGGCTGCCGCCTGACCGTGGTGCCGGCGCAGACCCCGGCCAGCGAAGTGCTGGCGCTGAACCCGGACGGCATCTTCCTCTCCAACGGCCCCGGCGACCCCGAGCCGTGCGACTACGCCATCCAGGCCATCCGCGAGTTCCTCGACACCGAGATTCCGGTCTTCGGCATCTGCCTCGGCCATCAGCTGCTGGCCCTGGCGTCGGGCGCCAAGACCATGAAGATGGGCCACGGCCACCACGGCGCCAACCACCCGGTACAGGACCTGGATACCGGCGTGGTGATGATCACCAGCCAGAACCACGGCTTCGCGGTGGACGAGGAAACCCTGCCGGGCAACCTGCGCGCCACCCACAAGTCGCTGTTCGACGGCACCCTGCAGGGCATCGAGCGCACCGACAAGGTGGCCTTCAGCTTCCAGGGCCACCCGGAAGCCAGCCCCGGCCCGCACGACGTGGCGCCGCTGTTCGACCGTTTCATCTCGGCCATGGCCGAGCGTCGCTGAGAGCTGCGAAGAGGTAAGCGAAGATGATGCCGACCCTGGGAATCACCGACCTGTGGACCTACGTCCTGGGTACGCTGTTCATCGTCCTGCTGCCGGGCCCGAACTCGCTGTTCGTGCTGGCCACCGCCGCCCAGCGTGGCGTCGGCGCCGGCTACCGGGCGGCCAGCGCGGTGTTCCTGGGCGATGCCATCCTGATGCTGCTGTCGGCCCTGGGCATCGCCTCGCTGCTCAAGGCCGAACCGGTGCTGTTCCTCGGCCTGAAGTACGCCGGCGCCGCCTACCTGTTCTACCTGGGCCTGGGCATGCTCCGCGGCGGCTTGCAGAAGCTGCGCCAGCCGCTGGAACAGGCCGCCCCGGCGAAGGAAGTGGACGTCGCCCAGCCGTTCCGCAAGGCGCTGCTGCTGAGCCTGTCGAACCCCAAGGCGATCCTCTTCTTCGTGTCCTTCTTCATCCAGTTCGTCGACCCGGGCTATGCCTACCCCGGCGTGTCGTTCCTGGTGCTGGGCACGATCCTCGAGGTCATCAGCGCCCTCTACCTCAGCTTCCTGATCTTTTCCGGTGTGCGCCTGGCGGCCTGGTTCCGCCGCCGGCAACGACTGGCGGCCGGCGCCTCGAGCGGTGTCGGCGCCCTGTTCGTCGGCTTCGGCGTGAAGCTGGCCAGCGCAACCCTTTCCTGAATATTGCAACGAGAGTCCCATGCCCAAGCGTACAGACATCAAGAGCATCCTGATCCTCGGTGCCGGCCCCATCGTCATCGGCCAGGCCTGCGAATTCGACTACTCCGGCGCCCAGGCCTGCAAGGCCCTGAAGGAAGAAGGCTTCCGCGTCATCCTGGTGAACTCCAACCCGGCCACCATCATGACCGACCCGGCCATGGCCGACGCCACCTACATCGAGCCGATCAAGTGGCAGACCGTGGCCAAGATCATCGAGAAGGAGCGCCCCGACGCGCTGCTGCCGACCATGGGCGGCCAGACCGCGCTGAACTGCGCGCTGGACCTGGAGCGCCACGGCGTGCTGGAGAAGTTCGGCGTCGAGATGATCGGCGCCAATGCCGACACCATCGACAAGGCCGAGGACCGCTCGCGCTTCGACAAGGCCATGAAGGCCATCGGCCTGGCCTGCCCGCGCTCGGGCATCGCCCACAGCATGGAAGAGGCCTACGGCGTGCTGGAGCAGGTCGGCTTCCCCTGCATCATCCGTCCGTCCTTCACCATGGGCGGCACCGGCGGCGGCATCGCCTACAACCGCGAGGAGTTCGAAGAAATCTGCGCCCGCGGCCTGGACCTGTCGCCGACCAACGAGCTGCTGATCGACGAATCGCTGATCGGCTGGAAGGAATACGAGATGGAGGTTGTCCGCGACAAGAAGGACAACTGCATCATCGTCTGCTCCATCGAGAACTTCGACCCCATGGGTGTGCACACCGGTGACTCCATCACCGTGGCCCCGGCGCAGACCCTGACCGACAAGGAATACCAGATCATGCGCAACGCCTCCCTGGCGGTGCTGCGCGAGATCGGCGTGGAGACCGGCGGTTCCAACGTGCAGTTCGGCATCTGCCCGGACACCGGGCGCATGGTCGTGATCGAGATGAACCCGCGGGTGTCGCGCTCCTCGGCCCTGGCCTCCAAGGCCACCGGCTTCCCGATCGCCAAGATCGCCGCCAAGCTGGCCGTCGGCTACACCCTCGACGAACTGCAGAACGACATCACCGGCGGCCGCACCCCGGCGTCCTTCGAGCCGGCCATCGACTACGTCGTGACCAAGGTGCCGCGCTTCGCCTTCGAGAAATTCCCCAAGGCCGACGCCCGCCTGACCACCCAGATGAAATCCGTGGGCGAGGTCATGGCCATCGGCCGGACCTTCCAGGAGTCGGTGCAGAAAGCCCTGCGCGGCCTGGAAGTGGGTGTCGCCGGCTTCGATCCGAAACTCGACCTGGCCGACCCGGAAGCCGAGGGCATCCTGCGCCGCGAGCTGACCGTGCCGGGCGCCGAGCGCATCTGGTACGTGGCCGATGCCTTCCGCGCCGGCAAGAGCATCGAAGAAGTCTTCGCCCTGACCAAGATCGACGAATGGTTCCTGGTGCAGATCGAGGACCTGATCAAGGAAGAAGAGAAGGTCAAGACCCTCGGCCTGTCCGGCATCGACGCCGACCTGATGCGCAAGCTCAAGCGCAAGGGCTTCTCCGACGCGCGCCTGGCCAAGCTGCTGGGCGTGACCGAGAAGAACCTGCGCAGCCACCGCCACAAGCTGAAGGTCGTGCCGGTGTACAAGCGCGTGGACACCTGCGCCGCCGAGTTCGCCACCGACACCGCCTACATGTACTCGACCTACGAGGAAGAGTGCGAGGCCAACCCGTCCGGCCGCGACAAGATCATGATCCTCGGCGGCGGCCCGAACCGCATCGGCCAGGGCATCGAGTTCGACTACTGCTGCGTGCACGCGGCGCTGGCGATGCGCGAAGACGGCTACGAGACCATCATGGTCAACTGCAACCCGGAGACCGTCTCCACCGACTACGACACTTCCGACCGCCTGTACTTCGAGCCGGTGACCCTGGAAGACGTGCTGGAGATCGTCCGCGTCGAGCAGCCCAAGGGCGTGATCGTCCAGTACGGCGGCCAGACCCCGCTGAAACTCTGCCGCGCCCTGGAAGAGGCCGGCGTGCCGATCATCGGCACCAGCCCCGACGCCATCGACCGCGCCGAGGACCGCGAGCGCTTCCAGCAGATGGTCCAGCGCCTGAACCTGCGCCAGCCGGCCAACGCCACCGCGCGCAGCGAAGACGAGGCCCTGAGCCTGTCGAAGAACATCGGCTACCCGATGGTGGTGCGCCCGTCCTACGTCCTAGGCGGCCGGGCGATGGAAATCGTCTACCAGGAAGAAGAGCTCAAGCGCTACATGCGCGAGGCGGTGAAGGTTTCCAACGACAGCCCGGTGCTGCTCGACCGCTTCCTCAACTGCGCCATCGAGGTGGACATCGACGCGGTCTGCGACGGCGAGACCGTGGTGATCGGCGCCATCATGCAGCACATCGAGCAGGCCGGCGTGCACTCCGGCGACTCCGCGTGCTCGCTGCCGCCGTACTCGCTGCCCAGGCACATCCAGGACGAGATCCGCGAACAGGTCAAGAAGATGGCCCTGGAGCTGGGCGTCGTCGGCCTGATGAACGTGCAGATGGCCGTGCAGGGCGAGGACATCTACGTCATCGAGGTGAACCCGCGCGCCTCGCGTACCGTGCCCTTCGTCTCCAAGTGCATCGGCGAATCCCTGGCCAAGATCGCGGCGCGCGTCATGGCTGGCAAGAGCCTCGCCGAAGTCGGCTTCACCGAAGAGGTGATCCCGCCGTACTATAGCGTCAAGGAAGCGGTGTTCCCGTTCGCCAAGTTCCCTGGCGTCGACCCCATCCTCGGCCCGGAAATGAAATCCACCGGCGAGGTCATGGGCGTGGGCGACAGCTTCGGCGAGGCTTTCGCCAAGGCCCAGCTGGGCGCCAGCGAGATCCTGCCGAACGCCGGTTGCGCCTTCATCAGCGTCCGCGAGGACGACAAGCCGCAGGCCGTGCAGGTCGCTCGCGACCTGGTCGCGCTGGGCTTCGAGGTGGTCGCCACCGCCGGTACCGCCAAGGTGATCGAGGCGGCCGGCCTGCCGGTGCGTCGCGTGAACAAGGTGACCGAGGGCCGCCCCCACGTGGTCGACATGATCAAGAACGACGAAGTCACCCTGATCATCAACACCACCGAAGGCCGCCAGTCGATCGCCGATTCCTATTCGATCCGTCGTAACGCCCTGCAGCACAAGATCTACTGCACCACCACCATCGCGGCGGGGCAGGCGATCTGCGAGGCGCTCAAGTTCGGTCCCGAGAAGACCGTTCGCCGGCTGCAGGACCTGCATGCAGGAATCAACGCATGAGCAAATTCCCGATGACCGTCCAGGGCGCCCGCGCCCTGGAAGAAGAACTGAAACACCTGAAGACCGTTCTGCGCCCGCAGATCACCCAGGCCATCGCCGAAGCGCGTGAGCTGGGCGACCTCAAGGAAAACGCCGAGTACCATGCCGCCCGCGAGCAGCAGGGCATGTCCGAGGCGCGCATCCGCGACATCGAGGCCAAGCTGTCCAACGCGCAGATCATCGACGTCACCACCATCCCGCACACCGGCAAGGTGATCTTCGGCACCACCGTGGACATCGCCAACGTCGAGACCGACGAGACCGTGACCTACCAGATCGTCGGCGACGACGAGGCCGACATCAAGGCGCGCAAGATCTCGGTCAACTCGCCGATCGCCCGCGCGCTGATCGGCAAGACCGAGGGCGACGCCGTGCTGGTGAAGACCCCGGGCGGCGACGTCGAGTACGAGATCGTTGAAGTCCGCCACGCCTGAGTCGCGTCCGCTGAAAGCCGCCGCAGCCAGTTGGTTGCTGGCCCAGACCTTCTGGGTCGGCGGCCTCTGGCTGTTGCGTTTCGTGGTCCTGCCGGCGCTGCAGAAGGTCGGCCTGGCGCCGCTGCTGGTGCAGTCGGTGGCCGACGCCCTGACGCCGTTGCTGGTCGGCTTCGCCGGCTTCTGCGCGCTGCTCCAGGTATTGGTGCTGGTGACTGCGCAGGGGCTGTCGAGCCTCTGGCGCGAGATGCGCGGGCAATTGCTGCTGACGGCGCTGGCGATGGTGGCGAGCTACCTGGTGGTGAACCAACTGGCGCCGGATGCCCAGCGCTGGCTGCTGTTCAACTACCTGGTGCTGGCCCTGTGCGGCGTGCTGCTGGTGCTGCAGCCGGTACCGGGGCGGGACGCGGCGCGCTGAGCGCCGGCGGGGAGCCTCGGCCGGGCGCCTGGGCGCCCGGCCTATGCTGTCACAGGCCGCTGTAGCGGCTGACGTTCGACAGGTTGCGGTTCGGCTTGGGGTTGCGGCGGTAGACCAGGGCCATCTTGCCGATGGTCTGGATCAGCTCGCAACTGCCGTTCCGGCACAGCTCGTCGATCAGCGCGCGGCGGTCGTCGCGCTCGGTGATGCGGAACTGCACCTTGATCAGTTCGTGATCGTTGAGCGCACGCTCCAGCTCGGCCATGACGCCTTCGGTAAGACCGTTTTCGGCAACGGTCAATACAGGCTTCAGGTGGTGGCCGATAGATTTGAACTGTTTCTTCTGCTCCTGAGTGAGCGCCATAATCAGACCCCTGGGAAAAAAGGCGGATATTCTACCCGAGTTTCGGTTTACCGGGTGCCCGCTCAGACGAGGTAACAAGTGGCCCGTTCCAAGACTAGCCATCGCTGGCTGAAAGAACACTTCGACGATCCTTACGTGAAGATGGCGCAACGCGACGGCTACCGCTCGCGCGCCAGCTACAAGCTGCTGGAAATCCAGGAGAAGGATCGCATCCTGCGCCCGGGCATGACCGTGGTCGACCTCGGCGCCGCGCCGGGCGGCTGGTCGCAGGTCACCAGCCGGGTGATCGGCGACAAGGGCACGCTGATCGCCTCGGACATCCTGCCGATGGACAGCATCCCGGACGTCACCTTCGTCCAGGGCGACTTCACCGAGGACGAGGTCTTCGCCCGGCTGCTCGAGGCCATCGGAGAAAATCCGGTAGACCTTGTGATTTCCGATATGGCCCCCAATATGAGTGGACTGCCCGCCGTGGACATGCCCCGTGCCATGTTCCTCTGCGAACTGGCGCTGGACCTGTGCGCCCGGGTGTTGCGACCGGGCGGCGATTTCCTGATCAAGATCTTCCAGGGCGAGGGCTTCGACACCTACCTGAAGACGGTCCGCGAGAATTTCGAGAAGGTACAGATGCGCAAGCCGCTGTCCTCCCGCGACCGCTCCCGCGAGCAATATCTGCTCGCGCGGGGCTTCCGCGGGGCCTAGACTGCGACGAATGGGCCGTCTGTCCGTCCACTGCACGCAAGTAGGGCTTGTCCCGGCTCGCGCCGGGGTTCATAAAGGGTTACAGACGCCTCCTACGTCGCTAGGGGTTGTGTAGTAATTTGGCCGGCAGGAGTCTGGCCGTCGTGTGAAGCGGTTTCCAGGGCGGAGCCGGCTTCAGAGGGTAATCAATTGAACGACATGGCAAAGAACCTGATCCTGTGGTTGATCATCGCGGCGGTGCTGGTCACCGTGATGAACAACTTCTCCAGTCCGAGCGAGCCGCAGACGCTCAACTACTCGGACTTCATCCAACAGGTGAAGGAAGGCAAGGTCGAGCGGGTTACCGTCGACGGCTACGTGATCACTGGCAAGCGCCAGGACGGGGATACCTTCAAGACCGTCCGTCCGGCGATCCAGGACAACGGCCTGATCGGCGACCTGGTCAACAACAACGTGGTCATCGAGGGCAAGCAGCCCGAGCAGCAGAGCATCTGGACGCAACTGCTGGTCGCCAGCTTCCCGATCCTGGTGATCATTGCCGTGTTCATGTTCTTCATGCGCCAGATGCAGGGCGGCGGCGGTGGCCGCGGCGGCCCGATGAGCTTCGGCAAGAGCAAGGCGCGCCTGCTGTCCGAGGACCAGGTCAAGACCACCTTCGCTGACGTCGCCGGCTGCGACGAGGCCAAGGAAGAGGTCAGCGAGCTGGTCGAGTTCCTCCGCGACCCGGGCAAGTTCCAGCGCCTGGGCGGCCGCATCCCGCGCGGCGTGCTGATGGTCGGCCCGCCCGGTACCGGCAAGACCCTGCTGGCCAAGGCCATCGCCGGCGAGGCCAAGGTGCCGTTCTTCACCATTTCCGGTTCCGACTTCGTCGAGATGTTCGTCGGCGTGGGCGCCTCCCGCGTGCGCGACATGTTCGACCAGGCCAAGAAACACGCCCCGTGCATCATCTTCATCGACGAGATCGACGCCGTCGGCCGCCATCGTGGCGCCGGCCTGGGCGGCGGTCACGACGAGCGCGAGCAGACCCTCAACCAGCTGCTGGTGGAGATGGACGGCTTCGAGATGAACGACGGCATCATCGTCATCGCCGCGACCAACCGTCCGGACGTGCTCGACCCGGCGCTGCTGCGCCCGGGCCGCTTCGACCGCCAGGTGGTGGTCGGCCTGCCGGACATCCGCGGCCGCGAGCAGATCCTCAAGGTGCACATGCGCAAGGTCCCGCTGGGCGACAACGTCGACGCGGCGGTGATCGCCCGCGGTACCCCGGGCTTCTCCGGCGCCGACCTGGCCAACCTGGTCAACGAGGCCTCGCTGTTCGCCGCCCGCGCCAACAAGCGCATCGTCGACATGCGCGAGTTCGAGTTGGCCAAGGACAAGATCATGATGGGCGCCGAGCGCAAGACCATGGTCATGTCCGAGAAGGAGAAGAAGAACACCGCCTTCCACGAGGCCGGCCACGCCATCGTCGGCCGCCTGGTGCCGGAGCACGACCCGGTCTACAAGGTTTCCATCATCCCCCGCGGCCGCGCCCTGGGCGTGACCATGTTCCTCCCCGAGGAGGATCGCTACAGCCTGTCCAAGCGCGCCCTGGAAAGCCAGATCTGCTCGCTGTTCGGCGGCCGTATCGCGGAAGAGATGACCCTCGGCTTCGAAGGCGTCACCACCGGCGCCTCCAACGACATCATGCGTGCCACCCAGCTGGCGCGGAACATGGTCACCAAGTGGGGCCTGTCCGAGAAGCTCGGCCCGCTGATGTACGCCGAAGAGGAGGGCGAGGTGTTCCTCGGCCGCAGCGCCGGCAGCCAGCACGCCAACGTCTCGGGCGAGACCGCCAAGCTGATCGACCAGGAAGTGCGGCGCATCATCGACGACTGCTACGGCACCGCCAAGCGCCTGCTGGAAGAGAACCGCGACAAGCTCGACATGATGGCCGACGCGCTGATGAAGTACGAAACCATCGACGCCGACCAGATCGACGACATCATGGCCGGCCGCGTGCCGCGCGAGCCGCGCGACTGGCAGGGCGGCGGTTCCGGTTCCTCCGGCTCGGCGACCGCCAGCCGCGACGAGGGTGGCCGCAAGGAAAACCCCATCGGTGGGCCCGCCGGCGAGCACTGAGAGCACTAGATGAGTTTCGAGCTGTACCCGACCCGGTTGCCTTGCGGCAACCGGGTTCTTGATTTAGGGCGTACCCATGTCATGGGTATCCTCAACGTCACCCCGGACTCCTTCTCCGACGGCGGCCGCTTCAGCCAGCGCGACGTCGCGTTGCGCCACGCCGCCGCGATGGTCGAGGCTGGCGCCAGCCTGATCGACGTGGGCGGCGAGTCGACCCGTCCGGGCGCGCGCCTGGTGTCGCCGACCGAGGAGCTGGAGCGCGTGGCGCCGGTGGTGGAAGCCATCGCCCGCGAACTGGACGTGGTGATTTCCGTCGACACCTCGACCCCTGCCGTGATGCGTGAGACCGCGCGCCTGGGCGCCGGGCTGATCAACGACGTGCGCTCGCTGCAGCGCGATGGCGCGCTGGACGCCGCGGTGGATACCGGGTTGGCCGTGTGCCTGATGCACATGCGCGGCGAGCCGAGCACCATGCAGAACGACCCGCGCTACCCCGACATCCTGGCCGAGGTGCATGATTTCCTCGCCGAGCGCATCGCCGTCTGCGAGGCGGCGGGAATCGCGCGCGAGCGCCTGGTGCTCGACCCCGGCTTCGGCTTCGCCAAGACCCAGGCGCACAACCTGGTGCTGTTCCGGTGCATGGAGCGTCTGCTGGAACTGGGCTGCCCGCTGCTGGTCGGAGTGTCGCGCAAGAGCATGATCGGCCGCGCCCTGGGGCGCGAGGTCGGTGACCGTCTGTATGGCAGCCTGGCGCTGGCGGCCTTGGCCGTGGCCAAGGGGGCGCGCATCATTCGCGTGCACGACGTTGCCGAAACGGTGGATGTGGTCCGCATGATCGATGCGGTGGAACAGGCTAAGGAAGAAGGAATGACAGCATGAGCAGGAAATATTTCGGTACCGATGGCATCCGTGGCCGCGTCGGCACGCCGCCGATCACGCCGGACTTCGTGCTCAAGCTGGGCTGGGCGGTGGGCATGGCCTTCCGCCAGCAGGGCAAGTGCCGCGTGCTGGTGGGCAAGGACACGCGGATTTCCGGCTACATGTTCGAATCGGCCCTGGAGGCCGGCCTGTCGGCCGCCGGCGCCGACGTGATGCTGCTGGGCCCGATGCCGACCCCCGGCATCGCCTACCTGACGCGGACCTTCCACGCCGAGGCGGGCATCGTCATCAGCGCCTCACACAATCCGCACGACGACAACGGCATCAAGTTCTTCTCCGGCCAGGGCACCAAGCTGCCCGACGACGTCGAGTTGATGATCGAGGAACTGATCGACACGCCCATGACGGTGGTCGACTCCGCGCGCCTGGGCAAGGTCTCGCGGATCAACGACGCCGCCGGCCGCTACATCGAGTTCTGCAAGAGCAGCGTGCCCACCAGCACCGACTTCTCCGGCCTGCGCCTGGTCGTCGACTGCGCCCATGGCGCCACCTACAAGGTCGCGCCCAGCGTGTTCCGCGAGCTGGGTGCCCAGGTCTCGGTGATCGGCGCGCAGCCCAACGGCCTGAACATCAACGACAACTGCGGCTCCACCCACGTCGCCGCGCTGCAGGCGGCGGTCATCGCCGAGCAGGCCGACATGGGCATCGCCTTCGACGGCGACGGCGACCGCGTGATGATGGTCGACCATACCGGCGCGGTGGTGGACGGCGACGAGATCCTCTTCCTGATCGCCCGCGACATGCAGGAGCGCAACCGCCTGCAGGGCGGCGTGGTCGGCACCCTGATGAGCAACCTGGGCCTGGAGCTGGCCCTGGCCGACCTGCAGATCCCCTTCACCCGGGCCAAGGTCGGCGACCGCTACGTGATGGCGGAAATGCTCGATCGCGGCTGGCAGCTGGGTGGCGAGAACTCCGGCCACGTGGTCTGCGCCCAGCACACCACCACCGGCGACGCCATCATTGCCGCGCTGCAGGTGCTGATGGCGCTGAAGAGCCGCGGCCAGACCCTAGCCGAGGCGCGCCAGGGCATCCGCAGGTTCCCGCAGGTACTGATCAATGTGCGCTACCAGGGCAAGGACGTCGATCCCATCGAGCATCCGGCGGTCAAGGAGGCTTGTGCACGCGTTACCGAAAGCATGGCCGGCCGTGGCCGTGTGCTGCTGCGCAAGTCCGGCACCGAGCCGCTGGTGCGGGTGATGGTCGAGGGTGACGAGGAAGCCCGGGTGCGTGCCTACGCCGAACAGCTGGCGAAGGTCGTAACCGAGGTATGTGCTTGATTTCTCTTGTCAGTCCGATTTTTGTCGAGTAACATCTGCGCCCACTTTGCTCAGCGAGGTACAGCATGCGTCGACCCTTAGTGGCCGGGAACTGGAAAATGCACGGTACCCGCTCCAGTGTTGCGGAGCTGATCAAAGGCTTGCGACAACTGGCTCTGCCTACAGGTGTCGACGTGGCGGTTCTGCCGCCCTGTCTGTACATCAACCAGGTTCTTCAGGGCCTGGATGGCAAGGCGGTTGCGGTCGGTGCGCAGAACTGCGCGATCGAGCCGATGCAGGGCGCCCTCACGGGCGAGATTGCTGCCAGCCAGCTGGCCGATGCCGGTTGTTCCCTGGTTCTGGTGGGGCACTCCGAGCGCCGCCAGGTGCTGGGCGAAAGCGACGGTGTCATCAGTCGCAAGTTCGCCGCGGCGCAATCCTGTGGCCTGGTTCCCGTGTTGTGCGTGGGCGAGACCCGCGAGCAGCGCGAAGCCGGCAGGACCCTCGAGGTCGTCGGGCGTCAGTTGAGCTCGGTGATAGAAGATTTGGGCGTCGGGGCTTTCTCCCGCGCCGTAGTGGCTTACGAGCCGGTGTGGGCAATCGGGACGGGGCTTACCGCCTCGCCTGAAGAAGCCCAGGAAGTACATGCGGCCATCCGTGCGCAATTGGCGGCAGAGAATGCCGAGGTCGCCCGCGGGGTTCGCCTGCTTTACGGCGGTAGCGTCAAGGCAGCGAATGCGGTCGAACTGTTCGGCATGCCGGACATCGATGGGGGGCTGATTGGTGGTGCCTCCCTGAATGCGGATGAGTTCGGTGCGATCTGTCGCGCCGCGGGAAGCTGAAGATGCTGGAAACAGTTGTAATCGTGATTCACCTGCTGATGGCGCTGGGTCTGGTTGTACTGGTCCTGCTTCAGCATGGCAAGGGTGCGGATGCCGGTGCCTCCTTTGGCGCTGGTGCTTCGGGTACCGTTTTCGGTAGCCAGGGTTCCGCAACCTTCCTCAGTCGTTTTACTGCTGTACTGGCTGCAATTTTTTTCATTACCAGCTTGGGTTTAGCGTATTTCGCTAAAGAAAAAGCTGATATGATACGTCACATCGGACTTCCTGATCCGGCAGTGATGGAGCAGCATCAGGAGAAGGTCCCGGCAACCTCCGACGTGCCGGCGACCCAGGGGCAGCAACAAGCCCCGGCAGCTGGCAACGGTGACGTTCCGGCAGCTCCTGAGCAGAAGTAAGGCAAAGGTTTTTGCCGAGGTGGTGGAATTGGTAGACACGCTACCTTGAGGTGGTAGTGGCCATAGGCTGTAGGGGTTCGAGTCCCCTCCTCGGTACCATATACGAAGCCCCGCATGCGGGGCTTTCGTTTCCGGTGCGTCGGTTGACCTGGATAGGGTGTAACCGTATAATTTCGCACCAGCTTTGACGCGGGATGGAGCAGTCTGGTAGCTCGTCGGGCTCATAACCCGAAGGTCGTTGGTTCAAATCCAGCTCCCGCAACCAGTTATGGCAGAGCCCCTTTTCAGGGGCTTTTTGCTAGCTGGACAGTCCGCGCCGCCGTTGCTGGGCGGCCCTTTAGGGATGGGCGTTTCGCCCATTTTTCGTTTCTACGGCATACGCGAGGCGATCAGGTGTCGAGCAAGCTAGAACAGTTGCAGGCCTTGCTGGCCCCTGTGGTAGAGGCGCTCGGCTACGAGTGCTGGGGCCTCGAGTTCCTGTCCCAGGGACGTCATTCCCTGCTGAGGGTCTATATCGACAAGGCCGACGGCATCCTGATCGAGGACTGCGAGACGGTCAGTCGTCAGGTCAGCGGCGTGCTCGACGTCGAGGACCCGATCAGCGGCGAATACACCCTGGAAGTTTCCTCCCCGGGTATGGACCGCCCGCTGTTCACCCTCGAGCAGTTCGCCCGCTACGTTGGCGAGCAAGTGAAGATCAAGTTGCGCGTGCCCTTCGAGCGTCGCCGCAACTTCCAGGGCGTCCTCCGCGGTGTGGAGGAGCAGGACGTGGTGGTCCTGGTGGACGACCATGAATACCTGCTGCCGATCGATTCGATCGATAAGGCCAACATCATTCCCCGATTTGAGTGAGCCGCGGATCAAGCGGATTCCAATGGATTGAAAGGCGAGGCGTACGATGAGCAAAGAAGTACTGCTGGTTGTTGAGTCGGTATCCAACGAGAAGGGTGTACCGCCCGGCGTGATTTTCGAGGCGCTGGAACTGGCTCTGGCGACCGCCACCAAGAAGCGTTTCGAGGACGAGGTCGACCTGCGCGTGCAGATCAACCGCACCAACGGCAACTACGACACCTTCCGTCGCTGGACCGTGGTCGAGGACGAAGACTACTCCAACCCGGCCGCCGAGCTGACCGTCGAGGACGTGCAGGAAAGCCACCCGGGCACCAAGGCCGGCGACGTCATCGAAGAGAAGATCGAGTCCATCGAGTTCGGCCGCATCGCCGCGCAGACCGCCAAGCAGGTCATCGTGCAGAAGGTCCGCGAGGCCGAGCGCGCCCAGGTGGTCGACGCCTACCGCGAGAAGGTCGGCGAGATCATCTCCGGCACCGTCAAGAAGGTCACCCGCGACAACGTCATCGTCGACCTGGGCAACAACGCCGAAGCGCTGCTGGCCCGCGACCAGATCATCCCGCGCGAGACCTTCCGCGTCGGCACCCGCGTGCGTGCCCTGCTCAAGGAAATCCGCAGCGAGAACCGCGGCCCGCAACTGGTCCTCTCGCGCACCGCGCCGGAGATGCTGGTCGAGCTGTTCCGCATCGAAGTGCCGGAAATCGCCGAGCAGCTGATCGATGTCATGGCCGCCGCCCGCGACCCGGGCTCGCGCGCCAAGATCGCGGTACGCTCCAAGGACAAGCGCATCGACCCGCAGGGCGCCTGCATCGGCATGCGCGGTTCGCGCGTCCAGGCCGTGTCCGGCGAACTGGGCGGCGAGCGCGTGGACATCGTCCTGTGGGACGACAACCCCGCGCAGTTCGTCATCAACGCCATGGCCCCGGCCGAAGTGGCGGCGATCATCGTCGACGAAGATACCCACACCATGGATATCGCCGTCGCCGAGGACAACCTGGCCCAGGCCATCGGCCGCAGCGGCCAGAACGTCCGCCTGGCCAGCCAACTGACCGGCTGGACGCTGAACGTGATGACCGAGGCCGACATCCAGGCCAAGCAGCAGGCCGAGACCGGCGACATCCTGCAGCGCTTCATCGACGAGCTGGATGTCGACGAGGAGCTGGCCCAGGTGCTGGTCGAGGAAGGCTTCACCACCCTGGAAGAAATCGCCTACGTACCGATGGAAGAGATGCTCAACATCGACGGCTTTGACGAAGACATCGTCAACGAGCTGCGCTCGCGCGCCAAGGACCGTCTGTTGACCAAAGCCATCGCGACCGAGGAAAAACTTGCCGACGCGCAACCGGCCGAAGACCTGCTCAGCCTCGATGGCATGACCAAAGAGCTGGCCTTGGACCTGGTGCTGCGTGGCGTAACCACCCGTGAAGATCTTGCCGAGCAGTCTATCGACGACCTGCTCGACATCGACGGCATGGACGAAGAGCGTGCCGGCAAGTTGATCATGGCCGCCCGGGCCCATTGGTTCGAGTAAGCATTCGCGGCCTGAGGAGAGAAATGCATGACGCAAGTCACGGTGAAAGAACTGGCCAAAACGGTCGATACGCCGGTCGAGCGCCTGCTGCAGCAGATGCGCGAGGCGGGCCTGCCGCACAGCAGTGCCGAGCAGGTAGTGACCGACAACGAAAAGCAGGCTCTGCTGGCGCACCTCAAGGGTAGCCACGGCGATCGCCTGGAAGAACCGCGCAAGATCACCCTGCAGCGTAAGACCACCTCCACCCTGCGGGTGGCCGGCAGCAAGACGGTGAGCGTCGAGGTCCGCAAGAAGAAGACCTACGTCAAGCGCAGCCCCGACGAGATCGAGGCCGAGCGCCAGCGCGAGCTGGAAGAGCAGCGCGCCGCCGAGGAAGCGGCTCGCCTGAAGGCCGAGGAAGAAGCCCGTCAGAAGGCCGAAGCCGAAGCCCGCCGTCAGGCCGAGGAAGCGGCTCGTCGCCAGCCTGACCAGGCTCCCCAGCCGGCGGCCCCTGCTGTCGCTGCCGGGGCTCCGACTGCCGCGCCTGTCGCGCCCGCCGCCGCTCCGGCTGCTGGCGAGGAGCGCAAGAAGGAAGCCGAAGTACGCCGTCCGCCCAAGCGCGAAGAGGAAGACGAGCGTCGCGATCGCAAGCATGCCCAGCATCGCCCGTCGATCAAGGAAAAGGAAAAGACCTCCGCGCCGCGCGTTGTTCGCACCGGTGTGGATGACGACGACAGTTTCGGTCGCCGTGGCGGCGGTCGCGGCAAGTCGAAGCTGAAGAAGCGTAACCAGCACGGGTTCCAGAGCCCGACAGGACCGATTGTGCGTGAAGTGAGTATCGGTGAGACCATCACAGTTGCTGAGCTGGCTCAGCAGATGTCGGTGAAGGGCGCCGAAGTCGTCAAGTTCATGTTCAAGATGGGCACCCCGGTGACCATCAACCAGGTACTCGACCAGGAGACCGCCCAACTGATCGCCGAGGAACTCGGCCACAAGGTCAAGCTGGTCAGCGAGAACGCACTGGAAGAGCAACTGGCCGAGTCGCTGAAGTTCGAAGGCGAGGCGGTAGCCCGTGCGCCGGTAGTGACCGTGATGGGCCACGTCGACCACGGCAAGACCTCGCTGCTCGACTACATCCGCCGTGCCAAGGTGGCCGCGGGCGAAGCCGGCGGCATCACCCAGCACATCGGCGCCTACCACGTGGAAACCGACCGCGGCATGGTCACCTTCCTCGACACCCCCGGCCACGCCGCGTTCACCGCGATGCGTGCCCGTGGCGCCCAGGCGACCGACATCGTCATCCTGGTGGTGGCGGCCGACGACGGCGTCATGCCGCAGACCCAGGAAGCCGTCCAGCACGCGAAAGCCGCTGGCGTGCCGATCGTGGTCGCGATCAACAAGATCGACAAGCCCGACGCCAACCCGGACAACATCAAGAACGGCCTGGCCGCGCTCGACGTGATCCCGGAAGAGTGGGGCGGCGACGCACCCTTCGTGCCGGTCTCGGCGAAGATGGGTACCGGCGTCGACGAGCTGCTCGAAGCCGTGCTGCTGCAGGCCGAAGTCCTGGAACTCAAAGCCACCCCGTCGGCCCCTGGCCGTGGCGTGGTGGTCGAATCGCGCCTGGACAAGGGCCGCGGCCCGGTAGCCACCGTGCTGGTCCAGGACGGTACCCTGCGCCAGGGCGACATGATCCTCTGCGGCGTGAACTATGGCCGCGTGCGCGCCATGCTCGACGAGAACGGCAAGCCGATCAAGGAAGCCGGCCCGTCGATCCCGGTCGAGATCCTCGGCCTGGACGGCACGCCGGATGCCGGTGACGAAGTGACCGTGGTCGCCGACGAGAAGAAGGCCCGCGAAGTCGCGCTGTTCCGCCAGGGCAAGTTCCGCGAGGTCAAGCTGGCTCGCCAGCAGTCGGCCAAGCTGGAAAACATCTTCGAGAACATGGGCCAGGAAGAGAAGAAGACCCTCAACATCGTCCTCAAGGCCGACGTGCGTGGTTCTCTGGAAGCCCTGCAGGGCTCGCTCAGCGGCCTGGGCAACGAAGAAGTGCAGGTCCGCGTGGTCGGCGGCGGCGTCGGTGGCATCACCGAATCCGATGCCAACCTGGCGCTGGCCTCCAATGCGGTGCTGTTCGGCTTCAACGTCCGTGCCGACGCCGGTGCGCGCAAGATCGTCGAGGCCGAAGGCCTGGACATGCGTTACTACAACGTGATCTACGACATCATCGAAGACGTCAAGAAAGCCCTGACCGGCATGCTCGGCAGCGATGTCCGCGAGAACATCCTGGGTATCGCCGAAGTGCGTGACGTGTTCCGTTCGCCGAAGTTCGGCGCGGTCGCCGGCTGCATGGTCACCGAGGGCCTGGTGCACCGCAACCGTCCGATCCGCGTACTGCGCGACGACGTGGTGATCTTCGAAGGCGAGCTGGAATCGCTGCGCCGCTTCAAGGACGACGTGGCCGAAGTCCGTGCCGGCATGGAGTGCGGTATCGGCGTGAAGAGCTACAACGACGTCCGCGTCGGCGACAAGATCGAAGTGTTCGAGAAGGTCGAAGTCGCTCGTACCCTGTAAGGGCCGACGAGCGTAAACGCAGCGCCCGGGTCAGCCTTGCTGATCCGGGCGTTTGCCGCTTATTCGTCCGGTGCCCATGGGCCACCGGAAGCAGGTTAGGAAAATGGCAAAAGAGTACAGCCGTACCCAACGCATCGGCGATCAGATGCAGCGCGAACTGGCGCTGCTCATCCAGCGCGAGGTCAAGGACCCGCGCCTGGGCCTGGTGACCATCACTGGCGTCGACGTGGCGCGCGACCTGTCCCACGCCAAGGTGTTCATCACCGTGATGGGGCAGGACGACAACGCCGAGCTGATCAAGCAGAACGTCTCGATCCTCAACGACGCCGCCGGCTTCCTGCGCATGCACCTGGGCAAGGCGATGAAGCTGCGCAGCGTGCCGCAGCTGCATTTCAGCTACGACGCCAGCATCCGCCGCGGCGCCGAGCTGTCGGCGCTGATCGAGCGGGCGGTGGCGGAAGACCGTCGTCACGGTGGCGGTTCCGAGGAGTAAGGCGTGGCCCAGGTGAAACGTATCCGCCGTGCGGTCAACGGCGTGCTGGTGCTCGACAAGCCGCGCGGCATGAGCTCCAACCAGGCCCTGCAGAAGGTGCGCTGGCTGCTCAATGCGGAAAAGGCCGGGCACACCGGCAGCCTCGACCCCCTGGCCACCGGCGTGCTGCCGCTGTGCTTCGGCGAGGCCACCAAGTTCTCCCAGTACCTGCTGGATGCCGACAAGGGCTACGAGACCCTGGCGCGGCTGGGCGTCACCACCACCACTGGCGACGCCGAGGGCGAGGTGCTCGAGGAGCGTCAGGTGACCGTCGGTCGGGAGGCCCTGGAGGCCGTGCTGCCGCGCTTCCGTGGCGAAATAGAGCAGGTGCCGCCGATGTATTCGGCACTGAAGAAGGACGGCCAGCCGCTGTACAAGCTGGCCCGCGCAGGAGAGGTAGTGGAGCGCGAGGCGCGTTCTGTTACTATTGCGCGCTTGGAACTGCTGGCCTTCGAGGCGCCTTGCGCCACCCTGGCCGTTTCCTGCAGCAAGGGCACCTACATCCGCACCCTGGTCGAGGACATCGGCCGCGAGCTGGGCTGCGGCGCCCACGTGGCTGCGCTGCGCCGCACCCAGGCGGGCCCCTTCGGCCTGGCCCAGGCGGTGACGCTGGAGGAACTGGTGCAGGTCCATGCCGAGGGCGGCAACGAGGCCCTCGACCGCTTCCTGCTGCCGGTGGACGCCGGCCTGGAACACTGGCCGCTGCTGCAGCTGTCCGAGCACAGCGCCTACTATTGGCTGCACGGGCAGCCGGTACGCGCACCCGAGGCGCCGAAGTTCGGCATGCTGCGGGTACAGGATCACGAAGGTCGCTTCATCGGTATCGGTGAAGTGACCGACGACGGGCGCATCGCGCCGCGTCGACTGATTCGGTCGTAAGGCCGGAAACCCGAGGGTGGCTGTCAACAGGCACGGTCACACCTCCTTTATGAACACAGGGAAAAGTCCCTGGCCTGTTACCTCAGAGGAAAGCCCATCATGGCACTGAGCGTCCAAGAGAAAGCCCAGATCGTAAACGAGTACAAGCAAGCTGAAGGCGACACCGGTTCCCCGGAAGTGCAGGTTGCCCTGCTGTCCGCCAACATCAACAAGCTGCAGGACCACTTCAAGGCCAACGGCAAAGACCACCACTCCCGTCGTGGCCTGATCCGCATGGTCAACCAGCGCCGCAAGCTGCTGGACTACCTGAAGAACAAGGACACTGCTCGTTACAGCGCCCTGATCGGTCGCCTGGGCCTGCGTCGCTAAGACGTGAGCGAGCCGGAAGCTGGAAGTGGGAAGCTGGAAGTGGGGCGTTGCTCTTGCTTCCGGTTTTCGGCTTCCAGCTTTCGGCTTTTTTAGGGAATGATTTTGGGTCCGACTCCCGGCATTTCCACGATTTCCCCCAAGGCAACTAAGTGAAGGTAAAGACACCGTGAACCCGGTAACCAAGAAATTCCAGTTCGGTCAATCGACCGTAACCCTCGAGACTGGCCGCATCGCCCGCCAGGCCACCGGCGCCGTGCTGGTCACCATGGACGACGTCACCGTGCTGGTCACCGTCGTGGGCGCCAAGCAGGCCGACCCGAACAAGGGCTTCTTCCCGCTGTCCGTCCACTACCAGGAAAAGACCTACGCAGCCGGCCGCATCCCCGGTGGTTTCTTCAAGCGTGAAGGCCGTCCTTCCGAGAAGGAAACCCTGACCTCGCGCCTGATCGACCGTCCGATCCGCCCGCTGTTCCCCGAAGGCTTCATGAACGAAGTGCAGGTCGTCTGCACCGTCGTTTCCACCGGCAAGAAGACCGATCCGGACATCGCCGCCATGATCGGCACCTCCGCCGCCCTGGCGATCTCCGGCATTCCCTTCGCCGGCCCGATCGGCGCCGCCCGCGTGGGCTTCCACCCGGAAGTCGGCTACATCCTCAACCCGACCTACGAGCAACTGCAGAGCTCCAGCCTCGACATGGTCGTGGCCGGTACCTCCGACGCCGTGCTGATGGTCGAGTCCGAAGCCGACGAGCTGACCGAAGACCAGATGCTGGGCGCCGTGCTGTACGCCCATGAAGAGTTCCAGGCGGTCATCCGCGCCGTCGCCGAACTGGCCACCGAAGCCGGCAAGCCGAGCTGGAACTGGAGCGCCCCGGCGGAGAACACCGCCCTGATCGAGGCCATCAAGGCCGAGTTCGGCGCCGCCATTTCCGACGCCTACACCATCACCATCAAGCAGGAGCGCTACGCCGCCCTGGACGCCCTGCGCGAAGAGATCGTCGCCAGGTTCGCCGGCGAAGGCGAAGGCCAGTACTCGGCCAGCGAGGTCAAGGACGTCTTCGGCCTGCTGGAATACCGCACCGTTCGCGAGAACATCGTCAACGGCAAGCCGCGTATCGACGGCCGCGACACCCGCACCGTGCGTCCGCTGAAGATCGAAGTCGGCGTGCTCGGCAAGACCCACGGCTCGGCCCTGTTCACCCGTGGCGAAACCCAGGCCCTGGTCGTCGCCACCCTCGGCACCGCCCGTGACGCCCAACTGCTCGACACCCTCGAAGGCGAGCGCAAGGACCCGTTCATGCTGCACTACAACTTCCCGCCGTTCTCGGTGGGCGAGTGCGGCCGCATGGGCAGCCCGGGCCGTCGCGAAATCGGCCACGGCCGTCTGGCCCGTCGTGGCGTCGCCGCCATGCTGCCGTCGCAGGACGAGTTCCCCTACACCATCCGCGTGGTTTCCGAGATCACCGAATCCAACGGTTCCAGCTCCATGGCTTCCGTGTGCGGCGCCTCCCTGGCGCTGATGGACGCCGGCGTGCCGGTTCGCGCTCCGGTTGCCGGCATCGCCATGGGCCTGGTCAAGGAAGGCGACAAGTTCGCCGTCCTGACCGACATCCTGGGTGACGAAGACCACCTGGGCGACATGGACTTCAAGGTCGCCGGTACCGCCAAGGGCGTCACCGCCCTGCAGATGGACATCAAGATCAACGGCATCACCGAAGAGATCATGGAGATCGCCCTGGAGCAGGCGCTGGAAGCGCGCCTGAACATCCTCGGCCAGATGAACCAGGTCATCGCCCAGCCGCGCGCCGAGCTGTCGGAAAACGCCCCGACCATGCTGTCGATGAAGATCGATCCGGACAAGATCCGCGACGTCATCGGCAAGGGCGGCGCCACCATCCGCGGCATCTGCGAAGAGACCAAGGCCTCGATCGACATCGAGGACGACGGCAGCGTGAAGATCTACGGCGAAACCAAGGAAGCCGCCGAGGCCGCCAAGCAGCGCGTCCTGGGCATCACCGCGGAAGCCGAGATCGGCAAGATCTACGTCGGCAAGGTCGAGCGCATCGTCGACTTCGGCGCCTTCGTCAACATCCTGCCGGGCAAGGACGGTCTGGTGCACATCTCGCAGATCAGCGACAAGCGCATCGACAAGGTCACCGACGTGCTCAAGGAAGGCGAGGAAGTCAAGGTCCTGGTTCTGGACGTCGACAACCGCGGCCGCATCAAGCTGTCCATCAAGGATGTAGCCGCCGCAGAAGCCTCTGGCGTCTAAGCGGTAGCAAAATGAAAGAGGGCCCCTTGCGGGCCCTCTTTTTTTGCCTGGAAAATGGCGCCTCGCCAGCACGCAAGGACAGCCAGGCCGATGGACAAGCATTACTGCCACTACCACCAGGCGCAGCCCGCCACCTGGTTCTGCCTGCCGTGCCAGCGCCACTACGGCGACTGCTGCATGCCGCTGAACGCCGACGCACCGGAATACGCCCCGGCCTGCCCGCTGTGCCGCAATGGCCTGCAGTACCTGGGCGCGGCCAACAGCGCCCAGCCGTTCTGGGAGCGCCTGCCGAAGTTCTTCGCCTACGCCCTGCAACCGGGCCCGCTGATGTTCGCCGCGGCGCTGGCCCTGGCCAGTCTGTTCATGCCCAGCATGCTGCTGCTGTGGCTGGCCCTGCTGAGCGTGGCCACCAAGTACCTGCACAGCGTCATCGAGGCGGTCAGCCTGGGCAGCAACGACGCGCCCGGCCTGGACGAGGCCTTCGACCTCTCCAGCCTGGGCGCCTTCCTGCGCCAGCTGGCGGTGTTCGTCGTGGCCGCGGTGCTGCTGTGGCTGGCCGCGGACTTCGACAATCCCTCGCTGTTCTGGGCGGTGAACGTCGCCCTGGTGCTGGTGTTGCCGGCCAGCGTCATCCGCCTGGCCCTGGACAAGAGCCTGGGCGCGGCGCTCAGCCCGGTGGAAGTCGGCCAGGTGATCGGCGCCATGGGCTGGCGCTACCTGATCCTCTGCGTGTTCCTGTTCATCCTCTGGCAATCGCCGAACTACCTGGCCTGGCTGCTCGGCTTCGGCCTGCCCAAGGTGGTGCTGATGCCGGTGATGGTGGCGCTGCTCGGCTACTTCGGCGTGGTGATGTGCGCGATGATGGGTTACGCCGTGTTCCAGTACCAGGGCGCGCTGGGCTACGCGGTGGCTGGCGATGACCTCGTGCAGGGCTTCCCCGAGGCCGAATGGCGCCGGCGTCGGGCGCTGGCAGAAGCCGAAGTGCGGGTGAAGGAAGGGCAGGGCGGCGCTGCCGTGGAAACCCTGGCCGCGGCCCTGCGCCAGGACCCCGAGGACCTGCGCCTGAACGAGCGCTACCACCAGCTGCTGTACGGGCTGAACGAGCGCGAGGCCTGCCTGGCTCACCTGGCGGGCTACCTGCCCCTGGCGACGCGGCTGAACCCGCAACTGGCGGCCGGCGCGCTGCTCAATGCCCGGCAGTTGCAGGCCGACTACCTGCCGGACGATCCGCTGGTGTGCGAGCGCATCGCCGAGGTGCTGCTGCAGCGGCACAAGGCCCGCGAGGCCCTGAGCCTGCTGCGCAACCTGCACCAGCGCTTCCCGCAGTACCCGCAGATTCCGCGGGCGTACCTGCTGGCCGCGCGCGGCTTCGCCGAAGGCCTCGGGCAACTGGAGCCGGCCGGCAAGCTGCTGGCGTTCATCCGCCAGCGCTACCCGGACACGCCGCTGCTCGCCGAGGTGGCCAGCCTGGAACAGGTGCTGGAGAAGATGGCCCGCCAGGGCGGCTAGGGCCGTGCAGTTTGCACGGCCAGGCGTGGTGTACTGTGCAAATTGCCCATGTGCTGGTATTGCTGGTTCAATCTAACTGATTGATCCATAAGGAATTTACATTTCCGGAAAAGCTGGCCCGGAGCTTGCGATATCCCTTGTGAAACTGCCGCCAGGCATGGTCGCAGTTCCTTGCAAAGTACAGGAGAGATCGCCATGAAACACCGTTTCAGCAAACTGGCCCTTGCCGCTGCCACCGCTTCCGCCCTGAGCTTCTCGCTCGCCAGCCCGGTGTTCGCGCAACCGACGACCCTCGCTGCGAATGACACCGTGCAGAAGACCGAGGAAGCGGTTTCCGATACCTGGATCACCAGCAAGGTGAAATCCAGCCTGATCGCCAACAAGGACATCAGCGGCACCAGCATCAAGGTGGAAACCAACCAGGGTGTGGTCTCCCTGTCCGGTACCGTGAAGACCGACGCCGAGCGTGACCTGGCGATCGAAACCACCAAGGGCATCAAGGGCGTCAAGGCGGTTTCCGCCGACGGCCTGAAGGCCGTGGACTGACAATGGCGGCCCGGCTCGCGCCGGGCCTGCCCACCGAACGAGGAATAGCGTGATGAATTCCGACGTGATCAAGGGCAAGTGGAAGCAGCTGTCCGGCACCCTGAAGGAAAAGTGGGGCAAGCTGACCGACGACGACCTACAAGTGGCGGACGGACATGCCGAATACCTGGTCGGCAAGCTGCAGGAACGCTACGGCTGGAGCCGCGACCGTGCGGAGCAGGAAGTCCGCGACTTCAGCGACCGCCTGTAACCCTGCGCGAGGTTTCACGAGGCCCCGCCGGCGCAAGCCGGCGGGGCCTTTTCGTCAGCGCGCCAGTTGCTGCTGGTAGAGCGCCAGCTGGCGCGTCTGCTCGGCCTCGGGGTAGCGCTGGCGAAGGAACTGTGCCAGTTCGCGCAGGCCCTGGTTGTCGCGCTGGGCGCCGAGGCGCTTGGCCAGTTGCAGCGTCATCTGCGGCAGCTGCGCCGGGTGCTGGCCGCCTTTCGCCAGGCGTCTCCAGGCACCCAGGGCGCGCGCTCCGTCCTCCAGTTGCAGGAGCCGTTGCAGCAGGTGCAGTTGCACCACGGGGTGGGCCAGCTGGCGCTGTTTCTCCGCGGCGCTGTCGTCGGCCAGGCGGCGCAGCAGCGCTGCGGCCTCGCTCGGCGGCAGGGCGAACAACTGCTTGAGCACGGCGCCGAGCAAGGCGGCGTCCTGGCGGGACACGGCCACGCCATACAGGCGCTCGATCAGCAGCAGGCGCCCGGGGTGGCGTTGCAGCAGGTCCTGCCCGCGGCTCGCCGCCTGGTCCAGGGCGAAGCGGCCGATCAGGGCGTCGAGGGCGGCCAGGTCGCGCTTGAAGCCGGCGTCGGGGTCTTCCTTGGCGAGGTAGGCTTCGTCGACCTTCAGCCGCCCGAAGCGGCGCGGCAGCCACACCAGCAGGAAGCCCGAGGCCAGGCCGCCGAGGTGGGCGTAGTAGTTGACGTGGTCGGCGGCGCGCAGCAGGCCGTAGAGCTCCTTGCCCATCCACAGCGGCAGTATCCACAGCGCCGGCGCGCTGAAGTAGCCGAGCAGCGGCCCCAGCCAGTAGAAGAAGCGGATGCGCCGCAACCCGTAGACGCCGATGTACATGCCCATCAGCCCGGAGATGGCGCCGGAGGCGCCGATGCCGGTCACCCACACCGGGTCCAGCGCCCACCACAGCAGCCCGGAGCAGAGCCCGCTGACCAGGTACAGGGCGAGGTACTTGAGGCGGCCCAGGGCGATTTCCAGGGCGAAGCCGAAGATGAACAGGAACACCATGTTGCCGGCCAGGTGCCAGAAGTCGCCGTGCAGGAACATGGAGCCGAACAGCCCCTGCAGGCTGAATTGCGCGGGGATGAAGCCGAAGCGCAGCGAGCTCAGGCGGTCCCGCGCGGCCTCGGCGCTGGCCCGCGCCGCTTGCCAGGCCGGGTCCTGCTGGAAGGCCGGCTGGCCGCGCAGTTCATGGCCGAACTCCAGGTCGCGGAGGATTAGCCACGCCAGGTCCTGGCGGCGCAGGCCCTCGATGGCGCGTTTCTGGTTGTCGTCCAGCTTCTCGCGGCGCGCCAGCGATTCGCCGAATAGGGCGCGCTCGCGGCCCAGCAGGTCCAGTTCCAGGTAGACGCCGACGGCCTGTTCCTGGCGGGCCCGGTCGCCACCCTGGTAGACGAAGAAGATCAGGCAGTTGAGCAGGATCAGCAGCAGCGTGACCAGCGGCGGCTTCTTCCAGTCCAGCGGGTGTTCGGCGGGCACGATGAGCATGGGCGACCTGTCCTTGGCGGTGATGGCGCGAGACTATCACCGGCATCGGGCGCTGTCTGTCAGTTGCTGCGCTTGCTCTGGATGGCGTCGACGCGGTTGCCGCGCAAGCGCACGAAATACAGCATGCCGTTCCAGGGCCCGTAGATCCATTCCTCCACCCGCACCTCCTCGCGATGGCCCCAGTCGCCGACGACGATGCGGTTGCCCAGGTAGGAACGGTCCACCGGCTGGCCGCAGCGTTCGAGCACGTCGCTGCTGCTGTCGCCGCTGCTGATCAGGCGGCTGCCGCAGCGCAGGCTGTCGGCCAGCGCCGGGGCGGCGGCGAGCAGCAGCAGGGGGAGGACGAACAGGCGCATGGCGGCTCCGCTGCGGTCAGTCGCGCTTGAATTCGATGCGCTTGAGGCGGTTGGCTTCGAAGGTGAGGATGTAGGTGGCGCCGTTGCGCGGGCCGTACACCCATTCCTCGACCTTGAATTCGCGGCGGTCGTAGCCGCCGAGGGTATAGCCGACGTCGTCGCGATGGTCCGGCGCGCCGCACTTCTGCTCCACTTCCCAGGCGCGGTCGCCGACGCTGACCAGGGCGCTGCCGCAGCGCATGCTGTCGGCCTGGGCTGCGGCGCTGGCCAGCAGCAGGGCACCGGCCAGCAGGGGAAGGGACTTCATCGGGGCGTGCCTCATTCGCTGTCGAGGTGGAGCTGGGTGACGACCTCGCCGCCCTTTTCCGCCTCGGCCTGGCTGACGTCGATCAGGTAGATGCGATCATCCCCCAGTCCGCCCTTGGTGACCAGATAGTCCTTGATGTGTGCGCCGCGCTCCTGGGCCAGCTTGCGCAGCAGCAACTGGCTGCCGCTCCAGGAGTCGACCACCGCCTGGCGCAGCTTGGCGGTGCGCTCGTCCTTGCCCAGTTCCTGCCACTCGGCCGGCGGCTGTTTCTTCAGGCGCGTGCGGTAGATGCCTTCGAGCAGGGCCGGCTGCAGGTCTTCCGGCACCTCCAGCTGGCTGGCGTCGCTGGGCACCTTGTCGCCGCGGCGCTGCAGCATCTTGTAGTAGTTGCTGCGGAATTCCTGCTGCAGGCGCTGCTCGGCCAGCAGCGGGCCGTCGGCCGCGGCGGCGCTCACGCCCTCGACTTCCAGCTTCAGCGCCGGGCGCTGCTTGAGCGCGGCGGCGAGCTTGTCGAGGTTGCCTTGCGCCGCGGGCGTCAGCTCGCTGGAGCCGGCGGCGAAGGGCACGTTGCCCAGGTCCTCGTCGCCACCGCCGGCGGCCAGGCCGGCGATGAACTTGAAGGGCGCCTGCACGGCGCGCAGCACCAGGTTGCGCAGGGTCTGCCAGACGATGGGCATGACGCTGAACTGCGGGTTGTTCAGGTCGCCCTCCACCGGCAGCTGGATGTCGATGTTGCCGTTGGTGTCCTTGAGCAGGGCCACCGCCAGCTTCACCGGCAGGTCGACGGCGTCGGGGCTGTCGACCTTCTCGCCCAGCTGCAGGTGTTCCACCAGCACCTTGTTGTCGGCCTTCAGCTGGCCCTTGGTGATCTGGTAGTGCAGGTCGAGGTTGAGCCGGCCCTTGCGGATGCGGTAGCCGGCGAACTTGCCGGAGTAGGGCGTCAGGGTGGTTAGCTCGACGCGCTTGAAGCTGGTGGCGATGTCCAGCTTCTCCAGCGGCGAGAACGGGTTGAGGCTGCCCTTGATGGTCACCGGGGCGTACTTGTCGACCTTGCCCTTGATGTCGACGCTGGCCGGCTGCGGATTGCGGTTGTCCAGGGTGCCGATCTCGCCGCCCAGTTGCTGGATGGCGGTGGCGAAGTCCGGGCGCAGGGTCAGGTCGGCGAAGTTGGCCGAGCCGTCGTTGATGCGGATGCCGCCGATGTGGATGCCCAGGGGCTTGTCGCTGCCGGCCTTGGCCGGGCTGGCGGCGCCCTTGGCCGCCGGCTGCTCGGGCTGGGCGATGATCAGCTCGCTGACGTTGGTGCTGCGGTCCTCGTTGATGATGAAGCGCGCGTAGGGCTGCTCGAAGGACACGCTCTGGATCACCAGGCTGTCGCCATGCTTGTAGGCCAGCCCGTCGAGGGTGAGCTTCTGCCATTTGACGAAGTCGCGGCTCTTCAGGGTGTCCAGGGTGTGCAGCTGGCTGACCTCGGCGCTGCCGCCGACGCTGAAGGCCAGCGGCTCGGTGCTCTTGAGGTCGACGTCGAGCTTGCTGGCGAGGAAGCCGCTGCGCAGCTCCAGGCGGATGAAGGGCTCCAGGTACGACTGCGCCAGGCGCAGGTCGATGTCGCGGGTGGCGACCTTGAGCCTGGCGCTGACCGGGTTGGGGATGACGCTGCCGCTGGCCTCGATCAGCCCGCGGTTGCCGATGCCGGTCTTGAGCTTGAGCTGCAGCGCCTGGGTCAGCGAGCTGTCGAGGTCCTGCAGGTCGAGGTCCAGCGGGCCGACGTCCAGGGCCACCGATCTGGCCGGTACGCGGTCGGCCAGGTGCACCTTGTAGCCGCGCAGCTGGGTGTCGCGCAGGACCACGTGCCAGGGCTTCTGCGGCTCGGTCGGCCTGGCCGGTTCCGGCGGCGGGCTTGCCGGCTTGTCGGCGGCGGCCGCAGCCTGGTCGGCTTGGGCTTGGGCTTGGGCTTGGGCTTGGGCTTGGGCTTGGGCCTCTGCTTCAGGTTTGGCCTCGGGCTTCGCCGCGGCCTGGGTTGCGGTCTTGTCCGCCGGGGCCGCATCGGTCTTGGCGGGCGCAGGGCTGGCCGCGTCCGCTACGGGCTTGGCGGCCGCAGTGGCGTCGGCGGGTTTCGCCGCGGCATCGGCCGTGGGCGCCGGCTGTTCGGCAGGGGCAGGGGCCGGCTTGCGCGCGGGCTTCTGGAAGTCGGCGAAGAGTTTCTGCCAGTCGAGCTGGCCGTCCTTCTCGCGGGCCGCCCAGGTTTCCAGGCCCTGGCTGCGGATCTGGCCGACCAGCACTTCGCGCTTGGCCAGGTCCAGGCTGGTCTCGGCCACGTCGAGGCTGGCCAGGGTGACCAGCGGCTTGCCGGCCGGGCTCTTGAGGTCGAGGTCACGCAGGTTGGCGCTGGTCTTTTCCAGCTGCAGCTGGGTGTCCTTGCTCAGGTCCAGCTTGTACTCGGTGGCAACGCTGAGGATGCCCTTCTGCAACTCCAGCGGCGCGTTGTCGCGCACGTAGGGCCACCAGGCCTTGAGCGGAATGCCCTGGATCGACAGGCTGCCGCTGGAGGCGAGCGGAGTCAGGCTGAGGTCGCCCTTCCAGTCGACCTTGCCGCCGTGGGGGCCGGCGCCGCTCAGGGTCATCTGCGCGCCGCTGTCGGGCAGGGTGCTGAGGTTGTGCAGCTCGAAGCCCAGCGGGTCGAAGACGAAATCCACCTGCTCGCTCGGGCGGTTGTCCTGGAAGTGCACGCTGCCCTGGCTCAGGGCGACGCGCTCGATGCGCAGCGGGAAGGGCTTGCTGTCCGGCTGCTCGGGCTTGGGCTCGCTGGGCGGCAGCTTGAACAGGCGGCCGAGGTTGAGGCTGCCGTCCTCGGCGAACACCACTTCGCCATGGGGCTTGTCCAGTTGCACGTCGGCCAGGTGCAGCTGGCGCGTCCACAGGCTGTCGAGCTGCAGGTTGGCGTACAGGCGCTCGAAGGCCACCTGCTCCTGGCCGGGCTGGCCGATGCGCAGGCCCCAGACGTTCAGCTCCAGGCTGAAGGGGTTGAGTTCGATGCGCTCGATGTGCGCCGGCACGGTGGCGTACTGGGCCAGTTGCTGGTTGGCCACGCGCAGGGCGATGCCGGGGAGGATCAGGAAGCCCAGCAGGCAATAGAGGAGGAACAGCAGCACCAAGGTGCCGATCGCGCGAATCAATCCTTTGGGCATAGCGGGAGTCATTTTCCGTCGTGGCGTACCTCGGAGTATGGCACGCGTGCAAAGTTCCAAGTCTTGAGCCGTGGCAGCGCGGCCGCGGCGCTCAGGCCTGCAGGTTGTGCTGGCGGGCGAACTCCACCAGGTCCACCAGGCTGTTCAGCTGCAGTTTCTCGAGGATGCGCGTCTTGTAGGTGCTGACGGTCTTCTGGCTGAGGAACAGCTCCTCGGCGATCTGCTTGTTGCTCTGGCCGCGCACCAGGCTGCGCAGCACCACCAGCTCGCGCGGGGTGAGCGCCGCCACCGGGTCGTCGCCGGGCTGCCCGGGCGCGCCCAGGGGGCGCTCGGGGAAGCAGCGGTAGCCGGCGACCAGCATGCGCGCGGCGTTGAGGATGGCCGTGGTGTCCTTGTTCTTGCTGACGAAGCCGTGCCCGCCGGCGGCTTCCACGCGGCTGGCGTAGAGCCGCTCGTCCTGGGAACTGAGCACCAGCAGGCGGATGTTCTCGTCGAAGATGTGCACCCGCGCCAGCAGGTCCATGCCGTCCATGCCCGGCAGGTTGAGGTCGAGGATGACCAGGTCGGGCTTGTGCTGGCGCACCAGGTTGAGCCCGGCGTTGCCGTCGTCGGCCTCGCCGACGATTTCGAACTGGGGGTCCTGGGCGAGCAGCGAGCGAATCGCCAGGCGCATGGCCGGGTGATCCTCCACCACGATGACGCGTTTGTTCATGGGCAATCCTTTAAGGCGCGATCCGCCCAATGAAGATAGCCCAGTTGGCGCGACCTTGCGGCCGCGCCCGGCGAGGCTCAGCGTTGCAGGGCCAGCGCGACGCCCTGGCCACCGCCGATGCAGAGGGTGGCGAGGCCCTTCTTCGCGTCGCGGCGGAGCATTTCGTGCAGCAGGGTGACCAGCACGCGGCAGCCGGAGGCGCCGATGGGGTGGCCGAGGGCGATGGCGCCGCCGTTGACGTTGACCTTGGCGGCGTCCCAGCCCAGTTCCTTGCCCACCGCCAGGGACTGCGCGGCGAAGGCTTCGTTGGCCTCGATCAGGTCCAGCTCGGCCAGCTGCCAGCCGGCCTTGTCCAGGCAGCGGCGGGTGGCGGAGACCGGGCCGATGCCCATGATCGCCGGGTCGACGCCGGCATTGGCGTAGGCGGCGATGCGCGCCAGCACCGGCAGGCCCAGTTCGGCGGCCTTGGCGGCGCTCATCAGCAGCACGGCGGCGGCACCGTCGTTGAGGCTGGAGGCGTTGCCGGCGGTGACGCTGCCGTCCTTCTTGAACGCCGGCTTGAGCTTGGCCAGGGACTCGGCGCTGGTGCCGGCGCGAACCTGTTCGTCGGTGGCGAAGCGCAGCGGCTCGCCCTTGCGCTGGGGAATCTCGATGGGGGTGATCTCCGCCTCGAAGCGCCCGGCGGCGATGGCTTCGGCGGCCTTGCGCTGGGACTCGGCGGCGAAGGCGTCCTGCTCCTCGCGACTGATGCCGTATTTCTCCACCAGGTTCTCGGCGGTGATGCCCATGTGGTAGTCGTTGAAGGCGTCCCACAGGCCGTCGACGATCATGCTGTCGAGCAGTTGCGCATGGCCCATGCGCAGGCCGGTGCGGGCCTTGGGCAGCACGTAGGGCGACAGGCTCATGCTTTCCTGGCCGCCGGCGACTATCACTTCGGCATCGCCGCAGCGGATGGCCTGGGCGGCCAGGTGCAGGGCCTTGAGGCCCGAGCCGCAGACCTTGTTGACGGTCATCGCCGGTACGCTGTTCGGCAGGCCGGCGGCGATGGCGGCCTGGCGCGCGGGGTTCTGCCCGGCTCCGGCGGTAAGGGTCTGGCCGAGGATGACTTCGTCGACCGCCTCGGCGGCGACGCCGGTCTGCTCGAGCAGGCGGCGGATCACCGCGGCGCCCAGTTCATGGGCCGGCAGGGCCGACAGGGAACCCTGGAAGCTGCCGATGGCGGTGCGGGTGGCAGCGACTATGACGACATCTTGCATGACACGAATCCTCAGCATGGGGCGGCGCGGGCCGCGGCGAACGAGCGGGCATGGTTGCACAGGCGGGCATGGCCGACCACTCTCCGAACCGCTGAGTCAGGCGCGGGATCGGCCGGTCAGCGCAGCGGCGGCAGGCCCATGCGCCGGCGCGCGCGGTGCAGCGAGCCGTTGCGCACCGCCCAGCGCAGCAGCGGCACGCTGCGCTTCACGCTGGTGCGGATCAACTGGCGTTGCAGCGGGCGCAGGGAGAAACCGAGCATGTCGGCGGCCCAGTCCGGCAGCAGGTCGATGCCCGCGCGCATCATCAGCGCGCTGAAGGGCCTGGCCAGGGAGCTGGGCGCCGGGGCGTCGAGCAGCACCTCGACCACGTCGCGGGTGCGCTCGTTGTAGCGCAGCTGGGGGCGCATGCGCTCCAGGTACTCGGCCACCTCCAGGCGCGAGCGCGGCACGTCGCGGGCGCCCAGGCGTTCGGCGACCAGGGCGATCTCGTCGTAGTAGCGATCCTGCTCGCTGCCGGGCAGCTCGGGGTTCAGGTAGCGCAGGTGCGACTTGAGGAAGCAGCTGACCTCGGCGACGTGCACCCAGGTCAGCAGGTCCGGATCGCTGGCCGCATAGGGTGTGCCGTCGGGCAGGGTGCCGCTGACGTTGTCGTGGATGCGCCGCACCCGGGCGATCAGCTTTTCGGCGTCGGCCACCGAGCCGTAGGTGGTGGTGGAGATGAACTGGCCGGTGCGGCGCAGGCGGCCGAGCATGTCGGCGCGGAAGTTGGAGTGGTCCCAGACACCGCCCAGGGCGGCGGGGTGGAGCATTTGCAGGAGCAGGGCGCTGATGCCGCCGATGAGCATGGAGCTGAAGTCGCCATGGACTTTCCAGCAGGCCGAGTCGGGGCCGAACAGGCCCGGGTCGCCCTTGGGGGATTCGAAATCGACGCCCCCGAGGGCGAGTCCGGTCAGGCTCAGGACCTGGCTTTCGATATGACGGCGAACGGTTTCCATGTCGACGAGCTGCAAGCCTCAAGCGTCAAGCTACAAGTGGTGCATACGGTTAGCTTAACCGCAGGCGCTCTGTCTTGCAGCTTGCAGCCGCCCTTCACCTGTTGATGCGGTTGTCGATCAGCCCCTGGACCACGCCGGGGTCGGCGAGGGTCGAGGTGTCGCCGAGGTTGTCCAGCTCGTTGCAGGCGATCTTGCGCAGGATGCGCCGCATGATCTTGCCCGAGCGCGTCTTCGGCAGGCCCGGCGCCCACTGCAGCACTTCCGGCTTGGCGAAGCTGCCGATCTCCTTGCTGACCACCGCCAGCAGTTCCTGCTTCAGCTCTTCGCTGGGCTCGACGCCGTTCATCGGCGTGACGAAGGCGTAGATGCCCTGGCCCTTGAGGTCGTGGGGGTAGCCCACCACCGCGGCCTCGGCGATGCCGTCGTGCAGCACCAGGGCGCTTTCCACCTCGGCGGTGCCGATGCGGTGGCCGGAGACGTTGATCACGTCGTCGACGCGCCCGGTGATCCAGTAGTAGCCGTCCTCGTCTCGGCGCGCGCCGTCGCCGGTGAAGTAGTAGCCGGGATAGGGCTTGAAGTAGGTGTCGACCATGCGCTGGTGGTCGCCGTAGATGCTGCGGATCTGGCTCGGCCAACTGGCCTTGATCGCCAGCACGCCGGCGCCGGGGCCGTCGATCTCCTTGCCGTGCTCGTCCAGCAGCACCGGCTGCACGCCGAAGAACGGCAGGGTCGCCGAGCCGGGCTTGAGCGAGGTGGCGCCGGGCAGTGGGGTGATGAGGATGCTGCCGGTCTCGGTCTGCCACCAGGTGTCGACGATCGGGCAGCGCGTCTCGCCGACCACGTGGTAGTACCACTCCCAGGCCTCGGGGTTGATCGGCTCGCCCACCGAGCCGAGCAGGCGCAGGCTGGCGCGCGAGGTTTTCTTCACCGGTTCCTCGCCTTCGCGCATCAGGGCGCGGATGGCGGTGGGCGCGGTGTAGAAGATGTTCACCTGGTGCTTGTCGATCACCTGCCAGAAGCGCGAGGCGTCCGGGTAGCTGGGCACGCCCTCGAACATCAGGGTGGTGGCGCCGTTGGCCAGCGGGCCGTAGACGATGTAGCTGTGCCCGGTGACCCAGCCGACGTCGGCGGTGCACCAGTAGATGTCCCCCTCGTGGTAGTCGAACACGTACTTGTGCGTCATGGCCGCGCCCAGCAGGTAGCCGCCGGTGGTGTGCAGCACGCCCTTGGGTTTGCCGGTGGAGCCGGAGGTGTAGAGGATGAACAGCGGGTCCTCGGCGTCCATGGGCTCCGGCGGGCAGTCCTCGCTGACGCCGTGCAGGGCCTCGTGGTACCAGAGGTCGCGGCCCTCGACCCAGGGCACCTTGCCCTGGGTACGCTGCACCACCACCACGGTGGAGACGTTCGGGCAGTCCTGCAGGGCCTTTTCCACGTTCTGCTTGAGCGGGATGTACTTGCCGCCGCGCACGCCTTCGTCGGCGGTGATCACGGTGCGGCAGTCGGCGTCGAGGATGCGGTCGCGCAGGGAGTCCGGCGAGAAGCCGCCGAACACCACCGAGTGGATGGCGCCGATGCGCGCGCAAGCGAGCATGGCGTAGGCCGCCTCGGGGATCATCGGCATGTAGATGCACACCCGGTCGCCCTTCTCCACGCCGCGGCTCTTGAGCACGTTGGCCAGGCGGCAGACATGGCTGTGCAGCTTGCGGTAGGTGATGTGGGCGGACTCGGCGGGGTTGTCGCCTTCCCAGATGATGGCGACCTGTTCGCCGCGCTGTTCCAGGTGGCGGTCGATGCAGTTGTAGGCGACATTGAGCTGGCCGCCCTTGAACCAGCTGGCCTGGCCGCGGGCCAGGTCGCCGTGGTGCACGGAGTGCCAGGGCTTGAACCAGTCGAGCAGGGCCTTGGCCTGTTCGCCCCAGAACACGTCCGGTTGTTCGATGGATTGGCGGTAGAGGCGCCGGTAGCCCTCCTCGTCGAGGTAGGCACGCTGGCGAACGGCGTCCGGCACCGGGTGAGCGGTGATTTCGAACATGACGATATCCTTGTTGTTGTGATGTTTTGCTAAGGCGTCTGGTTCAAGACTGGGCCAATGCGCGGCCCGGTTCAAGCCTTGGAGGGATGGCCGGCAGTTCGGTTGGGGCGTGGACCCGTGAGCGCGGCATAGGGGCCATTGCCTTGCCGGCTGCGCCGAGGTGCTTTCGTAGGATGGGTTGAGCCTTGGCGAAACCCATGCGGTCATGGCGATGGGTATCGCTTCGCTCCACCCATCCTACGGGAAGCCATGCCTTGTAAGGAGCGGATCTCATCCGCGAATCGCGCCGGAACCTCCTGCTATCGCGGACAAGGTCCGCTACGAAGAGCGTCTCGGCAGGCGGGCGGCGTATGCCGTAGCGGAAATGAAAACGCCGTTTCCCCTAGGGAGGAAACGGCGCTTTTTCCCAGGGCGGGAATCAGCCGCGGTGGCGGCCGCGGAAGAAGTCGATCAGGCCCTGGGTGGAGGCGTCCTCGGCCGGGCTTTCCTCGCTGCCGACCAGGCGCCCGTAGACGGCCTTGCCCAGCTCCTTGCCCAGTTCCACGCCCCACTGGTCGAAGGCGTTGATGCCCCAGAGAATGCTCTGCACGTAGACCTTGTGCTCGTACATGGCGATCAGCGCGCCCAGGCGGCGGGCGCTGATGCGCTCCAGCACCAGGGTGTTGCTCGGGCGGTTGCCGGGGATCACCTTGTGCGGCGCCAGGCGCTGCACCTCGGCCTCGTCCAGGCCCTTGGCGCGCAGCTCGGCCTCGGCTTCGGCGCGGGTCTTGCCCTGCATCAGCGCCTGGCTTTGCGACAGGCAGTTGGCGTACAGCCACTGGTGGTGGTCGGCCAGCGGGTTGTAGCTGGAGACCGGGACGATGAAGTCCGCCGGGATCAGCTGGGTGCCCTGGTGCAGCAACTGGTGGTAGGCGTGCTGGCCGTTGCAGCCGACGCCGCCCCAGATCACCGGGCCGGTGCCGGCGCTGACCGGGGTGCCGTCCTGGCGCACACTCTTGCCGTTGGACTCCATGTCCAGCTGCTGCAGGTGGTCGGTGATGTTCCGCAGGTAGTAGTCGTAGGGCAGGATGGCGTGGCTGCGCGCGCCCCAGAAATCGCCGTACCAGACGCCGAGCAGGCCCAGCAGCACCGGGATGTTGCGGGCGAAGGGCGCGCTCTGGAAGTGCTGGTCCATGCTGTAGGCGCCGGACAGCAGTTCCTTGAAGTTGTTGATGCCCACCGACATGGCGATCGGCAGGCCGATGGCCGACCACAGCGAGTAGCGCCCGCCGACCCAGTCCCACATGGGGAACACGTTCTCTTCGCGGATGCCGAAGGCCACCGCCGCTTCCTTGTTGCTGGAAACCGCGATGAAGTGGCGGTACAGCTCGGCTTCGTTGCCGCCCTGGGCCAGGTACCAGGCGCGCGCGGCCTGGGCGTTCTTCAGCGTCTCCAGGGTGCCGAAGGACTTGGAGGAGACGATGAACAGGGTGGTCTCGGCGTTCAGCTTGCTGGTCAGCTCGCGGAACTCGCTGCCGTCGATATTGGCCAGGTAGTGGCAGCGCACGCCTTTCTGGGCGAAGGGCAGCAGGGCCTCGGAGACCAGCTGCGGGCCGAGGAAGGAACCGCCGATGCCGATGTTCACCACGTCGGTGATGGGCTTCTCGGTGTAGCCGCGCCACAGGCCGTTGTGCACGTAGCTGACCAGCTCGGTCATCTGGTGCAGCACGCGGTGCACTTCCGGCATCACGTCGACGCCGTCCACCAGCACCTTGTCGCCGATCGGCCGGCGCAGCGCGGTGTGCAGCACCGGACGGCGCTCGGAGGCGTTGATCACCTCGCCGCGGAACATGGACTGGATGGCCTCGCCCAGCTGGGCTTCTTCCGCCAGCTTGACCAGCAGGCCGAGGGTGTCCTCGCGGATCAGGTTCTTCGAGAAGTCGAGGAACAGGCCGCAGGCGCTCAGGGAGAAACGCTCGAAACGCTTCGGATCGCCGGCGAATGCCTGGCGCATGCTGAAGTCCTGCAGATCCTTGCGGTGCTCGGCCAGTGCCTGCCAGCTCGGCAGGCGAGTGGCATCCAGCGGGGTGAGGTGGTGTTCCATGCGGTACCTTCGGGGGTGTGACGTGCGTTGGAGCGTGAAAAAGCCCGGGGGTTCCGGGCTTTGACGGTTCAGGCGAGCTGCACCGGGATGGCGTTGCTGGTGTGGCTGAGCTGGTTGCCCGGGGCCATGTAGAGCATGCGCGGCTGGTAGTTGGCGAGCTCGGCGTCGCTGTACTGAGCATAAGCGCAGATGATCACCCGGTCACCCACCTTGGCCTTGTGCGCGGCGGCGCCGTTGACCGAAATCATCCGCGAGCCTTCCTCGCCGCGGATGGCGTAGGTGGTGAAGCGCTCGCCGTTGTCGACGTTGTAGATCTGGATCTGTTCGTACTCGCGGATACCGGCGAGGTCCAGCCACTCGCCATCGATGGCGCAGGAGCCTTCGTAGTCGAGGACGGCGTGGGTGACTTCGGCGCGGTGCAGCTTGGCCTTGAGCATGATGCTGTGCATGGCGGCGCTCCTGTTGTTGTGGGGCTTGGCGCGGACGGCGGCAGAGTATGCCCAACCTGTTACCCGGCCTCAAGCCGCGTGCGGCGCGGCCTGGGCGGGTAACGGCGGGTCAGTCGAGCTGCAGCGGCAGGTTGTCGATCAGGCGGGTCTTGCCGAGGAAGGCGGCGGCCAGGACCACCACCTGCCGGTCGCCGGCGTCGGCAGGGCGCAGGCTCAGGGCCTCGCGGATCTCCAGGTAGTCCACCCGCAGGCCGGCGGCCTCGATCTGCCGGCGGCCCTCTTCGAGCAGCGCCGGAAAGTCGCGCGAGCCGCCGCGCAGGGCCTCGGCGAGCTGCCGCAGGGTGCGCTGGATGACCGGCGCGCGGGCGCGCTCGTCGTCGTTCAGGTAGCCGTTGCGCGAGGACAGCGCCAGGCCGTCCTCGGCGCGCACGGTGGGTTCGCCGAAGATCTGCACGGGGATGTTCAGGTCGCGCACCAGCTTGCGGATCACCGCCAGTTGCTGGAAGTCCTTCTCACCGAACAGCGCCATGTCCGGCTGCACCATGTTCAGCAGCTTGCAGACCACGGTGGCGACGCCGTCGAAGTGGCCCGGACGGCTGCCGCCGCACAGTCCCTCGGAAACGCCGGGCACGCTGACCTTGGTCTGGCCTTGCATGCCGTCGGGGTACATCTCTTCCACGCCCGGGGCGAACAGCAGGTGGCAGCCGGCTTCCAGCAGCCTGGCCTGGTCGGCGGCGAGGGTGCGCGGGTACTTGTCCAGGTCTTCGCTGGGGCCGAACTGCAGCGGGTTGACGAAGATGCTGGCGACCACGAAGTCGGCGCGCTGGCCGGCCTTGGCCACCAGGGCGGCGTGGCCGGCGTGCAGGTTGCCCATGGTCGGCACCAGGGCGATGCGCTTGCCTTCGCCGCGCGCGCGGGCGACGGCGGCGCGCAGTTCGCGGACGGTCTTGACGGTGTTCATGCGGAGAATCCGTGTTCGGGGCCGGGGAAGGTGCCGTCTTTCACGGCCTTGACGTAGGCGGCGAAGGCGCCCTGGATGCTGTCCTGGCCTTCCATGAAGTTCTTCACGAACTTGGGCGCGCGGCCGGACAGCGACAGGCCGAGCATGTCGTGCATCACCAGGACCTGGCCGTCGGTTCCCGGGCCTGCGCCGATGCCGATCACCGGGATCTTCACCGCTTCGCTGATCTCCTGGCCCAGGGCGCTGGGCACGCACTCCAGCAGCAGCATGGCCACGCCGGCCTGCTCCAGGGCGATGGCGTCGGCGCGCAGCTGGCGGGCCTGGGCTTCCTGGCGACCCTGGACCTTGAAGCCGCCGAACAGGTTGACCGATTGCGGGGTCAGGCCCAGGTGCGCGCACACCGGCACGCCCATCTGCGCCAGGCGCACGATGGGCTCGGCCAGCCAGGCGCCGCCTTCGAGCTTGACCATGTGGGCGCCGGCCTGCATGACCTTGACCGCGTCGTCCAGCAGGCGCTGCAGCGAGGTGCCGGAGGCGAAGGGCAGGTCGGTGACGATCATCGCGCCCTGGTTGCCGCGCTTCACGCAGGCGGTGTGGTAGGCCATTTCCTCGACCGTGACCGGCAGCGTGCTGTCGTGGCCTTGCAGCACCATGCCGAGGGAGTCGCCGATCAGCAGCATCTCCGCGCCCGCGGCGCTGGCCGCCTGGGCGAAGGTGGCATCGTAGGCTGTGAGCATCGCGATCTTCTCGCCGCTTTGCTTCAGGCCTTGCAGGGTGGTCAGGGTGACATCAGGCATGAAAACGGTCCTCGTTGGGCCGGCTGGCGCCGGCGCGGGGCACCTATAGTCCGGATGGGGCGGAGCGAAGTCAATCGCAGGTGTTACCGGACTGTTACGGCGTTACCGCCAACTGGGGTGACGATCAGGATAGCCGTTCGAGACCGGCGAATGGGCAATCCGCCAGCAGTTCCGACAGGCTGCGGCCATCGGGCAGGCGCAGCTGCGGCGCCAGGTCCGCCAGGGGGTAGAGGACGAAGGCGCGGGCGTGCATGTGGTAGTGCGGCACGGTCAGGCGCGGCTCGTCGAGCTGTCGCTCACCGAACAGCAGGATGTCCAGGTCGAGGGTGCGCGGGCCCCAGCGTTCGTCCTTGCGCACGCGGCCCTGTTCCAGCTCGATGCGCTGCAGGGCGTCGAGCAGCGCCAGGGGCGCAAGCTCGGTGTCCAGCGCGGCGACGGCGTTGACGTAGCGCGGCTGGTCCGGCGGGCCCAGCGGGTCGCTGATGTAGAAGGGCGAAACCGCGGCCAGCGTGGTTTGCGGGATGGCCCGCAGGGCTTCGATGGCGGCGCGCAGTTGGCCCAGGGGATCGGCAAGGTTGCTGCCCAGGCCGAGATAGACGCGCTCGCTCACTCGTTGCCGGCCCCCTCGCTGCGCGGGCCACGGCGGCGACGGCTAGCACCGCCGCGGCGACGCTTGCGCGGGGCAGCGCCGCCATCGTCCGGGCTGGCCGCCAGGTTGCGGATCATGCCGCGGCGTTCGCCGTCGCTGGCGTCCTGGTAGTCGGTCCACCAGTCGCCGAGGCCGCCGGTTTCCTCGCCGGCGCTCTCGCGCAGCAGCAGGAAGTCGTAGCCGGCGCGGAAGCGCGGGTTCTCCAGCAGCAGATCGGCGCGCTTGCCCTGGCGTCGCGGCAGGCGTTCCTGCATGTCCCAGATCTCGCGGATCGGGATGGTGAAGCGCTTGGGCACGGCGGTGCGCTGGCACTGCTCGCTGATCAGTTCGTGGGCGGCTTCCTGCATCGCCGGGATCGGCGGCATGCCGCGCTCCTGCAGCTGCGCCACGCGCGCCGGCAGGGCCGGCCAGAGCAGGGCGGCGAAGAGGAAGGCGGGAGTGACCGGCTTGCCCTGGTGGATGCGCAGATCGGTGTTGGCCAGGGCCTGGCGGATCAGCTTGCCGGTGTACTCCGGGTCGCGGGCCAGGGCCTTGGCGCTGGCCGGGAACAGCGGGGCGAACAGCTCGTATTCGAGCAGCAGCTCGAAGGTGCGCTCGCCGCGGCCGCTGAGGAACAGCTTGAGCACTTCGTCGAACAGCCGCGCCGAGGGAATCTCGCGCAGCAGCGGCGCCAGCTTGCGGATCGGCGCGGCGCTGTGCTTCTCGATCTCGAAGTCCAGCTTGGCGGCGAAGCGCACCGCGCGCAGCATGCGCACCGGGTCTTCGAGGTAGCGCTGCTCGGGGTCGCCGATCAGGCGCACCAGGCGGTTGCGGATGTCGTGCACGCCGTGGGCGTAGTCGAGGATGCGCTCGTCGCTGCAGTCGAAGTACAGGGCGTTGATGGTGAAGTCGCGGCGCTGGGCGTCGTCTTCCAGGGTGCCGTAGACGTTGTCGCGCAGGATGCGCCCGGCCTCGTTGCGCGACGCCTGGTTGCTGTCGCCTTCGCCTTCTTCCTGCGGGTGGTGGGCACGGAAGGTGGCCACCTCGATGATCTCGCGGCCGAAGTGCACGTGCACCAGCTTGAAGCGTCGGCCGATCACCCGCGCGTTGCGGAATTCGGCGCGCACCTGCTCGGGGGTGGCGCTGGTGGCCACGTCGAAGTCCTTTGGGGCGATGCCCAGCAACTGGTCGCGGACGCCGCCGCCGACGATGTAGGCCTGGTATCCCGCCTTCTGCAGCCGGTCCACCACGCTCACCGCATGCCGGCTGAACTGCTCGCGACGCAGCGGATGCTGGTTGCTGCCGACGATTTCCGGAGTGGTGCGGACTGCGCGCTTGCGGCGCAAGGGAGAGCGAAGGGAGGAGATCAGCTTTTTCAGCATGGAGGCACTATTAACAGGTTGGGGTGGATTGCGTCGCGCAACGCAGCGTGCCCTGGCCGGTGGTCGCAGTCGGCAGGCAGCCCATCATGCTTGAAAAGCATGGCCAGCGGAAACAATCGGCGGTAATTCTGATGCGTTGTATATCCGAACGGGTTCGGATTCTAGCATCGGGGCGCAGGAGATGGGGAACGAAGGAAGGAGAAGGAAGCAGGGGAGAGCGGGGAAAGCTACTGGGGGAGCCGAAGCTCCCCCCCAAGTAGGTGCGTGCTTTGTTCTTGTTATGATGCCGGGCTTGTTGTTTTTGTTTGTAGACCCGTCCTCGAGGCTAGCCGCTTCGAGGCATTCCCATTCGGGATCGACAAGAGCAAACGGATTGCTTTGGTCGCTGAGTGAGCAGTGATCTTTCGATCCAACCGATTTCGCCGCTGCCTCGAGGCAGTTTTATTGTTCTTCGATCGGTTGCGGGATTTCTCCCGCCAGCTACTCTCCTCCAAAAGAATCAGTTAGCTGCGCCTCCGCGATTTTGTTTTTGTTGTGCTGGAGTCGTTACGTGTTGTTTTTGTTCTGTGGTTTCGTGCTTGTTATTGTTGTTGTGCCAATAACAAAGCAGATGCCGTGCCAACTTTTGAGAATCCTTATTTTTCAAGGGTTTAGCTGTAGGAAGGGGTTTCGGGCAGGCACAAAAAAGCCGGGTTATCGTTACCGATGAACCCGGCTTTTGTTACGCGGGATGTCCGCGGTAACAGCTGTGCGCACCTCAGGAGTCGGCCGAGGCCCCCGACTTGCGCCGCGGGATGCCCAGGCGCTGGCGCCGTTCCCACAGGCATTTGCGGCTGATACCCAGCTTGCGGGCCAGCTCGGTCTCGGTCATGTGGTCCTGGTGCTCGAGGACGAAATGCTGGAAGTAGTCCTCCAGCGACAGGTCCTCGGTGGGCTCGTGGTTGTTGGCCGCCACGGCGTTGCGCACCTCCGCCTCGTCGACGAAGTCGTCCTCCAGATCGTCCAGCTCGATGTCGATGCCCAGCAGGTCGGCGGGGATTTCCTGGCCTTCGCTGAGGATCACCGCGCGCTCGATGGCGTTCTCCAGCTCGCGCACGTTACCCGGCCACGGGTAATGGCGGATGGCCTGTTCGGCCTCGTGGGAGAAACTCAGCGGGGCGCGCCCCATCTGCGAGCACTGGCGCGCCAGGAAGGCGCGGGCGATCTCCATCACGTCGGCGCCGCGCTCGCGCAGCGGCGGCAGCTTCAGCGAGATGACGTGCAGGCGGTAATAGAGGTCTTCGCGGAACTGCCCGGTCTTGGCCAGCATCTTCAGGTCGCGGTGGGTGGCGGCGATCAGGCGCACGTCGACCTTCTGCGACTGCACCGAGCCGACACGGCGGATCTCGCCTTCCTGCAGCACGCGCAGCAGGCGGGCCTGGGCTTCCAGCGGCAGTTCGCCGATCTCGTCGAGGAACAGGGTGCCGCCGTCCGCGGCTTCCACCAGGCCGGCGCGGCCGGCGCTGGCGCCGGTGAAGGCGCCCTTCTCGTGGCCGAACAGTTCGGATTCGATCAGGGTTTCCGGGATGGCCGCGCAGTTCACCGAGATCAGCGGCGCCTTGGTGCGCTTGGACAGGTTGTGCAGGGCGCACGCCACCAGTTCCTTGCCGGTGCCCGATTCGCCCTGGATCAGGACATTGGAGTCGGTGGGGGCGACCTTGCGGATCTTCGAATACAGCTCGAGCATCGGCGGACAGGAGCCGATGATGCCGATCTCGCCCTCGGCCGGGGCGGCGTTACCGTTACCGCGCTCGCCCGCCGTGCGGGTGTTACCCCGTGCCTCGGCGCTGGCGCCACGGCCTTCCTGGCGGTCCTTGAGGATGCGCGCCACGGCCTGGAGCATCTCGTCGTGGTCGAAGGGCTTGGCGATGTAGTCCACCGCGCCCATCTTCATCGAGTCCACGGCCGAGCGCAGGCTGGCGTAGCTGGTCATGATCAGCACCGGGGTGCCCTGGGCCAGCTTGATCAGCTCGGTGCCGGGGGCGCCGGGCAGGCGCAGGTCGCTGACGATCATGTCGAAGGACGGAATGCTGTAGCGCTCCTGGGCCTCCTGGACCGAGCCGGCCTCGCTGACCTGGTACTGGTTGCGCTCGAGCAACCGTCGCAGGGCGGAACGGATGATGGTTTCGTCTTCGACGATGAGGATATGTGCCATGTATTCAGCTCTCTCGACGTGCTCGTCTACTGCTCGGCCGTCGGGCCAGGATGCCGCGGCAAGGTCACGCGGATGCGGGTGCCGCATTCGCGTTCCGGATCGGCCGGGCTGTCGATGGTGATCTGCCCATAATGCTCTTCCACGATCGAATAGACCAGTGCGAGGCCCAGGCCGGTCCCCTTGCCGGGGTCCTTAGTGGTGAAGAAGGGCTCGAACAGGCGATCGATGATGGACTTGGGAATGCCGCTGCCTTCGTCTTCGACGATGAGGTCGACGGTGTTCTCCGAGGCTTCGCTGCGTACCCGTATGGCGCCGCCGGGCGGGGAGGCGTCGCGGGCGTTGGACAGCAGGTTGATGAGTACCTGGGCGAGGCGCTGGGCATCGCCCTCCACCCAGTGGTCCGGGTCGCACAGGTTGAAGAACTGCACTTCGACGCTGCGTCGGTTCAACGATAGCAAACTGATGGCTTCCTGGGTGACATCGGCCAGGCACACCGGCTCGGCGGCCACCTGCTTGCCGCCGGCGTGGGCGAAGCTCATCAGCGACTGGACGATGCGCGAGACGCGCTTGGTCTGTTCGAGGATCTGCGCGCTGATCTCGGTCAGCTCGCCGTCGCCCTCGCGTTCCTCGCGCAGGTTCTGCGCCAGGCAAGCGATGCCGGTGATGGGGTTGCCGATCTCGTGGGCCACGCCGGCGGCCAGGCGGCCGATGGAGGCCAGGCGCTCGGAGTGGATCAGCTTGTCTTCCAGGGACTGCGTCTCGGTGAGGTCCTCGACCAGCAGCACCAGGCCGGTGTTGCCCGGCGCCAGGGGTTCCTCGATGGCCGCCTTGTGCAGGTTCAGCCAGCGCGTCTGGCCGTCGATGGCCAGGCGCTGCTTGTGCAGGTGCTGGTCGGGGGCCTCGATGAAGCCCTCCAGCAGGCCCTTCCAGGGTTCCGCCAGGGCCGACAGGCGCGAGCCCACCACGCGCTGGGCGGGCACCCCGGTGAGTTCCTCGATGGCGCGGTTCCACATCAGCACTTCCTGGTCCTTGGCCAGCGAGCACACGCCCATCGGCAGGTCCTGCAAGGTCTGGCGGTGGTAGCGGCGCAGGGCGTCCAGTTCCGCGGCCAGGCCGGTGAGCCGCGAGTGGTAGTCCTCCAGGCGGCTCTCGATGAAGTGGATGTCCTCGGTGACGTAGCTTTCGCTGTTGGCCTTGTAGGGCAGGAAGGTCTCGACCATGTCCTGGGCCACGCTCGGGCCCATCAGCCCGGAGAGGTTGGCCTCGATGCGATCGCGCAGGCGGCGCAGGGCGTAGGGGCGGCGCTCGTCGAAGGGCAGGTGCAGGTCGCGCAGGGCCTGCTCCACTTCCTTCTGCGCGGTCTTGGCGCCCAGCGGCTTGGCCAACTGGCTGGCGAATTCCTGCGGCGAGACGGCGAGCAGTTCGCGGCGCTGCGGGCGGCGCACGTTGTCCACCGCGCAGGCTTCGGCAGCGCCCTTTTCCTCGTCGCTGGGCTCGCTGAACAGCGACACCAGGGTGAACACCAGCACGTTGGCCGCCAGCGAGGCGAGGGCGGCCAGGTGCCAGCTGGCCTCGTCGAGCACGTACAGCGAGTCGAACAGCGGGATGTGCAGGGTCTGCACGTTGCCCATCAGCGGCACCAGCATGGTGGCGCCCCACACCAGCATGCCCGCCACCAGGCCGGCGATGAAGCCGCGGCGGTTGGCCGCCGGCCAGTAGAGCACCGAGAGCGCGCCGGGGAGGAACTGCAGGGTGGCGACGAAGGAGACGATGCCCAGGTTCGACAGTTCCTGCTCCGAGCCCAGCAGCAGGTAGAAGCCGTAGCCGAGCAGGATGATGGTGGCGATCAGCGCCCGCCGCGTCCATTTCAGCCAGCGGTAGATGTTGCCCTCGGCCGGCGGCTGGTACAGCGGCAGCACCAGGTGGTTGAGGACCATGCCCGACAGCGCCAGGGTCATCACGATGATCAGCCCGCTGGCCGCCGAGATGCCGCCGATGAAGGCGGCCAGGGCGAGGGCCGGGCTGTCCACCGCCATGCCCAGGCCGAGGGTGAAGTATTCCGGGTTGGTCGAGGCGCCCAGGTGCAGGCCGGCCCAGAGGATCGGCGGCACCGCCAGGCTCATCGGCAGCAGGAACAGCGGCAGGCCCCAACTGGCGCTGAGCAGGGCGCGCGGGTTGAGGTTCTCGGTGAAGGTCATGTGATACATGTGCGGCATCACGATGGCCGAGGCGAAGAACACCAGCAGCAGGGTGCGCCAGGGCCCCTCGGCCAGCGGCGTGTGCAGGGTGCTCAGGGCCTCCTGGTTCTGCAGCAGCCACACCTCCAGGCCGTCGGGGCCGCCGAACACGCCGTAGAGGGCGAACAGGCCGATGGAGCCCAGGGCGATCAGCTTGACCAGGGATTCGAAGGCGATGGCCATCACCAGCCCTTCGTGGCGCTCGCGGGTGGCGATGTGGCGGGCGCCGAAGAGGATGGCGAACAGGGTGATCAGCGCGCAGAACGCCAGCGCCGCGCTGTTGGCGTCGGCGCCGCGGGTCAGCAGGCTGATGGAGTTGGTCACCGCCTCGATCTGCAGGGCCAGCATCGGCAGCACGCCGATCAGCATGAACAGCGTGGTCAGCGCGCCGGCCCAGGTGCTGCGGAAGCGGAAGGCGAACAGGTCGGCCAGCGACGACAACTGGTAGGCGCGGGTGATGCGCAGGATCGGGTAGAGCAGCACCGGGGCCAGCAGGAAGGCCCCGGACACCCCCAGGTAGATGGCCAGGAAGCCGTAGCCGTACTGGTAGGCCAGGCCGACGGTGCCATAGAAGGCCCAGGCGCTGGCGTAGACGCCCAGCGACAGGGTGTACACCAGCGGGTGGCGCACCAGGCGGCGCGGCACGTAGCCGCGCTCGGTGATCCAGGCGACCCCGAACAGGGTGGTGAGGTAGGCGGCGCTGATCAGGATCAGCTGGGTGAGGCTAAAGCTCGTCAGCATCGCGCTGGCTCTGCAGGATGAAGGTCACGACTATGAGAATCAGCCACAGCAGGTAAGGGCGATACCAGGCGCCGTTGGGGTCGATCCACCAGTCCATGATGGCGGGCGAGAACAGGTAGATGCCCACGACCAGGAGCAGCACCAGTCGGTAGATGTACATGTCATGCCTCTCGTTGTGCGGACGGCAGGCTACAGGCAGCCGATGGGCGCCTGCAAGCCGGGGCGCATGGCCCCTCCCATCATCTTAGAGCCGGGCGTCTTCCAGCGTCAGTACGCGGGGGATGCGCGCGGCATCCCAGTGCGCCACGCCCCAGGCCAGCACCTCGGCCGGGGTGGCGCCGGCCAGCTCCGCCGGCGCGGCCTGGCTCAGGGCCTTCAGCGCGCGCAGCAGCAGCGGGGCGGCCTGCTCGGCGGCCAGTGGCGGCGAGCGGTAGGACTTGCCCAGCTTGTGGCCGTCGGGCTGGACGATCAGCGGCACGTGCAGGTAACGCGGGTGGGCTATCCCGAGCAGCTCCTGCAGGTACAGCTGGCGCGGGGTGTTGTCCA